>Ga0136640_10001185_pt1 | contig 10327 bp, 8 predicted proteins | sample AntDrymUQ8642106_2_FD_105498 | JGI IMG/M metagenome (GOLD analysis project Ga0136640, IMG submission 105498) | Polar desert sand microbial communities from Dry Valleys, Antarctica - metaG UQ864 (21.06) | ecosystem: Environmental > Terrestrial > Soil > Desert | place: Antarctica: Dry Valley...
CCCAAAATAAACCGTCCTGCACCGCTGCGCCCGTGCGAGCCGATGACAATCAAATTATGTTTCGATTCGTTCGCTTCCGCAACAATCTCCCGTTCCGGGAAACCGCCGATTGCTTTGTGCCGCACCTGCCAAGCGGGAAATTTTTGCCGCACGCGGCGGCTCGCATCTTCGGCTAATTTGCCGCCTTCCGCCACTTTTTCGATAGCCGCCTCGCGCATTTGTTTAATGTTTTCCGCGCCCGTCCAGCCAATCGTTTCGAGAGACGATTCGTTTTCAAAATCTTTTGGCAGCCAAGTTTCAGTAACAGTCAGAATCGTCGCCTCGGTATCATCAGCAAGTCCCGCCTGGCTTAAATCATCAATCGCATGGTTCGCGCAATCAGAGCCTTCATAAGCAATTAAAACTTTCATATAAAATCTTCCGGTAAATTTCTTGTCAGTTGTTACGGATAAAATTTCAGCTTTCAGTCATCCCCGTAATTCGTCTTATGCGAATGCGAAACACCACCATCTCGGCGGTCACATTCTTCCCGCGTTTGACCACTGTTTCGACGGGCGTTAATTCCTGAAAGCGAGCCTTTATTTCGTGCAGAAATTCTTCACGTTCGCCCGATTCCGTGATTTCTTCAAACTCGCCGAACGCAATCGCGCTTCGCCACTCGAACAAACTCTTTGTATCGTCCACCTGGATGCAGGCTTTCGGATTGGAGCGCAGTGCTTCGACTTTCAATCCGGGCAATGAGTGGATAAAAATAAATCCGTCTTTGAACAGGTAATTGACCGGCACGATATACGGTTCTCCGCCTTCAAGCACACATCCTAGACGGGCAACGCATTGCTCGCTCAAAAGTTTTTGTGATTCTTTCCGGCTCAACTCTTCTATCATCGAAGTTTCCTTTCCTTATTTATAATTGAACATTGCAATTTCTTGAGCCGCGCCTCCAAGTAATGCAATTCTCGGCTTAGTGTTTGGTTTGCACGGCACTCTATAACAACAAGAATCGTTACTGCTTATTAATTGGCAAACAACGTGCCTAGCGAAGTTTATTGTTATTTTAACAATGATCGGCTTTCAAAAAACCCCGCTTTGCGAAAAATCTCGCACTTGAATAGGTAAAATTTCACGGTAAAAACATCCCGGAAAATTTCTCAACAAACTTGTTGGATTTACCTGACTACTTCGACCGAGCAGGAAGTTCGAGCGGCGATTGCTGAGGCGACACAACCGAGAGAACCGAATTCCGGTTGAGATTGGAGGGAGTTTGCCCCGACGAAAATTGAATCAGCCTCCCATTTTTCGGCTTCACTGACTAATATCATCCGCGGATTACCGCTATAAATATGTAATGTTGCGATGCCAAGATTTGCGTCGCGCAATACTTGCAAAGCATTCGCCGCCAGCGTTTCGATGCATTTTTGTTCACCCTTCATCTTTTCCTCGGACATACCGGGAATCGGCTGAAGAACTCGTCCGGGCATCAAAAGAATAAACGGGTCGGTAACGGTTACAAGGCGAATTTCAGGTTTTGTTTTCCACGGTCGCAAAGCAACCGTTTCGACTGCCGCCATTGACCCGGGCGAGTCATCAAAACCGATGATAACTTTTAGCCGCGAACGAGCAGCGTCAGGCTTGAGCCGCGCGATTCGCACCGAATATTGCGCGGCGGTTAGAACCTTTTGTGAAACGCTTCCTAATCCAATTTCCCGATCTGATGAAAGTCCTTGCGCCCCGACTATAATGAGGTCTGGTTTAAACTCAAAAGCTCTCGACAAAATTTCGCGGGCGGGCGAACCCGGCACCGCTTCCGTCTTTATATTCCAATCAGGGAAAAACCGAAGTAATTCCTCGCGGGCTTGGCGGACAATTACATTTGCTTCGGCTAAATTTCTATCCGCCTGCTCACGATGTTTTTGGAAGTACTCAGTTACATCACTATCCGAAAAGATTTCTACTTCCTGATACATTGCTGGTAGTGGCAGCCAGATTTCAGAAACCGAAATTATAAGAACTTCGGCTTTATCCGGTAAACCGCTGCGCTGTAATTCACCCAACGCCGCGTGAGAATATCCCGAACCATCGTAGGCAATTAAAATTTTCGTAATTTTACCGTCATTTTTTACCATTAATGATTTCCATAATTTCACTAATTCTCAATACTTCAGCTTTCATTCAACAGCGAAACCGATATTTACCACCGCCGTCATATCCTTATCAATTGAAGATGTATCGCTGATACCCGCGTCGGAAACTTCGGTCGAATCGGCGGCTGTAATTTGCAGAACGCCCATTCGCGCCGAGCGCACCGTGCCGATTTGGTTGCCCGTGCTGGCGGCAATTTTTTCGGCGCGTATTTTGGCATCCTTTGCCGCTTCACCGAGCATTTCAATTTTCAAATCGCCTAACTGCGTGTAGAAATACTGCGGCGGATTCGATTCAATCAAAATATCCTGATTGATTAATTCGGTCGCTTCGCGGGCGATCTGCGCGATTTTATCAACATCGTTTGACCTGACTTCTAACTGTTGCCTAAGCGAATAACCGGTAATTACCGACGTTTCCGCGCCGTTCGCGTCCTGCTGTTTTAAAGTCGTGGTTGAAATGGAAGAAATTGTGATTTGATTTTCGCTAACACCCTTGCTTATCAAATACTGTTTGACGCGCGGGATGCTTTCCGAAAGTTGGCGGTAGGCATCCGCTAACGTCGGAGCTTGATAGGTTACTCCCGCGCTCCACAAAACCAAATCCGATTTAATGCGCTTTTTAGCCGCGCCGGTCACGGTAATCGCTTCGTCCGCTTTCTTGGATTTGGCGAAAAACCAGCCGAAGATGATTGACGACATCACCAAACCGATTGCCAGCGCAACGCCCGCGTTCAGCCAATAATTATTTCTTTCTCCGTTCATTTTTTGTATCTCCTTAGTTTTCCTGAAACAGTGTAACGAATGTGCCTCAAGAAAAAGGAGTTGATTAGCGTTATTTGACTGCCGCCGCCGCCTATGCGCGAAAAACTTCGCGCTTCTCCGTGGAACTTTGCACGTTTTGGCAATCGGGATTGCAGTAAAGTCCGTATTTTACGGCTGGCATACTGCTTGCGATTTGCTGACACAAAGTTGTCTCACAGGGAAGATGGAGATTTTATGAAGATATTAATTGGCTATGACGGCTCGCCCTCGGCTGATGCCGCGCTTGATGATTTGCAGCGGGCTGGACTGCCTGCCGATGTCGAAGCGGTAATTTTGATGATTGCCGAAGTCTGGCTTCCGCCGCCAAAAAATGACGACAGCCCGGAAAAATGTCCGCCCGATGCCAGCCCCGAATCGGCGAAAAAAGCCGTGACTGAAGCCGAAACACTCAGTCGTTATGCGAAAGAGCGACTGCAAAGCATTTTTCCCGGATGGAAAATTACCTTGGAATCCGCTTGCGGTTCGCCGACACGGGAAGTTCTTGCCAGAGCGGACGATTTCAAGCCGGATTTGATCGTCGTCGGCTCGCAGGGACGCACCGCCGTCAGTCGTATACTTTTAGGCAGCATTTCGCAAAAAGTTTTGACCGAAGCGCATTGTTCCGTCAGAGTCGCTCGCGGGCGCATCGAAGCCGAGCCGAAAAAGTCGTGCATTATTATCGGCTTTGACGGGTTATCAGGCTCGCTGGCGGCAATCGAAGCGGTCGCGTTCAGATTTTGGCTGGAAAAAAGTGAAGTTCGCCTGCTCGCCGTCAGCGACCCGATTACGCCGCCCTTAATCGGACGTTTTGTGCCGCCGATTGCCGATTTGGTTGAAGAAGTTAACGAAGGCGAGCGCGAGCGGCTGCAAAAACTGGCTGAACCGGCGTTGCAAAAATTAGAAGATGCGGGATTGAACGCGAGCCTTTCAATCGTCGCGGGAAATCCGAAACAAGTCCTGGTTGAAGAAGCCGCCCGCTGGTACGCCGATACAATTTTTGTCGGAGCCAACGCCGCGGGCAGCAGACTTGAAAGATTTCTTCTCGGCAGTGTTTCGGCGGCGGTCGCCGCCCGCGCGAATTGTTCGGTTGAGGTAGTGAGAAACAATTTGACTGATTAACATCGGTTGCCGCTCAAAGATGAAAGAAAATATGTCTGACTTAACGGAATAGGACAATCCGACATCGGAAAAATACTCGCACGGCAGAGTACGAAAGTTCTTTGCCAATCTCGGTCCCGGTTTGATTACCGGCGCGGCGGACGACGACCCTTCGGGCATCTCGACTTATTCGGTGGCGGGCGCGGCTTTCGGTTATCTGCCGCTCTGGATGTCGCCTTTCGCTTTCCCGCTGATGACTGCCGTGCAATTGATGTGCGCCAGATTAGGTTTGGTGACGGGGCGCGGGCTGGCGGGAGTCGTGCGGCTTTATTATCCGCGCTGGGTTTTGTGGGGAGCGTGCGCGCTATTGATTGTGGCAAATGTTTTTAACATCGGCGCGGATTTGGGCGGCATGGCGGAAGCGACTGAAATGATGACCGGAATCAAATCGTATTACTGGACACCGGTTTTTACGGGATTGATTATTTCCCTGCTCTTTTTCTCCTCGTATCGCCACATCGCCCGCATCTTCAAATGGCTGACGCTCGTTTTGTTCGCTTATGTGATAACGGCGTTTCTCGCTCAACCGGATTGGTATGCCGTCCTGAAAGCGACTTTTGTGCCGCGCGTCGTCTGGTCAAATGCGTTTCTGGCAACCTTTGTCGCCATCTTAGGCACCACTATTTCGCCGTATCTTTTCTTCTGGCAAGCCTCGCAGGAAGTCGAAGATGAACGGGCGCACGGCAGAAGCACCGTCGAAGAGCGCGAAGGCGCGACTGACGAAGAGTTGCGAGCGGCGCGGACGGATGTTGTCACGGGAATGTTTTTCGCCAATACTGTAATGTATTTTATCATCCTGACGACTGCCGCAACGCTCCACGCGAGCGGACAAACCAACATCGAAACGGCGCAGCAAGCGGCTGAAGCGTTGCGCCCGTTAGCCGGAAACGGCGCTTATTTATTATTTACGCTCGGCATCATCGGGACGGGAATGCTGGCTGTTCCGGTGCTTGCCGGTTCCGCCGCTTATGCCGTTGCGGAGGCTAAAAATTGGCGCGGCACTCTGGAAGACCGCCCGCGATTATCACGCAAATTCTACGCGGTGGTGGCGGTGGCGATGCTGCTCGGGATGGGCTTTAATTTTTTTGGCTTCAACGCCGTGAAGATGCTTTTTTACTCGGCGGTTCTCAACGGAATACTCGCGCCGCCGCTGATTGTGCTGGTCGTGTTATTGACCGGCAACCCTAAAGTAATGGGAAATTGCGGCAGTTCGCGCCCGCTCCGTTATTTGGGCTGGGCAACGGCGGCGATTATGACGGCAGCAGCCGTAGGAATGTTTTTGACGATGTGAGAAGTCAGTAAAAAGTTTTATGAATGAAATTGAAAATAAACAAACGCCCGGTGCCGATGAGCTGCGGAAAATCAATGCCTACTGGCGGGCGGCAAATTATCTGTCAGTCGGGCAGATTTATTTACTCGACAACGCGCTGCTGCGCGAGCCGCTCACAATCGGACACGTCAAGCCGCGCCTGCTCGGTAATTGGGGAACAACGCCCGGACTGAATTTTATCTACGTTCATCTGAACCGTTTGATAAAGATGCACGATTTAAATGTTATTTTCATTGCCGGACCGGGACACGGCGGACCGGGAATCGTTGCCAACACTTATCTCGAAGGCACGTATAGCGAAGTTTATCCGAATATTTCCAAGGACGCGGCGGGAATGCGGAAATTATTCAAACAGTTTTCGTTTCCCGGCGGAATCCCGAGCCACGTCGCGCCGGAAACGCCCGGTTCGATTCACGAAGGCGGCGAACTCGGCTACGCGCTCGCGCATGCTTACGGCGCAGTGTTCGATAATCCCGATTTGATTGCCGCCTGCGTCATCGGCGACGGCGAAGCCGAAACCGGCGCGCTCGCGGCGAGCTGGCACTCGAACAAATTTCTTAATCCGGCACGCGACGGAATGGTTTTGCCGATTCTGCATCTGAACGGTTACAAAATCGCTAACCCAACCGTTTTGGCGCGTTTGAGTCAGGAAGAATTGACGAGTTTGATGATTGGCTATGGTCATAAACCGTATTTCGTCGAAGGCGATAATCCCGAATTGATGCACGAGAAGATGGCGAAAACTCTCGATGCCGTCTGCGCCGAAATCAAAGATATTCAGAATCAAGTCAGAGCGAACGGCTTCACCACGCGCCCGGTTTATCCGATGATTGTGCTTCGCTCGCCAAAAGGCTGGACGTGTCCAAAAACGGTTGACGGATTACAGGTTGAAGGCACGTTTCGCGCACACCAAGTTCCGCTCGTCGAACTTGCCAGTAAGCCTGAACATCTGAAAATGCTCGAAGAATGGATGCGCTCGTATCAGCCAGATAAACTTTTCGACGAAAACGGAAAACTCATCCCCGAATTGCAGGAACTCGCGCCAAAAGGCGTGCGCCGAATGGGAATGAACCCACACGCCAACGGCGGAAAATTGCTCGTAGATTTGGAAATGCCGAACTTCTGCGATTACGCGGTAGAAGTTTCAAAGCCTGCCGCAACTCTTGCCGAAGCAACTCGCGTTTTAGGCGGCTTTTTGCGCGACGTAATGCGACTCAACGATGCCCATCAGAACTTTCGCATTTTCGGACCCGACGAAACTGCCTCGAACCGTCTGAACGCCGTTTTTGAAGCAACGAACCGAACGTGGACGGAAGACGTTACACCTTCGGACGACCATCTCGCGCCGGACGGCAGAGTGATGGAAGTTCTGAGTGAACATCTCTGTCAGGGCTGGCTTGAGGGGTATTTATTGACCGGACGACACGGCTTGTTTTCGTGTTACGAAGCCTTTATTCACATTATTGATTCAATGTTCAATCAGCACGCCAAATGGCTGAAAACAACCCGGCAGATTCCCTGGCGGCAGCCGATTGCGTCGCTAAATTACCTGCTCACCTCGCACGTATGGGGGCAAGACCACAACGGTTTTTCGCATCAGGACCCCGGATTTATTGATCACGTTATCAACAAAAAAGCCGAAGTCGTGCGCGTCTATCTGCCGCCTGATGCCAATACTTTGCTGTCCGTCGCCGACCATTGCCTGCGGAGCAAAAACTACGTCAACGTAATAGTGGCGGGCAAGAAACCGTCTTTGCAGTATCTCGACATGGAAGCGGCAATCAAGCACTGCACCGCCGGCGCGGGCATCTGGGAGTGGGCGAGCAACGACGAAAACGACGAACCGAATGTAGTGATGGCTTGCGCCGGGGATGTTCCGACGCTGGAAATTTTGGCGGCGACCGATATTCTGCGTCAAAACTTTTCCGACTTAAAAATTCGCGTGGTTAACGTCGTTGATTTAATGAAACTCCAACCTGAAAAGGAACATCCGCACGGATTGTCCGATAAAGATTTCGATTCAATTTTCACCACCGATAAGCCCGTGATTTTCGCGTTTCACGGCTATCCGACGCTGATTCATCGGCTAACCTACCGCCGGATGAATCACGACAACATTCATGTCCGCGGATATAAGGAAGAAGGCACGACGACTACGCCGTTCGATATGGTTGTCCTTAATGATTTGGACAGATTTCACCTTGTCATTGACGTGATTGAGCGTGTCCCAGAGCTAAAGAAAACCGGAGCGCACGTCACGCAAAAAATGCGCGACAAGCTCATCCAACACAAAGAATATATCAACCGGCACGGCGACGATATGCCGGAAATCCGCGATTGGAAATGGACGCATTAAATAATTTACGCCACGATTGTTTCTTTGCGCCACGATTATTTTAATGAACATACTCGTCTTAAACTGCGGCAGTTCGTCGCTGAAATTCCAACTGATGGCGACGAGTCTCGAACGCATCGCCAACAATACTGATGCGCGTCTGGCGCACGGCGCAATCGAACGCATCGGCGGCGCGGCGATTATCACTTTAACCGCCGAAGGGAAAGTGCCGCAACGCTCCGCCGCGCCAATCAGAGATGTAAAATCGGCGGTTGAAACGATTGTCCGCTGGATTGTGTCGGAAGCGTCGGAAATTGAAGAAATCAATAGCCTCGCCGACATTCACGCCGTCGGTCATCGCGTCGTCCACGGCGGCGAACATTTCACCGAATCAGCGATTATTACTGAAGAAGTTCTACGCGGTATCGAAGACTGCATCGAGCTTGCGCCGCTTCATAATCCGGCAAATATCAAAGGAATTCTCGCTGCCCGCGAGATTTTCGGAAAAGGCATCGCGCAAGTCGCCGTTTTCGACACGGCATTTCATCAGACTCTGCCCGAAAAAGCATTTCTTTACGCTATTCCCTATCAACTTTATCGTCGTCACAAAATTCGCCGCTACGGTTTTCACGGCACGTCGCACCGCTATGTCGCTTATCGTTACCGCACTCTGCTGAATATCCAGCGCGAGCAAGTAAATATCATTACCTTGCATCTCGGCAACGGCTGTTCGATGGCGGCGATAAAAGGCGGAAATTCGATTGACACTTCGATGGGACTAACACCGCTCGAAGGCTTGGTGATGGGAACGCGCTCCGGCGATGTGGACGCGGCAATCGTCGAGTTTTTATGCTCGAAGGAAGGGTTGTCCGTGCAGGAAGTCGAAGGTTTATTGAACAAACAATCCGGGCTTTTAGGAATTTCCGGTTTAACCAACGATATGCGCGAACTCGTCGCCGAAGCGGGCGAAAATAACGACCGCCGGGCGCGGCTCGCCATCGAAATTTTTTGTTACCGGGCGGCAAAATACATCGGCTCGTATTTAGCGGCGATGAACGGCGCGGACGCAATAATTTTTACCGGCGGCATCGGGGAAAATTCGCCGGAAATACGGGCGAAAATTAGCGAAAGCCTATCCTGGATGGGAATCAAGATTGACTCGCAACTCAACGAAAACTTCCTTAACAGGCGTGAAGGAATCATTAGTCAAGACGCGGCGCGACTCAAAGTTTTTGTCATCCCGACCAATGAGGAATTGCTAATTGCCCGCGATACCGTCAGGTTAATCGGTGCAACTGAACCAAACGGTTAAATACGGCAGGTTCAAAACCAGAGAAGTTTATTACCACATCATCCCATCTGGACTAATTCTTACTATTGGCATTTGATTTACCAATTTTGATAGTAACAAACAGAACCAACAAAATTTTCGTCCAATAGCGTTTTGAACTTTATTTAATGTTGAAAGAGCAACCATAATTTCTCCTGTGGAGTTGTTTTTCACTAATTGATTTTCTTTTGTTTCAGGTTAGTGCGGAAACTTTGGTGATAGATTATGTATATTTGGAGGGTGTATTGATTTGTGAGTAAACCGGTATCAAACAAAAAGACAAAAAAGTTTGCAGATTTTATTGAGACTGAAAATCCGCAATTGAGCTTGTTTACGTTGCTTGAAGATGATCGTAATGATTATTCTCATACCATTGAACTTTATGATTTTATGCCGAAATTTGTTTTCGGGAAGCCGGATCGCATATCGGGAAAGTTTTTGGAGACGGTTGAGCGGGATTTTGCTTGTCGTAAGACGAACTACCAATTGAGGATGACTCCGGCGCGTATCAAAGATGCCAATGGAGTTGAGCGGGATACCTTTCCCGGCAAACGCGAAGAGATGATCGAAGACGCTTTGCGTAAAATGGCGGCTGACGGTCGTAACGCGAAGGCGGTTTATTTGAATGGTCAGCTTTCGGTTGTTTTTTCGCGTTTTGCATTGCAGAAGGAATTAGAAGAACACGGTCATTCATACGATTATCGCCAGATAGAAGAGGCTATTATCACTTTATTTTCAGTGTCAATCGAAGTTACTCGTGATGATGAGGATTTGACCGTGGCTTTTCACCCGATTGAAGCATACGGGTTCAAAGGTCGTGAAGGTGAAAGCGTGACCTTCGTGAAGTTTTCTCCGCTTGTCACGGAAAGTATTCAAAAAAATGCTTTCCGTTTAACGATTATCATAAGCTATTCTTTAGATTTGGAATGTGAAATTGTTGAAAGTTAAAATGATAATTATAGTTGTAAAATTTCGACTGTTTCTTCTAAAAGTTTCAATGACTATTCTTTGAGATAATATCAAAGTGAATTGCGGAGATGATATTTTTAAGAAATTTACTGGCTTTGATTGAAAAACCGATTTAAAGTTCTTGGATATTATTTGGATATAATAAAGTTTGTTTGAGTTTAACCGGAAGCAGTCTTTGATTTTATGAAAATTCTGGTGGCGGGAATGGGTAATGTTTTGCGCGGCGACGACGGTTTTGGAATTAGCGTCGTCGAAGAATTGTC
>Ga0136640_10001186_pt1 | contig 10327 bp, 8 predicted proteins | sample AntDrymUQ8642106_2_FD_105498 | JGI IMG/M metagenome (GOLD analysis project Ga0136640, IMG submission 105498) | Polar desert sand microbial communities from Dry Valleys, Antarctica - metaG UQ864 (21.06) | ecosystem: Environmental > Terrestrial > Soil > Desert | place: Antarctica: Dry Valley...
CATCAATCGGGCAGTGTCCGCATTTTCAAAAGATTCGTGTTCCATTACGTGACACCAATGACAAGCCGAATATCCGATGCTGATAAAAATTGGTTTGTCTTCGCGCCTGGCTTTCTTAAACGCTTCTTCGCCCCACGCAAACCAATCAACCGGATTGTAAGCGTGTTGCAGCAAATATGGGCTTGTTTCTCTTACTAAGCGATTAGCAAATTTTGGTGTGTTCATATTTTTAGTTTAGCTTTTTGCTTGATGTTTTAGCAAAAACTTGGAACTTCCCCGGCAGTCTGATATATTGTTCTCGATAAATATGACTTCGCGCTGCATTGCAAAACTTCGCCCGAATATAACTCGTCCCAATCTTTTTGCGGGTGATTAATTCATTTTTCCTTTCAAAACACTTTTTTCGTCAAACTCAAACCTACATCAAAATTTCACAGGCGGTTAAGCCGTCAGATAAACAAAAGTTTTTTGTTTATAATTTTTAACAAAAGTCTTTTGAATAAAGAGGAAAAATTTATGACCCCGACTACCGAATTACAAAAACCAATTATTAAAACCGAACTTCCCGGCGCTAAAGCCAGAGAAATCATTGCCGCCGACGCGCAGTATGTTACGCCGTCTTACCCGCGCCCCGATTACAAACTCGTTGCCGAAAAGGGTTACGGCGTGTGGATTGAAGATGTTGACGGAAACGTCTTTCTAGATTGCAACGCGGGCGTGGCGGTTTGTTCGACCGGGCATTGCCACCCGGACATTGTTGAAGCGATTACGAAGCAAACTCAGACTTTAATCCATATGTGCGGCACGGATTATTACTACCGCCACATGCCCGCGCTCGGCAAAAAGCTTGACGAAATTGTGCCGATCAATGCTCCAACCAAGACGCATTTTGCAAACTCAGGTGCAGAAGCCGTCGAAACCGCGTTAAAGCTGGCGATGTACCACACTAAAAGACAGAAATTTATTTCGTTTTTCGGCTCGTTTCACGGCAGAACTTTAGGCGCGCTTTCGCTGACATCTTCAAAAAAAGCGCAGCGCGTCGGTTTTATGCGGCAGGCGCTCGATGTGGTTCACGTTCCATACCCGAATAAATTCCGCCATTTCGTCACCGATCTGCCAACCGACGAAGCGACCGTCACGCGCGACTGTGTCAGATGGATTGAAAACAAACTTTTTAACACCACCACGCCCCCCGAAGAAGTCGCCGGAATAGTCGTCGAAGCCGTACAGGGCGAAGGCGGTTACGTTCCTGCGCCAAAGGAATTTTTGCAGGCGATTCGTCGTATCTGCGACGAACACGGGATTATGATGATTGTCGACGAAGTGCAGTCGGGAATGGGACGCACGGGAAAAATGTTCGCCATCGAATATTCCGGTGTTGAACCCGATATTATGTGTCTCGCCAAAGGCATCGGTTCAGGTTTGCCGATTGGCGTCTGCGTCGCCAAAGCCGACATTATGGATTGGCACAAGGGGGCGCACGCCTCGACCTTCGGCGGAAATCCGGTCTGCATTGCGGCAGCACTTAAGACAATCGATCTGCTTGAAAATGGTTTGACAGAAAATGCTCAAGTGGTTGGCGATTATTTGCAAAAAGGCTTGCGCGCACTGCAGGAAAAATACGAATGCATCGGCGACGTGCGCGGGCTTGGGTTAATGGTTGGCGTGGAGTTTATCGAAGATGAAGAAACAAACCGACCGGCTCCAGAGTTGCGCGACCGAATCGAAATGGCGTGTTTCAATCGCGGTCTGATTATCTTAGGCTGCGGAACTTCGACTATTCGATGGTCGCCGCCGCTCATCTTGACCAAAGAAAATGTTGACGTTGCGCTCAAAATATTCGACGATGCAATTTCAGCTTCTATTTGAATTTAAACAATCTTAAAAATTATAACCCCAGAGCCTTGAATTTTATTTACTTTTTAAGGCTTTGCGGTTATTTTTATTGTATTTAATTCAAGGACACGAAAATGAAAATAACTACATTCATCTTTTTAATAGTTCTTGCTTGCTCTGTTACGGGATTCGGACAAACCGATACCAAATCCCGTTCGGAAAAAGCCAAGCCGATTTATATAGAAGATAAAATTGACGCGGAAATCGCCGAAATTACCAAAGCTCTTGAGTTAGAGCCAAACAATTCAGATTTATATTTGAAGCGGGCTTATTCGTATCGCCTCAAACACGCCGCCGAATTGGTTTCTAGCGATGTTATCAAAGCACTCGGCATAAATCCGAGAGAGATATCGGTTCAGCTGAGAGCTGTTCATTTACTTTTTGATGTCGAGCGTTGCGAACAGGCATTAGCAATAATCAATTCGACAATAGCTGATAACCCAAAAAATGATGAAGCTTTTGATTTGCGTTTCCGTGTTAAAACCTGCTTAGGAGATACAATCGGCGCATTAGATGACGTGAACAAAGCACTATCTCTGAATCCGCAAAGCAGCATATACAGCACTAATCAAGCTCTAACTTTGCAAAAACTAGGTGAATCGGGCAAAGCCGCCGAGAATTTTGACCAGTTAGTTAATTTGCTTGAGCAAAAATTAAAAAATGCAAAGGAGAAAGAAGAAAAAAATTGGGTGCAGAAAGAAGAGATTGAAAAATTTAAGCGGGAGTTGTCAATGACTTACATCAGTCGTTCAAGAACATTTGCCAACAGTAAAAATTACGAGGCGATGTTTGCGGATTTAAATCGCGCTGTCGAAGTTTATCCGATGCACTACACTTATCAAACACGCGCCAAAGCTTATAAATGGCGAAGTATGTATGCCGAAGCTATTGCTGATTTGACCAAAGCAATTGAATTGGACAACGAAGCCGCAGGTTTATTGATGGATCGCGGCGAAGTATATTTTTTGATGCAAAAATTTCCCGAAGCTATCACTGATTATGAACAAGTGGTGAAACTCAATCAGGGTTTAGAGCAAATTGCGGAAAAAAGAATTTCTTCAGCCAAACAAAAAATGCAGGAAAATGTTGCACAACCGAAATAATATGCTTTTCGAATCAAATTGGGTTATGAAGTATTTAACAAAATTATAAAGCAAGAAGCGTCGGAAACGATTGTTTCAAGCATTTGCAACCTCTTCGAATAACTCGGATGCGGATGAAGAATTTCAATTTTTAATCTTAATTCTTAAATTATTTATAAATTTCAACTACCGGCTTGCCATTCACATCAATGTAAGCGCGATACATTCCTTCGGAGTTAAACGAAATACCAATGTTGCCGAATTTATCAATAGCGATCACCCCGCCGTCGCCGCCCAGAGTTTTAACTTTGTCCATCACCATATCGGCGGCTTGCTGAACGGGCAGAGCGCGGTATTCCATCAGCGCGGAAATATCACGTGCCACGCCGAGACGTATAAAATATTCTCCCCAACCCGTTGCGCTGACCGCGCAAGTATTATTATTGGCAAAAGTTCCCGCACCGATAATCGGCGCATCACCGACGCGCCCGAATCTTTTGTTGGTCATTCCGCCTGTTGACGTTCCCGCCGCCAGATTACCGTTCTTATCGAGTGCAACTGCTCCAACCGTCCCAAATTTATCGATTGGAAGTTGAGCATGCGGAGTCAAAACCAGAGTGTAAGGAGTTTGATTTTCAGTATTTGAACTTTGAACTTGGGATTTAGAATTTTGAACTTTAGGCTTTGGATCTTGGGCTTTGGACTTTTCTTCTTTGAGTATTCGGTGCAGAGAATCCCAGCGCTCCTGCGTAAAGAAATATTTTTCCGGCACGAGTTCGATATTTTGTTCCTTGGCGAATTTTTCAGCGCCGTCGCCGACCATCATCACGTGCGGCGATTTCTCCATCACGGCGCGCGCCAGCATAATCGGGTTTTTGACGTGCCTGAGTCCGGCGACCGCGCCTGCCATCAAAGTTTTGCCATCCATTACGGATGCGTCTAGTTCGTTTTTGCCTTCGTTGGTAAAGACCGCACCTTTTCCGGCGTTGAACAACGGATTATCTTCTAAAATTTTAATCGCCGTCTCGACTGCATCCATTGAAGGTTGACCGCTTTGCAATATTTTGTAGCCCGCCAGAAGCGCTTCTTCCAGCGCGGCGCGAAATGCCTTTTCCCTTTCGGGCGTCAGCGAACCTCTTGTAATTACGCCCGCACCACCGTGAATCACAAATCCGAGACGCGGATTTTGCGGCGATTGCAATTGTTTAGATTCGGCAAAAACTGCCTTTTGAGCAAAAGTTGTGGCGGACGAAGCAAAAAAGAAAGCGATTAAAAGTAACGATAAAATTTTTTTCATCTTCATCTCCGAAACAGGCAAAATTTTTACCAGCTTAACACAAAAAGTTTAAGGACGATAAGAAAATTTAGGACTGCGTAATGGCAAATTATATTTGTTTTGATAGTTAAACGTCTTTTTGGATTTAAATAATTTTCAGTCTTTGGGTATGCAAAAAATGTCGTAATGTTTTCGATCTTCGAGATTTTCCTTCTTTAACATTTGCCCGCGATAATTGTTTTCTTCCTCGACCAGAAAAATTTCGTATCCGTAGTTGGTTAAAAATCGATAAAATTGTTCACGCGCTGGAAGCAACGTAAGTTTGGGAATCTCAGCTTTGATAAATGGTTTTTGGGCGGAAATTAACTTTTCCAGAGTCTTCAAAATTGTGTAGTCGTAACCTTGGGCGTCAACTTTGATAAAACGTATTTTTTGTATTAATTCCGAATATTCCGCTTGCAGAAAAGATAAAAGATTTTTTGCTTGTACTTTTAAGCTGAAAGCGTGCGCGTGGCGCATTTTCCTGACGCCAGCATGAAATCCCCCGTTACAAAAACCTGCATCCGAATAGTTAAATTCAAACTCGCCGTCTTCCTCGGTGGCGGCAAACATCAAAGGAACAATATTAGTTTTGTCCTTGTTAAGCTCAGAGTTTTTTTCAAGAATCGAAAAAACATACTTATTTGGTTCTAATGCGAGAATGCATCCGGTTTTGCCAACTGCCAACGCTATCGGAACCGTTGAATCGCCCGTATGCGCGCCAATGTCAATTGCCACGTCGCCCAATGCAAGAAACTTTTTAATTTCATCGACTGTATCCTGCCGAATTATTTTTTTTGATTCTCTCGGATGAAGCCATTGCGCGTAGGAAACTGAGCCCTCGACTGGCAGTTCGAACGTATTGATTTCAAATCCGTACGTCTGAATTTTCGGCTTTAAGCCCAGAAAATACAATACCTCTTTTAATTTCATCAATCTTTATTCGGTAAATTTCCTCTGCTGTAAACTCCGCGTCTGAAGCCATATGCTTGGAATAAGGCGAACTTTTTGATTAAAATTAGTATGTGCGCGGTGCGCAAAAACATTGTAATTCTGTTGTTCGATTTTATCCAAAATCTTGGCATAAAGCCGACAAGCCAGAAGCACCGTAAAGCGCGTGTCTTTTTCAAGCAGAGTAATCCCCTTCTCGGCTTTTTCGTAAAAATCTCTGGCGCGCTTGATTTGAAATTTCATCAATTCGATAAAATTTTCATTCACATGGCACGCAAAAATTTGTTTTTCTGGGACGTTAAATTTCCGTAAATCTTCCTGCGGCAAATAAATTCTCTGCATTGCAGCATCTTCTTTGACATCGCGCAAGATATTTGTCAATTGCATTGCAATGCCTAGTGCTTCGGCATATTCCAGCGTTTTTTTGTCCGTATAACCAAAAACTTCCGTTGACATTAAGCCAACCGTTGAAGCAACGCGATAGCAATAAACATAAAGGTCATCAAATGTTTCAAAGCGTTTAACGTGTGTGTCCATCAAAACGCCTTTAATTAATTCGAGCGGAAGATTTTGCGGAATTTTATAAGTTTTAAGTAAATCTTTCCAGGCTAGTAAAACGTAGTTTTGAACTTCGGACTTGGGTCTTCGGTCTTCAGTTTGTGATTCAGATGTCTTGGCTTCTTTGTATTTATGCGTCTCTGCGCTAGAAAAAACTTCATTTAGTTTCATCTTCCAATTTTTAACCGCTTCGATTGCCTCAGATTCATTTTTGATTTCCGCCTCATCAATTTCGTCGTCAATGTGGCGACATAAAGCATAAAGCGCGTAAATCGGTTTTTGTTTTCTTCGTGGCAGGAATTTCGCTGCAAAATAAAAACTTTTAGCGTGTCGGCGCGTTACTTGGCGACAATATTCGTAGGCATTTTCGATTTCGGTTGAAATATTTTTGGCGGAAGATTTCGATTGACTCGTCTTTTGTAACATTCTTCAAAAAGACTTGATTTCTATAATTAGCCGCCGAAATATTATTTAACGCCCCTTGAGTTCGCGTTCTTTTCTAAAATCCATTTCAGCTAAATCTCTTTTGCCTTGCCGGGCGTAAGCCACCCCGCGATTGTGATATGCGCCGAAACTTTTCGGGTCTAAATTGATAACCTCCGTCCAGTCGGCAATTGCCTTATCATACTCTTTTTTTTCGAGGTGAGCGATGCCGCGCTCAAAAAAATAGTCTTCAATTTTACCATTTTTATGAAGCTCAATCGCTTTATCAAAATCGGCAATCGCCGAATCCAATTCTTGTTTCGCCAAATAAGATTTGCCGCGACTAAAATATAGTAAAGCGTGCTCTGGGTTCAGTCGCAGCGCTTCACCAAAGTCAACAATTGCCTTTTCGTGCTGGTTCTTTTTTTGATAAACGAGACCTCGAAGACTGAAAGCCGCCAAATTATCAGGTTCGAGACGCAAAACTTCGTTGTAATCTTCGAGCGCTTTTGCCAAATCATTTTTATTTAAATAAGAATTTGCGCGCCCGAGATAACCCGCCGTATTTGCGGGCTGCAAGCGAATTGCCGAATTAAAATCGGCAAGCGCCGAGTTGTTTTCATTTTTTGCCAGATAAATATTTCCACGGGCTTGGAAAGCGTTTGGATCTGAAGGATCTAGCCCGATTGCTTTATTGCAATCCGTCAACGCATTATCAAATTCCTTTTTATCAAAATAAATTTGGCAGCGTCCGATGTAGGAGAGATAATCCTTCGGCTCCAAGTTTATTGCTTCGCTGTAATCGGTAATCGCCCGGTCGAACTGCTGAACGGTTCTGAAATTGTAGCCGAGCCGCCGGAGAACTTCCGCGTTTTTTAATCCTAAATTTATCGTTTCGCTATAGTCTTCAATCGCTTTTTCGCTTTCACCCAGAAAATGATGCGCGTCGGCACGACTTTTGCGAGCTTCAACCGAACCCGGATTTATATTGACGGCTTCGTCAAATTCAATGAGCGCCAAATCATATTGCCTTTTTTCCAGATAATCGTTTCCCGAAACAAGATGTTTACCAAATTCTTTCTTTTGATAATTGTTGTAAGCCGACACGCCAAGCCAACTTAAAAAGCAAATTATTAAAAGCAACATTACAATTACAGCAGTTTTGTTTTTGGCTAAATTACTAAATTTTTTTGTCCAATCTGCCGGATAAAAGTTGGAAAATTTGTTTTGCTTATTTGAAATCTCAATTTTGATTCGATTGGGCGAATCCGAATTTTTAACTTGGTCTCGAAAAAGAATTTCGTTATCTGTTCTTGTAATATTTTCCTTTCGGACAACTTTCGGCGGCGAATCTTTTTCGACCAGCGTTCTTTCCTCAACCTTAACTTGAGGAGATTTTTTTTCAATTATTTCATTGACAATAAATTCATTTTTAATTGCTTCCCTTTTAATTTCTTTTTCATCAATTGTTGCCGAGTTTGCTTTGACAAAAGATTCGTAAATTTCGACGACCGATTGTTGGCGATCTTCAGGATTTTTTTGCAGAGCTTTCTCGATTACATCAGCGATGGCAGAACTGAATTCCGGTTTGAAATCGGTCAGCCGCGGCGGAGTAACCGCAATTTGCTGTTGTATCAGTTGCCCTTCGGATTCTTTTTTAAAGGGTAGTTCGCCGCTAAGCATTTGAAAAAGCAACACGCCGAGCGCGTAAATATCGGTTCGCGCATCAACCAGATTGCCTTCAATTTGTTCGGGCGGCATATATGCAAAAGTTCCTGCGATGCGGCTAGCAACGGCGTTGGTCGTTGTATTGGTGACTTTGGCGATTCCGAAATCCAGAACTTTAACAAAAATTTCTTCGGGTTTGCCGAGATGTATATTCGAAGGTTTTATATCGCGGTGAACAATGTTTTGCTCATGTGCTAATTGAAGCGCGCTGGTTATCTGTTTTAAAATTTTAGTGGTATCCGGCAAGGAAATTCGTAGATGCCGCCGCAATTCTTCTTCGAGCGTTCGACCTTCAAGCCACTCCATTACCAAATAAGCAATTCCGAAATCCTCGCCGACATCGGTGACGGCGACAATATGCGGATGTCTTAAGGCTCCTGCTGCTAACGCCTCACGCTGAAAAAGCTCGCGCGCCATTTCCTCAACATCGTCCTTTAAATCCGGCTTGAGAATTTTAATTGCGACGGCTCTGCCGAGTTTTTTATCCGTCGCGCGATAAACCGCTCCGAAACTTCCCGCCACAAAAAACTCGTCAATTAAATAGCGTCCGCTAAAAACTTCGCCAATTAAACGATACGGGTCGCGGCGCGGACTTATTCGGTCCATAACATATTCCCTCTACAACAATAAAACACGAACAAAATATTATGTTGAAATCGCACAATTCTCAGGTAATACAAAACTTTCTACAAACTTGCAGCTTAATTCATATCTTTTATACTTTTCTTTCTGCCAGATAATCTGTCATTTGAGTTAAACAAAAGCGTGCTTGGTTGGGAGGAAAATTATCAATCAAAACTCTTTTTGCTTCATCGGTTATAGCTTTCAACTTCAGACGCGCCCCTTCCTGACCTTGATTGATGGCAAATGTCTTTTTTGTTTCATCAGAGGCAAAAATCTCGCGGTCTTCCGCCATATCAATTAAATCATCGCTCAGTTGATATGCGTCGCCGAGGAGCTCGGCAAAGCATAAAAGATGAGCTAATTCGACATGATTGGCGCCTTCTAAAATTGCTCCAACGCGGAGTGCAAGGCGCATTAAAGCCGATGTTTTTAGATTTCTGATTGACTCAAAAATATAATCTTCACTTTTTGAGTTGTCTTTTTGTGATAAAAAGCCGTTTGCGCCCGCGCCTTTTGCCAGAGCCAAGTCAACCGATTGTCCGCCGAGCATTCCTGCCGCGCCGACGCATTCGACAATTTCGGCGTGTGCCCGCCTTGTGAGTTCGGGTGAATCTTTATGATTGACAAAGACCAACCCGTATGAAGCATTCAAAAAACCGATGGCGACCAGCACCGATAATCCTTCGCCAAAATGCGCGTGCAGAGAAGTTTTTCCGCGCCGCTCGCTCGCGTTGTCCATACACGGCAAATCGTCGAATATCAGCGAACTCGTATGGATAAACTCGACCCCTGCCGCCGCCGGAATAATAATTTCCGGTTCTCCGCCGACAAGTTCCGCGCCCAAAAGCGTTAAAACGGGTCGAAGGCGCTTTCCGCCCGAAAAGAGCGCATATTCCACGGCTTCATTAAATTTTGTTTCAATCTGTGGCGGCGCAAGCGGCAGAAACCTGCGTAACCCCTTTTCGATATTCGGCATGTGATTTTCAACATACTGCCACAAGCCAACATCTATAATTGTGTTTTTTTTTTCAGACATTATTTAAAGTATTTTGATAAAACTCTTTCGCCGCATTAGCTAATTTAATTTGAACCGTCACGCGAAACGGATGTTTAGCGACAAAATTTGGAACTTTTTTAACTTTTGCACCCATTCGATCAAGATTTTTGGCGAGTTCTTCATCGGAAAATTCTTCGCAACCAAATTTTTCAGCGGCTCTTTTAAAAGCTCCACGTAGGCGATCAAGCGCAAGCTCGCGCTCGGCTAGAGCCTTTCCGCGCGACTGAAATTCACCGAGCGCGTAAAGCAAAACTTTTTCAACTTCGGCGTTAGCAGCATTCGATTCAAAAAGATTGGGCTGGTTTATTTGTTGTTCCTTTATCATCTAGCGGTCAATTTACAAAAAATAACACTCCCGTATAAACTAAATACTTCTCAAGAATTTTAGCATAATCGTTTTCGAGTTCCGCCAAAGATTTTGCAAGCTCTCCGGCGAGATGTTACATTTTGTTTGAAAACTATGTCTGAAAACAAAAAATTTCGTGTCGGACTTGGCGTTTCAGGCGGAATTGCGGCTTATAAAGCGATTGAAGTTTTGCGGCTTTTGCAAAAAGTAAATTGCGATGTGCGCGTGGCGATGACCAGGCACGCGACCGAATTTATTCAGCCGCTCGCGTTCCGCGCGCTGACGGAAAATTATGTTTTGGTTGACGATTACGCGCCGGAAAACCCAGACCCGATTGCTCACATCAA
>Ga0136640_10001187_pt1 | contig 10327 bp, 6 predicted proteins | sample AntDrymUQ8642106_2_FD_105498 | JGI IMG/M metagenome (GOLD analysis project Ga0136640, IMG submission 105498) | Polar desert sand microbial communities from Dry Valleys, Antarctica - metaG UQ864 (21.06) | ecosystem: Environmental > Terrestrial > Soil > Desert | place: Antarctica: Dry Valley...
CGTTTTGCGCCAGGTAGTGTAGCAACTCGAACTCCCGGGCCGTCAAGTCGAGGGGAACGCCGGCCCGGCGCACGGTGACCGCGCCGGCGTCCACTTCGAGATCGCCGATCCGCAAGACATCGGCCGGCTGGATCAGGCGCAGCACCGCGCCGAGCCGGGCGACCAATTCCTCGATATCGAACGGTTTGGTGAGGTAGTCGTCGGCTCCGGTATTGAGGTTGCGGATCTTGTCGCGGGCGGCGTCGCGGGCGGTCAGCATGATCACTGGCAGATGCTGGTCCGCCCGGCGGATCCGGCTTAGGACATGCTCGCCATCCATGCCGGGAAGCAGGATGTCGAGCACCACCGCGTCGGGCCGGAACGGCTCCAGGGCGGCGAGGGCCCCCAGGCCGTTGCCTTCGAGCCGCACAACAATCTCGCGATGCTCCAGTTCGAGCTGGAGCAATCGTGAGATCGATGGGTCATCTTCGACGACGAGGACGCGGGTTCCCGGCCGGATCATCGCGTCGCCGGAGTCAACGCCCTCGGCGAGACGCTCCAGACTGGTTGCTTCGGGCGGCTGATCTTCCAGGCCAGGGCGAGCCCGGTCAGCGCCAGGGCCGATCCCACCACGCCATCGAGGAAGTAGTGATTCGCGGTCAGGATCGTGGCCGCGTACATCGCGATCGGCATCAATACCCCGAAGACCTTCCAGAAGCGGTTGGAGGCGAAGCTCACGATCGCGATCCCCATCAGCAGGTTCCAGCCGACGTGCAGGCTCGGCATCGCCGCGAACTGGTTGGTTAGGGAGGGCGGCTGCAAGACGCGGTACGCTTCCGAGTGCATGGTCACGGTGTCGACAAACCCGAGATCGCCCAGGAAACGCGGCGGCGCCATCGGGAACAGGATGAAGAAGACGATGCCGATCGCGCCCGAGAGCAGCATGGCGGAGCGGAAGACCGGGAACATTTCCCGGTGCTTGACGAAGAGCCAGCCCAGCGTGAGCACCACCACCGGCCAGTGACCGTAGATGTAGACCCAGTTCGCGAGCGTGACGAGCCAGTGGTGATCCAGGATCAACTCCTGCAACCGGCCTTCCTGGAAGATTCCCAGGGCGCGCTCCTTCGAAACCAGCCAGCGGGCGTTGTCGAACGCCTGCGATTCCCTGGCCTCGATCAGGCCGCGCACGAAGAAGTAAATGTAGGCCGCCAGGGCGACGATCCCGATTTCACGGAAGAAACCGTTCGCGGCCGGGAAGCTCCGAGCCAATTGTGATGGTCCCGAGACGCGGTTGCCGGACCGTTCCGGCGTGACCATGACGCTCATGAGACCCCCCTTTCACGAGGAGCGCTTCCGCTCCAACCCATACCCCAATGACCACATTCTGGCGGTCAGTTTTCACGGCCTGACAGCAGACTTGTGTCAGATCTGTTGCGAAATCCAGTTCCCTGGTTCAGGGTCGATCGCTCGTTCGGTCCTCGAATCAATGAATCTCGAACACATCTCATTCTAGGTATCGATCGCCCCGGAAACCCTACGTCAAATGACGCATTTTTGACTCCCGAGGCTACGTAGTTGAGTCTGTTGCTCAACGAACTCATACGGAATCCGGGTAGACACTCGGCGAACGCCCTGGTAGTGGCAGTCCCGAGTTTGCGAGGGCAGCGCAGCGAGTCACGCTGCCCGGCTTCGGGTCGAGATGAACTCGACCACTACCAGGGATGTTCAATGACCTTCCCGGATTCCGTATCACTGGTATCAGTGTGCGCTCGCCGAACAATTCGCCAAAGCAGGGATTCTGCAATTCGGGCCTGCGGGTTATCCCCCATGATGACCATCGATCATGTGTCCCGCGTTGGAAAACGCCGGGTGCGAGCCGAAGGTTCCACGGCTAGCGAAGCCCCCCAACACAGATTGTCATTCCGAGCTGGCGCTCGACATGACGACCATGGAGACGTGGCCGCCCGCCACTCCATCACGCATCCGCCGGTTCGACCGCCATCCCCGGCCGTGCGGCATCGGCGGCGGGCGTCATCGCCACCGGCTTCGGCGCGATCCAGGCCAGCGAAGAGGGCAGCCACCAGTTCCACCGGCCCATCAGCGAGGTCAAGGCTGGCACCAGGAAGGCGCGGATGATCGTCGCGTCGATGATGATCCCAGCCGCAAGCCCCGTGGCCATGATCTTGATCTCGGTCTGCGGGGTGGACGACATCGCGACGAAGGCCAGGAAGAGGATCAGCGCGGCGCAGGTCACGAGCTTGCCGGTCGAGGCCAGCCCCCGCACGATCGCCCGGTCGGTGTCGTGCCCGGCGTCGTGCTCCTCGCGCATGCGGTGCATGATGAAGACTTCGTAGTCCATCGAGAGTCCGAAGAGGAAGGCGAAGATCATGATCGGAATCCAGTCGGTGATCGCGCCCGTGGACTCGATACCCCAGATCAGGTCCGACCCCCACCCCCATTGCCAGACCATCACCAGCACGCCGCAGGCGGCCGCCACCGAGAGTACGTTGAGAAAGAGCGCCTTCAACGGCAGCAGCAGCGAGCGGAAGGCCCGCACCAGCAGCACGTAGGTGACCACCGCCACCAGCAGGACCATGAGCGGGAAGCTGCCGTAGACCGTGTCCACGAAATCGGCGCTGCCGGCGGGTCCACCCCCCACCACGGGGCCACCGGCCAGGCCGTCGATCGCCGCCCGCACGTTGCTGGTGAGGTCCCGTCCCGAGGCGCTGTCGCCATTACTTTGGGGAATCACGGCCACCAGTCCGTTACCTTCCCGTCGCCACTGGTCGCCCTCGGGCGCCACGGCCCCGCGCACGCCGTCCAGCCCATCGACGGCCGCCGCGACCGGACCCGGATCGCCCTGCACGAGGATCGTCAGCGGGTCCATCACCCCGGCGTCGATCCCGCTCGCTTCGAGGGCTTCCAGGGCCATTCTCGATTCGCCCGAACTGTTCAGCGAATCGGGTCGGGGCGTGCCGATCGCGAGCTGGGTCGCGGGGATCATCAGCAGCGCCAGCAACAGCAGGCCAACGACCGCCGACGCCCCGCGATGCGTGACGACGAAGGCGCCCCAGCGCTCCCACCCGCGGTGGCTCTCCGCCTTTTTCTTCAAACCAATGCGATCCATCGCCGGCCCGATTGTGGCCAGGATAACCGGCAGCAGCGTGATCGAGACCAGCACGCTCGCCAGCGGAATCACCATCCCGCCCACCCCGATCCCGCGAAAGAACGGGACCGGCACCGCGATCAGCGCCAGGAGTCCGATGCCGACGGTGGTACCGCTGAAGACGACGGCATGCCCGGCGGTTTCCATCGCCCGCTGCACGGCCAGCTCGTTGAAATGCCCGGCGAGACGTTCCTCCCGCCAGCGCCTGACCACCAGCAGGGCGTAGTCGATCGCGACCCCGAGCCCGATCAGCGCAACCAGGAACTGGACGATAGAATTGATCTCCATCACCGTGGTCAGCCCGCCGATGATCAGGAACGAGGTCAGGATCGAGACCGCCGCCACGATCAGGGGCATGAGCGCTAGCGCCGAGCCGAAGATGTAGAGCAACACGACCAGGGCGCCGAGCCCGCCGATCAGCGTCTCGACCAGGGCGCCACCCCCGCCCTCGCCGCCTTCCGCGGCCACCGATTCGAGTACGGGGCGACCGGTGAGCTGGACCGGCTCACCGGCAACCGTGGCGCCTTCCAGTGTTTCCTGAACGGCGGACAGCCCCCTGAGTTGAAACCCGTCCGTCGCGAAATAGACCAGCCCAAAGGTGGTCCGGCCATCGTCGGAGACGAACGCCGGGTCGCCGGTCGTCGCCCACGACACCAGGCGAGCCGAGGGCTCCGCCGCGACCACCCGTGATTCTAGATCGAGCCACTCGTCGCGGAATCCGGCCGATTCGACCGATTGCCCCTCGGGCAGCGTCACCACCGTCACGAGCGGTGCGAACGAGCCGTCGTTGCCATAGACCCGGGCCGTCTCCGCTGCCATGTCGGCGCTTTCGCTGCCGAGCATGTCGAACGATTCGGAGAGATTGTCGAAGACCCAGGGCATCAGGGCGACCGCCGCGACCGTCACCGCCAGCCAGAACGACGCCACCCATGCCTTGTGCCTGAGCACGAAACGAGAAACCGATCCGATATTCATGCGCCATCCTCCGCTCTACCCGTCGAAATACATCAATGGGCCACCGGCATCCGCCGTCACAACCCCTCACATGCCAAGTATTGAGCGCCTTCCTAAGAGCGCCCTAAGAACCACCAACCCGTGCCCGCCAGACACCGGTGGCGTACCGCCGACTGTGCGAGTGATACACATTGGTGGAAACAATGCATCGCGCCGCCCGCTGGTAGTCCGCAACGCGCAGCGTTAATTTGTCATTCCGCCGGGAGGCGCAGCCGACCAGAGGAATCTCTTGGCCGCAGCCAATGTTGCTCTCTTTACCGTGGCGACGAAGAGATTCCTTCTCTCGCCGGCGCTCGTTGCGGAATGACATTCAACGCTTCGCGGTGATCATATTGCACGCCTGGAACGTCCAAATCCGGCGTGCCCGGATTCTTCCCCACCCGCACGAAATGTGCCGGCTTGACACGTATACGAACATTTGTGCTATAGTACGTACAGTATCATGCTGAGGTTACTGGAGTGTACGTTCGCTTGAAGCCAGACAGGATCGACGTTCATGGTTACTCTGACCCGCAACCCGGAACTCGTCGAATCGTCGTTCGCCACGCAGACGCGGTGCGATCACGATTTCGCGGTGGACACCGTGATCGGCCAGATGCGGGCCGACGTGAGCTACCCCTTCTCGCTCGACATCTTCGCCGAAATGGCCAACTACAGCCCGTTCCACTTCGCCCGCCTCTTCCGCCAGTCGATCGGCGTGCCGCCGGGCGAGTTCCTCGCCGCCCTGCGCTTCCAGCGGGCCAAGCAGCTCATCTTGCGCACCGACGCCAGCATCACCGACATTTGCTTCGATGTCGGCTTCTCCAGCCTGGGCACGTTCTCGGCCCGGTTCAAGCACCTGGTCGGGATCGGTCCCGCCGAGCTGCGGGCGATGCCCGAACTGCTGGCCTCCCGGCTGCCCGACCTGGGACCTTGCACGCAATCCGCGCCTACCGGGACCGGTTTCGTCGTGACCGGCAACGTGACCGCGCCGGTGCCGTGCGCCGGGCACCTCTTCATCGGTCTCTTTGCCACCGCCATCCCCCAAAGCGCTCCGGTCGCCGGCACGTTGACCGCGGGTCCCGGACCGTTCGTGCTGCACGGCGTGCCGGCCGGAACCTGGCGCCTGCTGGCCGCCCTCTTCCCCCTGGGTGACGACCCGTTCACGCACCTCCTGCCCGGCGATTCGCTGCGGGTCGGCGCCGACCCCTGGCCGGTGGTCGTCTCCCCGGATGTCGATCCCCGGCCGCTCCACGTCGAGCTTCGCCGCCCCTCCCCCACCGACCCCCCGATTCTCTCGGCGCTGGCCCCCAAAGTGTTGAACATGTGAGGCCGCCGGTCGTCACCGGGTCAGGTACCATAGGCGGAGCCAGGAAGCGCGATGATCCAGACGTGGGAGCTGGGTCGGCTTCGGGGCGTTGCCGTACTACCTGTCAGGAACCTGGATGTCCACCCAATCGCCCACATCGATCCCGGAACCCGAGCCGCCGGGCGACCGCGACGATAGCCCGCCAGCCCTCGAAGGCATCGTGCCCACGGCGCTGGCGCCCATGGTCGGCCGCCGGCGCGAGCGACTCGCGGTCAGCGACGTGCTTCGCAACCCCGAGGTCCGGCTCCTCGTGTTGACCGGCCCCGGCGGTGTCGGCAAGACGCGGCTGGCCTGGAGCGTGGTGGAAGGAGTCCGCGATTCGTTCCGCGACGGCGTCTCGTTCGTGGACCTTTCACCGATCAGCCGGTCCGACCTCGTGCTCCCCACGATCGCCGGCAGCCTGGGCGTGCGCCACAGCGCCAACGTGCCGCTGATGGACGCGATCAACACCACGATTCGCGCCCGCCAGATGCTGCTCGTGGTCGACAACTTCGAGCACGTCGCCGATGCCGCCCTGCTACTCACTGACCTCCTGATGGCCAACCCGGAGCTCACGATCCTCGCTACCAGCCGCTCCGTGCTCTCGGTCTACGGCGAACACGTCTACCCAGTGCCGCCCATGTCCGTGCCGACCCTGCCCGACGATGCCCAGGCCGGTACGCCGCTCACGAAACTGCTGCTGACCTCGGACGCGGTGCAACTCTTCGTCCGGCGGGCCAGCGCCGTCCGCGCCGATTTCCAGCTCACCAACGACAACGCCCGCGACGTGGCCAACATCTGCCGCCTGCTCGACGGCCTGCCGCTGGCGATCGAGCTGGCTGCCGCCCGAATCGGCATCCTCTCCCCCAAAATGCTCGTCCAGCGCCTGCGGCGACGCTTGCCGCTCCTCGATGACGGACCGCGCGACGTGCCGGACCGGCTCCGCACCATGCGCAACGCCATCAGCTGGAGCTACGATCTGCTCGATTCCGACGAACAGGCCGTCTTCCGCCGGATCGCCATCTTCGCCAACACCTGGACCCTGGCCGACGCGGTCCGCGTCGTCGCCGACCTCGATGGGGACGGCCCCGCCGACGAGTTCGATACCCTCGACCTCGTGGCATCGCTCGTCGACAAGACCCTGGTCCGCCAGGTCGACACCGACACCGAATCCCCGCATTTCGGCATGCTGCAATTGCTGCGCGAATTCGGCTTCGAACAACTCGACGCGTCGGGCGAACGGGAAGAACTGGAACGGCGTCACGCATACTACATGTTCGACATCGCCGAGGCCGCCGGTCCGGAATTGATCGGGCCGAACCAGATCGTCTGGCTCGAGCGGCTCGCCGCCATGCACCCGGATCTGCAAACCGCGTTCGCCTGGGCGATGGCGCACGATCCCCCGGAGCTTGCCCTGGGATTGGCAGCCGGACTCTGGCGCTTCTGTTACACCCGGGGCCACATCCGCGAAGGACGGGAATGGATCGAGAGCGCCCTGCGCCGGGCTCCCACCCGCACGGCCCTGCGCGCCACCGCGCTGAACGGGGCCGGCATCCTCGCCAACATGGAGCGCAACCTCGACGATGCCCGGGTTCTGCACGCCGAGGCCCTCGAAATCGCCACCGAGATCGACGACCGGCGCCTGACCGGCGTTGCCCACATCGGCCTGGGCGACTGTGCCGGCACCCGGCGCGCGTTCGACGAAGCCACCTATCACTACGACCAGGCCGAGCGGATTTTCCGTGCCCTCGGCGACCAGCGCAACATCGCGGCGGTTATGACCAACGTCGGCAACCTGCTCTGGAGCCAGGACAAGCTGGCGGAAGCGGTCGAGACGAACGAACGAGCCCGCATCCTCTACACTAACGCGGGTGACCGCCGGGGCATCGCCTGGTCGGTCACCAACATCGGCCGCATCGCCGCCCAGCAACAGGACTACCAGCGGGCGGTGCCGAATCTGGAACAGGCCCTGCAGTATTACGACCAGCTCGGCGATCGCGGCGGGTACGCGGAGGCGCTCGAAGGCATCGCCCAGGTCGCGATCGGGATGGGCGATTTTGCCCGCGCCGCCTCGCTCCTGGCCGCCGCCGACGGGTTGCGCGAGGCGGTCAATCACCCGATCGCCCCAATCGACCGTGACCCCTACGAGACCATGATCGCCACGCTTCGCCACGAGCTCGGCGATGCGTTCACCTCGATCTGGGAAACCGACCGGGCGCTCGGCTTCGACGAGGTCAAGACGCTTTCCAGCGAGATCCTGCGCGACGACCCGGCACCGGCGAACACGAGCCCGCGCCTCGCCCGGCAGGCGGCGATCAACACCCTGATCAAGCAACTCGGCATTTCGGAGCGGGAGATCGAGGTATTGTCGCTGGTGGCGGCCGGCAAGACGGACAAGGACATCGCCGACGAACTCTTCATCGGCGTTCGCACGGTGCAGAGCCACGTCGCCAACCTGCTCGACAAGCTGGAAGTCAACGCCCGCTCGGCCGCCGTGGCCCGCGCCCTCCGCGCCGGCATCATCACCTGACCGGTCGCCCCAAGGGGTCACTCAATTGGAACGCGAGCACCCCCATCAAAGCGTCATTTCGAGCTTGCGAGAAATCCCTGCGCGAAGCGCTTTCCAGCGAAGCTGGATCACATGGTAGGTAACCGGCTTCGTGGCGACTTCCGCAAATGTGCTCGGCCACCATTCCTTTGGTGCTCAACATTGGGCGTCGGGTATGGCCCTGGCGGAATAGGCAGGACCAGCCCTCGATCGACCTTCGGCCGATGCGCTTCGCGCAGGGATTCCTCCTTCGTCGGAATGTCGATAGAGTTTTCCGGTGCTGCCCAGACCCCCTTGCCAAGTACGGTTGCGGAGCTTGCTCCGCCCGTACCTGCTGACCGCGAGTAGCCAGCCTTGAACGGAGCATCACTCACCATGCCCCATCGCATCGGCATCATCGGCGGCTCCGGCGTCGAACGCCCGGAAGCCGGTTTCACCGAAACCGTCGTCGAGACCCCGTACGGCCCGGCCCTCGCCTGGATCGGCGACGGGGATGAGGTCGTCTTCCTCTCCCGCCACGGCGTCGAGCACGACGTGCCCCCGCACCGGGTGAACTACCGCGCCAACGTCAAGGCGCTCCAAATCCTTGGGGTCGACCGGGTGATCGCCAGCTTCGCCGTCGGCGGCATCGCCGACGACATCCCGCCCGGCGGTGTAGTCGCCCCCGACCAGATCATCGACTTCACCAGCGGCCGCGATTTCACCTTCTTCGACGGGAGCGAGTCCGGCCTGAAGCACACGCCCTTCACCGAGCCCTTCAGCCCACAACTCCGGGCGGCGATCGTCACCAGGGGCACCGAACACGGTCTGGCGATCCGGCCGACCGCAACCTACATCTGCACCAACGGACCGCGCTTCGAAACCGCCGCCGAAATCCGGATGGCCAGGCTCCTGGGCGCCGATGTGGTCGGGATGACGGCAATGCCGGAGGCGATCCTCGCCCGCGAGCTGGAGATCCACTACGCGGGAATCGCGGTCTCGGTGAACTGGGCCGCCGGCGTCAGAGGCCCGCTACAGGTCGATTTCGGGGCCCTTGAATCGATTCGCGGCAAGCTCCTGCCTCTGATGCTCGAGGTCCTCCGCACCACCGACCTCGACACCGGCGTCTGGTCCCGCGAAAGCGGTGACTGATGGCGAACTTCGCATAACAACGGCCGCAAGTTGGCTGGTCCCCATTGTCTTGTACGGCTGCGGAGCTTGTCTCCGCCCGTACCTTGCGACGTCAATCAGCTATCCTGCAACGCACTAACCGTCCTGTCATGTCGAGCGCCAGCGAGACATCCCGGCCCCGCTGGATACGCGAAGCGGTATTTCGGCCTCCTGCCAGATGAGTACCGGCTGCGCCGGGGGATTCCTCGCAAGCTCGGAATGACGGTCATGTGGGACATGGTGGTAATGACATAGCATTGTGAGCACCAGCCGCGGGCAGAACATGACTCCTGAGGTCATTGAGGCGGCGATGCACGTCTTCAGGCTCCGAAAGGAACCGTAACGTGGGGTTCAGAACCGATCTCTACATCGATCGCGATATTCCGACTCAACTCCTGGTGAAAGCGATTCGCAGGTCACTTGAACTTGAAATGGGACAAGTTGCTGTTTACGCCGTCGATGACTTCGAAGCACGAGCAACAAGTTGGGCCGATCCGTTCGTCCGGGTACTCGTGCTCCAGACCACTATCCCAGGCGACTTCCCCCTGGCGCTGGACCTGAGAATGAAAGACGATCGGCCCGCCGACTTCGAGTCCTTCGTCTCCACCATCTCCAAAGACATCGGCGCACCTGTGCTGACTGACGAAACAGGAATCAATCCAGCGTTCGCGGACGATTGGTTCATGGTGACGCCCGATGGCGCCACGTCGGTGGTGACGGCTGATTCGGAGGCCCTTGCCGCGGAAACGCCCGCACTCCTCCTCGTGCCGAAATTCCGCCTGTTCTACGAAGCGCACAAGGAAGCAACACTCGCGCCAACCGGTTAAGCGCCAGACCAGATCGATCTTCACACCGGGATGCTACGACCCCGACGACTGGTAGTTGCGCGATTCGCGGACGAAGAGCCAGGCGGCGACCGTGATGCACAGCACGCCGGCCAATGGTGAACACCACGCCAGCCACGCCGGGAACGGCAATTCGCCCGTGCGGTCGAGCAGCACCATGGCCGGCACCCAGGCGACGAACGCCACCGGCACGATCCACATCAGCAGGAACCGCGCCCCCCGGTCGAAGATCGAGGTGGGATAGCCGCTGAACCGACCGAAGATGTCGTCGAACAGGCCCCGGACCGGCATAGACATCA
>Ga0136640_10001189_pt1 | contig 10317 bp, 6 predicted proteins | sample AntDrymUQ8642106_2_FD_105498 | JGI IMG/M metagenome (GOLD analysis project Ga0136640, IMG submission 105498) | Polar desert sand microbial communities from Dry Valleys, Antarctica - metaG UQ864 (21.06) | ecosystem: Environmental > Terrestrial > Soil > Desert | place: Antarctica: Dry Valley...
CACCGCCCGTCCGCGCTCGCCGCCGAGATGCAGCGGGCGCACTACGGGCTGCAGGCGCTGCTCTACACCGTCGCGCTGCACCGCTACCTGCGCTGGCGCCTGCCGGGCTACGACCCGGAGGCCAACCTGGCCGGCGTCCTCTATCTATTCGTGCGCGGGATGACCGGGGCCGAGACGCCGACGGTCCACGGGGCGCCGTGCGGCGTCTTCGGATGGCAGCCGTCGAGGGACCTCGTGGAGGCGCTCAGCGACGTGCTCGACCGGGGGGCGGCGGCGTGATCGAGACCCTGGCCGAACCGGACCGGTTCGACGTCCGTCGCGCGCGTCACGCCCCCGGCCTGCTGCGCCCCTTCAACGACGCCGGGGTGCTCTCGGCCGCCGACGTGCACGTCGCGGTGCGCCTGGCGGAGCTCGGGGGAGACGACCACCCGTCGGTGGCGCTGGCTGCCGCGCTCGCGGTGCGCGGCCCGCGCCTGGGGCACGTCTATGTGGACCTCGCCACGATCCGCGACACGGCGACCGTCGACTCCGACGAGCCCGTGGACCTCTCGGTCCTGCCGTGGCCGACGATCGACGACTGGACCGAGCGACTGGAGCGGAGCGCACTGGTCACCGTCGGAGAGGACGACGCGGCGTCCGGTCGCCCGCTGCGCCTCGTCGGCACCTGGCTCTACCTGGACCGGTACTGGCGCGAGGAACGCCAGATCGCCGCCGATCTGCGCGCGCTGAGCGACGCGCCGCCCGAGGACGTTCGGGTCGACGTGCTCGCAGACGGGCTCGGCCGGCTGTTCGGCAAGGATGACGACGGCAGCCAGCGTCTGGCCGCCGCGGCCGCGGTGCTGCAGCGGTTCGCGGTCGTCGCCGGCGGGCCCGGCACCGGCAAGACCACGACGGTCGCCAGCATCGTCGCGCTGCTCGCCGAGCAGGCCGCGGCCGCCGGAGCCCCACCGCTCGTCGCGCTGGCGGCGCCGACGGGCAAGGCAGCCGCTCGCCTGGAGGAGGCCGTGCACGAGGAGGCGGCGAAGCTCGTTGTGGACGACACCGTCCGTGGGCAGCTCGCCGCCCTCGAGGCCTCGACGCTCCACCGGCTTCTCGGCTGGCGCCCAGACAGCCAAAGCCGCTTCCGACACAACCGAGCCAACCGGCTGCCCCACGACGTGATCATCGTCGACGAGACGTCAATGGTCTCGCTCTCGCTCATGGCGAAGCTCGTGGAGGCCGTCCGGCCGGAGGCCCGGCTCGTGGTGGTGGGCGACCCGGGACAGCTGACGTCGATCGAGACGGGCGCCGTCCTGGGCGACATCGTCGGTCCCGCGAGCGACGGCCTGCTCATGCGGGAGGGGGCGCACGCCCGCCTAAGCGCGGCGACCGGCAGGGACGTGGCCGCCGCGGAGCCTCCGTCGGGTGCCTCCATCGGGGACGGCATCGTCGTGCTGCACCGCGTCCACCGCTTCGGCGGCGGAATCGCCGCCGTGGCCGAAGCCGTGCGCCTCGGAGACGCCGATGCCGTCGTGGAGGCGCTGGCCGCCGCCTCGGAGGACGTGACGTGGATCCCCGCCGACCTTGGCGATCCCGCCGCGCAGGCGGCACTCGCACCCATCCGCGAAGAGGCCGTCGCGGTCGGACGGAGGGTGATTGAGGCGGCCAGGGCGGGGGACGCGACGGAAGCGATCGCTGCGCTCGGCGCCTTCCGGCTGCTCTGCGCGCATCGGCGCGGAGAGCACGGCGTGGCCGCGTGGATGGCTCGGATCGAGGGATGGCTGGCGGAGCAGATCGAAGGCTTCGGAGCGGGCGGCGCCTGGTACGTCGGCCGGCCCCTGCTCGTGACCCAGAACGACTACGGCCTACGCCTGTACAACGGCGACACCGGCGTGGTCGTTGCCACGGAGGGCGGCCGATTGAGCGCCGCGTTCGAACGCAGCGGCGGGATCGTGCGGTTCAGTCCGACGAGGCTGGCCGCTGTCGACACCGTCTACGCCATGACCATCCACAAGAGCCAGGGCTCGCAGTTCGACACCGCGGCGGTCCTGCTGCCCGACCCGAGCTCGCAGATCCTCACGCGCGAACTGCTCTACACGGCGGTGACGAGGGCGCGCCGGCGGCTGATCTTGGCCGGCACCGAGGAGGCGATTCGGGCAGCGGTAGGGCGCCCGGTTGCGCGGGCTTCCCGGCTGCGATGGCGGCTGTGGGGCGGGGCGATCCTTGGCGCCGCGTCTGCCCGCGAGCGCGCGTAGCCTCAGGCCAGAGGATCATTCTCGGAAGGAGTTGATCCCGCTTGGGCACGCATCGGCCCTCTCCTACGGCCGCGTTGAGCGCCCGGCTCGATGTCCAGCAGGGCCGACCAAATTGCGGCTGCAGCTGTTCTCGGTCTTCCAATACCCCGCCCGCGACTGGTCCCGCAAGCCCCTACTATGTCCCGAGTGCGCGCCACTGTGCGATGTTCGCAGGCACGCCTCTTTGACGCGAGAGCCAGCTGGCGAGGTAGGCTCACCCCGATGCATCGGGTGATGTTCGGACATGTGGTCGGCCAGGTCCCGCGGGCGCGGTTGTTCCCACGGCCGCCAGGTGGATGCGCATGACCGCGCCCTATATCCCGGGACTTACCCGGGCGACGTACCAGAAGCTAGGCGCCCTCGGGTACTCCTCACGCGAGGACTTTCGAGACCTACCCATTGGTACTTTGCTTGACGCAGGCATCGGCTGGCCTCAGGTTCTCCGAATCATTCGCTTTCTCGTCGCGTCTGGCACGCCGCCGATTTTTAGAGGGCCGACTGGTGCGTGGGATGAGACGAAGTGGCACAGATTAGTAACTACCATTGTGGACGAAGGCATTGTATCCTGGCAAGAGGTCGCGGTCGCGGTGCTCGGAGAGTTGAATCCTCCTCAGGTAGGGACGAGTCTCGCCTCTAACTCGAACATCAAGGTGCAGTATCCCGACCGGGAAGCGATGCGCAATGTGATGGAGTGGTTCTACTCGCAGGATGGCAAGTGCCGGCACTGCGGCCGACGGATCCACTTGGAGATCGACCACATCGTGGGGAAGAACTGCTACACGAAGTCAGGCCGGGATCCAGCTAAGGCTGATCGACTCGATAACTTCCAGTTGTTGTGCCGGCGGTGCAACGTTGTTAAGCGTGATTCACACAAGCTAGGGGGTTTAAGCTTCGCAACGGCCCAGGCCGCTCTCATGTGGATCCTGCTAGTGGAACGCCCCGCGAGTCGTACCGCCTTCTACGTCCTCTGTCGCACTCACGGACTTACGATGGCAAGTATTCGCTTTGATGAAGCTTGGGCAATGGCCGAATGGCTCGCCCGGGAAGGTATGTACGAGCTAGAGGTGGATGGAACCTAGGGCTGACGCCGCCCCGATGGTCGAAAGTCTGTCATATTGCCTCCGAACGTGGCCTCGACAAGGTTGCTGAGCTGTTCTGAGGTCTTAAGCAAGCCGAGCCGGAGTGTCACCAGGTGGCGGGCTTGCGTGATGATCTCGGATCCCGCTGAGCCCTCGACCGCGGCTCGCGGTATCAAGACTTGTTGGAGGATACGTTCACGAATGTCGAGTGAGGCGGCTCCTCGGCACTGCGAGACGATCTGGCGCCGGGCACCGGCAGAATTGAGAAGCGCCTGTAGCAACACCGGATCAATCAAGGGCCGCAAGATCAGGAACCGGTCCGTTGTGAGCACCCCATCGAACTCAGCGGATACGATGACTGCGCTTCGTCCCGTGGGGGCACCCTTAGCAATTAGTGAGTCCCGATGGTTGGGCAGCAGGAGGTCGCCCGCCTGGACCCGGTTCTTGATGCGGCCCTTCTTGCGCAACTCGAACCCGGTTGTCTCGTGAACGCGGAGGATCTCTCCGCTAATGAGGTCCGTATCCGCTACTTCGAAGAAGCGGTAGAGGGCGTCCTCATCTAGTCCACGCCGGCTGAACCGGGCGGGCCGAACTTCCAACAGAGAGGTAAGCTGGACGAAGTCCGCTTCAGAGCTACCCGGACGGGGCAGCGATCGTGAAACTTTAAGCCACGCTGGATCCCATCGGCCAGCATCGCGGAGCCAGCTGATCGGGTAGGAGTTAGCCTCGAGCCATCGGTCGCTGCGATACCTGTTGATGATGTCGGGAAAGTCGTTCTCACGTCGATACCGGCCAAGTCGGTCGTAACCCAAGTGAGATGCCCAGTCGACAAACACGTCGTATTCCCTGCGCGGCCTGTGGGCGCGCCGTAGGAAGAGGAGAAGACCATGGATACCGCAATCAGTATGCACAAAGGCGTTCTCCGGCATACCAATAATTGCAACGATCTCGGTACGCTCTAGAAGCAGCTCTCGTAGGCGCACGAAAGTATCCTCTTCGGCGTTCAGGATGCTAGTCGGAAGGACGAGGGCGGCGGTGCCGCCGTCTCGGAGCGCGGCAATGATGGCTTCAATAAACGGCAGAGTCCGGTTGAGCGATCTAAGGTCCCCGTTCGACTTGCGGGCGACGGCAATCCTTTCGAGTAGCTCCGAGTCGGCCTCGTGGCCAGCGAATGGGGGGTTGGCCACTACTGCATCGAACGGACCGTCGGGCACGGCGTCCCACCATGCGCCGCTGCCGGTCTCCACGCCGAGTGTGTCGCGCAGGATGCGGTCAAGCTCGAGTCCGTTCCCTTGCAGTACCTGCCCGGGGTCGAGGCCGTGTAGCAAAAAGTTGACTTTGGCGGCGCGGACCATGCGTGGGTTGAGGTCGTTACCGAAGTAGGAGACGCGTCCTCGACCGTCGATCTGACTCCGGTGTAGCGCGAGGAGGAGCCCCGCGCTGCCGCAGGCGGGGTCGAGCACCTTCTGAGCGTCGGAACCGACCATTTGAGCGATGAAGTCGGCGATCGTTTTCGGGGTGAAATAGGAACCAAGCTCACCGCGAAATGTAGAACCGACGATCGCCTCGTAGGCCGTCCCGACCACATCGGTCCCGCCGGCCGAATCCGCGGTCAGTGTCAGTGAGTAGTCTTGGAAGATCCGCAGCAGCGTCCATGCGAGGGAAGGAGAGACTGAAGGAACGGCTCCCGTCGACGCTTGATAGCCGTCCAGCCACTCGTGAGCTTCATCGAGTAGCCGATTGAAGCGGTTCGAACGAGCTGCTGCGTCTTCCACATGCACTGTCGCGAACTGGTAATGTTGCTTGGAGCTATCCCGTTCGTCTAGGATCTTGGCAGCGAGGGTGAGGAGCACAAGGTCGAAGGTCGCGGCCGGATCATTGGCCAGGGCCTTGTACACGGCATCGTGACACGTCTGGAAAGCCGATCGCAGGTCGTCATCGGCGCGGAACGGGAGGAGCATCACTTCGCGCGGCACTAGGTGGACGCGCGGATGTCGGGGCATCCAGGTTGGAAGGGCCGAGATTCGGGTGTGCCCTCTCTCGAAGTGCCCAAGAGCAAAGACCTGGGGGGCAGAAGCGGGGCCGTAGGCAGCCAACGGAAAGCCCTCGCGACGGGCCTTGGCGAAGAGCGCCGAGGGGTCGTTCGCCTCCGGGGCGATTAGAGCAAGCGGTTTGCGACCAGCTTCGTCGCTAGAGACGGCGACGTAGTCGAGGCGGTGCTCTAGCTGAGTGGGTGAGTAGAGGTAGTCTCGCGTCAGCCGCTCAGACCACTCTAGACAGGCTCCTTCGACAATAGTGGGGTTAGTCGCGAAAGTCATCCTTCGGAAGGCAAAGTTAGCTATCGGTCCGGACGGGTCCTTGAAAGAGGCACGCCTCCGGGGAGACGTGGGGGCCTGAAACCCCTGCGTCTCTTGCCTGTCCCGGCCCCGGTTCACCACACTTCTGAGGTGAACGTGCTGATCATGCCACGAGCTGCTGACGGGTTAGGCGTGCTGACGGGTTAGGCGCTGGCGGGCTTGGCTGGTACTCGGGAGCCGTGGCGGAGGACGGCCCGCCTTCGTGGCGGCGCGCGCGAGGCCGGCGGCGACGGCTCGCTCGACTGAGCCGAAGCGCTCGGTGGTGACCTCGCCGTAGGAGATCGGAGGCGGGCGAAGCGATCCATGCGCAGCGACGCGTCCGTGAAAACCTCACCTGAGGCGTGGTCGACGATCGCGCAGATCGCCGAGCGGCCCTCCGCGCTCCATCCCTCGGTGGCGTCGGTGGCCCACAGCGTGTCAGGCACCGTGACGGTGATCGTGCCCTCGTGCAGCCGGGCGGCGCGCCTGCGCACCTGTGGGGAGCGGCCAGCCCCGCGTCGCGCGTGAGGTTTGAGGACGCGCTTGCGCGACGTACAGACGCCCTTTCGTGCGCAGCCGGCCCACAGCTTGCGGCGGCCCTCGCCGACGAACGGGCTCTCGGCGAGCACGCCGCGGATCTGGGTCAAGAGCTCCTCGTCGGTCATCGCGCCGACCGGCCCGCGCAGACGATCCAGGGCGGAGCGGTGGGCGCCGAGGTGCTGTGGCGGACGCGCGGGCGAGGGCGCCGGTCGATCTCCTCGTTCAGCGCGCATGATGTCGAGGTCCATAGAGCGGCATAGGACGGTTCCCATCGAAGCGTGCAGGCGGGGCGGCGCAGTCGGTTCGGAGTTTGTCCTGATTCGGAGTGCGCCGCCTGAGTACAGGGTCAAGCGAAGCCCATCTCGCGGAGGAATCCAGAGGGACTCTTGGGATGCCCCCGGTACCGCTGGGCGAACGTAAGGATGAGCTCGCGCTCAGCTCGGCAGACTCCGACGAAGCACAGGCGGCGCTCCTCGGGGATCTCGTCGGCCGCGCACCAGTGCCCGGGCAGGCTGTCGTGCTCGAGGCCGAGCAGATACACGGTCGGCCACTCCAGGCCCTTGGTCTTATGCAAGGTGGCGACCTTGATGCCGCCGCCGGCGGTTGGCGGGCGCCCACCACCGCCGAGCACGAGGTCGGCGAGCAAGTCATCGAGGGTGAACTCTGGATCGTGGGCCGCGAAGTCCGCGACGGCGGCAACCATCGGCGTAAGGGCATCGAAGGCGCTGGGGTCGGCCGTCGACGCCGCCCGTTGGGCCTGGGCAGCGACTTCGATGAGCGGCGCCGCACCGAAGGCCAGTTCGCGCACCTTATTGAGCTCGGTGCCAACCGGGTGGCCGTCAAAGACTTCGAGCAGTTCCTCGGTGACGCGCTGCTCGGGAAGGTCAACCTGCATGAGCTCGCAGAGGCGTCGAGCCTGACGGTCGTTGAGCGTGCCGCGCAGCACCGAGAGGGTGGTGATGAAAGTCCGCCGCTCGCGCGGCTGGTAGGTGTCGGCCCGCCAGTCGCTAACGGGCAGCTGGCGGGCGCGAAGCGCCGTGACGAGATCGCTGGCACGGAAGCCCGACCGGGCCAGCACCGCAATCTCGTGGGCGGGTTGCCCCGCGCCGATACGGGCGGCGATCTCATGCGCGAGGTCGTCCGCCTCACGTTCGACGCTGGCCGATGGCTTGAGGCTCACCGTCCCCCCGGCGTGGTGAGCCCGCATGCGCCGGCCGCTGCTCTCGGGATCGGCGGCGATCAGCGCATTGGCCCTGTCGACGATCTCCTCAGCGCAGCGGTAATTGAAGCTCAGCGGGTAGACGGTGGCACCAAGCTGGTCGATGAAACGCTCGATATTCTCGCGCTCGGCACCGGTGAACCGGAAAATCGCCTGGTCGTCGTCGGCGAAGACGCTCACAGTCTCGGCGTGCTTGGCCAGGGCGTTGATGATGCGAAACTGGGCGCCGTTCGTGTCCTGGAACTCATCCACCAGGATGTTGGGGAAGCGAGCCGCATAAGCCTTGGCGATTTCCTCGTTGGCGCCGAGGATATCTGACGTGTAGACGACCAGATCGTTGAAGTCGACCACCCCCTCACGCCGCTTGGCCGCCTCGTAGGACTCGCCGAACCGCGCTAGCGTTGGCGCGGGCTCAAGACCGCGCAGTCGCGCGTCGCCCCACTGATCGACGAGCGTTGCGCTGCGCGCTCCGACGAGGGATGCGATGTCCTTCTGCTCGTCGGAGTCAACAATCTCGAAGTCGGAACCGATGCCGACCAACTCGCCTTGGCTCCGCAGGAACCTTGCGCCGAAGCCGTGGAAGGTCCCGGCCCGAATGCGCTCGCTACCCATTGCGGCGAGCGCGAGCGCGCGGGTCTTCATCTCGGCCGCGGCCTTGTTGGTGAAGGTCAGCGCCAGCGCACGGCTACCTGGGCTGTCGCGCAGCAGCCGCCGCATCCGGTGCGACAGCGTCCTCGTCTTCCCACTACCAGGGCCCGCGAGCACGGCGATCGCGCGTTCGGTCGCGTCGACCGCTCGCCGCTGTTCGTCGTCGAGCGGCGCGTCAGACATGCTCGAGCAAGTCCTTGATCGAGGGAGGGACGCTCGCCTCCGTCACTGCTGCCGCGAGGCGCGGCGTCCAGTACGCCTTCTTGGTCTGGACGAAGCCGCGGATCTGTTCGTGCAGGCTCTTGCCTTGATGGGCCGCTTGCCCGGTGTAGTGCTGAAAACGCTGGGTTGCGCCGTCGTTGGCAAAGACCACCTGCGCGGCCGTCGTGCCCAGCGCCGCAATGAGCTCGTCCTCAAGATCCAGGTCGCTGACGTAGAATCCGAGGGCGTTGAGGCCGTGTCGATTAGAGGCCGGGAGGCCCGCGGCGGTGAGGTAGTTGCACCAGTCGACCTCGTAGTCGGCGTCGCAAATACCTCCGACGGCGAGTTTGAGGCCCTGCGGACCCATTATCTGGAGGAACGTCGTGAGTGATGCCGCGCCGTCTAGTGCTACGACCGCGATTCCTTCGGCGTCGAGGTTGCGACCTAAGGTGGCGGCAATAACGCGGACGGCCTGGTAGTCCGTGACGCCCTCGACGAAAGCGACGCGGCGGGCGAAGAACGCCTCGGTTGTCAAAGGTGTCGCGAAGCGCCGCAGACGCTGGGCCTCGGTCGCGTCGATGGTTCCAGGGCGCGCAGCGGTGACGGTGGCGCCTTGGCGCCGCAACGCCACGACCGACCGGATGTCGACCTCGGCCAGCACGCTCGCCGAGTGGGTCGCAGCCAGCACCTGGGCGCCGGTGATGCGCAGCGCGGCAGTACTTGCCCTCTGGGCAGGCGGGTGCAAAGAGAGCTCCGGTTCGTCGATGAGCACGAGCGTTTCAGGACGTTCCGCGAGCAGGCGGAGTACAACCGCGGCGACCGTGAGCTGGGCCAGGCCGCTGCTCTGGCGACGGATCGGGATCGGCGGCCCCTGATGGGCCAGCCGCAGGTCGAGCAATCGCAGGAGGTCAGCGGCTGTGCGCTCGCCGGTGTCCACCTCGTAGCTCCCGGCGTCCGGGATCATGGTCGCGAGCTGCTGCTTGAGTTCGTCGAGCAAGGTCACGAAACCAGGATCTGACGCGATTCCCCGCCCCGCAGTCGCGATCGCCGCCGCCGCCGCGTCGGCGACTGCGGCGGCGCCGAGCTCATCAACCAGCGTGGCGAGGATGCTGCGGACGCCGGCGAACTCAGTCAGACGGCCGGGATCCCGTTCGGTTGGCAAGCTGAGTACAGGGAGGGCCGCGCGGACCTCGCGGCCCGCGCGACGCCATCCCGCGTCGGGAAACCCCCAGTCGACATCGAGCTGCTCAGCGTCCGCGTCCCAGGTGGCGCGCACGCCGATGCGGACCGTCGGCGACCCGGTGAAGCGCAGGGCGCCCTCGATGAAGGTCCCGTGGTCGGCCTGACGCAGGCCGCCGACGGTGGCAATCACCACCAGCTGCTGCTCGGGATCGTAAAAATCCTCGTGCGAGATGCCACGCGCGCCGCCGACCGCCCAGGCGATCGCGGTTAGTAGCGTGGACTTACCGCTGGCGTTGGGGCCGACGATCGTGAGCGAGTCGCCCTCGAGGGCCAGCTCGAAGTTGGTGAAGCAGCGGAGGTTGTGAATTTCGAGGTGCTTGAGGTGCATCGGTGATCGATGTTGAGCGCGATCTGCGAGGGCGAATACGGTGACACGGTCTCTCGCGTGCGGAGAGGACTCAGATAGCCGCCATCGTGCGCCTGCTCGCCACTAGGTCACAAATTGGTCGTTCATCTTCCCCGCTGGCGCCCCTTCCGCGCGCTATCGGCGTCCGAGAACTTGACCACCCGCGAGGCATCGTCCGCCATCGCCCGCCCGGCGAGCTCGCTGAGCAGGTCGCTCTCCTCCGAGAGGTCGGCCGCCATCTCGGGGGGCGCAGCGGTCGCGGCCGCGCTCAGCACACTGCCCGCCTCCCCGTACAGCCGAGCCGCGCCCGCCGCATCACCGGCCCGCAGCGCATCCGACGCCTTTCGCTTCGCATCCTGGGCCTGCTGGTAGCTCAGCTCGCTTCGCACCACCGGATCGGGGATGCGGCCGGCGGCCTGGTCGCCCGGGACCA
>Ga0136640_10001190_pt1 | contig 10313 bp, 9 predicted proteins | sample AntDrymUQ8642106_2_FD_105498 | JGI IMG/M metagenome (GOLD analysis project Ga0136640, IMG submission 105498) | Polar desert sand microbial communities from Dry Valleys, Antarctica - metaG UQ864 (21.06) | ecosystem: Environmental > Terrestrial > Soil > Desert | place: Antarctica: Dry Valley...
CTTGCGGGTAGCGGTTCTCGCCGTCGTAATCGTCGCCCCACTCGAGATCCGCGTAGGTGATCGGCTCGAGCTGCCCCCGGTGAGCGACAAGGAAGTCGAGGAACCCCGAGACGAAGCCGAATGTGCAGCCCCAGTTCGAGCACCGCGGGATCGTTGTCGATGCCCACTACGCGACGCGCACCGCGCTCTACAGCCAGGACCCCGAAGTCGAACTGCCCCGGGCCCAGATCGAGCAGGTCGGCGTCCTCGAAGAGCACGTCCCCCAGGAAGTCGGAGAAGATGCGCTCGAAATGAGCGCGCGAACGATCGGGGTCCCGGACCCCTGCCTGACGCGCCCCCTCGATGATCCGCCTCTCAGCTGGGTCGGTGAGCATCGCTGGCGAGGCTACCGCTTCTGGGCGCCATGACCGGGCACGGTAGAATGCGGCCCGGTGTCAGCCAGCGCCCGATCGCCGGGGTCCTTCCGTGTCGCGACGATGGTCCAGAACAGCGTCGAGTTCGACACGCGCGTGCGCAAGGAGGCGGAGAGCCTGGCGCGCGCCGGCTACGACGTCCGGGTGTTCGGTCGCACCGCGGCGCACCTGCCAGACCTCGAGGTGGTCCACGGGGTGACCTACGAGCGGGTGGCGCTCAAAAGGGGGCTCGGCAACTTGGGTCGATGGCGAAGTGCCCGCAACCTCGCCGGGCCTGCGAGCCAGACCACCGGCCGGTCCTCCGCGCAGGTCTGGGAGGTTCTGCGCGGGCTTCCGGTGCAGCTGGCCGCCGACGCCGATCGGCGGCTCGTCGCCCTGATCCGCTGGATCGACCGGCAGGTTGCCGCTATGCACGCGCGCCACGGCCGCCTGGTCTACGTGCTCGCACCACTGGGCGTCCTGCGGCGACTGGCTGCCCTCGGCCGGGTGGGCACGACGTACGCAGCGCGCGCATCGCGCGTCGCCAATGCGCGGACGCGTCGCCGGTGGCGCATCGGCCGGCGCCGGCTCGTGCTGGGACAGCGCCGCCTCGATCGCTCCCTGCGCAAAGGGATCGCTCCCTTTAGCCTGCATCTGGACTGGACGGCATCGGTCGGCCCCCGACTGGTGGCCTTCTCGCCCGACGTGGTCCACGCGCACGACCTCAACACCCTGCTCGCCGGATGGCGGCACAAACGACGCCACGGCTGCCGCCTGGTGTACGACTCGCACGAGCTAGAACTCCACCGCAACCAGGTGTGGACGCGCTACAAGCGGGCGGTGGCGCGAGCGGTGGAGATCCTCGGCATCCGCGCCAGCGACGGGGTCATCACTGTCTCCCCGCTGATCGCGGAGGATCTCGCCCGCACCTATCGCATACGTCGGCCCGTCATCGTCCTCAACAGCCCGCCGCTTTCCACGCGCGACCTGGAGCCAGCCCTGGACCTCCGGGCCCTCGCGGGTCTCAACGGAAGGCAGCAGCTTACCGTCTACGTCGGCGGTGTGCTGTTCCGCCGCGGACACGAGCAGCTCGTCGAGGCGCTCGCGCACCTGCCGAAGCACCACCACGTCGGAGTCCTCGGGCCGCGCAAGCCGGTAGGTGAGGCACCGCTCGTCGAGCTGGCCGAGCGCCTGGGGGTGAGCGATCGGCTGCACTTCTTCGGCGCCGTCCCGGCCGAGCGTGTGCCCGCCACCCTCGCCCGCGCCGACGCGACGATCATCCCCATCCCCAACGTCTGTCGCTCCTACGACTTCGCCCTGCCCAACAAGCTCTTCGACGCGGTGATGGCCGGAGTGCCCATCGGGGTCAGCCGGCTTCGCCACATGCGCGACTTCGTCACCGAGCACGAGCTCGGCGTCGTCGTCGACGAGACCGACGCCTGTTCCATTGCCCGGGGGCTCGAGGAGCTCGTGCACGGCGACAACGCCGGCCTGGCCGATGCCGCACGCCTCCATCGCCTCCAGCGCGCGGTGTCCTGGGAGATGCAGGAGCGGGTGCTGCTGGACCTCTATGCGCGTGTGCTTGCGCCGCGGGCCGCGCTTCGGCGCTCACGGTGAGCGTGGGGCTTGCGCCATCCTCACCCGTGTGAGCGCGCTCTCCCGCCGGACCCCACCCGCACCCACTGCCAAGCTCGCCCTGCAGGCGTGGCGCAACCTGGGCGCGTTCAAGGCCGCCTACGCGTGGCTGCTGTCCGACCTGGTCGGGTTCTCGCGGCGCCGGGTGGCTGCCGTGGTCGCGCTCAACCTGCTCGGTGTCGCCCTCCAGTGGGCCGTGCTCGGAGGCGTGCTGCTGTTCGTCGGAGAGCTGACCGGGGAGGGCGGCGCGTTTCAGGCGCCGCTGCTCGGCGGCCTGGACCTCGAGGTCGAGGCCACCTTCGCTTCGGTGGCCCTGTGGGGCGTGCTCGTGATGGCGGCCGTGCTCGGCGCTGCCCTGTCGACCTATGGCGGGGAGGCGATCGGCTTCGAGACCGCGCGGCGCTACGTGGAGCGCAGCGGACGCACGGTCCTGAGCGCGACGCTGGCGGCACGCCGAGGGGTCGACGGGAGGGATCCTCCCGCGCGCGAGCTCCAGCGGGTGCTGGCCCGTGACCAGACCATGATGCTGAGGGCGCTGCTGGTCGTGCAGCGCTCCCTGCGGTCGGCGCTGATGGTGGCCGTCGCGGTGACGGTCCTCGCGCTGATCAACGCGGCGCTGACGCTGGTCGTCGTCGGCGTCGCGGCCTTCTTCGTGCTCCCCTACTACCTGATCAACCGACGGATCGTCGCGGCGTCCGCGGCGCTTGACCGCGATAGCTCACGGGCGCGCGCGTCGATCATCAGGCTCGTGGACCACGCCACTGCTCGCGAGCCCTCGCCGGAGATCGCGCGCGTCGTGCCCGAGAGCTACGCGGCCGACAGAGCGATCGCGGATCGCTGGGCCACGCTGCGCGAGATCCTGCTGGGTCGCCAGCGCACCACGGCGGTGATGACCGGCCTGCTGGGCACCTGCCTGGTCGCGATAGTCGTCACCTTCGGGTTGATCATCGCCCGCGACGATGCCTCGTGGGTAGCCGCGCTGACGTTCCTGGTCGCGCTCAACGTCGCCTCGGGAGCGTTCCTCCAGCTCGCCGGAGACATCACGGCGGCCAATCGCTTCCTCCCCCACATCCAGCACTTCATCGCCTACCCACAGCGTCTCGAGCACGACGACAAGGGCTCGACCTCCCCTCTGCAAGCGAACGCCCCGCACGTCGAAGACTCCCTGCCGCCCGTGTCCGCCGCTCGCCCCTCGCTCGCAGGCAGCGAGCGCGAGGTGGCCCTCGCCGCCGGCAGCCGGATCTTGTGCGTTGTCCCCCACGCCACCGATCGGCTCAACCTGCAGACGCTTCTCGGCGCGTTCGTCGGCGGCTCCCCGACCCACGCTCGGCGGCTACGCGAGGCCGCCTTCTTCCACGGCGACCCGAGCAGCCTTCCTCCCGTGACGGCTCAGGTGCTCCTAGGCGAGCACGGGCCCTCAGCGCTCGCGGCGCTGGGACTCGCCGACGAGGTCGACCGCCTGCCCGACGGCCACGCAACCGTGCTGACGTCCGAGGTCCAGGAGCGCATGTCAGGCTTCCTGCGCTACGCGCTCGGGATGGTGGAGGGCTTGGCGCACGAGCTCGTGGTGCTCGGCTGGGGGTCCTTCTCGCGCCTGAGCCCGCAGGAACGCCGTCGGCTGCTTCAGAGCCTCGAGCAACAGCCCGTCCTGTTCGTTACCACGCGCGCCCCGCGGCGACAGCCCGCGGAGGTCACCCACATGGCGGTGCTCACCGAGCGCGGCGTCGCGGGGATGGGAGGAGCGGCCTGGTACGAGTCGATCGCCGGTGAGCTCAGGGACGGGGGACGCGACGGCGGGCCGGGAGCCGACACCACGCTCGACGACCTGGACGACTTCTGAGATGGACGCCGCAGTCGAGGTTGCGGCTGGGTGTTGGCGTGTCAGCGCTCATGCCAGGCCCGCTACCCGAACTGAAACGGCCCTTCGGCGCCCGAGCGCAACGACGGCGTTGGCACGGCTCATCCGGCCCGTGCGCCCCTACTCCACCACCTCCACCCAGTCCAGCCGCCGGCCGCACAGCTCCTTGCGGTCCTCCATGGCGATCGTCTGCACCTCCCGCGCCGCGTTCCCCGGCGGGCTGAAGACCAGCGGGCCGATGTGGCGCAGGCCGAGGCTGTAGCCGGCGTCCCCGGGGGCAAGGCCGCCGCCGCCCATGGCGATGCGCACGTCGTGCTCGCCGGGCTGTAGCGCGACCTCGCCGACGGGCAGGAAGGCGCCGGGGTTGTTTAGGTGGTCCTCGATCTGGCCGACCGGGCGGCCGTCGACCTCGACGGTGATGGCGCGCGAGACCGAGCCCTCCAGCCAGACCTTGAAGCGCTGGGCCTCGTCGACCTCGAACGTGCCCGTCACCTCCCCCGGGCCCTGGAAGGTCAGCGCGCCGGGATAGTTCTCGTAGGGGCCCCAGGTGGCCGAGTACTCCATGTCGGTGAGCTCGAGGACCGGATATCGCGGGCGCTCCACGAACGCCAGGCGGCCGTCCTCGACGCCAGCCTCCGCGACGAGTTCCTCGATGTCCTTGCAGGAGGCCGTGGCCGCCTGGTTCAGCACGTCGGGGCCCAGCACCTGGTGGGCGGCGACGTCGCGCCCGGTGTTCTCCCACACCGCGTAGTGCTCGCCCTCCCAGGCCAGCTCGTAGGCCGACGGCGGCCGGCTCGTCAACGGGCTGCGGCGCAGGACCATGTACGACGCATCCAGCACGTAGTCCAGGGCGAGGTCGTCGGGGTCCAGTGGGGTCTTGATGGACGGGCGGCGTTCGGTGTCCACCAAGCCGTTGGGCTCGTAGGGCTCGTAGCGGTAGCCGTGGGGCCACTCCGGCTCGGCCCACACCTCGCTGTCGCGCATGGTGTACTCGGTGAACTCGTCGTTCTCGTTGAAGATCACGGGGCCCTGGCCGGCGAGGCGGTCGTTGATCTCGAGGATCTCGGCGTAGCGGTCGTAGGGCGCCAAGGAGACGTCGTGGTAGGCCAGCGCGCTGCTGACCAGCAGCCCGGCGGCCAGCGCACCGAGCGCGGCCGTGCCCACCGGCCGCAGCCACCGCCCGCCCTCGCGCAGCGCGTTTGCGCCCAGGAGGGCGAGGAGGGTCACGGCCGGCGAGGCGATCATGTACACCTTCGCGTCGGCGTAGGGCGTCCCGCGGCTGAGCAGGTACACGCTCACCGCGCCGACCGGGACCGCCAGCAGGAGCGGCCCCCAGGCGCGCCGTCGCAGGGCCCACAGGCCGCCGAGCGCCACCCCGACGGCGATCAGCACGGCGATGGCCTGCTGCAGCCCTCGCTGATCGGGGAACAGGCGGAAGTCGCCGCTCAGCCACACGCCGAGGGTCTGCGCAGGGTGCAGCGCCCTGGCCAGGTGCCCCAGCTCGGAGTCGGCCTTGCTGGCCACCACCTCGGACGCGCCGTCCAGCGCGGCACCCTGCACGAGCAGGGAGGTGCTCAGCGCGGTGAGCGTGGGCAGGATGAGCACCGCGGCGAGAGCGGCGGCCGCCGCCAGCCAGGCGAGGTCACGCGGACGGCGCTCGCGGACCATGGACACGACCGCCGCCACGAGCGCGATCAATGCGAGGGGGGCCAGGTAGGCGAAGGCCGCAGGCCCCAGCGCCGCGAGCATCGCCGCTCCCGGGACGGTGAGCACGAGCAGCGAGCGCGGCGGGCGGCGCTCGCGCAGGATCGCCGTGAGCAGGGCGGCGGCCACCAGGAGCATCGACACCGCGACCATCTCCTTGATGGAGCCCTGGAGCGCGAAGCCCAGCACCAGCGATGACTGGATGGCCAGGAACGCGATGAGGGCGCGCATGCGCCGGCCGGGGACCCACGGCGCGATCAGCGACGCGATGGCCAGGCAGCCGCCCACCGCCAGAACGGTGAGGAAGGGCTGGTACAGCCACATGAGCTCCAGCAGCCCGAGCGGGCCCGTCACGCCGAGCGCCGCCTGGCCGCCGACCGGGTAGGCGGTGCCGATGAGGGTCTGCGCCGACAGCATGGTCTGGCTGGGCGGCAGCGACGCCCAGTCGGGCCCGCGGTCGGCGTAGAGCCAGGAGAGGGTGAGCTGGTGCGACGTGTCGGGCAGCATCGTGTAGCCCGCGAAGGTCGGCGATCCCGAGAGCACGATCGGGGCCGCGAAGACCGCGAAGGCGCCCAGCGCGGCCAGGACCAGCGGCAGGTCGGGACGCAGCGCGCGCAACCGGGCGCGGCCCAGGAGGAGGCCGGCGGCCGCCAGCACCACCAGTGCCGGCAGCGCCCACGGCGCCAGGGTCCCGCTCTCCGTGATCAGCCGGCTGAGCGCGATCACGGCGGCCAGGCCGGCGGGCAGCACCAGCGCGCCGGACAGTCTCCAGCCGGCCATGCGCTCCAGCAGGAGCCCCAGGCCCAGGCTCAGCGCGCCCAGGGCAAGGGGGTAGAGCACCCACGCGGCGAGCAGGCTCATCGCGGGCGCGTTATGACGGGATCCGGCGCAGCCCGAGGATGGACAGCAGGAAGCTCGAGAAGAACACCTGGATGCCAACGATCAGCAGCGTCGCGGCGAACACCGCCAGCCGCTCCTCCCCCAGGGCACCGAAGCCCCGGTTGATCCAGATCGCGAGGATCACGGCCGCCATGGTCAGGCCGGCCAGGGTGATCGCGCCGCCCAGCAGCAGACCGTGCTCGAGGCGAAAGCGGCCGCGCATGCGATCGAACCACGGGTCCTTCTCGCCCATGAAGTACGTCCCGTAGGCGTGCGCGCACAGGCCCAGAGCGAGCACCTGCGTGCCGACGATCATGAACAACGCACCGGCGACCATCGAGTGCAGTTGCCACTCGCGCCCGAACACCGGGATCTGGGCCAGGGAGATCGCCGCGACCAGGAAGCCCAGCACGGCCAACAGCGCGCCGGGGATGACGAACAGGTGCGTCGGCGAGTGCACGAGCAGGAAGCGCAGGTGGCGCCAGCCGTCACGGAAGCTCGACAGCTTGGATTCGCCGCCGCGCGGGTGGTACTCGATCGGGAACTCGCGGATGTCGAGCTTCTCCTTGGAGGCCCGGATGACCATCTCGGAGGCGAACTCCATACCGGTGGTGCGCAGGTCCAGGCGCGGCAGCACGTCACGGCGAAAGCCGCGCATGCCGCAGTGGGCGTCCCGGATGCCGGTGCGGAAGAAGAGGTTCAGCGTGCCGCTGAGCAGCGGATTGCCGACGTAGCGGTGTAGCCAGGGCATAGCGCCCGGCTGGATGTTGTCCATGCGGTCGCCCATGACCAGGTCGGCGCCCTCGCGCAGGGACTGCACGAAGGAGGGGATGCGGTCGAAGGGGTAGGTGAGGTCGGCGTCGAGCATCACCACGTACGTGCCGCGGGCGTGTTCGAAGCCTCCGAGGTAGGCGCTGCCGTAGCCGCGGCGGGGCACGGGAACCACATGGGCCCCGGCGGCGGCGGCCAGCTCGGCACTGCCGTCGTGGGAGCCGTTGTCGGCCACGATGACCTCGCCGTCGAGTCCCGCGGCCTTGAGCACCCCGAGCGAGCGGCGCACGCACTCCTCGATGTTCGCGGCCTCGTTGAGGCAGGGGATGACCACCGAGACCTCGGGCCGCCCGACGGCGGCATCCGGTTGGTCGAGCGCGGCGGGAGTGCTCTTGACGGAACTCATCTGCAGAGGGGGTCGGTCGGGATCTGGCGGTCCCTGAACGAGGAGACGCGGCGACCGCGCGGGAGTTGCGCCCGCGATGGCGATCGTAGCGGGGCCCACGGCCCCTCCCGGCCCGCTACGACGGTCATACGGGCCGTTCAGTCCAGGTCGAAGGCCGCGTGGATCGCGTCTGTCAGCCCTAACTCCTGGGCAGGAAGCAGAACTCCGATCTGGCGGCCGAGCGCGCTGGTGGGAACGGTGACGATGCTGTCGCAGCTCACCACGCACTCTGCGTCCAGGCCATTGGCCGGGCCGACCGGCACCTCGGTGGACAGGCCTCGAGCGTTCGTCGTGATCGGTGCCACCGTCACGCGCTTCAGGTGGGGCCGCACGAGCTCACGGGTCAGCACGAGCACCGGCCGAGCCTTGTCCAGGTTCGCGGTGTGGATCGGGCGCACTACTCGAGGTCGAGCGGCGCGTACGCGGTGTGTTCCGCCAGGCTGTCCAGATCGGGATCGTCGCCGGCGCGGACCAGGATGGCCACGTCCCGGGCTGCCAGTGCTCGCCGACGCTCACGTTCCAAAGCCCGATTCACGACAGCGGCTCGGCTGTTCGCCTTCCCTTCGGATACCAACTCATCGACGAAGTCGACGAGGTCGTTGGCCAGCCGCACCGCGATCTGCTTGCTCATCCCATTACGGTACCAGCCTGGGATGCAAGACTCATCGCCCATGCGCATCTGCGTCGTCTACGACTGCCTGTTCCCTCACACCATCGGCGGTGGGGAGCGGTGGTACCGATCGCTGTCCGAGCGGCTCGCCAAGGAGGGCCACGAGGTGACCTACCTGACGCTGCGCCAGTGGCCGCGGGGAGCGACGCCCGACGCTCCCGCCGGCGTGAAGGTGTGCACCGCCGGGCCGCGCATGGCCCTCTACGTGGGCGCGCGGCGGCGCATCGCCCCACCGCTGGTCTTCGGCGCCGGCGTGCTGTGGCACCTGCTGGGCCACGGGCGCCGCTACGACGTGGTGCACACCGCGGCGTTCCCCTACTTCTCGCTGCTGGCCGCGGGAGTGCTGCGCCGGACGATCGGCTATCGCCTCGTGGTCGACTGGTTCGAGCTGTGGTCGCGCGAGTACTGGCGCGGCTACCTGGGAGCGGTCGGCGGGCGTGTCGGCTGGGCGGTGCAGCGCCTGGGCGTGCGCCTGCCCCAGCACGCGTTCTGCTTCGCGCGTCTCACCGCCGGAAGGCTGGGCGAGGAGGGCGTGGGCGGGCCGGTCACGGTCCTGGAGGGGATGGTGGCCGGACTACCGGAGGCGCAGGCCCCTGCGCCCGCCGAGCCACTGGTGGTGTTCGCGGGGCGCCACATCCCCGAGAAGCGGGTGCCCGCGCTGGTCCCCGCCGTCGCCCACGCGCGCGAGCGGCTGCCCGGCCTGCGCGCGGCGATCCTCGGCGACGGGCCCGACCGCGAGGAGGTGCTGGCGCACGTGCGTGCACTCGGCCTGTCCGACGTGGTGGACGTGCCCGGCTTCGTCGACGGCGACGAGCTGCACGCGACGCTGCGCCGGGCCCTGTGCCTCGTGCTGCCCTCCGCGCGCGAGGGCTACGGCATGGTGGTGGTGGAGGCCAGCGCGGCGGGGGTGCCCAGCGTGGTCTGCGCCGCGCCCGACAACGCAGCGGTCGAGCTGATCGACGAGGGCGTCAACGGCACGGTCGCGCCCGACGCCTCGCCCGAGGCGCTGGCCGCCGCGATCGAGCGCGTGCACGCGGGCGGCGAGGCGCTGCGCGCGTCGACGGCGGCCTGGTACGCGCGCAACGCGCACAGGCTCTCCCTCGAGGCCTCCCTGGACCGGGTGTCGGCGGCCTACCGAGGCGAGGTCGCTTCGTGACGCCGCGGGTCAGCGTCCTGATCGGCGCTTACAACAACGCCGCCACGCTGGAGCGGGCCATCGACTCGATGCTCGCCCAGACCGTCAGCGATCTCGAGCTGCTGGCCATCGACGACGGCTCACACGACGCAACGCCGCAGGTCATAGCGCGCGCCGCGGCGCGCGACCCGCGGGTGCGTCCGCTGCCCATGGGGCGCAACGTGGGCATCTCGCGCAGCCTCAACGAGGCGCTGGCCGCCGCACGGGCGCCGGTGGTCGCGGTCCAGGACGCCGACGACTTCTCGGAGCCGACGCGCCTGGAGCGCCAGCTCGCCGTCCTCGCCGCGCGGCCCGACGTCGCCGTCGTCGGCTCGCGGATGCACGAGGTCGACGAGGCCGGGTGTCCGCTCGCGTCGCGCACGAGCTTCACCCCGGGCGACGTCAACGCCGTGCTGCTGCGCTACAACCCGATACCCAACACGTCGAGTGCGTTTCGGCGTGACGTGGCGCTGGAGGCCGGGGGGTACGACCCGCGTTACCGCTACGCGATGGAGTACGACCTCTGGCTGCGACTGGCCGAGAGCCATCGCGTCATCGCGCTCGACGAGACGCTCTCCACACGGGTCATGGGCACCAGCAACGTGGCCGCCCGGGCCGAGCGAGCGCAGACCGCGGAGGCGATCGCCATCCGGCTGCGCGCCCTGCGTCGCCGCCGGACGGTGCGCGGCGCAAGCGGCCTGGCCGTGCCCGCACTGGCGTGGCTGACCCCCACCGCGCTCAAGCGAGCCAGGCGCAAGCGGCTGGGTCAGGCTCCCTGAGAGTCC
>Ga0136640_10001191_pt1 | contig 10304 bp, 10 predicted proteins | sample AntDrymUQ8642106_2_FD_105498 | JGI IMG/M metagenome (GOLD analysis project Ga0136640, IMG submission 105498) | Polar desert sand microbial communities from Dry Valleys, Antarctica - metaG UQ864 (21.06) | ecosystem: Environmental > Terrestrial > Soil > Desert | place: Antarctica: Dry Valley...
CCGTCGGCTTCTACGCCGACACGCTCGGCCTGAAGGTCAGCCAGCAGGAGGACGAGTGGGCCGAGCTCGAGGCCGACGGCCTGAAGATCGGCCTGAACGCCCGCGACGACGAGTCGCCGGGTGGCCACGGCGGCGCGGTCGTCGCGTTCCGTCCCGACGACGAGCTCGAGCAGGCCGTCGAGGAGCTCGGGAGCAAGGGCGTGCAGTTCAACGACGGCATCTCCGACCACCCGTGGGGCCGCATCGCGAACTTCTCAGATCCCGACGGCAACGCGCTGCAGCTCTACACGCCGCCGACGTAAGCGCTGGGCGCGGGTCATTCCCGCGCGATGACCTCGATGCGGCGGTCGGGCCCCATCGCCAGGGCCAAGTCGCCGTGGAGGAGCGCGAGCAGCTCGTCGCCGATGAGCTCTCGGCGCCAGCCCCGAAGCGTCCGCACCTCCGGGGGCGGCTGCCCGTCGCGGACCGCGAGCACGATGCGCTGGAGGTCCGCGCGGGCGGCCAGCAGCTCATAGGCGAGGTCGTGCTCCTGCGCGCGGGTCCGCACGAGCGCCTCGGCCAGCGCGATGAGCGGCGCGTCCTCGGGCTCCGGCTGGGCCGGCCGCTCGTAGCTCGAGGCGATCGGCGGCCGCTCGCGGCCGCGCTCCACCGCGGCGATGATGTCCGCACCCCGACGACGGAGGGTTCCCTCGTGCAGGCCGCGGATCTGCTTCAGGCGGTCGACGGACGTCGGGCGGCGCTTGGCGATCTCCACGAGCGTGTTGTCCTGCAGGACGCTCGAGACGGGGCGGTCGGCCGCACGCGCGGTCTCCTCACGCCAGACGACGAGCTCGCGCGCCACCGCGCGCACCGTGGGCTCGAGGCCGCCGACTCGCGGGAGCTTCTCGAAGATCGTGTCGGGGTCGCGGTCGTCGCGGACGTCCTCGAGGAAGCGGCACTCCTCAACGGCCCACTGGAGGCGGCCCATCGCGTCGAGGCGCTGCTGCAGGCGCTCGGAGAGCTGCAGGATGTGCAGCACGTCCTCGCGCGCGTACGCGACCTGCTCCGGGCTGAGCGGCCGCGTATCCCACTTCGTGAAGCTCGCCGACTTGCGCAGCCGGACGCCGAGGATCTCGCTCAGCAGCGGCTCGTAGCCGAGTTGCGCGCGCAGGCCCGCGAAGCCCGCGGCGATCTGCGTGTCGAAGACGCTCGTGAGCTCCGTGTCCCAGACGCGGTGCAGCAGCGCGACGTCCTGGCGGCCCGCGTGCAGCACGATCTCCACCCCCGGATCGGCGAGCACCTCCGCGAGCGGCTCGACGTGGATCCCGTCGCCGGCGAGCGGGTCCAGCACCGTGACGTCCGACGCGCCGTGCTCGTCGAGGACGACGACCTGCACGAGGCACAGCAGCGGCCGGTAGCGGCCCTCGCCGACGAACTCGGTGTCGATGCCGAGGCGGCCGGTCTCCCGCGCGCGCTGCGCGATGGCGGTGGTGTCCTGAGCCATGCGCGCTCGACCCTAGCCGGAGCGCCACTCTCTAGACGCGCTGCCGGTCCTCTCCGCGTCGCTCCGGCGAGATCAGATCGCGAGGAGCGCCGGGTCGAAGCGGGCGACGAGCTCCGCGGGCTCCGGCCGCTCTTCCGGCGCGCAGAGTCCGACCGACGCCGCGAGCTCCGCGCGGACGTCGCCCGCCGACTGGCCGCGCGCCGCAGCGTCGGCCAGGGTGACCGCGCCGTGGCGCTTGGCCAGGCGGGCGCCGTCCGGGCCCACAAGGAGCGCGACGTGCGCGTAGGCCGGCGGCGTGCCGTAGCCGAGCACTCCGTGCAGCCACGCCTGACGCGGCGTCGTCTCGAGGAGGTCGGCGCCGCGCACGACCTCGCCGACGCCCTGCGCGTGGTCGTCCACCACCACCGCGAGGTTGTACGCCCAGTCGCCGTCGGCGCGCCGCAGCACGAAGTCGTCGACGACGGAGCTCACCGGACCGCGCAGACGGTCCTCTATGGTGATGGCCGCCGCGTTCGCGTGAACGCGCAGCGCCGCCGGCCGGCCCGAGCGCTCGCGTTCAGCGCGCTGCGCGGCGGTGAGCGCTGAGCAGGTTCCGGGGTACGAGCCGTCGCTCGACGGGCCGTGCGGCGCGGAGGGCGCTTCCCGAATCTCCCTGCGGGTGCACCAGCACGGATAGACCAGGCCGCGCGCGTCGAGCGTCGCGAGCGCCTCGGCGTACAGCGCGCTCCGCTCGGACTGCCGGGCGACCGGGCCGTCCCAGTCGAGCCCGAGCGCCGCGAGGTCGGCGAGCTGCTCGCCGACGTAGCGCTCGCGCGAGCGCCCGGTGTCAATGTCTTCCACCCGTACGAGGAAGCGGTCGCCGGAGGAGCGCGCGAGCAGCCACGCCACCAGCGCCGTGCGCAGGTTGCCGAGGTGAAGCGTTCCCGTGGGGGAGGGAGCGTAGCGGCCGTCGGGCACCGGCCGACCGTAGCGGGGCCTCAGCCTGCCGGCGGCTGAGTTTGGTCAGGGCACCAGGAGCGCCGGGGGAGAGCGGCGACTGGGACCGACACGGCCGGACAGTTGCCACGCTAGCCTCGAACGGCGATGGCCGACGCCGAGCAGGATTTCACTCCGCCCGCCCCGTGCTTGCCGTGCCGCGGGACCGGCCGCGTCGTCTCCAACCTCGGCGGCACACCCCGCGAACGGCCGTGCCCCTGGTGCGACGGCGGCGGCACACGCATCCCGGGGCACGACGCGCAGGCGGAGTGGCGCGAGCCGGCGGCCTAGCCGCGGGAATCGTCCTCGTCGCGTACGGCGGCGGAGCCCTCGTCGCGCAGGCCCGCGCCCCGCTGAGCTGTGACCCGCCGGCCGCAGCGTCGGGCGTCGCCAGCTGCCGGATCGCCGTGCACGGCACGCCGGACCTCGGACGGGCCGCATGGCGGGCTCGCTTCGGCGGCGAGGTCACGCTCTCCGAACGGGTCTTCTCGCTGGCGGCGAACCCGGCCGCGGGCAGCGCGCGATCCTGGCCGCTCGTCGACTCCCTCGGCCAGCCGATGGGGCGCCTGGAGTCCGCGGGAGCCAGGGCTCTGACGTTGCGCGACCTCACGGGGGTCGCCTACCGGGCCAGCTCGGCGCGAATCCGCGGGCACGGCTGCGCCGCCGACCGGGAGCAGGATCGGGGATTCCCGCTCGTCCAGGTGATCGCGCCGCGAGCGCCCGCCGGCGGGACGCAGGCGTTCGTCGACGCACGTGCGCTCAACGCGCGCTCCGCATCCGGGGCCCGGGCGCTCCGCGCCTTCCGCACCCAGCGCGGTGGCGGAACCGGCTGCGGACCGGCCGGACCCGAGCGGGGCAGACTGCGCTCGCTCACCGATCCTGCCGTCGGCGCAACCGCGCACGCGCGGCTGTCCCAGCGGAGCGCTGAACTCGGTAACCGAGTACGACGCCAAGCCGGCGTTCGGCAACGTCGTCTACGTCATGACGAACACGACTGCGGTCCGCGTCGGCGGCATCGCGCGTGGCATGGTCCGGGTGGGAACGCCCGTGGCGACGGTCGATCGCTTCGCGGGCTGCGACCCGGGCTCTGACGTGGCGCTACCTCGCGATCCGCACCGGCCGGCGCGACCGACCGCGGCTCTTCGGCTGGGTGCCGCGTCGCTGCGCCGGCCCGTAGGCGCGGTGACAGGGTGGTCCGGGCGCTGCCACCCGGACGGCTCCGAGTTGCTCAGGCGGCGATCGGAGCGAAGTGCTCCAACGACCGCATCGAGCCAGGCTGCTCATCGCGCTCTCGGGCCTCGCACGCGAGATGGAAGCGGACCGCTTCCTCGGCTTGCTTCTGCGACTCGACGAGCGTGCCGGCACCGCCAATGAGACCCGGCAGGTCCGGTGACTCGAACGACCAGCCATGCTGACCCTCGTCGTGGTGAATGATGCGGATCGCGTCCATTACCTACTCGTCAGAGTAGCGACAGCGCTTCGTCTTCGGCAAGGCCGACTTGCTTGACGAGGACCCGCCGCACCTCCCCCGGAGACAGCGACTTCCGGTCGTGATGGGCCCATTTGATTGGCGGACGGCCATCGCACGCCAGAGGGCCGTATGGCAGATGTGGTGCTCCTGATCAGCTCGTCGAGGAACGCGTCGATGGTCCGACGCGCGGTGTCGCCGGGGCCTGCCGCACAAGAGTCGGTGATCGGAAGACGACGAACGTCCGGCGACCCTCCACGATCCGGCAGCCGAACCGGCGTACAACCTCGTCGGCGGTGGAGACGTGCGAGCGATGGCTGGCCCGCGGCGCGCAGACTCAGCCTGTGGCGGTCGGTGCGGGCGGGGGGAGTGGGGCGATCTGGAGCATGGCGGTGACGACGAGGTCAGCGTCGTAGGGGGTGTTGGAGCCGGGGGCGATGGTCGCGGGGGTGATGTGGCGGCGGCGCAGGCGGCTGCGGCCCTCGACGCAGGGCACCTCGGGGTGGGCGGGCAGGAGATGGCCGTCGGGGCGCCGAAAGGCCGCTCGTCTGTCGGCGGTGAGCTCGAGGGTGAAGCCGCCCTCGTGCAGAGCGGTGTGGTGACGGCCGCAGAGCAAGACGAGGTTCTCCGGGCTGGTGGAGCCCCCGTCGACCCAGTGCTCGACGTGATAGGCGTCGAGGTGGCGGGTTCGTTGGCAGCCCGGGAAGCGGCAGCCGCAGTCGCGGGCCTGCAGCGCGCGGCGCAGCGCGGACGGGATCGAGCGGGTGCGCCGCCCGACGTCGATCGTTCGGCCGTGGCGCTCGAAGAGCGTGACGTGGGAGCTGTCACAGCACAGCCGCCGTATGACCGAGGGCGCCAGCGCCTCGCCGTCGGCCAGGTGGCCGGGCGCGGCGCTGGCGGGGCTGCGACCGCCTGATCGCCCTGAACATGGCCCTCAACGGGACGCCTCGCGACGAGACGGCCCGGTACCTGTCGCAGAACTTCGACCTCGACGATCAGGACTCCCTGCTCGACGAGGTGTACGCGCGCGTCGGCAGCTAGGCCCGGCGTTCTCAGGGTCGCCCGGGCGGCAGGTGAGCACCGCGCTCATCGTCGTGTGGGGTCGCAGGGGGTCGGATGTTCGTCCACGGCGTGGTCGTACTCGCGAGGGTTGGGTGGAGCGGGTCGACTGATCGAGCATGGCGGACCCTAACATGGCGGACCCTAAGCATCCCGCGCGGCCCGCGCGCGGCCTGATTGCCCGTGTCGGCGCCTTGTCGACGCGGCGGGTTGCGCGTGGCGGCGAGCGGGGCGTCTACCGGTGGTTGGTGCCGTGTCTCGCCGTTTTGGCGTTACTGTTCGGGGGTCAACGCGTGCTGGAGATCTCGCGCGCGGCAGAAGTCGCTGCCGGCACGGCGGCAGAAGCCAACACACTCGCAGCGGCCGTTGTTACAACGGATGACACTTCTGCGCTACGAGCGCGCGCAGCGATGTTCGCTCGCTCTCACCCGAGCGGCGAGGCCGATGCTCTGGTCGCCGCTGTCGGGACCCCCAGACGCGGCGCAGACGCACTGCGCGAGACAGCTCGCACCGCGCAGGCGCTAACGACACGTTCAAGTGTCATGGCGGCGACGGCGGCCGCGGGCCGGCGGACGGCGGTTCTGTTGCTCGTTGGTGCCGGCGGCGCGATGGTCCTTTTGTTGCTGTGGTGCTTTTGGGCGCGTCGGGCGGCGGTGGAAGCTGAACGGCGTGAGCGGCGCTTCGATTCCCTGGTGCGGGATTCATCTGATGTCAGCTTCGTAGTCAACCGCGACGGCGTCGTACAGGACTGCACCTCCGCAGTCGAGCACATGCTCGGCCACGAAGCGGACGCGCTCATCGGGTCCCCGTTCGCAGCGCTGGTGCACCCCGAGAATGTCCCGCCACTGAATGCCGGCGAGTCTGTCTGGCGGGCGGCACACGCTTCGGGGGATTGGGTCGAGGTTGAGTCAAGCACGAGCACCCTAACCGACGACTCGACCGCCGACGAGGTGGTGATTGTCGTGCGCGACGTGCGTGAGCGGAAGGCATTCGAAGCACGGCTCCGGCACGCCGCCTTCCACGACCCGCTGACAGGCCTCCCAAATCGCGCGCTATTCGAGGACCGCGTAAAGCAAGCACTCATACGCGCGCGGCGCGCAGGCAAAGAAGCCGCAGTGCTGTTCATCGACCTTGACGACTTCAAGACCGTCAACGACTCGCTCGGCCACGCCGCGGGGGACGAACTCCTGCAGCTTACCGCGGCGCGACTCGATGACGCGCTCCGCGGCGCTGACTCCGCAGCGCGACTCGGCGGGGACGAGTTCGCAGTACTCGTCGAAGAACTCGAGGGCGCGGGCGGCGCCTTGGTCGTGGCGGAGCGGATCCACGAAGGACTCAAGCACCCATTCGGTATTGCCGGCGAGGAGATTTTCGTTCAAGCGAGCATCGGCATCGCGATCCACGAACGCGACGAGCTCGACGACGAGCTGATGCGCAACGCCGACATGGCCATGTACGCCGCCAAAGCCGCAGGCAAAGGCCGACACGAACTGTTCCGCCCCATCATGCACGAAGCCGCACAGCGCCGCCTCCAATTGACGAGCGACCTACGCCGCGCAGTCCGCGACGGCGAGTTCACAGTCGACTACCAGCCACTCGTCGACCTCTCGGACGGCACGCTGCTCGGCGCCGAAGCGCTCGTACGCTGGGACCACCCCGAATTCGGCCGCATCGCGCCCGCCGACTTCATCCCGCTCGCCGAAGAAACCGGCCTGATCATCCCGATCGGGGAATTCGTACTCACCGAAGCTTGCCGCCAAGCCAAGAACTGGCAACAACTCGGCCCAACCGACCGACCCACCTACGTCAGCGTCAACGTGTCCTCCCGCCAATTCCGGCCCGCGGGACGACTCCTCGAAGAAGTAACCCGTCTCACCACCGAGGCCCAACTCGACCCATCAAGCCTGCTGCTCGAGATCACCGAAAGCGTCCTCCTGTCAGACCGCCTAGCGGCCGCGGCGGACCTGACCGCGCTCAGAGAACTCGGCGTCCGCGTCGCGATCGACGACTTCGGCACCGGCTACAGCTCACTGGCCTACCTCCGCGACTTCCCGATCGACATCGTCAAAATGGACCGCTCATTCGTCCGCGACCTCGGCCGCGGCCAAGCCGACCAAGCCCTCGTCCGCTCAGTCCTCGAACTGGGCAACGCCCTCAGCATGCAGATCGTCGCCGAAGGCATCGAAGACATCACACAACTCGACTCCCTCCGCGACCTCGACTGCGGCATCGGCCAGGGCTACTACTTCTCCCACCCCATCAGCAGCGACCAACTCGCCAACATCATCCGCCAAACACGCGACACACCCATGACCGACGGCCGCCCCGGCCGCTACATCGGCGCCTGATCCCGCCGGCAACGCAAAGGATCGCCCGGTCGGGGAACGCCGGCCAACCGAGAACCCGCTGTTTGACTCAAAGCGCAGCTCATGCCGATGCCGCGGTTACTGCTGGCGCGCAAAGGTCAACGTCAACGTCGACAAGCACTTAGCCGCGCGCCGGCCTGGTCGACCACGCTTCTGCTTTGCGCGACGGATGAAAGTCAAGTCGGTCTGGACTCTGGGGCGCTCCTTGCAACAGTTCGTGTGGGTGCGGGCGACGTGTGTCTGACTCAACGCAATGGATCGGGGATCTGATCAGTCCGCATCCGGGGGCTTCGGCGGTTGGCGTTGAGTGCGTCGCTGTCGATGGTAGGCGATCCGGGCGCGGCGGGCGCGGTGCATGCCGGCGCGGCGGGCGTTGCGGATCTGGGGGCCGCGGCCTTCGTGTTCGTCGTCGGGGGTGACGTAGCCGATGCCGGCGTGCAGCCGGATCGTGTTGTACTCGACGCGCACGGCTTCGAGCTCGGCCCGCAGGACGGCGGGATCGCGGATCTGGTCGAGGTGCGGCCAGTCGGCCTTGACGTGGCTAAACAGGCTCTCGATCCATGCCTGGTCAGTCGGGGTGCCGGGGCGGCCGAAGTGCTGCGCGATCGCGCACATCGCCATGAACTCTCTCGTCGAGCCGGAGGTCATCTGCGGCCCGTTGTCTGAGACGGCGAGCAGGATCGGAAACAACGGCTCACCGAGGGGGAAGGGCCCGTCGTGTCGGTCCGGGCGTCCTGGCGGGCCCCGATGATCTCGAGCAGGCCTTCGAGTTCGAGCGCGTGAGTGAACGCGACCTGGACCTGGGTGCGGTCTCCTCGCTCGAGACGACCTCGCAGATCCACTTGCGCGTCACGAGGTCCATGACCGTGATCACCGCGATCGTCGGGCAGCTGGCGAAGCGGGTCGTGTCATAGATCCAGATCGAGTGCTTGGTATAGCTCGCCCACTCCGGAAACGGCCGCCGCTCGGTGCGCCCGACGCGCCGGCGCTGACGCAGAATCAGGCCGTGAGCAGCCAAAACCCGGCGGACCGAGGCCGGCGAAACCCACACCCGGCCGCTCATAGGAACCGCGGTGCGCGAGCTTGCGATGGCTGCGATCGACCTCGCCCCACTCGTCAAAGATCGCGATGATCGCAGCCTGCTCGGCGGGCTGCAGGCCGTGCACCGCGTGCCCGCCCGCCGCCCGGTCAGTCAGCGTGCTCGCCGGGCCCGCCGGAGACGCTGACTGACGCCGACTACGCCAACCTGCTGCGGGTGCCCGATCGCCGGTCGCTGCAGGGCAAGCGCGACTACGCGCTGCTGCGGGTCCTCGGCGACTACGGACTCCGCTCGATCGAGCTGCGTCGCCTGCAGGCGCGCGATCTGCGCCGGCCGCGGTCAAACGCTCGCCATCACCGTCTGTATCTGCGCGGCAAGGGTGGCCGCGATCGCGCTCGGCAAGGGTGGCCGCGATCGCGAGGTCCCGGTGCCCGAGGCCGTCCAGCTGGCGCTGGAGGCGTGGCTGAAAGTTCACCCGCTGGCCCGCGGCGTCGACCTGCTCGACGAGCAACCGATCTTCGTGCGCCTCGGCCCGCACGCCCGCGAGGCCGGCGAGGCGATCTCAGCGCAGGCGATCCACAAGCTCGTGCAGCGCGACTGTCTCGCCGCCGGCGTTCCTAAGGAAGCGTAGATAAATAATCTGCGTGATCAGGGGGATGGCGAGATCGAGTAGTTCCACTCCGGGTGGAACTGGTCGCGGGCCAGGTTGACGGCGGCAAGGTCCGCGTCAGAGACCTCGATCTTCTTTGGGTAGTCGCGCTCATCCAAGCGGGCGTAGACCTTCAGTCCCTTGCTGGTGGTGGTCGCGGCGATCGAGTTGATCACGACCTCGTAGCTGGTCAACGGGCGTCCGCGCCAGTTCTGGGTGATGTGGCAGAACAGCCGGTGCTCGATCTTGTTCCACTTGCTCGTGCCGGGCGGGAAGTGGCAGACGCGGATCTGAAGGCCGGTGGCGTCGGCGAGTCCTTGCAGCTCGAGCTTCCAGAGGCGTGTGCGGTTGCCGTTGCCGCCGCCGCAGTCGGCAGTGATCTGCAGCGCCGTCGCCTGCGGGTAGCGCGCGCGGCCGAGATCCTGCCACCAGGCGCAGATCGAGGCGACGGCAAGCTGCGCGGTCTCGGCGGTGATCCCGACATTGACGTAGCCCTCGTTGGCGGCGATGTCGTAGACCCCGAACGGGATCGCCTTGCCCTTGGCGTCGCTGGGGAAGTCGTGGCTTAGCGTCTTGACGGGCTGGCCCTTGGCGCGCCACTCACGCCCTGCGTTCTTGAACTCGCCGACCAGCTCCTTCTTCTTGGTGTCGATCGAGATCGCCGGCCCGCCGGCCGCGATCGCCGCACCGACGCGCTCGTTGATGTGGCGAAACTGCGCGTCGCGATCGGGATGCTGGCTGCCCTCCAAGGTCTTGCGGTTGGACTGCAGGCTGTAGCCCAGCGAACGCAGCAGCGCCGCAACCGTCGTGTAGTGGACCTCGTGACCGCGCTCGCGCAACTCCCCGGCGAGGTTGCGAACGCTCTTCGACGTCCACAACAGCACCTGCATCGGATCGCCGCGACAGTCCTCGGCGACAAGCGCCTCGAGCACGTCGAGCAGTTCCGGATCGGTCTGCGAGATCGGCTTGCGTCCCGCGCCCGGGCGCCTGACGCGGCCGCCCTCAAGCCGCTCGTCGGCCTCGATCTCGCCGATCCCCTTGGCGATCGTGTTCGGCGCGATCCCGCTTGCCCGCGCGACCGCAGCGATTCCCCCGCGGCCGATCGCGCGGGCCTCCGACGCCGCCCAGATCCGCCGGCCGCGCTCGGTCAGCTCAGGCGCCAACGCCCGGAACCGCTCACCGATGAGCCGCTCATCGACCACCACCCAGCGATTCCACGACAGGACAACGAATCCTCCAACTTATTTATCTACGCATCCTAAGGC
>Ga0136640_10001193_pt1 | contig 10304 bp, 11 predicted proteins | sample AntDrymUQ8642106_2_FD_105498 | JGI IMG/M metagenome (GOLD analysis project Ga0136640, IMG submission 105498) | Polar desert sand microbial communities from Dry Valleys, Antarctica - metaG UQ864 (21.06) | ecosystem: Environmental > Terrestrial > Soil > Desert | place: Antarctica: Dry Valley...
CCTGATAGTTTTTGACGAAACACGCCGCTTTTGCGCTTCCGCGATTGTTGCGAAAACAGAAGTGAATAAAAAGATAAAAAATAAAAAGCGTTTCATACGATTCTCCTTTGTTTTGAAGAAGTTGAAAGTTGATAAGTTGAGAAATTTCTGCTCGAAACTAATTTAGCTTTTGCTTTTGAGCCGCGCATCTTGAATCCTGTCCTGTACTCCGGCATGGTGAAAATAACAAATCGCAATCGCCAGAGCGTCTGCCGCGTCGTGTGGTTCGGGCGCGGTTTTCAGCTTTAATAAAATGCGTACCATTTCCTGAACCTGATGTTTCTGCGCGTTTCCGTAACCGACAACCGTTTGTTTAATCAGGCGCGGGCTGTATTCGGCGATTTTCATCCCTGCTTTTTCGCCCGTCAAAAGCACAACGCCGCGCACTTGTCCGAGCTTGAGCGCGACTTTTACGTTGTTGGCGTAAAAAGCTTCTTCAATCGACAAAACATCGGGCTGGAATTTGGCGATTACTTCTTCGATGCCATCACTGATTTTCAAAAGTCGCTTCGAAAAAGCGTCGCGCGGACTTGATTTTACCGTACCGAAATCAACCGGCGAATACTTCAAACCGCTGCCTTCGATTACGCCCCAACCGAGAGTTTCGCTTCCCGGATCAATACCTAAAACACGCATTCATTAATGATACGACTAATTTTTACAATTTGCGTCCTCAAGATACTCTGAAATTGGCGTAAAAACAAGTAAAAATTTTACGCTGCAAATCCCCGATATAATTTAATTGCTTTTTGAGATTTGCGGGTACGCGAATTCGGGTATTTATCGTAAAATAAAAATTCGATGACACACACAAAATTTAGCGACTCAGTTCATAGCTTGCTCTCTGGGATTGTTGATTACGCCGGACTTTTTCCGCCATCGCAGCTTTCAATGTCCGATGCTGTCGCTAATTATGCGAACTATAAAAGGAGCGATTACAATTGGATACTCGGGCGTTTTGTCATCCCAACCGCGCGGCTGGATGAATTTTCAGGCAGCGCTCGCAAATTTTTGTCTGACAGTAAATTTGGCGTGTGGAAGCTGAGTGTTTTGGCAGGCGACGATATTTTTGAAACTGTACGCCAAATCGAGGATTTTAACCGGGCAAGCGCGCCGTCTGTTGTTTGTGATTCGATTGAAGTAAAGGCTGACACAAGCCGTATGATTGAAGACATCGCGCAAATTATTCCGGCACATTTCGCGACTTACTTTGAACTTCCGATTAACAAAAACTTAGCCGATTTAGTTCAGGCGCTGGCGATTCGCGGGCAGGGCGCCAAGATTCGCACCGGCGGAGTAACGGAAAGCGCTTTTCCAAAAAATGAACAGATCATTCGCTTTATAAAAACTTGTCTGGCGGCGAAAGTTCCTTTTAAAGCAACCGCCGGACTTCATCATCCGCTACGCTCGATAAAGCCTCTGACCTATGAAATAGACGCCGCGACTGGTGTAATGAACGGATTTCTCAATGTTTTCTTGGCGGCAGGTTTTCTGCGGCAAGGTTGTCAGGAAAAATTTGTTGACGAACTTCTTGAAGACAAGCAAGCAGAAAATTTCGCGTTTAACGCGGACGGAGTTTTTTGGCGACAGAAATATTTTATCAGCACGGCTGAACTGAAAAATTTACGTGAGAAAAACATAATTTCATTCGGCTCCTGCTCGTTTGAAGAACCCATTGCGGATTTACAGGAAATTGGCATTTTGTGACGAAATATCTTAATCAAATAGGTAAACAAACATCGCGCTCCGACAAAGTTTAAATCACATTATTTATGACATACGAAACAAATGAAACACACGACCAAAACTTAAAAAGCTGGGTTGAATCAGCTAACGTACCGGACACAGATTTTCCGATTCAAAATCTGCCGTTCTGCGTTTTCACGCGCTCCTGCTCTTACGAAAATGTCAGAATCGGCGTGGCAATCGGCGATTTTATTTTAGACGTTTATTCGTGCTATGAATGTTGTCTGTTTGATGATGAATCTTTTAGCATTGCCGTCACCGCCAACAATTATTGTCTCGATCACTCGGTGATGAAAAAAAACGCGAATTTGCAGAGCGCTTTCCGGCGTCGTCTAGTGCAAATTCTGTCCGCCAATGCTGATGAGAAAACTCAAAAAGATGTCGGACGAAATTTGTTTCCGGTGAACGAAGTAGATTTTTATCTGCCCGCGCACATCGGTGATTACACCGATTTTTACTCCTCAATCTTTCACGCCTCAAACGTCGGCGCGATGTTTCGACCCGATAATCCGCTGCTCCCGAATTATAAATACGTTCCGATCGGTTATCACGGACGCGCCTCAAGCATAGTCGTTTCGGGAACGGAAATAACGCGCCCGAAAGGACAAAACCGGACAGATGCGGACGCGCCGCCGGTTTATGTTCCGTGCAAAAATCTCGACTACGAAATGGAAGTCGGTTTTTTTGTTGGTAAATGCACAGAACTCGGGCAAACGATTTCGATTGAAGAGGCGGAAGATCATATTTTCGGACTTTGTCTCGTCAACGATTGGTCGGCACGCGACATTCAGGCGTGGGAATATCAGCCGCTCGGTCCCTTTCTGGCGAAAAGTTTCGCAACCAGCATTTCGCCGTTTGTCGTCACGATGGAAGCCCTCGCGCCGTTTCGCGCAAACGCCTTTAAGCGTGATGAAAATGATCCGCAGCCGCTCGAATATTTGTCTTCGGACGCGAATGAGAAAAACGGCGGGTTTGACATTACGCTCGAAGTTTATTTGCAAACCGAAAAAATGCGTGATGAACATGCCAAGCCGTTTTTGCTTTCGCGTTCAAACACGAAAGATTTATACTGGACGCCCGCGCAGATGCTCGCCCATCACGCATCGAACGGCTGCAACTTGCAAACCGGCGATTTAATTGCGACGGGAACTGTTTCAGGCGATTCAAAAGACGCGCGCGGCTGTCTGCTGGAACTCACCTGGCGCGGCAAAGAGCCGATCGAGCTGCCAAACGGCGAGACTCGCAGATTTCTTGAAGACGGCGATGAAGTAATTATGAAGGGCTTCTGCGAACGCGAAGGCTTCCAGCGCATCGGTTTCGGCGAATGCCGCGGCGTGGTTTTACCTGCGGAATAATCTTTTAGCCACGAAAAGACACGAAATTTCACGAACAGTACAAATCGAAATTAACTTTTGAGTTTTTCGTGTTTGTTCGTGGCTCATTTCAGTTTAATTTTCCCGCAAAGAGCGTTTCAAAATTTTCCCCGTTCCGCCAATCGGCAGCTCATTTCGAAATTCGACGTAGCGCGGATATTTGTTTGCCGCAAATTGGGTTTTGCACCAATCGATCATTTCATTTTCGGTTAAATTATAATTTTGTTTGAGCACGATATAGGCTTTGACTTCTTCGCCCAATCGGTCGTCCGCTACGCCGATGACGGCGACGAGCGAGACGGCTTCGTGTGTCATTATGATTTCTTCGAGTTCGCGCGGATAGATGTTGTAGCCGCCGCGCAAAATCATATCTTTTTTGCGATCGACGATTGATAAATAACCGTCTTCGTCAAAAATTCCGATGTCGCCGGTGTGAAACCATCCGTTGCGCAAAGCCTCAGCGGTCGCTTCGGGGCGTTTATAATAACCCTTCATTACGTTTGAGCCGCGAATGACTACTTCGCCGCGCACGCCGCGTTCGACTTCGACATCATTTTCATCCACGCATTTGACATCGACGCCGAAAATCGACTGTCCGACAGTTCCGGGTTTCGAAGGTTTTTCAAATTGATTGAAGGTGGCGAGCGGCGATGTTTCCGACAAACCGTAGCCTTCGAAGACTCGAACGCCAAAAACTTTTTCAAAATCCTTCATTACTTCGACCGGCATCGGCGCGCCGCCGGAACTAGTCACTTTTAAGTTTTCGGCAACGCCGGACACATTAATATTATTTTCCTCGACGTATTTTAAAAGCGCCCAATACATTGTCGGAACACCGACCCAAAAATTGACGCGCTCTTTTTCCATCGCTTCAAGGGTCGCCTTTGGTTCAAAGCGCGGAAGCAAAACAACACGGTTTCCGGCATAGAGACTGACGTTCATCTGCACGGTTTGCCCGGTGGTATGAAAAAGCGGCAGCGTAATCAGACAAGTTTTCTGCACGCCGTCGGTGAAATCTAAAACCGGCAGGTGAATGCCGTAGGTCGTCGTGACGTTAGTCATCAAATTGAGATGAGTGAGTTCCGCGCCTTTCGGCTGTCCGGTCGTGCCGGAAGTGTAGAGAATCGCGCAAGTGTCGTGCGCTTTGGTCGGAAATGTTTCGAAAGTTTCCGGCTTGTTAATTGTAATTTCCGTTAAAGTTAGCGCGTCTTCAATCGGCGAAGCGGCGGTCGGATCAATCGTCATCACGATCAGACTTTCGCAACCTTCAACCTGATCAAAACCTTCTTTGACGGTTTGCGCAAGCGCGAGTTCGGGCGTTCCTTCAAAAACGAAAACGGCTTTCGCGTCGGAATCCTTTAAGTGATAAGCGATTTCACGCGGTTGAAATAACACGCTTAAAGGCACGACCGCCGCGCCGACCTTCATAATGGCATAATAAACAATCGGAAAAAACGGCAGATTCGGACAGCACAAAGCTACTTTGTCACCGTGCCCAACATTCAACTCGACCAAAGCATTTGCCACACGGTTCGAGAGCGCGTTAAGTTGCCCGTAACTAAACCGCATTTCATTCCACACAATCGCGTCCTTGTCTGGCGCGAGCCGCGCGTGATGTTCAATAATCGAAGCTAAATTAAGTGTTGTCGCCCCATATTCCATAAATTTTTAAAGCATCTCGCTTCGGTGAACGTAAAATTTCAAAAAATCTAAAATCCAAAATCAAACTGTCATTCCGCCGTCGACGACAATCGTTTGTCCGGTGATGTAGCTCGAAGCATCCGACGCCAGAAAAACCGCCGCGCCTTTGAGTTCGCCTTCCTGACCGATGCGCGGAATAACGTTGTTTTCCTGAATCGAACGCTCGTAGATGTCAATTACCGAATCGGCAAGCCTGGAATGAAAAAATCCCGGCGCAATCGCGTTGACGCGGATTCCTCGGCGTCCCCAACTCGCCGCCAGCTCGCGCGTTAAACCGATTAAACCGGCTTTGCTCGCCGCGTAACCAGCGTAGAAAGGACCGTTGGCGGAAGATTTTAAACCGGCGATCGACGTAATGTTAATAATCGAACCGCTCGAATGCTTGAGCATTTCGCGCCCGACCGCCTGAGCGAACAAAAAACAGCCCGTTAAATTGACATCTAAAACCGTCTGCCATTTCTCGAGCGGCATCTCCTCCGGCATCGCGCCCCAGGAAATCCCCGCGTTGTTGATTAAAACATCGATTTTACCAAATTTTTCGACCGTTGAGTCAACGACCGTCTGAATTTCTGCAGGTTTTGAAACATCACAAAGTTTTCCTTCAGTCTTAAATCCGCGCCCGCGAAATTCTTCCAGAGTTTCATCGAGCCATTCGGCGCGCCTGGCGCACAACATTAAACTCGCGCCGGCTTCGGCAAGTCCTTCCGCCATTTCTTTTCCGAGTCCGCGCGAGCCGCCGGTGACAATTGCCGTTTTGCCGCTCAAATCAAATAAGTCTTTGATCGTTTTTGCCACAAGTTTTCTCCTGTTTATAATTTGCAAATGCAGAAACGCAAATAAAAAAGTTTTTTTGAATCTTAAATTAACAGATTTATTTTTGCTTGACTATCTTTGCCTCTGCGTATGTTTCTCGTTAAATTATTCTCATGAGCAAAACACAAAAAGAACTCGCCTTTTTGCGCGACCTATACATCGAAACGGATTGGACCGAGCGTTTCACCAACATTTTTGACGAAAACTTTAAGTTTTCAGGCGAAAAGAAAATCCTCTACGTCAACGCCGGAGCCGGAAACCACGCGCTTGCCCTCCGCAAAAAGATGAAAAACGAGCCGGAGTTTTTTGCCGTTTGCGAGAATCAGGAACTTCTAACAATTGCCAAAGCGAAAGAGGCGGCGGTCAAAGCCGGCATTAATTTTACAAAAACGCTGCCGAAAGGAAAATTCGACACGGTTATCGCTGACGCAAGTTTTGTGCGTCCAAAGAATCTTAAAGATTCTTTGGAGCAGATGATTAGCGCCTCAAGCAGGCAGTTCATTTGCCTATTGCCGACGGCGGGAAGCTTCGGCGAAATATTTTCGATTCTCTGGGAAAGTCTTTTTGAAGTTGAGCTGCTTGAGAAAAGCGCGGAAGTCGAGCGCCTGATCAGCGATATTCCGACAACTTTACGCCTCGAACATTGGGTTAAAGATTCGGGCTTGTCCAAAATCGAAATCGTTACCAAAAATGAATATTTCGATTTTGAATCGGGCGAAAAATTTATCACTGCGCCGCTTGTTGCAGACTTTTTGCTTCCCGCCTGGCTCGATTTTCTCGGTAAAAAAGAACAAACCAAAGTTAGACGTAAACTCGTGCAGGCGATTGACGATGACCGCAGCGATTTGGCTTTCCGCTTTTCGGTCAAAGCGACATTGTTAATCGGTGAAAAAAATTAGCAGCGTTGATTGAGATTATTATCCTGAAAAGACAAAGGTACATTTATGGAAGAAAATAGCTGGCTAAACAATCCGCATCTGTATAGTCACGGCTGCGCATTGTCGACTTACGGTATAAATTTTGACCCAGAATCTTTTTTGAGCGAAACAAGTTTTGACCCGCAATTAACAATTTTCAAAGGACAGATGGGTTTTAAAACATTTGAATGGGTCGGTGAAACTAAGCCAAGAACAAAAGAAATATTTGAGTATTCGCACTTAGTTTTGAAGGTCAGCAAATCCGAAGCGCATCCAATCCAGGTCGACGAAGCGACGTTATTTTTGCAGCAATACAACGAAGAAATTAAAAGATTGTCTGAGTTTGCGCAAGTAGAAACGGTTTTGTTGCAATTTAGCGTGGCGGAAGGCGAGCTGGGAGAAAATCTATCTCAAGATTTTATGGATTTAGCTTTTGGGTGCGGGATTAGCAGCGTATTATCATGAGAATACTTTACTTTTGCCTTTACCTTTTTTCTTTTGCCTTACCGCTTCAGGTTGTTCGACCTGACACTTTTTCTATTGCATAATTTTTATAAATGACTCAAGAATCGGAAAATATTCCTGCCAAGACGGACGAAAAGTTTTTTACCAAGCCGCTGATTATAATTTTTATTACTATTTTTATAGATCTCGTTGGATTCGGTGTTGCCATTCCGGTTTTACCCGATTATGCCAAAAATGAATTCGGCGCGTCGCCTTTTGTTATCGGCTGGCTGATCGCGTCCTATTCGATAATGCAGTTTGTCTCGACGCCTTTTCTCGGACAGCTTTCAGACCGTTACGGTCGCCGCCCGGTTTTATTCATCAGCCTTTTGGGAACGAGCCTTGCCGCCTTGATTACAGGGCTTTCCAACACGCTCTGGCTTTTATTTTTCGGGCGCATTTTCGACGGCATTACGGGCGGTAATATCTCAACGGCGCAAGCTTATATCGCCGACATCACAACAAAAGAAAATCGCGCTAAAGGAATGGGTTTAATCGGTGCGGCGTTTGGTCTGGGATTCATTTTCGGTCCGGCAATTGGCGGAATTTTGAGTAAATTCGGCACGCACACACCGTTCTTTTTCGTGTCCGCCTTGGCGCTAACCAATGCCATTCTTCTCTATTTTATCTTGCCGGAATCACGCAAATTTACTGAAAACACCGCGACGGAAAATCGCGCAGGACGCTTTAGTGAACTTTTTGATTCATTAAAAGATTCACGATTCGGAATCGTGACGCTGCTCTACTTTTTGCTCGTTGTCGCTTTCTCGATTATGACGACGGTATTTGTGCAATACACAATGTTTCGTTTTGGCTATAATGCCGAACAAAACGGTTACCTTTTCGCCTATATCGGAATTCTTGCAATCATTCTACAGGGCGGAGTTTTCGCGCGTCTAGTCGAAACTTTCGGTGAAATGCCACTCGTCGTGGCGGGCAGTTTTCTACTCGTAGGAAGTTTTTTCGCTGTCCCATTTGTCGGACCTGAAACGGGTGGTCTAACGGCTTTACTCTTCGGAATTGCATTTTTTTCAATCGGTAATTCGCTGTCATCGCCCGCGCTAACGAGTATCGCTTCAAAGGAAGCGCACGAGGAAGCGCAAGGAAAAGTTTTGGGAATTTTGCAGTCTGCGGCAAGTCTCGCGCGAGCAATCGGACCCGCGCTTTCAGCGTTTTTACTCTACAGCGCGACCGCCCCCGGCAATATTTCCGACGACACTCTTTACCTGACTTTTTGGACGGCTTCAGCAATTATGCTTCTCGCGTTTCTGTTAGCGATTTATTTTGCAAAAACTGAACGGCGAAAAGTATTTGCTGAAAGTTAAGCCGCAAGTAGCGCGAATAAAAGATTTATCTTTGTCTGTAAGTTTTTGCGGAGAAAATGAGCATTAAAATTGAAATGTGGGAGCCGGTTAACTAAAAATTAACAATTTGCTCAGTTTTTCCAGCCCCAGGGCGCTTCGGGCGTTTTGATTTCTTTTCTCAAATCAAATTTAATACTAAAAAATCTCTCCGTCCCCATTCGCCGCAGATTGTATGTAAAATATTCTCCAGGCACGAGTTCGATCCACCAGACATTCGATGCGGCGGCAGGCAGAATATCAACAGTCTGCTGGTCGGCGGGAAACATTTGTCTCGTCGGTGCGCCGGCATTGGTCGTCCAACCGCCATACATCGTTATTTTGTCGGATGTTCCGTCTTCGTGACGATGATCGTGTTTCAAAAGAATCTCGTTTTTCTTTTTTGTTAAAACCCAGGTTCTCGATTTATCAGCGCCGACAAAAAATGGAATTCGAACACGGGTTTTCTCGCAGGCGCGAACGTGCATCACGAGTTCTTTACCTTTAAAATCAACGTCATTTTCAGGCGCGGAAACAAGCGTTCCCGCATAACTCTTGCCGCACAATTTTTGTAGTTCCGTCCAGAAAACAAAACTGCCGGGATTTGATTTTGCCTGGGCAAACGCCGATTGATTAAAAGCAAAAACTGAAAACAAACCGAGCAACAAGAATTTCAGAGTTATGTGTTTCATATCTTTGTGCCGAAATTAAATCCTAATTTTTCTTTGAAAAATCTTCATACTCAATAATCTTGTCTATAACTTTATAAGGCTTTGTTTTCTTTCTTCTAATTTTTATCACCCAAATTTTATTATAGACAGATTCGTCCAGAGATTCATATTTATCTTGTTTGACCAACAAATTAACCAGCGCGGGCGTTGTGTTGCTGTGTCCGACAACGACAATTTTCTTTAATTTTCCCGACGTTAGAAACTCGGCAAATTGATCCAAACTTCGCGGGTCGTAGATTGAAATCATCCGCCCTTCCTCGCTCGCCAGAGGTCGCGCCGTCGCTCTTGTCCGTATCAGATTCGTTGAAAAAATCGCGTCCGGATGAAATTTGCTTATTATCTCGGCAAATTTTTGCGCTCTCAATTTTCCTTCCGTCGAAAGTTCAGGATTTGCACTGTCGGCATTTTCCGAAACGTCTTTCTCCGCGTGTCGCAGCAAAATTATGGTCAGCTTTTTGTGTTGAGCAAAAACGCTCTCGTCTGCCAAAGTAAAAAACAATAATCCAAATAAAAGAGAAACAAAAATTTTCATATCATCAAATTTGCGCCAGACATAAAGTTAAAAATAAAGTTATTACATAAATTCAAAAAAGAAATTTCAAACAAACATTTTCCCCGGATTCAAAATGCCGTTCGGGTCGAAAACTCGTTTGATGTCCCCATTATTTGAACTTTAATTTAGCTGATTTCAACTATTTCTTCACCCTTGTTCAGCAAATCAATCGCATCCCGAAGCGTTTTCGATAAAATGATTTTGAGATTTGAGTTTGATGTGTTTCCGCAAGTCAGCCAGATGATTTTCGGTGGTGAACCGAAACGGTCGAGAAGCGAGACAAAATCGCTGTCTTTGGTCATTACAATAGCGTTTGCTTTTTTGGCGGCGGCAAAAATCTCTTCGTCTTCCGCGTCACGCAAACCCAAACCGCGCAGCGCAGTCGTTGTGATGTTGAAATTGCTTTCAATCCAGACGGCGATTGCCGGAGACAGTTGCGCGTCAATCCATATCGTCATGCGGCTATTAAAACGGCGTGATTAAGTTTGCGTGAAGCATATTGCAGACACGCCTGTAAATCTTCGGCTTCGAGGTCAGGCATTTCTTCGAGAATTTGTTCGGCAGTGAGTCCTGCCGCAAACAAATCC
>Ga0136640_10001195_pt1 | contig 10296 bp, 12 predicted proteins | sample AntDrymUQ8642106_2_FD_105498 | JGI IMG/M metagenome (GOLD analysis project Ga0136640, IMG submission 105498) | Polar desert sand microbial communities from Dry Valleys, Antarctica - metaG UQ864 (21.06) | ecosystem: Environmental > Terrestrial > Soil > Desert | place: Antarctica: Dry Valley...
TCAGCCGGAATGCTTGGCGGTCTTCCCATGTGTCGGACTCTCCTTCAGGACTGACTCAACTGTCCTGCCACAAAGTCTGACGCGCGACAGGAGCACCCAAAGGCCCCACCCGCAAATAACGAACAGCCGGACCCAAACGCAGGTCCGGCTGTCGCCTATGTCCTGAGACATGACAAGAGAGTGTGCTGGTTCAGGACATCCCGGACAGGTGTCTCCAGACATGCCGGACTGATGTCGCAGGAGATCCCGGACTGAGCCCCTGCCCGCCTCCAGCGTGCGGGCATGACAAATACCCGATTGCTGATCACCGCCGTGGTGGTCGAGAAGCGTCCTGTCCCTGAAGTCGCCGCAACCTACGGCGTCTCCCGTTCCTGGCTCTATGAGCTGCCGGCCCGCTACCGCCGTGAGACGCCGCAGTTCGTCATGCGAAAGGGCGACTCAGAAGTGCTCGTTGTCATTGTCCGAGCCGTAAACGGCCGCTTCCAGTGGTACATCGACGTGCGGCTGATGGTCGATGGCATGAGCGTCGAGATGCCAGCCCTGGATAAGGGCCGTTCCTTCGTAACTGTTGGCCACGAGGGCATAGCTAAGCGCTGGTGGGTCTTTGACCAGAGGCGATGGATCGAGCCACCGTGGTGATGCGCCCGGCGGCCGGCTCGCTATAGCCGCACGGCAGCAGAATCCCGAAGAAGCGGGCAACATCGGGTCGACGTTCACAACACCGAGAGCCTTGTGGACGTATGCGCCACGTTGGTCGACATGGGCATGCTTAGCCGACCGCGCCACCGGTGTTCTCCGTCACCCTCGCCTTGCCAGTCAGCCAGCTTGGCGGCGAATGCCAGGGGTGCCTCCGTGAGCGCGGCCAATCGCAGGCTCCGCAAGATGGCCCAGTCATCCTGAGTCAGCCTTCGGATTTTGATCACCGGACAAGCATGCCGGTGCTTGCAGGGGAGCTTTGCGATGGGCTTGCAAACGGCGGCGCTGCCGTTTACTGGAACGTATCGTCGCTGAGGTGACGGATGCGGGTGGTGCGCGAGAAAGAGTTAAGCGGGATATTGTCGAGCCGATGACGCGTTCCAGACCTGTGCACGCAGTGACCGCTCATGATCTGGAGCGGTGTGTCGACGAGGCCGCGGCAGTATTGCTTTCCATCGCTGGCCAGGACTGGCATGTCCCGGCAAAGGGAGTGCGGTGGTCCTGTTGGGAGAGCATTGAGCACGTCGCCGACAACTTCTTCTCGTACGCGCTCCAGCTGGGCCCGAAGCCGCCTCCGCGCGATGGATACGTCAAGGTCGTGGTGCGCCCGCAGCGCAAGGGCGGTCCGGCGTCAACGGTTTTTGCCGAAGCCTCGAACAACTCTGACCTGATCCCTGTGTTCAGCGGATGCGGAGCCCTGTTGGTGGCGATGATTCGTCAAGCGCCCGCCGACGTCCGCGCCTACCACCCGTACGGGCTGAGTGACCCCGAGGGCTTCGCGGCGATGGGCATCGTCGAGACGGTGGTCCACCTGAACGACGTCACGCAGGCTTTGGATCTGGACTGGTTTCCGCCCGAGTTTCTGTGTAGGCGTGTTCTCTTTCGCTTGTTCCCTGAGTTAGCTGAGAAGAACGACCCGTGGCAGACCCTGCTTTGGGCGACCGGTCGAGAGAGCGTTAGCGGGCGCACACGCCGCAAGAAGTGGCGATGGGATGCCCGCCCGGCGGCAGACCGAACGTCATCGGTGTGATGCGCCCACCCTTTGCGAGGGGGCGCCTCACGGGCGGCTCAGTGCTGACGAGCCACGTCGAGGATCAGCCGCATCTCCTGGCCGGAATGCCTTACCTCACGGAGCGTCAGACGTCGCCGCTCCCGCAGCGCGGGCACGTGCCGCGGGGAAGGTCGTAGGGCTCGACTTCGTGGCCGTCAAGCTCATCGGGTGGGACCATCATGGTGAAATCCTCCCATCACGGGCCGACACCTCAAGGCGGTTTGGTCGGCTAGCCAATGAGCACCCGGCGCAGGGCCTTGCGGAGGATCTTGACTGTGCGACGCGCGTGGGCGCGCTCGTGCTCGCAGGCCGCTGCCTGCTCGAACTCGTCGGTGGCGTAAGCCTTGTCACGGGCCTCCCACCAGGCGATCTCCTGCTCTTCATTCCATCGAATGAGGTCAAGGAGGAGGTCGCAGTCGTGACCGCACAGCTCGGCTGCGAGCTTCGGGCGAAGCGAGCCGGGCTTGTCGGCATCGAGCTGCAGCATGCACATCATCACCGGATGGATGTCGACCTCCGCGCCGGGCGCCCCATCGTCAACCCTGTCCTCGGGCACACCCTCTGGATCAAGGAACACCCGCCCTCCAACTCGCCGAGCGACTCCAGCGTCGTTGTCGGACACCACTTCACACACATGGGCGATCAGCAAGTGGAGATGCTCAGCGGCGAAGGGCAGCGCGAGCAGGTCCGTGCTCGCGATCACCTAGTCGCCGTGAACCGCGAACTTCACTCCTTCGATCTCGCGGTTGAGCAAACCCACCTCGCGGTCGGCCGCGTCCAGGTCGCTGATCTCGACGACCATCTCGGCGAACAGCCGGATCAGGGGTGTACGTCCTTGGCTGCGAACGAACACGACCGCCGAGCCGGCCGTGATCGGGATGTCACCGTCGGAGTCTCGGCGCGGGGTATGTCCAAGCATGTGCGCCAGCGCCAGGTCGATGAGTGCATCGAGGTGCTGACGGTCGGCTGGGTAGACGGCGCCGGACGCTTCTGCAACGACCGCGGCCGTCGGCAGGTGCGAATCGGTCTGCCAGGTGAAGTCGTCGCTGATCAGGAACGCCGGGTGAACGACGCCGAAGGCATCGCGAAACACCGAAACAGCGACACTCGCCGCCTGGTCCACATGACTGCGGGCGTAGCTCGACCAGTAGTTGGGCGCAGACTCCGAAGGCTTCGTCAGGCCGAGGCCGCGTAGATGACGCCGCGCATCCTTGGCGAGCCGGTGTCGGGTGCTGAGGAACCGATTGCTGGCTACGTCTACGACGATCGAGTCGCCAGCCCGAAGGGCTTGAACGTACGGGGATGCACCGTCGAGCTCGTCCCCGGCATCGAGTGCGACCTGAAGGCAGGCCCCCGGCTCCAGCATCTCCAAGGCGTCAGCAAGCGCCTCCCGGAACCACGCCAAGCGCCCCCGGTTACGGCTTCCAAGTCTATCGTCGTCTCGTCCATCGACCCTCCGAACGTCGTCCAACAGTCTCCAAGATAGAGGTAGGGTCCGACAGTTTCGGGGCTGAAAGGCAAGCTGAATCGGGGCTTGATCACGCCACCACTTTGGGGCGTCAGGCCCTCGGACGTCAGGCCGTCGGACGTGCTCGTCACGCGCCCCCGATCCACCACAGGTATCGACGACAGAACTTGTCCTTGCTCGCGCCGCCGTCGCGAAGGCAGCGTCGACGACCTCAATGGTGTGCGCCCGAAACGATGTGTCGCCGTCGACCAGGAGCTTCGCGTAAGCCGCGATCTCCGGGCTGTTCTCCTACCGGGGGATGCGGGAGGCGTCGGCGAGCAGCCCGGTGCCGAACCGCGGGCAGGCACGCCGGGCGGCGGCCGGCCAACGCTGCGGTCTCCAGGCGCATCTGGACAAGCCCAAGCACCGAACGGCTCGATCTCCTGATGAACCGGGCACAGACACCATGACCGACCAACTCACCGTCCGCGTCGAACACACCTGCAGACAACTCCTCGCCGGCGGCGGCGACGTCACCTTCGCCCGGGTCGCCGACCGTGTCGGCGTCGGCCGCGCCACCCTCTACCGGCGTCCGAGCTCCGCGCCCTCATCGAAGAACACCGGCAGCGTGGCCAGGACGCACTGACCATCACCGGCCTCCAGGTCCAAATCGACCAACCGGGCGCCACCCTCCGTCGAGGACCCCAGTGTGCTACGGCAGGCCCCACAAGGCCAGAAAGGCAGCTATGTCACTTCGAGACACCCAATGGTCGTCATCCAAACGTGGTTTGGTCACGCCTGACGCATTGAGACGCGCCTCAGCATCGTCCCGCTCCCGCGGGTCAAGGTCAACGCGTCCTCGAATCAGGTAAATGAAGTGACTTCGCCTGCTCGGCACAGTGATGGCCTCGGAAATCACAACCTGAGGTGGGAAGAGTCCCGTTGTGCGATTACTGTCGTCGTACTCGGTCAGGATGAGTACGTCCCCCGGGTGCAAAGCAGAGTCACCAGGCTTGGGCCGGTAGGACGTGACGAAGTAGGTTGCCGCTGGTCCCGCCGAGAGTCGCACCCTTCGCTCGGCAGCGCGGAACGCCCTATTCTCCGCCTGCGAAGGAGAGTACCCATGCACTGGTGTTACACCGAGCCGTCTGATGGGCTTGGGTAGAAACACATCGCCCTCGGTCTCAACGGGCTTGCTCGTACCGGTAACGCGGTTGTCTGCGCCCAACTTCCACTTCGCCCGGGCGTCCCGAAGAAAGTCAGCATCTACAGCCGTCAGGTCGGTAAGCCCCTGGACAAACTTGTGCGCACTCCTGACGAGTGCCATGTTGTCCGTCACGACCGCCGCCTCATCCATGCGCGTCGAGTTAGCCGAGGCGTTCATTGAGCCGATCACAGCCATTTTGCTGGTTGCTATCACCTTGGCATGTAGCCTTGAGCTTGAGAAGACGGCTACACCAGCGTCGACAAATTTCTTCAGGGCGACTGGCGATGTCGCATGCTGCATGAGGGCGCTGGTGCCCGCATTGACTATCAATGTGTCCCGTGAGTTCAGCTTCAGCATATCTGCCGCGTCGACCCCCAAATAGGCGATTGCCACGTTGCGGGGGCCAGCGGTACGGCAGGCAGCTTTCACTTCGTCCCAGGGCTGCGGACCCACGAAGGTCGTCTTGGACATGGTCCGCCAACTCTCTCGAAACTGGCAAAAGTTAATTAGCCGGCCACCATACTCTCCATCGGTTGCCAGAATTCGCCGGTGACTGGCAGGTTCGCCACGTTGTCGTCGGCGATGTCTCCGCGACTCGTCGGCCGTCGTAGTCAGCTGCTAGATGGGCGCACTATGCCCTGGCCTGAGCCCTAGATGATGATGTCGTCGACACTCGCGTGAGAGACATCTGTCGACGCGTTGCGAATCGGATGGCGCTCGGCAAGGCCCGCCAGCCAAAGGTTTTTCGCAGGTCCACTCGCGTCCGCTGCCTGATCTCGAGCGGCTCCCTGGTGGCGTAGAACGCGTACACCCGACTTCCACGAGGGGAGTGGTGGGAGCCAGCCGGTGCAGGACCTTGGATGCGGTGATGGCGGTCCAACGCCGGCGACAAGCCGGAGACCGACACGCCGCCGCGCAGCGCAACCTGTTCGCACACCTCCTCGGCTGCCTGCACCACTGCCTCACCACCGGCAAGCACTACCAGGAGCAGGCAGCCTTCCGCACACCCCCGACGACGACTCCCACCCTCGCGGCTTGACACGCTAACTGCATCGGATGTCTTGACCGCGACAAGCACCGGCGCACACTCAGCGGTGCCGAAACCGCATTCTTAACAACAGAGGGGAACCGTTATGACGCGTCTCCGCACTCGGCGGGACAAGCAGGCGGACTACGGGGGCGATCCGGCCTGCACCGACATCATCTGCGCTGGGAGCGGGGCGGCGACGGTGGCCAGAGCACGGCTGGCACCCAAGCGCAGCCTCAAGTTGGCCGCCGCTAGCCCGAGGCAGAGATCACGGTCGGTGCTTCTGCATCCAGCCGACGACCCACCCGGTGACCCGACTTGCAGCGACCGGCTGCTCGAGCATCTGGGCCCGTGCAAGCAGAACGTCAGCTTCGATGAGGTCCGCATGAAGGAGCGCGTCGGCGAATCCCAGGTCTTTCATCCGCCCAGCCACCAGCTTCGCGACGACTAGGTCGTGTGGTTCGAGGCAGTGTCCGGACGCGCCGTTCGTTTTGTCGTTGCTCAGGACGACGACACGGCCCTGCCATCCGACCGGCAGCGTGGCTACTTCGACGTTCACCCCTTGGGCGTAATACCCGAACGTCGCATGGAACTGGGAGTCCTCACCCAAGTGCATGTCGACCAGGTCCGACTTGTCGTTCTCGTAGTCATCGAAGAACGTGACGTCTGCTTCGATCGACGCGTGAGCCTTCCTTGGCAACTCGTCCTCGGTGAAACTTCCGAGGATGGACTGGGAACCAAGTACGAGCACGTCGAAGTCGCCCGGCGATGGTAGCGGCGGCACGCAGAATGTGCTCGAGCTCGGACCGCTTCACTTGCCGGACCGGTCGTTTCTCTTGAACGCGTCCAGGACTCGCATCCGCTCGTCGTCGTCGAGTGCGCCAGCAAACGGCGAGTTCTGTCGCATCTCCCGAGCCCACGGTCTCGGAGACGTCAGCACTTCGAGGATTCGCTCGGTCGGACCGTCGAGCAATGGCCGCCACTCGTTGAGCCAGTGGGCCGCCTGTCCCCGCGGGTGCTTCTCCTGGAGCCGCTCGAGGTTCTCGCGAGCCAACTGAAGAACGACGTTGGTGTCAACGACGAGCCGGCCGGCGACCGCAGTGTTCAACCATAGCGACCGCCGCTCGTCACGACTCAGCCGCTGTGTCCGATTCCGCAGCGCCTCCACGTCACGGCGCCGCACCCGACGGTGCTTGCCGACGGTGACGAATGGCAGGTCGCCGGAGTTGCACAAGTTAACGACATGTTGGCGCGAGCTCGACAGCAGCTTGGCCGCTTCCCCCGTCGTCAGCAGCTCCTCGCTTTCGTCGAGCGTCGCCTGCACCATCGTCGCGGTTCGCATGAGCACACCCTAGCACAAGCGCAAATAACGCAACACTCACGCTGATAGTTTGCGTTTTTAGCGCCTGACCATATCGCAGCAGGCCCACGGAGAAAGGATGCCGTAGTGAGCGTGCCGCCGTAACCGCTGCGTCGACGCCGACCCGTGCGCCGCACGGGTGAGGAACTAGGTTCGTCTTCGCCCAATGATGGTATCCGCGACACCTGCTCATCGTCAGCCCTTGACCCATCCCCAGAATCCACAACAGCGCCCGGGCGGACCCCGCATTTCGCGAGCACATCTTCCGTGAGGCGCGATGCAGGCTCCCGCGCCCCGACGCCGCGGGAGCTGAGGGCGATCGAGTCGGGTCTCAGTTCACAGCGTGTGCCAAAGGTTCGAGAGTTCTTCGCCATCCCATCAAGCGTGGAGCTGACCCCGGAGTTCGTCCGGGCGGTGCGGACCTGGAAGTCCGTCACCGTGATGCCGGACAGCTACGTGACGACGAGCTCCACGTCAGGCGAGGTGGAAGCCCTGCTCCGGACGGAGGAGGCCTCGACGCGCTGGGTACTGAGGCTTGACCTCGTCGCGAACAGGTGGCTCATCGCCGGGACGCGAGAACTGTCATGACCGTTCGTGGGGGCACCTGTCTGAACGACGCGCTGTTGGTCGTCGTCGCCGTCCTGCTCGCGGCGCTGCTGCCGGCCGTTGCCGCGTCACCGGCGCGGGCGAGCGCGCCCACATGCGCGAGCCAGGGGTCCGATAACACCGACCTCAACGGGTTGGTCGGGTCTGCTCAGCCGGTGATCCTGGTCCACGGCTGGGCGGACATTCCGATGCAGGAGACCCGGGAGGCGCTCGAAGCCCTGCCCTCACACGCTCGGCGGCAGTACCTGCTCTTCGACTACAGCCGGTACAACACGCTCTGGCCGTCAGACGCCCGCGTCGCGGCGTGCCTCGCGGCCTACATCCGTCAGGTCTCTGACACGCACCGTGCCCGTGGCGGCAACGGCCGCGTCTACCTTGTCGCGCACAGCATGGGTGGGATCGCGATCAGGTTCGCGCTCGATCCAGCATACGGAGGCATCACCGCCCTTCCAGCAAGCGTCGGCGGCGTGGTCACGCTCGACACCCCCCACACCGGGGCGACGTGGGGCGACAGTTTTGTGGCCTACGTTCTGAGCAACAAGGCGGAGATCGAGGGTGGTCGCATCCCGGAGCTGCTGAGGGTAGCCCTGCCAGCGCCTGGCTCGCGAGCCTGGAAGTGCCTGGCGGGAGGGCCGGTGGCCACGTTCGACGGCTGCGAAGCGCCACCGGAGGTGCCAGCGTCGGTGCAGATGCGGCAGCTGGTGGGTGAGGTGTCGGTACGCCGGACCCTGTTCGGCGTCGAGGCCTACACGATGAACTTCGCCGGCGACGTCATCGTGCCCTCCACCTCACAGTGGGGTGGTGGGTCAGACTTCCGGATGGTGTCATGCACCGCCCACGGCATCGACCTGGCGGCGGGGTTCTGGACGCTCATCAACCAAGACAACACCGCCCTCGACATCTTCTCGGGGGTGTTGAAAGCCGACGTCGACTCGGCCTTCAACGCGCTCGAACCGATCCTGCAAGGGCTGATGGGGTCCGGCTGCTCGCACTCCCAAATGCCCACCAACGGCAAGGCCGTAACGCTGGTCGACGAGGCGCTCGACGAGCAGGCGAGTAACGGAGGCGTCAACCTTCGGCAGCTCCGTGGCCCCGCGGCCGTGCCCGCGAGCTGTGGCCACCCCGCGACCCTCGTCCGCAACGGCACCCGTGACTTCGGGATTGACGGCTACGCGTCGTTGACCCTGCGCCGCAACGATTTCCAGGCCGGCCCGGTCTTCGCCGACCTGACCGGCGACGGTCTGCGCGAGGGGGCGGTGGTGTTCGGCTGCAGTGCCGGCGGCGTTTCCTGGCCCAATTCGTTGCTCATCTATACGAACGGGCCCGAGCTCGTGGCTGCCTTCTCGCTCTCGGAGCAGCCCTCCACGCAGATGCACGCCACCATCTCCCGTCTCGAACTGCGCGGCTCCACCATCCAGCTGCACTGGACCTCATACGAGGGAGCCGGCTTCAACCCTCGCTACCTCACCGGCACGGTGCGCCTAGGGGGTGGCGTCTTCCGGCTTTTCGACGTCCGTCCCGATCCGGCTCGCTTCGCTATCGGCCCAGGCACCTTCGGTGACCTGACCGTAGGCGCCTCTGCCCTGGATCTCGCTGAGGAGGGGCGGGTCGTCCCCAGCGACATCGAATCCTGCGACCAGAAGTGGGAGCTCGAGATGCCTGACGGTATCTGGGCGGACTTCCGCGACCTCGACCCCGACGCACTGGATTACGTGGGCGTCGGCTGGAACGCACCCCAGAAGACCATCGCAATGGTGCGCACCGCTGAGGGTGTCGGCGTCGGCACCAACGTCACGGATCTTCGCGAAATCTACGGTGACTCGTTGTCGCTGCTCACCGACCTTCCTGCCGAGGGTGATCCCTATGACGCCTACGTCCTGTTCGGCGCGCGGGGCGCTCTGACCTTCGCCGTCGACCCCGGCTCGTTCGACGGCGACTTCGACGACACTGTCCGCGCGATGTTCGCCGTCCAGGGCACGGATACCGACTCTTTGCGAACCGTCAGCGGCGGTTGTTGATCCGTCGTCGGACCCTCCCGGTCGCCTGCAGCGAGATCAGGAGAGCCGCAAGACGGAGTCCCGTAGACGGTGTCCATGCCGCACCTTGCCGCAACCGATCACTCATGCGCTTCGCGGCTCTTTCTTCATTGCGCGCGACAGTGTGGCTGGTTCAGGACATCGGCGACAGATGTCTCAAGACATAGGCGACACATCTCTCAGGTCATCGGCGACACCCTCGCGGGGCTCGATGCTCGGCCATGTCGAAAGCATGCCTGGTCATCACCGCCCTCTTCGTCGACCACCAGAGCCCCGCCGAGGTTGCCGCCCGCTACGGCGTGCATTGCGCCTGTGGGTCTACAAGCTCAAAGCCCGCTACGAGGCCGAAGGCGAGGCGGCGCTGGAGCCCCGCTCCCGATGCACTGTTGCGTTGCTCGATCGGGCCTGGCACGAGCATGGTGTCATGAGCTCGTCCTCGTCCTCGGCCTCCGCGATCGCTGGTTTCCGGTTCCCTCGCGTGGTGATCTTGGTGGCGGTGCGGTGGTATCTGCGGTACGGCCTGTCCTGCCGTGACGTCGAGGAGTTGCTTGCCGAGCGTGGAGTGGACGTCGATCACGTCACGATCTACCGGTGGGTGCAACGGTTCACACCGGAGTTCGTGGAGGCGGCCCGTCCTCGACGTCATGTGCCTGGTGATCGCTGGTTCGTCGACGAGACCTACGTCAAGGTCAATGCCGGTGGTGCTCGCCATCTGACTCCCCACCGACCGATCGTTCAACCATGCCACCCGATCTCCCAACGCAACAGAGCCCCGGCCAGGTCCTCCTCGACGTCGCCGCCGACGTCCAGGCCGTCATCGAGGCCGTCATCGAGGCCGAGAACCGGCCCTCGCTTGACCGGTTCAA
>Ga0136640_10001196_pt1 | contig 10286 bp, 9 predicted proteins | sample AntDrymUQ8642106_2_FD_105498 | JGI IMG/M metagenome (GOLD analysis project Ga0136640, IMG submission 105498) | Polar desert sand microbial communities from Dry Valleys, Antarctica - metaG UQ864 (21.06) | ecosystem: Environmental > Terrestrial > Soil > Desert | place: Antarctica: Dry Valley...
CCGCGGTCTGGGCGAGGGTGTTGACGGCGAACGGCGCGCCGACGCGGTCGATCGCAGCGATCACGGCGGGATCACCGATGGCGTACCCGACGCGCAACCCTGCCAGCCCGTGGGCCTTCGAGAAGGTGCGCAGCACGACCACGTGGGGATGCCGCCGGGCGCACGCGACGGCGTCGAGCTGGTCGGCGCCGCGTGCGAACTCCACGTACGCTTCATCGATCACGAGCAGGCAGCGGCTCGCGGTCTCCTCGACCAGCCGTTGCAGCGCTTCGCCGCCGACCAACGTGCCGGTCGGATTGTTCGGCTCTGCGATCACGACCACCTTCGTGCGTTCGGTGATGGCGCCGACCATGGCGGCCACGTCCGCCTGGCTGCCGGCGAGCGGCACCCGCACCAGGGAGGCGCCTCTCAACCTGGCGGCGAACGCGTACCCCTCGAAGCTCGGTGACGGGGTCACCACTTCGTCGCTCGGCTCGAGGTACGCCTCGGCCAGCTGTAGCAGCAGGCCGGTCGATCCGGCCCCGACGGCGACGCCCGTCGTGGCGACGCCGACCTGGTCGGCGACCGCCGCAGCAAGACGCGCCGCCTTGACATCGGGATACCTGTTGATGTCACCGATCGCGACTTCGAGCGCCGCCCGCACCGACGGCAACGGATTATGCGGTGACTCGTTCGAGGCCAGCTTCACGGCACCTCGGATGCCTCGCTCCCTGGCGATGTCGGCGCCCGTGCGACCGGCGCGGTACACCGGCATGTCGCCAACGATGGACCGCGGCGCCACCGGTGTCATGGGTGGGGGTCCACCGCCACGCCTGGTCACCCTAGTGATCACCGGCTGACCGCTCGACCGACACCCGATCGAGGAACGCACACAGCTGCTCGTTGAAGCGCTGCGGCTCCTCGAGATGCGGGCAGTGGGCGCTGTGCTCGAACGTCACGAGGTGGGCGTCGGGCAGTCGGCCGGCGAGCTCGAGCGCGCCGTGGAACCGGGCTTTGCGATCGTGGCGGCCGTGCACCAGCAGCACGGGCAAGGTGACGCCGGCCAGCGCGTCGCGATGATCGACGTCGCCGAGCGTGGCCGCCAGCTGCGTGAACACCGGCAGCGGCCACTCCAGCGCCATCGATAGGCACCACAGGCGCAGCGCCTCGGACGGCGGACGGTGGAAGAAGGTGTCGTCGATCAGCGCCAGGTCGGCGTGGGCACGATCCACGCCGGCTTCACGCTGCATCCGGAACCACAGCTCATCGGGGAATCCCCCAGACGTGGCGTCCCGGTCGCCGACGAACCAGGGAGCGGCAGCGACCAGCACCAAGGCGCCGGCCAGGCCACGGCGGTTGGCGGCGAGGTGCAGGGCGACGTGGGCACCGAGGCCGTGCCCGACGATCGTCGGCCGTTCCAGCGACATCCGCTCGACGAGAGCGGCGATGTCATCGGCGAACACGTCGACGGAGTAGCCCGACGGCGGCTTGTCCGAGGCACCGGTGCCGCGCAGGTCGACCGCAAGGCTGCGACAGCGCGACATGATCGCGGCCACCTGGTGGTCCCAGACACGGTGGGTCATCGCACCGCCGTGCAACAGCACGACGGCAGGCCCTGTGCCGAACTCCTGCACCTCGAGCGCGACACCGCTCGGGAGCTCGATCCGAGCCACGGCTAGCGCTCCGTCCGCACCGTGCTCGACACGTGGCCACGGGTCACGAGCTCTGGGCGAGGAGCACCGAGCAGCATCAGCGTGTTCGTCACCTCGTCGGCCAGCAAGCGCAGCAGCGCCTCCACGCCTTCGGCACCGCCGGCGCACAGCGCCCACAGCAACGGCCGGCCGACGAGCACGGCGCGTGCACCGAGGGCGAGGGCGACCACCACGTCGACGCCACGCCGCACCCCGCCGTCGACGAGCACCTCGATGCGGCCGGCAACCGCCTCGACCACCTCCGGCAGGGCGTCGATGCTGGCCGGCACCCCATCGAGCTGGCGGCCACCGTGGTTCGACACGATGACTCCGGCGACACCGCTCTCGCACGCCAGGTGGGCGTCCTCGCCGGTCATGACGCCCTTCAGCACGAGGGGCAGACCGGTCTCGGTGACGAGCCACTCGAGATCGCGCCACGTGAGCGTCGTGGCGACGAGTGACTCCAGCCCACCATCGCCGACGGGCAGATCCGCCAGCGCAGCGGCGACGTTGGGGGTCGCCTCCGGTCCAGGGATCCGGAACCCGCTGCCGGGGCCGGCGTCGCGGTGACCGCGCACCGGGGCGTCCACGGTCAGCACCAGCGCCGACGCACCGGCCTGCGTGGCGGCCTCGATCAGTGCCGCCGTCCGCCCGCGGTCGGTGAGGTGGTAGAGCTGCAACCAGCGGGGCGCCTCCGGCGCGGCGGCGGCGATGTCGGCGAACGACGTGGTGGCCATCGTCGACATGCACATCACCGTGCCCACAGCTGCGCAGGCCCGGGCCATCGCCGCCTCGCCGTCAGGGTGCACGTACCGCTGGAAGGCGACGGGGGCGGCGATCACGGGCAACGACACCGGCTGGCCGAGCACCGTCGTGGCCGGCGACGCCGCCGACACGTCGACCAGCACTCGCGGCCGCAGACGCCAGCGGGCGAACGCCTCCACGTTGTCGCGTAGCGTGCGCTGTGCCCCTGCGCCGCCAGCGAACCAGGCGAACACGTCGGGATCGAGCAGCTCTGCAGCACGGCACTCGTACTCCCAGGCGCCGACCATCACCAGCGAGTCAAGACTACGCAGGAGGTCGCCGCGCCGACGGCGGTCCACAGGTTGGACCGTTGGCACATCAGCGGTGCTCGCCCCTCCGCGACACTGGCTGGTGCGCACCGGCGACGCTGGTCGCCCTGCCGAGACGCGATCAGGGGAGGGGTGCAGATGCGGGAAGGACATGACGCCGGACTGAAGGTCGAGCGCCACGACGTGTTCCTCGTGACCCAGGTGACGCGGGACACGCCGCTCGAGTCGGTGGTCGGCGCCGACCTCGTCGAGGTCGAGCCCCACCAGGAGTCGTCGATGCACCGCCACAACAACGCCGAGACTGTGCTCTACTTCACGGCCGGCAGCGGCGAGGTGCTGCTGAACGAGGACTACGACGTCGTCCCGGTCGCGGCGGGTGAGCGTCTGCACATCGGCAAGGGCGTGTTCCACGCCGTGCGGACCCACGACTCCCCGTTGCACTTCCTGTCCGTGCAGAGCCCACCGATCCTCGACAAGCACGCCGGGACGCGCGACCTGGAACCGCTCGACGGTCAGCGGTGATCGAACACGCGCTGTGACTTGCGCTCGGTGCGCGGCAAGCTGCGCGGCGCCACAAGCTCGACGTCGAACCGCAACCCGACGAGCCGCTTGAGCTTCTCCGCGAGCGCCTCGGCGACCGACGGAGACGGCTCGCCTTCCACACGCAGCACGGCCTGGTCGTGGCCCGCCGCATCGCGCGTGATGTGCAGCTGGTACTCGCTCTCCACGCCCTCGACACCGTCGATGGCGATGTCGATCTGCGCCGGGTAGACCATGACGCCGCGCACCTTCACCATGTCGTCGGATCGTCCTGCGAGCCTGGCGATGCGGGGATGCGGGCTCCCGCACGAGCATGCGCCGACCATCAGCGTGGACAGGTCACGTGTGCGGTAGCGGAGCAGGGGCGTCGCCTCCTTGCGGAACGTAGTCAGCACGATCTCGCCCTGCTCGCCGGGTGGGAGCGGCTGCAACGTGTCGGGATCGACGATCTCGACGAGGTAGTTGTCGGACCACACGTGTATCCCGTCGTGGCGGGCGCACTCGATGCCGGTCCCGGGTCCCCACAGCTCGGTGAGCCCGTAGATGTCGAATGACTCGATTCCGAACAGACCGTCGATGCGACGACGCATCACCTCACCCCAGCGCTCCGAGCCGAAGACCCCGACGCGCAGGTCGAGCTCGTCGGAGCGGCGGGCGCTCTCTTCTGCCAGCAGCAGCGCGAACGACGCCGTCGCACCGAGCACCGTGGTCCCGAGGTCGCGCATCAGCTCAAGCTGCAGCTCGGTGTTGCCGGGCCCCGACGGCACGACCATCGCCCCGAGGCGCTCGGCGGCGAGCTGGAAACCGACGCCTGCGGTCCACAGCCCGTAGCCGACGGCGACCTGGATGCGGTCCGAGGCGGTCACACCTGCGTAGCGGTAGCACCGTGCGAACATCTCACACCAGCGATCGACGTCGTTGGCGGTGTACGTGCACAACGTCCGCCGTCCGGTCGTCCCCGACGACGAGTGGATGCGAACCACGTCGTCGATCGGGACGGCGGTCCAACCGAACGGGTAGGCGTCGCGCAGCTCGGCCTTGGTCGTGAACGGCAGGCGGCCGAGGTCGGCGACACCGCGGATGTCGTCGGGCGCGATGCCTGCGGCGTCCAGCTTCGAGCGGAAGTACTCGGATCCGTGGTAGGCGTGCGCCACGGTCCAGCGCAGCTCGGCGTCGGCGTCGACGGGCTCGCCGTGATGCTCACTCAGCGTGTGATCATCGATCGTCACCGGTGGTGTCCCTCCCCCCATCGACAGCTGTCCGCACGACCAAAGCGTCCACGACCACGGGTCGGCCACCGGACACCATCACCGGATTGCAGTCGATCTCGACCACGCCAGGGTCGCGTGCGAGCAGGTCGGCGACGGCATCGACGATCTCGGCCAGCGCCTGGCGGTCCACAGGGGGGCGACCACGATGGCCGGCCAGCAGCGGGGCGGTGCGCAGCTCGGCGATGGCGGCGTCGAGCTCGCCGGGCTCCGGCGGCGCCAGCACGAAGACCACGTCGTCGAACACCTCCGCAGCCACTCCCCCGAGTCCCAACGACACCAGTGGCCCGAACTGCGGATCGCGCAGGCCTCCGACGATCAGCTCCAGCTCGGCAGCCACCTGCTCGGCGACCAGCACGGTGCCGTCACCTGCGGCGGCCAGTTCGTCCCAGCACGCCGCCAGCGATGTGGCATCGAGGCCGAGCCGCACGAGCTGGGCGTCGGACTTGTGGGCGACACCAGACGCCTTGGCCACGACGGGTCCACCGATCTGCGTCGCGAAGTCGACGGCCTCGGCGCTGGCGCGGCTGAGCAGTTCACGAGGCCGTGGCAGCCGCTGGCCGAGCAGCGCCTTGCTCTCCCACTCGCTCAGCAGCTCGCTCATCTCTTCGTTCCCGCCGCATAGCCGACCACCGCACGTTCCGGGCTTTCGAATCGGGCCACGCCGGCTCGATCGAGCGCGCCGGCGACCGACGGCGCATCGAGCACGAACGCCGTCATCGGCGTTCCCGCCACCGCCACGGCAGCGGCGGCGTCGCCGAGCTCGGAGATGTCGAGCCCGCAGTCGATCACCACCATGCCGTCGATGCCCGGGTCGGCGGCCAGCAACTTGAACGCCTCGGCGAAATGGTCCGGCCGGCACTGTGGCGTCAGGTCGATCGGGTTCCCGAGCGCGGCGAACGATGGCACCAGGGCCCGCAGTCCTGTCGCCGTGGTCGCCGACGGTGCGACGAGCTCCAGGCCGAGCCGCTCGGCCGCATCGGCGGCCAGCACGCCCGGGCCGCCCGAGACGGTCACGATCGCCACCCGACGTCCCGCTGCGGCGACACCGCACGGGGCGGCGAGCGCCGCCACTGTGTCGAAGAACGTCGACGAGTCGGCGGCTTCGACCACACCGGCACGGCGGAACGCCGCCCGCGCCGCGCCGTGGCGGCCGGCGACCGCTCCCGTGTGGCTGGCGGCCGCCTTCGCCCCAGCGTTGCCCTTGCCGCCCTTGAGCACGACCAGCGGCTTGCGGGCGGTCACCCGACGGGCGGCGTCGACGAAGCGGTGTCCGTCGCGGATGGCCTCGGAGAACAGCGCCACGACACCGGTCTCATCGTCGTCTGCGAGCCACGCCAGCACGTCGCTCTCCGTCACGTCCGCCGAGTTGCCGAGGCTCACGAAACGGGCGAGCCCCAACCCGCGCTGCGCCAGCTCGGCGAAGAACATGCCGCCGAAGGCGCCGCTCTGGCTGACGAAGCTGATCGGCCCCGGCGACAACGGCACCGACCAGAAGTACGAGGCGTTCAACCAGGCGCCCGCGCCGATCCGGCTCACCACGCCCATGCAGTTGGGACCGATGAGCGCCATGTCGGAGCCGTGGGCGATCGACACCAGGGCGCGCTCTCTGGCGGCGCCCTCGGCGCCGGTCTCTCCGAAGCCCGACGAGAGCACGATCGCAGCACGGGTGCCGGCGTCTGCCGCGTCGCGCAGCGCCGCGTCGACCGCTTGCGCCGGGACCGACACCAACGCCAGGTCGACGGGCCGCCCGAGCGCAGGACGCGCCGGGACACCGTCGATCTCGCTCGCCACAGGATGCACGGCCACGACGGCGCCAGCTCCGAGGCCACCAGCGACGTTCCGCAACAGCTGGTTGCCGAGCCGGGTTTCGTCGCGAGCAGATGCCCCGTACACGGCCGCCGTCGTCGGGTTCAGCACGGCGTCCAGCCGTGCTCCGTTCACCCCCATCGCACCGGCAGCTGCGTCGGGCCCCGGAAGCTGAGCGTGGGCTGCCAGGCGATCTCGCCGTCACCGAGCGCCAGCCCCGGCAACCGCTCGAGGATCAGTGGCACCACCACCTGCATCTCGAGGCGGGCCAGAGAGGCGCCGAGGCAGAAGTGCGGTCCCAGCGCGAACGCCAGGTGGCGATTCTTGTCGCGGCCGATGTCGAAGCGGTCAGGGTCGTCGAAGACGTCGGGGTCACGGTTGGCGGCGCCGAGCAGCAGGATCAGTGCCTCGCCGGCGCGCAGCCGGCGCCCCCACAGCTCGCGGTCCTCGGTGACGAACCGCGCCGTGACCTGGACAGGGCTCTCGTAGCGCAGCATCTCCTCGGTCGCCGTCTCGATCAGCTCGGGAGCGGCGAGCAACCTGGCGAGCTGGTCCTCGTGCCGGAGGAGGGTTAGCACGCCGTTGGAGAGCATGTTCGTGGCCGTCTCGTGTCCTGCGGTCATCAGGAACACGGAGTTGGCGTAGATCTCGTCGGTGGTGAGCCGGTCGCCTTCATCGGCGGCGGCGATCATCGCCGAGAGCAGGTCGTCGCCGGGCTCACGCCGCCGGCGCCCGACGAGGTCGGCGAGGTACTCGCGCATCTCAAGCATGCTGTCGCGGGTGCGCAGGGCGAGCTCGGCGCCGAGCTGACCGGAGCCGACGAAGAACACGATGTCGAGCGCCCAACGCTGGAAGCGCTCGAGTTCCGCGTCGGGGACGCCGAGCAGCGCCCCGATCACCATCGCCGGCAAAGGGTACGTCACCCTGCCGTGCAGATCGGTCTCGCCGTCGTCTGCGATCGCGTCGATCAGGAACCCGGCGGCGCGCTCGATGGCGAGGCGTTCCTGGCCCACCACGCCGGGAGTGAACGCCTTGGCGAGCAGGCGCCGCAGCCTGGTGTGCGCCGGCGGGTCCCGGAAGGCGATGATGTCGCCAAGGGTGCGCTCGACGACCGACACCTGTGACCGCACCTCGTCGGGGAGCGAGGCCACCAGCCCTGGGATCCGCTCGCAGCTCATCGAGCGGTCGGTCAGGGCCGCGCTCACCTGCTCGTGGCGCACGACGACTCGCCCGATCGGGTCACCCGATGCCTCGCGCTCGCGCAGCTCGCGGTACAGCGCGTACGGGTCGGCCAGACCCTCAGGGGTCAGCAGCTGACGCAGCGCGTGCTCGGTGGTGTCGGTTGCATCTGCCGGACGAGCGATGACGGGCCTCCCTCCGTGGCGCCGGCTCAACGTTGTCGCGAGCCACGATCGTCGACCGAGCAGCTGGCGGCAAGGCCTGTAGTCCACTGATCGGACCGGGGATCACCGGCGACGTGGATCGGTGTGCTACCCAAGGACGGTGCCAGTTCCCCACGTGCGGTTCGGCCTGCAGTTGCACGCCTCGCTGCCGATCGCCGAGTACCCGGCGCTGGCGCGACGAGCCGAGCAGCTCGGCTTCGGTGACATCACGGTCCACGACGTGCTGATGCGGCGACCGGTGTGGCCGCTGCTGTGCGATGTCGCCAGGGCCACGTCGGGCGCGGAGATCGGTCCCAACGTCACCCACCCCTACCTCCAGCACCCGGCCGTGATCGCCGCCTACGCCGCGCACCTCGACGAGCTGTCGGGTGGTCGGCTGGTGCTCGGCATCGGTCGCGGCTCGATGTACGAGTTCGTCAACCAGCGCCTACCGCGCGGCTTCACCGGCCTGGAAGAGGCGGTGCGCGTGCTGCGGTCGCTGCTCGGCGGCAACGTCGAGCCCTTCGACGGTGAGGTGTTCGGTCTCGGGCCCGGACCGGGGCTGCTGTTCGGAGCGCGGCGCAGGGTGCCGATCCACCTCGGTGTGTACGGCGAGACCGGTGTGCGGCTGGCAGGGCGCATCGCCGACGGCGTGCGAGCGGCCGGCCAGTGGGATCCCGCCTACGCCACCGAGATCCGTCGCTGGCTGGGCGAGAGCGCCGAGACATCTGGTCGCGATCCGGCGACCGTCCGGCTGGTCGTCGAGAACTGGACGTGCATCCATCCCGACCGAGACCTGGCCAGGGCGGCAGCGCGGCGCGTGCTGGCCTCGTTCCTGCCGCACCTCGGCACGATGCTGGGGTTCTACGGCATCGACGCCCGCGAGGTCCGGGCGGCGAGTGCCGCATCGACCCACGGCGACGTCGCAGCGCTCTCGGCGATCACCGATGCGACGGTCGACCGGTTCATGGCCGCAGGAGACGCCGACGATCTGCGCCGAGGCCTCGACCGCCTGCAGGCGAGCGGCTTCACGGAGGTGTCGTTCTCGGGAGTGCTCGGACCGGAGCCGCACACGGCGCTGGAGATGCTCGGCGCCGAGCTCGCCCGGCGCGGTGCTGCGACGGCGGCGGCCGAGAGCGGTCGACGATGAGGGTGACGGTGCTCGGCGGAGGCAACGGCTCGCACGCGGCCGTCGTCGACATGGTGCGCAAGGGCTTCGACGTCACGTGGTGGCGCCGGCGCGCCGAGAGCTTCCCGCCGGCGGGCACGATCCGGCACACGGGCGCGCTCGGGTCCGGCGAGGTCACCCCCGCCATGGTGACCGACCAACTCGACGTCGCCGTGGACGGCGCTGCTGTCGTGCTGGCCCCGCTGCCGGCGACCGCGCAACCAGAGCTGCTCGACCGGCTGGCGGCTGCGCTGGCGCCGGGCCAGTCGGTGGCCTGGCTGCCGGGCACGTTCGGCACCTGGCTCGGTGCCCGCGTGCGCCCGGACGTCACGTTCCTCGAGGTCGGCACCCTGCCCTACCTGGCACGGCTCACGGCGCCGGACGAGGTGAGCATCCCCGTCGCCGCCTCCCGCCTGCCCGTCGGCTCGATCCCTGGTGACGGCCCCCGCGCCGACGCCGCCCACGAGACCTTCGCCACCGCTTATCCGAGCGCCGTGCGCGTCACCGACGGGCTCGACGCGGCGCTCACGAACTGGGGCCCGGTGATCCACCCACCGCTGATCACCCACAACCTCGGCGCCATCGAGTCGCTCGGCGACCGCTTCGACATCCACAGCGAGGGCACGTCGCCGGCCGTGAAGCGAGCGATCCTCGCCCTGGACGCCGAGCGAATCGCGCTGCGCGAGACCCTCGGCCTCCCCGCAGAGCACTGGCCGATCAGCACCCACTACGAGCGGTCACCGCTGGGGATGTACCCCCCAGATGCCCACGACCGGCTCGTGGCCTCGGGGTTGTGGCGCGAGTCGCTCGACCTCGAGCACCGCTACCTGTGGGAGGACACCATGTGCGGCCTCGTGCTCAACGCCTCGCTGGGGCGCCTCGCCGGGTTCGCCATGCCCCAGTCGGAGGCGATCCTGCAGCTCGTCGGCGTCGCCCTCGGCGTGGACCCGTGGACGATCGGGCGTACCACGGCCTCGATCGGCATCGCCGATCTCGGCGAGGCGCGGCGCCTGGCGGCGAGCGGTCTCGCGTGACGTCCTGCACGGTGCCGTCCTCGGCCAGGCGGCCTCAGCGAAGGAGGCGAGATGACGTCGCAGGACGGCGCACTGCAGGGTTGGACACTGCCGCAGACCCCGACGGGCAGGGCAGCGCTGCTGCCGGCTCCGCCATGGCGCTACTCGGGTGAGGTGATCGCCGTCGACGTCGCCGCCGACCGGGGAGCTGCGGCGGCGCTCGCACTGTCGGGCGGCCCCGCCGTCGAGCGCCGGTCCCGGCTGCCGTCAGCGGGTGCGGCGGAAGGGCCCTCGCACCTCATACGTGATGCCGGCGAACTCGCCGTCGGCACCGCGTTGCGAGCTGAAGTACAGGCGGCCTCC
>Ga0136640_10001198_pt1 | contig 10283 bp, 8 predicted proteins | sample AntDrymUQ8642106_2_FD_105498 | JGI IMG/M metagenome (GOLD analysis project Ga0136640, IMG submission 105498) | Polar desert sand microbial communities from Dry Valleys, Antarctica - metaG UQ864 (21.06) | ecosystem: Environmental > Terrestrial > Soil > Desert | place: Antarctica: Dry Valley...
GCCTTCTTGGTCTCCCAGAAGATCTCGGCAATGCGGTCGATCTGCGCGAGCAGCTTATCGCCCTCGGCCGGGTCCACCTTGCCCTTGCCGCCCGCTGCGCCGGCCTGCTTGGTGGCTTCGTTGAAGAGCTCGTGCAGCTCGGGATACTTGGCGAAGTGGTCGGGCTTGAAGTAGTCGGTCCAGAGCACCCACAGGTGGTGCTTGACCAGCTCGGCACGTTGTTCCTTGATGAAGAGCGCCCGGGTGCGGAATACCTCGTCGTCGCTACCCTGGTACTTCTCCATCAGTGCCTTGACCGATTCGGCCTCGATCCTGGCCTGCGCTGGATCGTAGACGCCGCACGGAAGGTCGCAGTGCGCGTACACGACCGTGCGGGGCCGCAGGTCGATGGCCAGCAGGCGGGGCAGCCGCATGGGAACCTCCATATTCGCAAACGTTTGCTGTCGCTGCGACCCTACCCCCGCCGTGCGGGCCGAGAACCGGAGCATCGCGTGCCCCACTCACCTCGCTGGCCCGTCCTGCGAGTGGTGGTACAAGGACCGTCGATGGTGCCCGCCCTGTATTCCGGCGACCAGCTGCTCGTACGCCGTACCGATGTGGTGCGGGGGGGCGACCTCATCGTCGCCACGTTCACCGGAGCCCCGGATCGGCTCGTCGTCAAGCGAGCGGTACGACGGGTCGCGGGCGGCTGGTGGGTGGTCGGGGACAATCCCGCTGGCAGCGATGACAGCCGGCGCTACGGTCCGGCTGAGGTGGTCGGCCGCGTGATGTGGCGCTACTGGCCGCTGGTGCGTAGGGCTTCGTAGCGTGCAAGACAGGCGTCGTAGGACGGCAGCATGCCCTCACTCCGGGCCTGTTGCAGGCTGGGGGCGGCGCGGTCTCGCTCGGAGATCACCGGGTCGATATCGGCCGGCCAAGGCAGGTCGACCTCTGGGTCGAGCACGTTGACCGCCTTCTCCCTGCCGGGGTCGTAGCCGGTGGAGCACAGGTACGTCAGGGCGCTGTCGTCGACCAGTGCCATGAACGCGTGCCCGACTCCCTCGGGCAGGTAGACCGCTCGCCGGTCGACCTCGTCGAGGCGGGTGCTGTCGCTGACACCGAAGGTGGGTGAACCCACGCGCAGGTCGATGACGACATCGACAACCGCACCGCGCGGGCAGTAGACGTACTTGCCTTGGCCCGGGGGAACGAGCGCGTAATGAATACCGCGCAGGGTTCCCCGTCGGGAGACGCTGTGGTTGGCCTGGGCGACGGTCAGGCGGTGCCCGACGGCGGCGGCAAAGGGGTCTGCTCTGTACCACTCAAGAAAGGTGCCGCGCTCGTCGCGGTGCTGCATCGGCGCGAACTCGAAGCATCGGGAGACAGCTAGTTCGCGCACATTCATGACACCGACAACGCTATCGGACCGGCTATGTCAGAATCGGAAGCCCCTCGGGTGATCCCCGGTGTCAGCTTCGGTGCCTGTGCGCGACCCGCGCCACGCCACCGGTGTACCGCGGTGAGGAGCTCGTTGTGACTGCCCTTCCTCCGGACGACCCTCGCATCTTCGCCCTCCACGAGGGCGGGAAGCTGGAGGTTCGCTCCTCGGTGGCGATCCGCGGCGCGGAAGACCTCTCCATGGTCTACACCCCGGGAGTGGCCCAGGTCTGCCGGGCCATCGTCGCCGATCCGTCGTTGGCCGCTCGCTACACCTGGGCAGGGCGGCTGATCGCGGTCGTAACCGACGGCACCGCCGTGCTCGGTCTGGGCGACATCGGCCCCCGGGCATCGCTGCCGGTGATGGAAGGCAAAGCCTGCCTGTTTCGTGAATTCGCCGGTCTGGACGCGATCCCTATCGCGTTGGACACCACCGATGTCGACGACCTCGTCGAGACGATCGTGCGGCTGGCGCCGTCCTTCGGGGGCATCAACCTGGAGGACATCAGCGCACCTCGATGCTTCGAGGTGGAGCAACGGGTCAAGGACCGCGTGTCGATCCCGGTCATGCACGACGACCAACACGGGACGGCGATCGTCGTACTGGCCGCGCTGCAAAACGCGGCGACGGTGACCGGCCGGTCGATCAGCGACTTGCGGGTCGTCGTGTCGGGTGCTGGGGCGGCCGGGGTGGCGTGCACGAAAATGCTGCTGGCCGCCGGCGTCGGCGACATCGCGGTTGCGGACTCGCGCGGCATCATCCACGGTGGACGGGCCGATCTGACGCCGATCAAGGCCGAGTTGGCGGCGATCTCCAACCGCAGCGGCTACACCGGGTCACTCGGGACCGCCATGGCGGATGCGGACGTTCTGCTCGGAGTATCCCGCGGGTCGATCCCCGAGTCCGATGTCGCGTCGATGGCGTCCGAGGCGATCATCTTCGCGCTCGCGAATCCGGATCCGGAGGTGCATCCGGAGGTCGCACATCGGTACGCCCGCGTCGTCGGAACCGGCCGCAGCGACTACCCGAACCAGATCAACAACGTGTTGGCGTTCCCCGGCGTCTTCCGTGGTGCCATCGACGCCGGCGCAACGGCGGTCACCGAGGCGATGAAGCAGGCGGCCGCGGGTGCGCTGGCCGATCTCGTCGCTGCAGATCTGCGCGAGGACTATGTGATCCCAGGCCCGTTCGACCCACGGGTGGCCGAAGTCGTGGCCGCTGCGGTGTCCTCCGTCGCTAACAGGCAGGCCTCCTTGGAGAGGATACCCCGTTAGGGTTAAAGTTCACTCTCTGTCCCGCACGGCGTCGCCAAGCTGACGTACCGTGGCGGAGATGCTCGGCCCGCGCTGGGCGCAATTGCATCCGCACCCGTTGGCTTTCAGCGCCAATCCCACGCTGCCGGGTGGCAAGCGCAGGCGCGACCGTACCGAACGAACGCGGTCCCGGGACGAGCGCTCGCGCCCGCAGATCAACCGCCGGACTCAGCGCGAGTTCCGTACCGCGCGCTACCGCCTTGCCCTGCCCCCGGTCGGGCCGCTGGTGTGGGACCCGGTTGCCGAAAGGCTTCCGATCCCTGCCGGGCAGTCGCCGCTGGTGCTGGTCGGTCCGGCCAACGCCGCGACGCAGCGGTCGCCGCTTCTCACCGCCGCCCTCGCTGGATTGGACGGCATGCGGCTGGTCAGCCCGGTCCGGGAGCCCTACCAGGAGCAGTTGCCGAGGTGGGCGAGCGTGGGTCCCGGTCAGCTGGAGCCGCTGCTGGCCCGGGCCGCAATCCTCGTCAGCGATGGCGGACACGACGTGATCGCCCTTGCGCTCACCGCTGGGGTACCGACGGTGGTCGTTCCCGGTGCTGGAGAGTCCGAGCTGGCTCACCGGGTCGAGCGGCTCGGGGCGGCAGTCGTCCTGCGCCGAGTGACTCCGCGCAGCCTTAAGCGCGCCGTCGAGCGGGTGCTACAGGACGGTTCATACACCGCGGCTGCTCAGCAGGTGACACGGACAGCCGGTTCTGCGGACCCGGTGGTGCTGTGCCATCAGACATTGGTCGGGCGGTCCGTGGCCTGAAATACACGGATGGGCTCAGTGCTCGAACGCGGCTTCGACCAACGCGCTCTGCTCACTTTCGTGCACTCTGGTCGAGCCCGCGGCGGGACTTGCCGAGGCCCGCCGGGACACCCGACGTAGGCGCGCCGCACCAGGCAGGTACTCCGGCAGCGTCAGCGCCATGAACGACCAGGCGCCCATGTTGGCCGGCTCCTCCTGCACCCAGACGTAGTCGGTTCCCTCCGGGTACGCCGACAGCGCGGCGCTCAGCGCACCGGAGTTGAGTGGGTACAGCTGCTCGACGCGGACGACGCCGACGTCGGTGATCCCATTGTCGCTGCGATGTGCCAGCAGGTCGTAGGCGACCTTGCCGCTGCACAGCAGCACCCGCCGTACGCCGGCCGGGTCGAGTTCGGCGCCGCCGACACCAGGATCGGCCAGCACCGGCTGGAACGTCCCGGACGTGAACTCCTCGACAGCGGACGTCGCCGCGCGCAACCGCAACAACGACTTCGGCGTGAATACCACCAACGGACGATGCGTGTCGCCGAGCGCCTGCCGGCGCAGCAGGTGGAAGTAGTTCGCCGGCGTACTGCAGTTGGCGATCGTCATGTTGTCCTCGGCGCACATCTGCAGGTATCGCTCGAGCCGACCGCTGGAGTGGTCCGGACCCTGACCCTCGTTGCCGTGTGGCAGCAGCAGGACGACCCCGGAGCGCTGGCCCCACTTGGCCTCTCCGGAGGAGATGAACTCGTCGACGATGATCTGCGCGCCGTCGGCGAAGTCCCCGAACTGCGCCTCCCAGAGCACCAGCGCTTTGGGGTTGGCCACGGAATAGCCGTACTCGAAGCCCATGGCGGCGTACTCGCTCAGCAACGAGTCGTACGCCCAGAACCGGGCCTGATCCTCGTCCAAGGTCGCGATCGGCGTGTACTCCGCGCCGGTCAAGCGGTCGATCAGGACGGTGTGTCGCTGGACGAACGTCCCACGCCTGCTGTCCTGCCCGGCCAGCCGGACCGGTACCCCGTCGAGCAGCGACGAGCCGAAGGCGAGGATCTCGGCGAAGGACCAGTCGATGCCGCCGTTGCTGGCCATCGCCACCCGGCGGTCGAGGAGCCGCTTGAGCCGCGGGTGCGCGGTGAAGCCCTCGGGCAGCGACACGTGCGCATCGGCGATCCGCTTCACCGTCTCCTCGGTGATCGCGGTGGACACCGACTCCTGCGAGGACTCGGCCATCACCGGCGCCGGCTTCGCCGCACCGGTGACGTCCCGCGTTTCGGCGAACACCCGTTCGAGCTGACCGTGGTAGTCGCGCAACGCCTCCTCGGCATCGGCGATGGTGATGTCGCCGCGGCCGATCAGGGCCTCGGTGTAGAGCTTGCGGACGGAGCGCTTCTTGTCGATCACGTCGTACATCAGCGGTTGGGTCATCGAGGGGTCGTCGCCCTCGTTGTGTCCGCGCCGCCGGTAGCAGACGAGGTCCACCACGACGTCCTTGCGGAAGGCCTGCCGGTACTCCACGGCCAGCCGGGACACCCGGACGCACGCCTCGGGATCGTCGCCGTTCACATGGAAGATGGGCGCCTGGATCATCCGGGCGACATCGGTGGAGTAGAGGCTGGACCGGGCGGCCGCCGGGCTGGTCGTGAAGCCGACCTGGTTGTTCACGACGAGGTGCACGGTGCCGCCGGTGCGGTAACCGCGCAGCTGGGAAAGGTTCAGCGTCTCGGCGACGACGCCCTGCCCGGCGAACGCGGAGTCGCCGTGCAGCAGCACCGGCATCACCGTGAAGCCCTGCTCGCCCTTGTCGATGAGGTCCTGCTTGGCCCGCACGATTCCCTCGAGCACCGGGTTGACGGCCTCGAGGTGGCTGGGGTTGCTCGACAGGCTGACCTTCACCGTCTCGTCGCAGGCATGGTGGGTGAACGTGCCGGAGGCGCCGAGGTGGTACTTCACATCACCGGAGCCGTGCATCGTCCCCGGGTCGATGTTGCCCTCGAACTCACGGAAGATCCTGGCGTAGCTCTTGCCGAGGATGTTGGCAAGCACGTTCAGCCGACCGCGGTGCGGCATCCCGATGGCCACCTCGTCGAGGTCGTGCTCCGCCGCGGTTTGCAGCACCGCGTCCAGCATCGGAATCGTGGATTCGGCACCTTCGAGTGAAAACCGCTTCTGACCGACGTACTTCGTCTGCAGGAAGCTCTCGAACGCCTCGGCGGCGTTGAGCCGGCCGAGGATGTGCTTCTGCTCCCTGCTATCGGCCTGGTCGTGCTTGATCTCGATCCGTTCCTGCAGCCAGCGCCGCTCCTGCGGGTCGGTGATGTGCATGTACTCGACACCGACTGTGCGGCAGTAGGAGTTGCGCAGCACACCGAGGATGTCGCGCAATTTCATCACCCGTTCACCGGCGAACCCGCCGACCGGGAACGTGCGGTCGAGGTCCCACAGCGTCAGACCGTGGCGGATGATGTCCAGGTCCGGGTGGGTCCGCACCCGCGAGTCCAGCGGATCGGTGTCCGCCATGAGGTGGCCGTTCGTGCGGTAGGCGTTGATCAACTCGATGACGCGGGCTTCCTTGTCGATCTGCCCCTCATGGCTGATCGTGACATCAGAGACCCAGCGCACCGGCTCGTAGGGGATGCGCAGCGACCGGAAGACATCGTCGTAGAAAGCGTTCTCGCCGAGCAGCAACTGGTGCAGTGTGCGGAGGAAGTCACCAGAGACCGCGCCCTGGATGATCCGATGGTCGTACGTCGAGGTCAGGGTGATGGTCTTGCTCACGGCGAGGTTCGCGAGATTCTCCTCGCTCATCCCGAGGAACTCCGCCGGGTACTCCATGGCCCCGACACCGACGATCGCGCCCTGGCCCTGCATCAGTCGGGGCACCGAGTGATTGGTGCCGATCGTGCCCGGGTTCGTCAGGCTGATCGTCGTACCGGCGAAGTCGTCCGCGGTCAGTTTGTTCTGCCGGGCCCGCCGGATGATCTCCTCGTACGCCGACCAGAACTGGCTGAACTCCATGCTTCGGCAGCCCTTGATGCTGGCCACCACGAGCTGACGCGAGCCGTCGTCCTTGTGCAGGTCGATGGCCAGCCCCAGGTTGACATCCTCCGGTGTGACCAGGGCGGGCTTGCCGTCGACGACGGCGAAGCTGCGGTTCATCTCAGGGAACGCCTCGAGCGCCTTGACGAGGGCGTAGCCGATCAGGTGCGTGAAGGAGACCTTGCCGCCGCGGGAGCGTCGAAGGTGGTTGTTGATGACGATCCGGTTGTCGGCGAGCAGTTTCGCCGGGAACGCGCGCACGCTGGTGGCGGTGGGCACGGTAAGGGACGCGTCCATGTTGGAAACCACACGGGCAGCGGCGCCTCGCAGCGGAGTGCTCTCGGCACCGGCCGACGCGGCGGCGGGCTTGGCTGCGGCTTTGGACGCGGCTTTCGTTGCGACGGCGGCCTTTGGTGCGACGGCGGGCTTGGGTTCGGCGGCGGGCTTGGGTTCGGCGGCTTTGGGCGCGGCGGCTTTGGCCGAGGTGGCTTCGGCTGGTTCCTTCGGCGGCGGCGCGCTGGGTGGGGCTGGAGCTTCGGCCTTCGGCGCCGGCTGAGGTTTCCTAGTCGGCTGTTGCGGGCTGGCTGACTGCTGGCCGGCGGCAACTGCGGCCGACTCGGCTGAGCCGGAATCCCTGGTGGCCTTAGGACTTCCGTTCAGTGCCGGGTCGCGGTTCTGCGCGGCTCCGTCGCTGGGACGGCCCTGTGTCGTCCGGTAGTCGTCGAAGAACTCGTGCCACGCCGCATCCACGCTGGTGGGGTCGGCGAGGTATTGCTGGTACATCTCCTCGACCAGCCACTCATTGGGCCCGAAACCGGCCAGCGGATTGTTCTGCGTCGACACGCCTCTGAGGCTACGCGGTGGGCACCTTCGGCGGCCATCCGACATCCGGCTCGGTCAGTCCCTGGCGCCGAACTCGAGCAGCAGCGCGACCATGTCGGCGTAGGCCGTCCTGTGCTCGGAGTCCTCGCCGGACTGGCGCGCAGCCCCGATCCGGGCGATGTCCACGGCCGTCACACCGTCGCTGGAGACCATGTCGACGTCGGCACCGGCCTCGAGTAGTTCCCGGGCGACGTCGGTGTTGTCCGTTCGTGAGGTGTGGCGGGCGGCGAAGTGCAGGGCGGTCTCGCCGGTGTCGGGGTCGGCCCAGGACGGATCGGCACCGGCCGCGAGCAGCAGCCGGGCCACCGCAACGCCGTTGACCTCGGCGGCGGCCGACAGCGCGCCGTCGAGTCGTGCGCCGCGTTCGATGAGCAGCCGGGTGACCGAGTCCGCCGAGCCGTACGCCGCCCAGCGCAGCGGGGTCATTCCGGTCGTCTCGTCGTCCAAAGCGGACGGATCCCGGTCGAGGTGCTCGCGCAACAGATCAGCCTCGTCGAAGTACGCGGCGACTGCGTTGTCCACTTCGGCGCCTGCGGCGAGTAGTTCGCCACGCAGCAACCGGTTGTACTGCAGGCAGATGTGCAGCGGCGTACGGCCGTGCTCCGTTCTTGCCGACAGGTCCGCTCCGGCGGAGAGCAGGCTCCGCACGACGTCTGCATGTCCGCGCCGCAACGCTAGATGCAGTGGTGTCCAGCCGGTGACGTGGTCGCGTTCGACGCTGCTGTTCACCAGGTCGGGATGCGCCTCGAGGCTGTCATGAACAGTCTGGTTGTCGCCGGCCTCGACGAGGCCGGCGAACCGTTCTGCTGTCATCATCCGGTTGTCGTTGGCGCTAGGGCTGCGCTGAGCGTCTCGTTCCGTCGCCGCCTCCGTCATGGGGCACCTCCCGTACTGATGCGGTCATCGTCATCGTTGTCTGTGTGCTCAGTGCACACGTCGTGCTCAGTGCACATCGCGTCGCAGCGTGAGCACCATGGCCAAGCCGGCCGCGACCAGACCGTAACCGATGAGCAGCAATGCTCCTTGCCACCGATCCAACAGATCCGGCCCGACCTGGGCGGTTGCCGCCATGGCTTCCTGCGCCCCGCCCGGAAGCCACCGGTAGAAGGGGGCCGTCGCCGGGATGCCGCGAATGATCTGCTCGACCACGAACAGATACACCAGCACTCCGACGATCGCGCCGACCTGGTTGCGGACGAGGGCTCCGAGCCCGACACCGAGCAACGAGTAGAGAGCGACGGCGGCAGCACCCCCGAGGAGGACAGACAGGTTCCTGCCTTGCAGGGACACCTGGCCACCGGAGGAACCGATCCAGGGCACCGCGATGGCGAGCACCACCAGGGTCGACACGACTGCGTACCCCAGGCCGGCCACGAAGTACGTGATGAGTTTGGCGACGACGACCCGGCCGCGCCGCGGCGTGGTCAGGAACGTCGGTGTCGCCGTCCGATGCCGGAACTCCTGGGTGATCCCCATGATGGACAGGATGACGACGAAGATCACTGCCGCCGTCGCCGCCGAGAACACGATCGGCTGGATGTTCGGGTTGTCGCGTGGAGGCAGTCCCGATTCCGGGTTGTTGGCGAAGCCCAGGGTGAGGCTGGTGAAGAGGGCGGCCATAGCGGCTGCCCCGATCAGCAGCCACAGCCACACCTTCGTCGAGAAGAGCTTACGGAACTCCGAGCGGACCAACGCGCTCACGCGGCGCTCTCCAGGGCTCCCGCGGCGAACTGCTCCTCACCGGTGGTGAGCCGGAAGTAGATCTCCTCTAGGTCCGAACGGGCAGTGCTGAGCTCATGCAACTCGATCCCGGCTGCGTACGCCGCCCGCCCGACGGTCGCGGTGTCCGAGCCGGACACGAACAGGCAGTCCGGCTCGGTGAGCTCGACTGCCAGGCCGTGCCCGGCGAGTGCCTGCTGCAGTGCCTGCGCCCGCGGGCTGCGGACCATCACCTTGTCGGCGCCGGCCAGCTCCTGGATCGTCCCTTCCCGCACCAGCCTGCCGGCTGCCAGGATGACCACCCGGTCGGCGGTCTGCGCCACCTCGGCCAGCAGGTGACTGGACACCAGGATCGTGCGTCCCTCCGCGCGTGCCAGGTGCCGCAGGAAACCGCGCAGCCAGGTGATTCCTTCGGGGTCCAGGCCGTTGGCGGGCTCGTCGAGTATCAGTACCCGGGGATCGCCGAGCAGAGCGGTGGCCAACCCCAGCCGCTGGCGCATTCCGAGGGAGTAGCCGCCGGCCTTACGGCGCCCTGCGGTGCCGAGTCCAACCTGATCCAGGACCTCGTCGACGCGCTTGTCCGGCAGGCCCGCGGCTGCGGTGTAGGCGCGCAGGTGGTTGCGGCCGCTGCGGCCGGGGTGGAACGCGGTGTCGAGGACGGCGCCGATCTGCATGATCGGCTGGCGCAGCCCGGCGTACCGGTTCCCGCTGATGGTCGCCTCACCACCGTCGGGAACGACCAGACCAAGGATCATCCGAAGCGTCGTCGTCTTGCCCGCGCCGTTCGGGCCGAGGAATCCCGTGACCGATCCGGGCTCGACCGTGAACGAGAGGTCGTCGACTGCCTTGACCGAGCCAAAGCTCTTACTGAGGCCGGCCACGACTATCCGACCATCAATCTGACCCACGGTTACTCTCCGTTTCGATCGAGTCGACTCGCCTCTCATCCAACACCGTCTGAGTGAACAGCAGATCAACCGGGTGGTTGAGTGTTTTCGTGCGTGCGCGCTGGGTGCTGACGACGGTGTTCGCCGCCAATGGGCTGCTCTTCGGCTCCTGGGTTCCGCGGATCCGGGACGTCGGCGCGGAACTGGGCCCACACCCCTGGGCGGTCGGGTCGGACGGGATGGTCCGTTCCGCGGGCGGTCCCGCAGGCGCACCACGAACTTCAGCCCAGACCAGC
>Ga0136640_10001199_pt1 | contig 10276 bp, 9 predicted proteins | sample AntDrymUQ8642106_2_FD_105498 | JGI IMG/M metagenome (GOLD analysis project Ga0136640, IMG submission 105498) | Polar desert sand microbial communities from Dry Valleys, Antarctica - metaG UQ864 (21.06) | ecosystem: Environmental > Terrestrial > Soil > Desert | place: Antarctica: Dry Valley...
CTCCGGCATCGCGACCCATTCGGCCTTCCAGCCACGCCCGTCGCGTTCGTGACCGACGACCATGCCCTCGACGAGCACGCCGGCGTGGGAGCGGATGAGGCGCGACAGCGTGTCGAGGTGCTCGCTGCCCTCGGGGTTGCGCTTGTGCGGCATCGTGATGCTGCCGACCGTGTCGGCCGATGTCGGCTCCCGCAGCTCGCCGATCTCGGGGCGCTGCAGCTCGTAGACCTCGTTGCCGATCCGCGCCAGGGTGCCGGCGATCATCGCCTGCAGGGTGCCGAACTCGGCGATCCGGTCCCGTGCGGTGAGCCAGGAGATGCCGGGGTCGGCCAACCCGAGCTCCGCGCAGAAGGCTGTCCGCAGCTCCATCCCTCGCGGTGCGAAGAAACCCAGCGCGCCCACCGCACCTCCGAGCTGGCCCACCAGCCAGCGCGGCCGTCCCTCCGCCAGCCGCTCGATGTGGCGGCGGATCTCGTCGGCCCACGAGCCGACCTTGAAGCCGAACGTGATCGGCGACCCGGGCTGACCGTGCGTACGCCCGGCCATCAGCGTGTCGCGGTGCGCCACCGCCAGGGTGAGCAGGGAGTCCTCGATGGCCCGCAGGTCCCGCCACATCACGGCCGCGACGTCGCGCATGACCAGGGCGAACCAGGTGTCGGTGACGTCTTGGACGGTGGCGCCGACGTACACATGCTCGCGGACCTCGTCGGGAAGGATCTGCTGCAGCGCGCGGATCAGACCCAGCATCGAGTGCGACGTCCGCCGGGTTTCGGTGGCGACCGCATCGAGGTCGAGCAGCTCCGCATTGGCATGGGCGGCGATCTGCGGAGCCGCCTCCGCCGGGATGATGCCCAACCGCGCCTGCGCCGTGGCCAGCGCGGTCAGGATGTCCAACCAGCTCTGCAGCCGGGCCTGCTCCTCGAACAGCTCTGCCAGCTCGGCGGTGCCCCAGAGGTGCTTGTACTGCTCGGAGTCGCTCAGACGGGTGCCCACGTCGGCTCCCACTCTCGGGCCAGCGCCGTGAGCGCCTCGGAGATCTGGGCCAACGAGGCGCCCCACGGCACGATGACGCGACCGCCGTCGGTGTCGATGTGCGACTCGAGCAGGCAGCACTTGGTCAACAGGGCGCCGGTCCCACCGGGCCGCTGGCGGGGGCAGACGTCGACCTGCTCGGCGCGCTCGCCGTAGAACCACTCGTGGATCTGCTGCGACCGCTCACAACCGATCAGCGTCCATGCTCGGCGCTCGGGGCGTTCGTCCAGGTAGCTCGTGGCGGAACCGTCGATGCAACCTCCGCCACCACGGCACGGCAGCAGATAGCTGGTCGATGGTCTGCTCGACGCCAGCCGCTCGAGCTCCACCACGTCGGGCACCAGCTCAACCGGGGGCAGGTGCTCGGCCGTGTCCAGGACGCGCCGGGTCTGGTCGACCAACTTGGCCGGGTAGGGCGGCACGACCTCTTGCACCCGCACTCGCAGCGGGGCAGGGTCGATGATGAAACTGACATGGCCGTACCTGCCCTCGACGACCACCCCACGCTTGCCGTTGGCGCGGGTCAGGGCGGCTCGAGCCAGCGCGGTGGGCACGGCGGTGTCGACGTCGGGGTCTTCGACGTAGGCGCACTCGGTCGGCTCGGCGAGCAGCTGAACGGCGGTGATGGGGGCGAACAGCGGCTCCGAAGACTCCTTCTGCACCGCGATGATGGCCGTCTGCGGAGGCTTGCGGACGACGATGAAGCGAGTGCGGCGGTAGGCCTCGCGGCCGATGAAGTGCCCACGCAGACCGGCCTCGTCGAGCCCGCAGTCGACCGACGCCACGGCCACTCCGCGGTATGCGCCCGGCACCACGTTGCGCGCCGTCGCCACCGCCGGCTCACTCACGCGGGCTGCCGTGGTCGGGCGAGGTCGCAGGTGTCGGCTCGCAGCCCCAACCGCAGGGTCTCGAGGGCGAGCACCAGGTCAGGCGGGACGTTGGCCAGGTTGACGTTGGCACCGAACGTGCGGATCAGCCACGCCTGCTGGGATGTTCCGGGCGCCTCGAAGAGGATCCTGTCGATCCCGCCGCCGGCCACTACTGCCGATACCACGTCCTCGCGGATAGAACCGTCGCCGCGGTAGATCCCGACCGTGCCGCTCTCTCGACCCTCGGTGACCACCCAGCGCGCCCCCTCGGCGAGGTCGCTGGCAACCTCGGCCCGCCACTGATCGGCGGTGAGCGCCCGGTTGGGGTCCTTGCTCCCCACCTCGGTGAGCACGACGAACGACTCCGCTGCCCGGCGCAGCAGGTCGTGCTTGTCCGCCACGGTCATGGGTGCGACGCCGCGGGAGACCTCGACGCAGTCGAATCCGGCCGTGGCTGCCCAGTCCAGGCATTGCTCGGCCTTCCCCTGGCCCCACGCGATCTCGAGCAGCGTGCCGCCCAGGCACGCCCGCACGCCTGCCCCATTCAGCAGGGCAAGCTTGTCGGCCAGCGCGGTGTCGAGGTAGGCCGTTCCCCAGCCGAACTTCCACACGTCAACATGGGGTGCAGCGGCCGACAGCGCTGATGCGGTCGACTCCAGCGTCTTGCCGTTGTCGAGCACGTGGGTGAGACCGACCGATCGGGGTTTCGCGCTGCGCGCTGGCAGGTCGAGGAACGACGGGGGTGCCACGTTGCTTATATTACATGTATCGTCCACTTTCCGACAGGCTACGGAAATGCGTCGGGCTATCCATCTGGCCCGTGAGGGGAATTCATGATGGCCGGTCCGCACGACGGGGGTGAGCTCCTCGCGCTGGCGGCCGAGCTGCGGTCACATCCGGCCCTGCGCGGCAAGGGTGAGATCGAACTGGTATCCCGCGTCTTGGGTGGTGGGAGCTGGGTGTACGGCCCCGGTGACGACGGCGCGGTGGTGGCCGCTGGACCGGCGGCCGGACCGGGCGGAGCCGCGGACGACCATGTCGTCGTGTGCGGCGAGGCGTTGCTGCCCGCCCTGATAGCCGCCGACCCGTACGGCGCAGGAGTCGCAGCGGTCGTGACCAACGTCAACGACCTGGCCGCCATGGGGGCAACACCGCTGGCCATCGTCGACACGATCGTCGGGAGCAGGGAGCTGGCTCGAGAGGCGCTGCGGGGAATGCAGGACGCCTGCCGGTGGTACGACGTCACGCTCGCGGGCGGGCACCTGACATTGCACGACGGCCCACCCGCGCTGTCTGCCTTCGGGGTGGGTCGAGCCGTCGGGGTGCTCTCAACGACGAACGTCGCCGTCGGCCAGTCGCTGATCGTGGCCGCCTGCACGGCCGGCACGATGCGGAGCGACTTCCCGTTTTTCCGCTCCTTCGACGAGCGCGGCACCATGCTGGCCGGTGACGTCCGCGTCCTCGCCTCCGTCGCGTCGACGGGTTCCGGTGTGGCGGCCAAGGACGTCAGCATGGCTGGGCTTGTCGGCTCGTTGGCGATGCTGCTGGAGTGGAGCCGGCTCGGCGTGACGGTCGACTTGGAGCAGATCCCACGCCCCGACGACGTCGCGATGCAGGACTGGCTGACCTGCTTCCCTGCCTACGGGTTCCTGCTGTGCTCACCTGCGGGGCGCGTGGACGACTGCCTCTCGGCATTTCATACACGGGGTCTCGAAGCGGCCGTGGTCGGCGTGATCGACGACACCGGGCTAGTCGCGCTGCGCTCGGGAGACGGCCGGGCCACGGTGATCGACCTCGCGGTCAGTGACGTGACAGGTCTCGCGCGCTGATCCCTTCCGCAAGCCTGCGCACTGTGGCCGTGCCCTGCTCCTGGTCGGGCAACGTGATCCCCATGGCTTGGTGGACAAGCCCCGCATAGATCTCCGTCTCGCCGACCTCCGTCCAGCCCAGCCGCCGAAAGAACGCGACCTGCGCGGGCTGGATGTGGGCGGTCATGCGGCGCCCACCGAGTGCGGCAGCGGTGCCAACCGCGCAGCGCACCAGCGGGGCACCCAGCCCGCAGGACCGGTACGGCGGAAGAACGGCAAGCCGGTCCCCCTGCCAGTGGCCCGCGGCCCGGTCGAGCACGAACAGCCGGACGGTGCCGGCAAAGACTCCGTGCCAGTAGCCGAGCAGCGCGATCGTGGACGCGTCCTGATCATGCGAGTCCGTATCCGACTCGGAGAAGATCGCCTGCTCGTCGACGAACACTTGCTGGCGGGCAGCGAGGTGGTCGGCGCGCTCGCCGGGCGAACGCGCCCGCCGGCACACGATTGGCGTGCCCGCGGGCGGCTCGCTGCGCACCGGCTGCGTCGGGGCCATCGCACCCCCCAGGCGCAGGTCAGACGACACGGGGCAACTGCGCAGGACGCGGGCTGATCTGCAGCAGAGCTTGGACGCTCTGCAGTCCGGAGCAGGCCTGGCAGCGGGCGCAACCGGCCTTGGCGACCCCGGTATCCATCCCGCGTGCGCTCAGGTAGCCGGCCACCGTGCGGTAGATGCGCTCGGTGTACGCGCGGTCGGGTGGGGCGACGTCCGCCATCAGGCTGCCGACAACCGGGCGGAACGGGACGACGAACGGGAACACGCCCATGTCGATCGCCCGCCGGCAGCCCTCAACGGTGAGGTCCGGGTCCTCGCCCATCCCCAGGATGACGTAGGTGGATACCTGCCCAGCGCCGAACCGGTCCACGGCGCGTTCCCACGCCGCGAAGTAGTGCTCGATCCCGGTGCGGGCCTTTGCCGGCGCGACCCGCGCGAGCACGGCGGGGTCGAACGACTCGACGTGGATGCCCACCGAGTCGATGCCCAGGTCGGCGACCTCGTCGATGACGTCGAGTTTCATCGGTGGCTCGAACTGGACCTCCACCGGCAGACCCGACGCCTCCCGGACCGCCTGGCCGCATCGGGCCACGTAGCGCGCGCCGCGATCGACGCCGTGGGAGCTTCCGGTGGTGAGCGTGGCGTCGACCGCTCCGTCGAGCTCCCTGGCAGCGATCGCCACCTCGGCGAGTTGCTGCGGTGTCTTCTTCACGATCGTGCGACCGGCATCGAGCGAGACGCCGATGCCGCAGAACGTGCACTGGTCGTCGTTGCCCCAGTACGAGCATGTCTGCACGACCGTGCTGGCGAACGAGTCCAGGTGCAGCAGGCCGATCTGCCAGTACGGCACCCCGTCGGCGGTGCTCAGGTCGTAGAAGCGGGGGCGGCGCTGTGCCGAGGCTGCGGCCAGTCGCCGGGCGCCCTCGAAGATGGCGAAGCCGTCGTCCTCGGCCCTCAGCACGTACGGCGAGTCCGCCGCGGCCGCGTTGTCCGTCGGCACCGTGATCGCGAAGCCGCCCACCCACAGCATGCCGGAATCGGACGGTCCCGCCCCGCCGTGCCGCCGTTCGAGTGGTACCTCGACCCGCAGACCGCGCGCCTGGAGGTCGACGACCAGCGTTGCGAGCGCTGCTGCGGCGGCCACCGGATCCACCTGCTGCGAGTCATGCGTCGAAACCACCGCGGGGGCCCCAGGGCTCACGGGCATGTGGCACTCCCCAGTCGTCTACTTCGCGACATGAATCATGACCTTTAGTAAAGACATCGACGGACCGGGCTGTCAAGGGAACGAGGGAGCTCCGTCAGGGGGCGCCGGGCAAGTCCGCTGGCTCCGCTTCGGCCGCAGGCCACTCGAATCCGCCGACTCGCGCGGCCTCGATGCGCACCTGACGCGACCGCGACGCCCCGGCGGCCTGCAGCTCACGGCAGCGAAGCGCCGAGGCGGCATCGATGATGTCCTCTGCGGGCAGGTCGTCGAGACGCACGGTGGCTGCGGCGGCGAGCTGTGGCAGCACACCGATCAGCTCCGCCCGTCGGTGCAGCACGGTGGCGATGTCCGGGCAGGTGGCACGCAGCTCCTCGGCGGCGACGCCGACGAGGGTCGTCGCCCGCTGGAAGGTCGCCACGTTGATCATCGCCATCGGGTACAGCCGGGCCTCGGCGGCGGCGAATCTGGACATCGCGTCGGTGGGGATGTCGACGACGGGCTCCGGCCCGCCCGCTGCTCCACCGGCGGTGTCTTGTGTGCACCCGGAACGTTCACTATCGTCCACGACTACTCAGTATACTGGACAGATCGCGCTCGGCTTTCGGCACGGGCACGCATCGGAGTGAGGGGTCGTGACCAGGACCGCGGTCGTCGCCCTCGGTGGCAATGCGCTGGCCGCTGAGGGTCAGCGCGGCACCTACGACGAGCAGCGCGCCAACGCCGCCGGGATGGCGACGGCCATCTGCGAGTTGCGCGATGCGGGCTGGCGGGTGGTGGTCGTGCACGGCAACGGCCCGCAGGTCGGCAACCTCGCCGTGCAGCAGGAGTTGGGCCGCGGGGAGGTGCCTGAGATGCCGCTGTTCAGCCTGGGGGCGATGACCGAGGGCCAGCTGGGATCACTGATCGCCATCGCCCTCTACCGGGTGTGCGGGCGGCGCCGTCGCATCGCGGCGCTGCTCAGTCACGTCATTGTGGATCTCGACGACCCCGCATTCGACCGACCGAGCAAGCCGATCGGGCCGTTCTTCTCCGCGGAGGCCGCGGCCGAGCTGACCCATGCCCGGGGTTGGGACATGGTTGACGATGCCGGCCGCGGCCATCGCCGGGTTGTTGCCTCACCCGAGCCGAAGGGGTTCGTCGAGATCGATGCCATCCGGTGCCTGCTCGACGCCGGTCAGGTCGTGGTCACCGGCGGCGGCGGCGGGATCCCGGTGGGTCGTCGCAAAGACGTCTGGGACGGGGTCGACGCAGTCATCGACAAGGACTTCGCCGCCGCCGAGCTCGCGCACCAGCTGGACGCTGACACCCTCGTTCTCATCACCGCGGTGGATGCCGTCCAGCTCGACTTCGGCCTGCAGACCCAGCGCCGGCTGGCGGTGCTGGACACCGCCGAGGCTGAACGGCACCTGGCCGCCGGGCAGTTCCCAGACGGCAGCATGGGCCCGAAGGTCCGCGCCGCGGTGCGCTTCGTCCAACGCGGTGGGCAGGCTTCGGTCATCACCACGGCCGGGCTCGTCGGCGCCACCCTCGACAGCACAGATCCGGCCGATCAGTCCACCGGCACCCGGATCGTCCCGGTCACGAGCGGGGAGGCAGCGACCATATGAGCGTGGCCATCACGTTCTTCCGAGACACCTACATCGACTCCGTGGTCCAGCTGCGGGGGATGCGCGCCATGCGGGAGATCGACGGTGTCGACTGGGCAAGCGCGGCTATGGCCACGCCGGCGAATGTCGAGACGCTGCGCGCAGAGGGCGTCGAACCGGAGCAGGTGGCCGATGCCGGAGTCAACGACCTGTTCCTCGCCGTCCGGGCGGTCAGCGAGGACGTCGCCGCTGATGCGCTGGCCGCGGGCAAGTCCGCGGTCCGGTCGTCCACCACAGCCGGTGACGACGACGGCCAACCCGAGGCGGCACGCTTCTCCCTGCGCGACGCCGTGCACGCCCGGCCCGAGGCCAACGTGGCGGTGGTGTCGGTTCCCGGCGAGTACGCCGCCCTGGCCGCGCACCAGGCGCTGTCTGCGGGCCTGCACGTCCTGCTGTTCAGCGACAACGTGCCGCTCGACAAGGAGGTCGCGCTCAAGGACCATGCGCTCGGCCGCGGCCTGCTGGTGATGGGACCGGGCGCCGGCACCGCGATGCTCGGGGGCACCGGGCTGGGCTTCGCGAACGCGGTGTCGCCCGGACGGGTCGGCATCGTCGCCGCTGCCGGGACCGGCGCGCAAGAGTCGATGGCGCTGCTCGACCGGTGGGGGGCGGGCGTCAGCCAGGTCATCGGCGTCGGCGGCCGGGACATGTCGGCGGAGGTGGGTGGTCGGATGACGCGCGCGGCCATCGCGGCCCTGCGCGAGGACCCCGCGACCGACGTCATCTTGTTCGTCTCCAAACCGCCAGCGCCCGACGTCGCCACGGCCATTCTCGCGACCGCCGAAGGAACCGACCTGGTCGCGGCCCTGATCGGGCTCGAGCCCGGGTTCCCCGCGCCGCCCGGCGTGGTGCTCGCCGACACCCTGGAGGCCGGTGTGACGGCGACGCTCGGTCTGCTGGACATGGCCGCGCCGGACACCACCACCCGGACGCTCGGCCCCCGGGTCGAGGACGCGCGCGAACGGATTGGGGCGGAGCGTTCGCTGGTGCGGGGACTGTTCTCGGGCGGGACGCTCTGCTACGAGTCCCTGGTCGTCTTGGGTCGCACGATCGGGGAGGTCCGCTCCAACACCCCGATCAACACCGACTGGGGGCTGCCCGCCCCGGACGGGTCGCACCAGTGCCTCGACCTGGGCGAGGAGGAGTACACCCGCGGGCGTCCGCACCCGATGATCGACCCCGCGGCGCGGATCGAGCTGTTGCACGAGCACGGCGCAGACCCCCAGGTCGCGGCGATCATCATCGACGTGGTGCTCGGCTACGGCGCCAACCCCGACCCGGCCGAGGTCCTGGGTCCGGCGTGCGAGTCGGTGATGGCCGACGGCGGTCCGCAGGTCGTCGCCTACGTCCTGGGGGGAGTGCAGGACCCGCAGGGCTTTACCGGCCAGCGGGATCGGCTGCTGCAGGCCGGCTGCATCGTCACCGAGACCGCGGCCCGGGCCTCGCTGGTCGCCGCCGCGATCGCCACCGGCGACGCCAGCCTGGTTGGCCACCACCTGTGAATGCCGCTGCAGCCCGGGCAGAGCAGCCGCGAGTCGCCCTGGTGAGCTACTCGACCAAGCCTCGCGGCGGTGTTGTGCACACGCTGTCGCTGGCCGAGGCGATGGTGGACCGGGCGATGCCGGCCCGTGTCGTCTCGCTCGGTGACCCCGAGCAGGGCTTCTTCCGGCCGGTGCGCGCGCCGTACTCGCTGATCTCGGCCTCGCCCCCGGCCGACACGTTGGAGGCCCGGGTGTTTGCCTCCATCGACGACCTCGAGGCCGGGCTGTCGAGGATCGCCGGCGAGGTGGACATCATGCACACCCAGGACTGCATCTCTGCGCGCGCTGCCGCGCGGGTGCGGGACGCCGGGGCCGGCGTGCAGGTCGTACGGACGGTGCACCATGTGGACGACTTTCACACCGCGGCCTTGATCGACTGCCAGCGCAAGGCCATCGAGGAGCCGGATCATCTGGTCGTCGTGAGCGAGGACTGGCGCAACCGGTTGCAGGCCGACTACGGGGTGGACGCCGACGTCATTCACAACGGGGTCGACGCGACTCGTTTCCCGCCGGTCGATCCCCGCAGGCGGGCTGCCGTCCGCGAGCGGGCCGGCGTTGCTGGTCGCTTCGTGTTCCTCGCCGTGGGCGGCATCGAGCCCCGCAAGGGCAGCGTCTTCCTCCTCCAGGCGATGGGTGCCCTGGTGCGCGAGCTCGACCCGCCGCCCGCCCTGGTCGTGGTCGGCGGCCACTCGTTCCAAGACTACCGGCGGTACCGCGACGAGGTCTTGGCGGCGTTGCCCGACCTGGGGCTCCGGTTGGGTGTGGACGTGATCCTGGCCGGCTCGATCGACGACGCCGAACTGGGTGAGTGGTATCGCAGCGCCGACGCATTGGCCTTCCCCTCGGTGAAGGAGGGCTGGGGGTTGGCCGTGCTCGAGGCGATGGCAGCCGACCTGCCGGTGGTCTCCAGCGACATCGCGGTGCTCCGCGAGTACCTGACGCCGGACGAGACCGCGGTCATGACCAGGGTCGGCGACCCGGCGTCCTTGGCCGACGGGATGCTCAGGCTGGTCACTGACGGCACCTTGCGCACCACGCTGGTCCGCGGTGGTCGCGGACTGGTCCCGGCATTCAGCTGGGAGCGCGCGGCCGATGAGCACGCCTGCCTCTACGCCCGACTGTCACGCTGACCTGTAGCCTCCTGCGTCGTGTGGCCTGCCCGGTCAGACCGTCCAGGTCTGCATGATGAGCGCGTTGTTGCGCCGGGCGGTCAGCACCGAGTCCAGCACGTCGAGCGGGTTGATCGGCTTCACACCCTCCATCATGTCGATCTCGCGCATGCCGTACAGCGCGGCGGCGGAGAATCGGCACGCGTAGACGTGGCCGCCCTCGTCCATGAACGTCTGCAGCTGGTTGTTGTACCCGAGCGCGCCGGGGAAGGCCTCGTCGCCGACCTTGGGGTACCCCCGCGCGGCGGAGGCCATCAACGACCCGGGGCCGTAGAGCACCAGGTGCGTGTCGAAGCCCTTCCGGTTGATCCGGGTCGCGGTCAGCATGTTCACCAGACCGACCGAGCCCTCGAACGGCACCGTGTGCATCAAGATGTAGGCACTCTCGCCGGGCTCGGCCTGGATGTCCTCGAAGACCTTGTCCTCGTAGTCGACGATGGCGTCGCCCTTC
>Ga0136640_10001200_pt1 | contig 10273 bp, 11 predicted proteins | sample AntDrymUQ8642106_2_FD_105498 | JGI IMG/M metagenome (GOLD analysis project Ga0136640, IMG submission 105498) | Polar desert sand microbial communities from Dry Valleys, Antarctica - metaG UQ864 (21.06) | ecosystem: Environmental > Terrestrial > Soil > Desert | place: Antarctica: Dry Valley...
GACGCCCTGCGTGACCTCGTCGCCGAGACGCCCGGCGGCAGGCTGGATCGTTTCCCCGATGCCCTGGTCGACGCCCTGACCTCGGTGCGTGAGGCAGCCCGTGCCGCCCTGTCCGCCTTCGGCAGCCCGTCCGGCGGCGAAGCGGGCGACTCCGATGCCACCCGTCAGCAGGCGCGGGCCGCTGCTGAGGAGGTCCGCAGCGTTGCCGATCGGATGGCGTTGGCGTCGGCCAGCGACGTGCTTTGGGTCGTCGAGCGGGAACGTGCCCGTGGCGGCAACGAACTGCGGATCGCTCCGCTCGACGTCTCGCACTCGTTGCGGGAGCGGCTCTTCGGCCGCACCACGGTGGTTCTCACCAGCGCTACCTTGCAGCTCGGCGGCGGGTTCGAGCCGCTTGCCGCCTCGGTAGGCCTACGCCGAGATGAGCGGCTGGACGCTCACGCTGACTCCACCAGCGTGGACGTGGCCGCGGCAACGGATACCCCGGGTGCGCCGGGCGCGCCAGCGAGTCCGGAACCCGCGGCCGATGATGACAGCGATCTGCCCTGGGCGGATGCCGTCGAGCCGGTTTCGTGGCGTGCGCTCGACGTGGGCTCCCCGTTCGACTACCGACGGCAGGCCATCCTCTACGTCGCCAAGCACCTTCCCACTCCGGGCCGCGACGGCCTTGTCGGCGACCAGCTCGACGAGATCACTGCCCTGGTCGCAGCGGCAGGAGGTCGCACCCTCGGCTTGTTCTCCTCTCGACGCGGCGCGCAGACGGCCGCTGAGCACGTACGCGGACAGCTGTCGGATCTCGAGGTGTGGTGTCAAGGTGACGCGCAACTGTCTGAGCTGACCCGTCGGTTCGTCGATGAGGAGCGGTCTTGCCTGTTCGGGACTCTCAGTTTGTGGCAGGGAATGGACCTCCCCGGTCGCACCTGCCAGCTGGTGATCATCGACCGGGTGCCGTTCCCGCGGCCCGACGACCCACTGATGGGGGCACGTCAGCGGGCCGTGGAGCGGCACGGCGGCAACGGGTTCATGGCGGTCGCAGCCACCCACGCAGCTCTGCTGCTTGCGCAGGGCTCCGGCCGCCTGGTGCGCCGAGACGACGACCGCGGGGTCGTCGCAGTGCTTGACCCGCGGCTGGTCACCGCCCGCTACGGCCGCTTCCTGGCTGCCTCGCTGCCACCGATGTGGAGAACCACCGACCGGGAGCTGGTGCTGGGCGCATTGCGTCGACTGGCCGCCAACTGACAGTGCCCAGCACTCGACTGGCTACTCGCCCGTCAGACCCGGCGCAGCACCGCCACCACCTTGCCGAGGATCGAGGCATCCGTGCCGTCGATCGGCTCGTATGCCGGGTTGTGCGGCATCAGCCACGCCCTGCCCTCTCGCCGGCGCAGCGTCTTGACCGTCGCCTCGTCGTCGAGCAGCGCAGCGACGATCTCGCCGTTCTCGGCGTCGGGCTGCTGCCGGACGACGACGAAGTCACCGTCACAGATCGCCGCATCGACCATCGAGTCACCACGGACCTGCAGCATGAACAGGGTCCCGTCACCGACCAGCTGGCGCGGCAGCGGCATCACCTCTTCAACCCGCTCCTCGGCGAGGATCGGACCGCCGGCGGCAATGTGACCGACCACAGGGACGTACGTGGCGGCCGGTCTGGCCTCGTCGCTGCTCTCTGCCGCCCGGTCGACCGCCGCCCGGTCGACCGCCGCCCGGTCAATCGTCGATGGGGCTGGCGCCGCGACGGTGGCCGGGGTCGAGTCGGTGGCCGGGATCAGCACCTCAAGTGCGCGGGGGCGGTGTGGGTCACGCCGCAGATAGCCTTTCGACTCCAGGGTCTTGAGCTGGTGGGCGACGGAGCTCGAGCTGGTCAGCCCGACCTGCTCTCCGATCTCGCGGACGCTCGGTGGATATCCGCGCAGTTGCAGGGCGGCACGGATGACTTCGAGCACCCGCCGTTGCCGAGGGGTCAGCCCGACTGCGTCCGCCGGGCCGTCCGGCAACTCGGCCACCTTCGCTGCACTGCGCTGCTTGCCTGCCATGCCTGCCGCCTCACCGGTCCTGCCCGGGACGACCCCCGGGTGTTGATCGAACATTAGTGCGAGCAATGTCCGGGGATCAAACACCTGTTCGAATGGCGTGTCGCGCCCAGTGTGCCGCAGGGCGCAGGTTGTGTCTGAGCGGAGTTGCCGTGGGTACGCGACAATGAGGTAACCCACTCGTCGATCATTCGGAGGCCAACAGATGGCTCGCAACACCCTGTCCCGCTCCCTGCACGACCTGGGCCTAGCTGCGTGGTTCGGTGGCACCTTGGCAAATGCGGTGGCGCTGAACCCCGCGTCCGGTCAGGCCGACTCCAAGGAGTCCAGCGGCCGAGTAGCCAACGCAGGCTGGGATGCCTGGACGCCGGTCAACGCCGCTGCCATCGGCAGCCATCTGGTCGGCAGCGTCGGGCTGCTGCTGGCCAACCGCTCGCGGCTGGCGACCCAAGAGGGTGTCGCGACGATGGCGATGGTCAAGACCGGGGTGACCGTGGCCGCCCTGGGTGCTACCGCCTACGCGCGCATGATGGGCCAGAAGGTGTCCGAGGAGATCGACGTTCCAGTGGAGTCGGCCACCCAGCCGTCGGGACGTACGCCGTCGGAGACTGCCAGCGCCCAGCAGCAGCTGTCCGCCCTGCAGTGGGGCATACCGGCGCTCACGGGGCTGCTGATCGTGGTCAGTGCCTTCGCCGGCGAGCAGCAGCGTCCCGACGAGGTCCGGCAAGGGATCAGGAACCGCTTCAGCTGAGCCTGCGGCCGGTGGTGACCGGCACGCACGGCAGCAACTGCGCCCCTCAAGCACCCCGCGATCACGGTGATCGCGGGGTGCTTCGTCGTTGGCGGCTGCTGGTGCGACCGAAGGTCACGATTCGAACACATGTGCGAACTCTGACTTGCCAACTGTCGGCGGTCGGGTGTTCACTCGTACACATGTTCGAATCGAACGCACGTTCGACACCAGCGACTGCCGGATCTGCCGCTCGCGCGGTCGGACTGTCGGTGGCCGCGGCTAGCCAGGTGTTGGCGGGCTCCCTCGAGCCAGCCGACCAGAGTGGGAGATGACGATGAGTACGACGATGACGAGCCGGCGCTCGAGCCCCGGCCACCTGCGCCTCACCCGACGCGGCCGATTGGTCCTGCTCTTGGTCGTCGTGGCCACCTTGCTGGCGGCCATGGTGGTTGCCTCGTCCGCTGTGCTGGCCAGTGGAGACGCCGGCCGGGCCGCGGGCATGCAGCAGGTGACCGTGCAGCCGGGTCAGACGCTGTGGGATATCGCCGAGGCGAGCGGTGCGCGCGGCGACCTACGCGACGCGGTCTATGAGATCCGCCAAACCAACCACCTGGACGGTTCTGCGGTGCAGATCGGTCAGACCTTGGATGTGCCCGACCCCGACTGATGCCACCCAGATGGCAGGGTTCCGGGGCGTTGCTCGGTGTCGCAGCGGGGTACAGGGAGGTGTGCCACCAGAGACTGCTCCACCCCCGACGGGTGCACACATCACCCTGCACGATCTACAGACAGCCGTGGCCACCGCACTGCCGTTGCCGGGCTCTGGCCGCACCGCCGAACGCTGGGCCCACCTGGTCAAGGTGGGACGCGACGATCTCGCGCTGGCCAAGCTGGTAGAGCCGCACCACGACGCGACCGCGATCTTGGCCGATCTCGGCTGGCAACCGCCCGCCGACGGTGAGGTATGGGCGGTGTGGGCGGCCGAGCCCCCCGGTCCGGGGCTCCGCGCAGAGGCCGGGCCCGGCGCTGACAGCTGGCGCATCAGCGGTCACAAGCCGTTCTGCTCCGGTGCCTCGATCGTCACGCACGCGCTGGTTACCGCTCATGACATGCGTGCCGAAGGCAGTCGCCTGTTCGCAGTCGACCTGCGCACCGCTCGTGACCAGGATGGTTGTGCGGCCGTCGAGCCGCCGACCTGGGTAGGCGTGGGGATGTCTGGCGCCGACACCCGGACGCTCACCTGTGCCGACGTACAGGCAACTCCGGTGGGGCAGCCCGGCGCCTACACCGACCGGGTTGGCTTCTGGCATGGCGCGATCGGCGTTGCCGCCTGCTGGGTCGGCGGACTGCGCGGCGTGGCGGCCCGCCTGCTGGCCACCTGCATTCGTCGTCCCCCGGACGACGTGGCAGCGATGCATTTGGGTGCGGTCGCAGCTGCCGTCGACCGCTGCGAGGCCGTGCTCGCAATGGCTGCCACCCGCGTTGACGCTGGCGAGCACGAGACCCCTGAGGCTGCTCGTCGGGATGCCGAGTCGGTGCGGGCGACCGTCGCGGACGCGGTCGACGAGGTCATCTTGCGGGTCGGCCACGCGCTCGGGCCCGGCCCGCTGGCCTTGGACGCCGAGCACGCCCAACGCGTCGCCGACCTGCAGGTCTTCGTCCGCCAGCACCACGGTGAGAGCGACCTCTCCGCCCTGGGGCGGTTGCTGAGCGACAGTGCTCTGTGTGGGCAGGAGCGCTGGTGACTCGAGTGGGTGGCCAGTCGCCGGGACCGGGCACCCCCGACGACGAGCCCAAGCAGGCAGGACACCACTCCGGCCACACCGCCGAGTCGGCCTGGCGGGCCTGGGATGGCTGGGACGCCATACCCGACGTTGACCTGCCGCCCAACGGTGCGCGGGTCCTCGTCGTCTCGGCGCACCCTGACGACGATGTGCTGGCCGTTGGAGGTCTGCTGCTGCGGCTGCGTACGCGCGGGTGTGTGGTGTCGTTCGTCTGTGCCACCGACGGCGAGGCGTCCCATCCCGGCAGCCCCACACTGAGCCCCGCCCGGCTCGCGCTGCATCGCGGCGACGAGTTGCGACGGGCGTGGGCGCGGCTCGGCCATGCCGCCTCCTCACAGACGCTGCTGCACCTGCAAGACGGTCGCCTCCGCGACGCTCGGGCCGAGCTGGCCACCCGGCTGGCTCCGCATCTGGACGGGGTCGCGTTGGCGTTGGCGCCGTGGAGCGGGGACGGTCACCCCGACCATGAGGCGTGCGGGCGGGCCACGCTCGCCGCCGCACAGCGCGCCGGGACGCCGACGGTTTGCGAGTACCCGGTGTGGGCTTGGCATTGGGCGGCCCCCGGCGGGGTGTCGCTGCCGCTGCCGCGCGCCCGAGCGGTGCGCCTGCAACCAGACGAGCGACTCGCGAAGGCGGAGGCGATCAACTGCTTTCGCAGCCAGCTCGAGCCGCTCAGCGACGATCCCGCCGACGCTGCGGTGTTGCCGCACCCGGTGCTGGCGCACTTCACCCGCGGTGTCGAGGTGGTGTTTGAGTGACCGACGCCACCTACTTCGACAAGTTGTATGCGCACACCGGCGATCCGTGGGGGTTGTCCTCGGAGCCGTACGAGGCGCGCAAGTACGCCCTGACGCTGGCGGCGTTGCCGCGCGAGCGCTATCACCGGGTCTTCGAGCCTGGCTGTGCGATCGGCGTGCTGACCGAGCTGCTTGCACGCCGCTGCGACGAGTTGCTCGCCTGGGATGGCGCCGCGGCGGCGCTCGAGCAGGCGCAGACCCGGGTCGGCGATCTCGACCATGTCACCCTGGCGCAGGCGCGGGTGCCAGGTGACTGGCCAGCAGGCCGCTTCGACCTGATCGTGGTGTCCGAGCTGTTGTACTTCCTCGACGCCGAGGCCCGTGCCGTCTTGTTGCACCGGGCGCTGGGCAGCTTGGAGCCCGGCGGCCACCTGATTGCAGTGCACTGGCGGCATGGGTTTGACGAGGCCTCCGGCACTGGCGATCAGGCGCACGCAGAGCTGGCCGATGCGAGGGGGTTGCAACGGCTGGCGACCCATGTAGAGCGCGACTTCTTGCTCGGCGTGTGGGAGCGGTCCGATGTCTGAGGGCCTCCTTCAGGCAGCGGCTGTGGTGGTGCCCGCGCACAACGAGGCAGCAGGCATCGGCGACTGCCTGCGGGCCGTTGCCGCCGCGTCCCTGCCGGTGGCCCGTGCCGGTGTGACCGTCGAGGTCGTCGTCGTGGCCGACTCTTGCACCGATGCGACCGCGGACATCGCGCGCGCCGCGGGGGTGCACGTGCTGGAGGTGCAGGCTGGCTCGGTCGGCGCCGCCCGCGCGACTGGATGCGCGCAGGCTTTGCGTGTGCTCGACGGTCTGCCGCGTCAGTCCTCGTGGCTGGCGATGACGGACGCCGACAGCATCGTGCCTCACGACTGGCTGTCCGCACAGGTGCGGATTGCCGCGGCCGGCTACCAGGCTGCCGCCGGGCTGGTATGTCTGGACGGTACGTCCCCGACCCACGTGGCGCAGCGCTGGGATGCGGCGTACGAAGTGTCGCGAGCTAGCAGCTGGCTGCATGATCGCGTGCATGGCGCCAACCTCGGTGTCCGGGCCGACGCCTACCGTCGGGTCGGCGGCTTTGATGCGGTGTCCGCGCACGAGGACGTACGCCTAGTCCGGCGACTGCAAGCCACCGGCTGCCCGGTCGCTTGGCCGGACCGACCGGTGGTCACGACGTCCGCACGGATGTGCGGTCGCGCCGCTGCCGGGCTCGCTGCCGACCTGCGCCGTCTGGCCTGAGTCGAGTGGCCTGAGTCGAGTGGCCTGAGTCGCCTGGCCCGCCTCTGGCGAGCGAGGTGTTGGGCTAGGCGTTGGCCTGCTCTGCGGCGGTCTTCTCCGAGGTTGCCGACTCGGTGGACAGCCCGCCGCCGGCGTTCTCCAGGTGGGCACGGACGAACCAGTGGAACAGCTCGAGCTGCTTGATCTGGCCGATCACCATGTCCTCGCTGACCGGGTCCAGGTCGGCGGTTGTCTCTTGCGCCTTACGGTGATCGCCGAGCAGGCCGGTGTACACCAGATCGAGGGCACCCAGGTGCTCGTCGGTGCTGGCGCGGGTGAGGCTGTAGTCCTGCCAGGTGCGGTTCTCCACGATCTCGCCGGGGGTGCCCAGCGGGGCTGTGCCCAGGGTGGCGATGCGCTCGGCGGTCTCATCCACCATGTCTCGCACCTCGACCACATGCGGGTCGATCATCTCGTGCACGCCGATGAAGTGTGGGCCGACCACATTCCAATGCACATGCTTGAGAGTGAGGGCCAGGTCGTTGAGAGCGTTCAACCGGCCTTGCAGGATGCGCGCGACCTCTTGGCCGCTCTCAGCGCTGATCCCGGGGGTGGTGAAGGACCCCACGCGGGGTCGGCTGGTGACGGACGTGCTGTCTGAATCGTTCGGTGCCATGTCTCGAACGTAATGCCCAGCACCGGCGTTGCAACCGCAAGCCCGGTCAGGAACGCCAGCGCGTGGGCTGGAGGCCTGAGGCCTGCCGGAGCAGCTCTGCGCAACACCAGTCCTGCACGTCACTCACCTGCGGACCACGATCCGGTGCCAACAACGCATGCTTAGCCTCGAGCTCGGTTGCTTCTTCCAGCACCTGCCGAAGCAGGCCGAAGCACGGAATGAGGCTGCCCGGCAGTCGGAACGACACGTCCAGCATCGGCTGCCCGCTCGAGTGCTGAGGTCTAACCGGTTGGCCCACGCGAGCGCGGAAGACCGGCTCGGTCACCTGGGCAAGCTGCGCCAGGGCTGCGTTCACGGTGGCGATCTCGTCGGCTGCACGCTCGTCGGAGGCGCCGTCATGACCGAGGTGCATCAGCAGTTGCTCGCGCAGCGCGGTCGCCGCCTGGTCATGCCAGGTGCAGTACAACCCGACCGGCACCCCCAGCAGCGTCACGTCCACCATTGCGCCGCCGGCATCGTGCCGATCCTGCTGCGGCCCGGCTGCAGCGTCGAGCGGATGTGCCGCGAAGCTGGCCGTCGCCTCGGTGGGTGTGCCGGGGTTGGGTGAGCGGCCGGCATGCTGGCCCAGGGTGAACCACACCGCCTTGCCGGCCTCGTGGGTGACGACGCCGAAGTCGGCCGCGAGACGGGCCACCAGGTCGAGGCCGTAGCCGGTGACGGAGTCGTCGTCGCGCTGCTTCAGTACTGGCAGGTGCGGACTTTGGTCGGCGACCTCGACCCGGACGAACTCACGAACCAGGGACACCGTCAGGCCGATGTCGGAGCGGGCGTGCACGATGGCGTTGGTCACGACCTCGCTGACGAGCAGCTGGGCGTTCTCCAGCACCTCACCGGGGACGACATCTTCGAGCACTTCCTCGATCAGACGACGTGCCAGACCGGCACTGGCAGGAAGTGCGGGCAGGCCCAGCACGCGGTGGTCCAGCAGTTGCTGCTTGGACACGGAACCTCCTCAGCATCGCCCACCCACCCTCTTCGTGGACCGCTTACGGCTGTCGCGCCAGGTCAGGTCCACCCGATGGGCACGATGCGTCTGCTGCTGGCACCATCGGCTCATGACTGCAGACGCTTCCAACTCGACCGATGCGAGCATCACCGACGTGCCTGCCCGGCAGCGGTTCGAGGCCCGCTCGCCCGCCGGGGAGGTTGTCGGTTTCACCGCGTATCAACGCGATGGTGACGTGGTGGCGATGACTCACACCGAGGTTGACGACGCGTACGAGGGGCAGGGCGTGGCCAGCAGGCTCGTCCGGGTCGCCTTGGATCAGATGCGGGTCCAGGGCCTGCAGATCGACCCCCAGTGCCCGTACGTTGCTGGCTGGATTGAGCGGCACCCGGAGTACCAGGACTTGGTCGCCCGCAGTTGAGTCGGCCGGTGGCCGCGACGCGCAATAGTTGACGACACGCTGCGTGCCACGGGATCTGCAGAGATCCCGGCGGTCGGGCGTTGCCAAGCGTGACACCTCTACCCGTGCGTGCCCGGGCTTTGGGAGATCGGCCGGGTCAAGCGCCCGGGGGTCACGGACAGGCAATTCGGTCCGGCCGGGATGGCGACAAGCACGAGGGCCGGCATCGACGGGTCGGCGCGGGTGCGCATCGACCTGCCGATGCCGGCAGTCGTGCTTGTGGAGCTCGGTCCGAGCGGAACGGAGCTCAGCCGAGCAGGTTGAGAATGCGGTTGAGCAGGTTGGCCAGCCGCAGGTTCTCCAGCAGGCTCAGGTTGCCAGCGCGTCCAAGAGCCCCGCCACGGCACACAGCAGATTGCCGAGCAGGTTACCGGAGCCGGTCACCGCGACGATGTCCAGGACGACACGGTTGAGGCTTACCTCGAGGCCGAGGAGATTGAGGTCGAGCGGTCCGAGCACCAGGTTAAGGACGTCGCAGGTGCGCGCTGAGCTCGCCTGCGCGTTCTTGACCGGGATGGAGATCTCGCGGCTCGGACGGCCGAGGACGGTCCCGTCCGCAGCCCGCACGACCGCGTCCAGGGTGCCCCGCGCGAAGGCGTCACCTCCCTTGACGAAGAACCGGTCTGGGGTGAACGTGCCCCGGACTTTGCCGCCGTCCTCCGTCAGGCCACGCACCTTCGACGTGTACTCGCCCGCGGTCCGCGATGCCTCGGAGACCGTGACCGCGCTCGGTGCCGACATCACCTCTGGGGTCGCCGTGGCTGGGCCTGGGATGAGAACGGCGGTGGTGGCCATGGCGGCGATCGAGGCGACCGCTGTCGCAACTCTTGTGGGGATGCGCTGCTTTACTCCTCGGTGCTCTGCTGCAGTGAGCTCCAACGGCTGTCGGAGCCACGGAGCACGTAACACGAGGATGACAGGGCATGCAACTCGGGCTGAGCCGGCCCACTGGCCGGGTACGGGTGTAGGACCGACGGCAGCGTTTACAGACAGAACATGCCCGCTGCTCGTCTGGGCGGCGACACGCCGAGGCGTCACCCGGGGCGGAGGGCGGTCGCAAGCCGTTGACCTGCGGGTTTGCCAGGTGGTCATGCGCTGTCGGTGGGCTGGTCGATTCTAATGGCGTGGACGCATTGCATCTGGGTCGAGCCCGGGCTACCTTTACTACATCTAGTAGTTACACCGGTGTGAGTCGCCCACAAGTTGTGTCACAGGCCGGAGTGGGTTACCCACAATAAGAGGCAATTGTCCACGCGGCTGTCCACAGCCCCGTCCCCAGTGTGGCGGAGCTGACCGGCCGCAGACGCACGGAGAGGAGCCCCCGGGTGCACTGTCCGTTCTGCCGCAACAGCGACACCCGGGTCCTGGACTCGAGGGTCGCCGAGGACGGCGGTGCCATCAGGCGGCGGCGCACCTGCCAGGCCTGCGACCGCCGGTTCACCACCGTCGAGCACATCCAGCTCACCGTGGTGAAGAAGTCGGGGGCGGCCGAGGCGTTTCACCGCGACAAGGTCGTGGCGGGCGTACGCAAGGCGTGCACCGGCCGCCCGGTGAGTGACGACGACCTGGCCATGCTCGGTCAGA
>Ga0136640_10001201_pt1 | contig 10270 bp, 8 predicted proteins | sample AntDrymUQ8642106_2_FD_105498 | JGI IMG/M metagenome (GOLD analysis project Ga0136640, IMG submission 105498) | Polar desert sand microbial communities from Dry Valleys, Antarctica - metaG UQ864 (21.06) | ecosystem: Environmental > Terrestrial > Soil > Desert | place: Antarctica: Dry Valley...
ATTTTTTCACCCTTGGTCAAACGTCGTAAGTCCACGTGAACCAAACGCCCCTTGAGCGGGTCAATTTGTCGGTCGTGAAACATTACATCGCTTGTGTCGGCATCCGTCACATCAAGCGAAAACACCGTATTTTGACCCGAATCAGAGCGCAGAATAGCTGCCAAATCTTTGATTGACGCCGAAGCCGCAACGGTTTCCGCGCCGCCTCCGTAAACAATAACGGGAACTCTTCCCGCCGCCCGCAGGCGACGTGAGTCATTTTTTCCGCGTTCTTTTCTTACTTCTGCTTTTACAGTAACTTTCTCTGCCATAATTTTTGACCTTTTCCTAATAAAACTAAATAAATAGTGACGAAACGCTCGTTTCATCGTGAATCGATTTAATACCGGATGAAAGAAGCTTAGCGATGCTTAAAACCTCGATTCTTCCTTCTTGCTTGAGCTTTTGCCCTTTCGCGCAAAGCGGAATCGTATTGCTCACAATAATTTTTTTTAGATGCGAATTGCTCAAATTCTCAGTGGCTTTTCCCGACAAAACCGCGTGGGTAAAACACGCATAAATGTTTTTTGCGCCGCTTTGATGAAGCGCATCCGCGACTTTGCAGATTGTTCCGCCCGTGTCGCACATATCGTCAATTATCAAACAATTTTTATTTTGTACATCACCGACAATATTCATCACTTCGGCAACATTTGCCTTTTCGCGTCGTTTATCGCACAGCGCCAAACCGGTATTCAAACGTTTTGCATAAGCCCGTGCGCGTTCGGCTCCGCCCGTATCCGGCGCGACGACAATCAAATCTTCAATCGGATTTTGTTGAAAATAATCAACAATCACTGGAGCCGCATAAAGATGATCAACCGGCACGTCAAAAAATCCTTGAATCTGTGAAGCATGCAGATCGACCGTTAAAACACGCTGCGCTCCAGCCGTTACAATTAAATTGGCGATTAGTTTAGCGGCAATCGGAACGCGCGGACGATCTTTTTTATCAGAGCGCGCATAACCAAAATACGGAATAACCGCCGTTACTCTTTCCGCCGATGCACGCCGAAAAGCGTCAAGCATGATCAACAATTCCATTAAGTTTTGGTCGGACGGCGGACACGTCGGCTGAATGATAAAAACATCGGCACCGCGCGCGTTTTCTCCAATCTGATAATTAAATTCACCGTCGGAAAATCTGTCGGTACTTGATTTTCCCAAATCACAACTTAAATGGTGACAAATTTCTTCGGCTAAATCGACGTGCGCATTGCCCGAAAACACTTTGATATTGCCTGTGACACTCATCTTCTCTGCAAAATATAAATAAATGACGAGCAACTTCTTTTTTCTGAAAGCTGCTCGTCGTTTCTAAAATGGCTGGGGCGGGAGGGATCGAACCTACGAATGCCGGATCCAAAACCCGGTGCCTTACCACTTGGCTACGCCCCAATAATATCAGCAATCCGTTCGGAGCAAACTATCGAAGTGTTTCAGCGATTCAAAGTAATTCGGGCGCGAAACTGTTTGTACCGGAAACACGCGCCAATCTCGCTCGCTTTTCAAATTATTAAACGCAGTTTGCAGATGCTTCTCATTTTCAAATATACCAAAGACGCTCGCTCCACTGCCGGACATCAATGCTGTTTTTGCTCCGTTCAAAAGAAGACTTTTCTTTACGCGCTCAATCTCCGGTTCAAGCTTGAAAACAATTTCTTCAAAGTCATTTTTCGACAACGATTGCTGTAAAAGTGTTGATTCTGCCTCGTAACGACAAATTTGAAGAATACTTTTTGAGCTATTATTTGTCAAGTGAGGGACTTTCAAACGTCCGAATGCGGCGGCGGTTGAGACATTCACTCTGGGCGAGACAATCAAAATGTTTTTTTCGCTTATTTCTTCGCGCGTTTTAATCTCAGTGCCGCGTCCCGTCCCGATTGCCGTTCCTCCGTAAAAAAAGAAAGGAACGTCCGAACCGAGGCGCTTCCCCAACTCAACCAGGTTTGCGAAATCAATTTCAATTTTCCAAAGTTTTACGAGACCGAGCAAAGCAATTGCAGCATTTGATGAACCGCCGCCGAGTCCGCCGGGGGCGGGGATGTTTTTATTCAGGTGAATTTTTGCACCAATTTTTACCTCGTATTTTTCCTTTAATAAATTGGCGGCTTTTATTATCAAATTTCTATCGTCAAGCGGGATTTTTTCGGTATCGCACGTTAAAATCAAATCAGAATCTTCTGAAAACGTGAGGTTGTCCTTCAGCGATATTGTCTGAAAAACTGTGCAAAGCTCGTGAAACCCGTCTATCCGCTTGCCCAGGATACGCAGAAATAAATTTATTTTGGCGAATGACGGAAGCGAAAATTTATTGACCGACATTGCTCAAGCTTAATATAAAAAAAAAATGAAGCAAATATGAATATGCTCCATTAACCCAATCGGCGCTCAAAATTTTGGCTGTTGCTTCTATTTTTTCGGTGCGGGTTTTTCGGTGCGTGCTTTGATTTGCGCCAGAACCGCAATCAATTTCGTATTTTCAGGGTTTGAGTAGAGGGCTTGCTGCAAAGCCTGAATTGCCATTGCCGAGGTATTAGCATCTGCCGTTTCGAGTGCCTCAAGAAGCAGCTCGACAACTTCTGTATTAGACGGTTCATCGGCTACTGCCCGGCTTAAAATTTCAACTGCCTGTGCTGTCTGCCCTACTTGAATCAAGGCAGCACCGAGTTTGACCGAAGCAGATTCCGGCGAAAGATTTTCGGTTTGAAAAACTCGTCCGTAAAAACCATTATTAAGCGGTGGAGCGGATGCCAGCCAATTTTTTAGCGATTTTATGCGTTCGTCATTTTTCTTGGTTCGGGCATAAAACTCGCTTAAAAAGGCGTGCGCTTCGGCATTACGCTGATCAAGTCGGGCAATTTCCTGCCATTCCCTAATTGCTTTCTGCGTAAAAACCTGGTCCAGAATGCCGTGGTTCAAATTACTTTTAACGGTATAAAGTTGTGCCAAAATTTGATGACCGCCAAAATTATTCGGTTCAATTTTAACAGCTATTTCAGCCAGTGTAATTGCTTCATTAATTGTAATTTCATACGGCGGAGTGTGTCTCGTCAAATCAGCCAATGCCGCATAAGCTTCCGACAAATTTGGATTAAGCTCTACCGCCTTTTGCAAAGATTGCGACGCGAGGCGTGCATTTTGCGCTCTAGCTGCCTGTGAACGGGTTTTGAAAAACATCCAAAAATATCTCTGCCCTTCAAGCAATTTTACATAAGCCTGCTCGCGCTGCTCGCGCGGAATATCAGAATTCTGTCGTGTTTGCGCAAGGTTCTTCAAAACCATTTCAGAAACTTTCTGCACTGTTGTTGGCTGAATCGGCTTTGGTGCCGGAAGATTATTTTGTGCATGAACACTGGAAGCACCAAAAGCGATTGAAAATACAACAAAAATAAAACTTTTACTTTTCATTAACATAGTCCTTTTTGATTCCTTCCAAACTTTTAGAAACATAGTTTCTGTAACAGAGTTTCCAGTTTTTATTTTTGTGGCTCAACTTGCCGCTGAGAAATAACGGTAGTTAGTGATTTTGGAATTTGTGAAGCACTTATATCACCCTGATTTTCGATAACCTGATCAATAAGTTCAAACTTTGTTTTATCAAAATCATCGGTCATCAAAACGCCGTCATTGTCAATCGTCATCGGATAAATGCCAAATAGCTCATTTTTGAAATTGGCAAAAAATGATTTCTTGTCCGGCGGCAACATTTTCATTCTTTCAGGATTTGGTTGTGGAACGCTTGCGCCAATCAATTGCAACTGCTCTTTTGCCTTTTCCACATAATCGCTGTTTGGATAATCGCGCACCAGTTGTTGAAAATATTTCGCCGCTTGATCGGTTTCTTCTTCTATTTGATAAGTCACGGCTAGTTTAAAAAGGGCTTCATCCATAAAACTAAAATTCGGATATTTATCTAAAACTTCCCGGTAACGCGATTGCGCCCCCTTAAGCCCGCCTTTCTTTTGGTCGACTGAAAGTTTGTAATAGTAATTGGCAACGTAGAGATTATGAAGTCCGAGGTTGTCTTGAACTTCTTCGAGACGCTGGTCTGCTTCTTTTCGCAATATTGAATTTGGATGTTGCTGGAGCAAAGCCCGAAGGCGTTGCTCGGCTTTTTTAGCGGGGGTCGCGTCGCGGTCTGGAAGTCCGATTTGACGCATCTGCGATTCGGCTATTTTTAGTAAAACGCGGTCGGCAAGCGGATGCGTCGGAAAAAATGTTAGCCAATCCTGATATCCTGCCGCCGCTTGGATAAGCGCGCTGGTCGAGCCTTCCAAATAGAAACTGTCGGCGGAGGCAAGTTTTGCCATCGGTAAATAAGGCGAATCCGGATAAGTCGTAATAATTGTTTGAAAAAGAAGCCGACCGACATCGTAATTGTTTTTACGGACATTTTTCGTCGCTTCGATAAAAAGTACGCGGTCGCGTCCCGGAGTCACACTGCCGATCAGTTCTTCGTATTCATCATTTCCGCCACCGCCGAAAATTCCTAAAAACTTTTTCTTTTTCTTTTTTTCACGCGGCGTGCCGACATCGGACACGGGATTTGCGCGGGCGCTGGCAGTTTCGAGCAGCGCCGTATCAACCCGCGCTTGAAATTCATTGACGTTTGTTTCCAACACGTTGAGATCGCTTGACTCGTATTTTTCGGAACGGTCAACTTTACCGCGCAAACTATTTACTTCCGATTGAAAATTTGAGGCTTCCTTTTCCAAATCTTTTAAGCGCTTGTACGGAGTATCAGCCGAGTTTTTATCATCCTTTTCAGATTTTTTATCTTTATCTTTACTATCATCTTTCAGAACTGATGCTGCGCTGCCGACTGAGCGGCGCATTGTTTCAAGCTTTTGCCGCATTACTTCAAGACGTTGTGAAACCGAACCGTCATTAGCTTTATTTTGAGTCTTATCCTGAGCAAAACTCGGAACAACAAAACTTAACAAAAGAAATAAACTTAAAATTACTGCTTTATATTTTCTCAAAAACATATTTTTCTCCATTTGAGGAAGTCGAAAATCAGATTTCAATAGAAATTATTCCGCTTACTAACCAACAACCACTTTCTTCAGACCCAAACAGTAGCGGCTTCAATCAATTCTTTGACCGCTTCAGTCGGTTTTCCTTTTCCAAAAACACCCGTTCCCGAAACGATTATCTCCGCGCCCGATTCAATCATCTTTGCAATGTTGCCCGCGTCAATACCGCCGTCAACCTCAATTCTGGTTTGTAATCCACGGGCTAGAATCATTTGGCGCAAGCGAACTATTTTATCAACCGAAGTATGAATAAATTTTTGTCCGCCAAAACCCGGATTGACCGACATCAATAACACGAAATCCGCAAACGGTAGCGTTTCTTCCAATGCGACAAGCGGCGTTGCCGGATTAATTGCGATCCCGGCTTGCCCACCGGCTTCGCGAATCGCAGTTAAAGTTCTCTGCAAATGCACATCCGCCTCAACATGAATTGAAACCATGTTCGCGCCCGCTTCAACAAATTTTTCGGCGTAGCGGCTCGGCTCTTCAATCATCAAATGCGTGTCAATCGTTAAATTCGTTGACTGGCGGATGGCTTTGACAACGGGCAAACCAATTGTAATATTCGGAACGAAATGTCCATCCATCACGTCAACGTGCACAATAGTCGCGCCGCCGTTTTCAATTGCCCGAATTTCTTCAGCCAATCTGGTAAAATCCGCCGATAATATTGAAGGGGCTAACTCAAACATTCGCCAATTTTTCTTTCTTAATTTATTATTCGCTACTTTGTTGCCAAAAAAGACTTTACGGTTGCTCACGTCTAAGGCTTCGGAGTTTTGCGCGGACGCGCGTCGTCACCGCTTTTTATTTTATCAGAAGTTGGATTCGATTTATTTGAATTTGCCGGACTTGGCGGCTTGCTGCTAGGATTCGTCGAAGCGTTTTTATTCGTTTTGTCGCCGGACGAATTGTCGCTCGAATTTGAATTGGATTTATTTGTATTGTCGCTGTTTGAATCTGAGTTTGTTTTCTCTTTTATGACATCACGAGTCGTAGAAACCTTCTTTTTGTTTGTGTTAGTGGTGTTTTGATTGACTTTGTTTGATTTTTTCGGTTTATCGGAAATTAATTCTTCAATTTTTTCGCTGTCGTCTTCTTCAACTTCACTGCTTTTTTCCAACGTTACCGGAGCCTCATCGCCTTCCGGGTTTGTTTTGCCGACGACGACCAAAATCATCTGTCCGGTTTTTACCGTGTCGCCGGGCTTCGGCAATTGTTCTAAAATCGTATTCGGCTTTTCGGTGCTGAAGCGGTCGGCTCTTCTTTTTATTCTCAAACCTAAAGCAGCGAGTTCTTTTTCGCTTTCAACAAAATCCTTTCCGACAATTTCGGGAACTTTCAATTCCTCGCCCTGCAAAGACAAATAAACGGCGCCCGCCGCGCCTGCCAAAAATGTTCCGGCAAGCAGAGCGACGATGATTAATTTTCCAAACGCTGAGGCGCCTTGTTTGATAAAACTCACGATGTGATATTAAAAACTTCTATATCTCGAATTAAAACAAAAAAAACAGTATTTGTTAAAGAACAGTTTCAAAAATTGTCTCAACTTTAACAGATACTTAGCTTTTTTCAAAAACAGCAACAAAAAAGCCGTCTGTATCATCACGTTCAGGAAACGTCCGCGCGAAACCTTCGCTGGTTAAAAATCTTTCAGATACATTCGGTAAAATTTTGCGAAAATTGTTTTCGCCGCTCAAAAAAATTTCAACTATAGTTTCGTTTTCTTCGCGCTCAAGCGAGCACGTCGAATAAATCAACCTGCCGCCTTGTTTGAGTAGCTTTGATGCATTCTTTAAGATGTTAAGTTGTTTTTTGCTTAATTCCACAAAATCAGATGCCTGCAAAAAATGTCGAATTTCAGGATTGTGGCGAATTGTTCCCGTTCCCGAACATGGCGCGTCAAGCAAAATTACATTGAAACTCTCTTCGGCAAAAGGCATTGTCTCTTTGGCATCATAACGAACAAATTTAACATTGTTCGCGCCCTGCCGAAAACAATTTTCCCGCAAACTTCTAAGACGATGCTCGTAAAAATCCCCGGCGACAAACAGGTTTGCATTTTTCGTTTTCTGCTTTCCGTTTATTAAAGTTGTTTTGCTTCCCGGCGCGGCGCAAACGTCTAAAAAATTTTCCGTTGCCTGCAAATCTATCATTTGTCCGATAAGTTGAGAGGCTTCATCTTGAAAATAGATTTTTCCCGTATTGGCAAAGAGCTGCAGCATTTCGTTGGATTTTGAAACTTTCCAGGCGTTTTCGACAATTTTTGATTCGGTGATTTCCAAGCCGATTTTGTAAAGGGTTGAAAGTGTATTTTCATCGGAATTATTCGTTAATCTGAAAACTAAACTCGGCGTTTCATTATTTGCAGCGGCTAACTTTTTAGTTTCTTCAAAGCCGAATTGCTCTGTCCATTTTTTGATTAAAAGGCGCGGATGCGAAGTTTTGACGGAAACTTCATCCAATTCATCGGCAAATTTCAGCGCAATTTTTTCGCGCGTCGCACGGCGCAGAACAGCATTGACAAAACCGCTTGCCGAATGTTTCTTCGCTCTGTAAACAAGATTAACAGATTCATTGATTGCCGCGCGCGCCGGAATTTTATCGAGAAACAGAATTTGAAACAGCCCGAGTCGCAAAGATAAAACAACCGCTAAATCAAGTTTTGCAAGTTTTTTACCGCTCAAAAACTCGATAACTCTGTCGAGATAAATTTGGTTTCTTAAAATTCCAAGTGCTAATTCGTGGCACAGAGCACGGTCATTTGCCTGTAAAGTTTCTTCATAAACGGGGAGCAAAACCGAAGAAAAGGATTTTTCCTCCTCGATTTTTTTTAAGATTTCAAAAGCGGCGATTCTGGCTGGAGAAACAGTTCGATTTTGGATTTTAGATTTTGGATTTTGGATTTTGGGTTTATCCAAGACGTTCTCCAATTTGAATTTGCGTGCCGTTGAGGAAATCACGCGCTCTCATTCTTCTTTTTCCTTCGATTTGAATTTCGACGAGTCGCAAAGCCGTTTTATCTCCGCAAGCCACCACAAAATCCTCACCTTTCGCTTCTATAATCCTTCCGCTGTTAGTTGTGGAATCTTCTCTTAATTGATAACTGGTAACTGGTAACTGGTAACTCACTTCTGCTTTCCACACGGTGATTTTTTTACCCTGAAAAGTTGCAAATGAGGTTGGAAACGGTTGAAACCCGCGAATGTGGTTACAAATCACAGTGGCGGTCGAACTCCAATCAATCCGACCTACTTCTTTGACTAACATCGGCGCATAACTGGCATCAGTTTCAAGCTGTTTGCGGGGCGTAATATTTTCCAAATCGTTCAAAGTTTTGATGAGCAAATTGGCGCCTTCAAAAGAAAGTCGCGCCATCAAATCAATCGCGTTTTCTTCAATGCTAATATCAGTTTCCGTCTGCAGTAGAACGTCGCCCGTATCGAGTCCGGCGTCCATCTGCATTGTTGTTACGCCCGTTTTTGTTTCGCCGTTAACAATCGCCCAATTGACCGGAGCGGCTCCGCGATATTTCGGCAGCAGCGAAAAATGAACATTGATGGCCCCTTTCCGAAAAGCCTTGAGAAAATCTAGCGGCAAAATTCTCCCGTATGCAACTACCACCGCAGCATCTGCCTCGTGAGATTTAAAAAGTTCGAGCGCTTCCTGATTTTTAATTTTCAACGGCTGGAAAACATTCAATTTACTTTCGAGCGCAAATTCTTTGACCGGCGGAGCATTTAATTTGTTGCCCCGTCCTGCCGGACGGTCGGGCTGTGTCCACACGGCAACCACTTCGTGATCGCTTCTCAAAAGATTTTCCAGGCTGGGAACCGCCGCGAGCGGGGTTCCCATAAAAACAACTTTCATTGGTTAGCGCTTAGTAATCAGTTTTGATTTGTGTTGATAACTGATAACTGACTACTTCATTCTCATTGCTTCCTTCATCACAAAAAATATCCAGTTTTCTTCCATTACGCCCTGCACCAAATGAGAACCCGCGCCGTTGGCGAAAATCGCCACATCCTCGCCGCCGTGCGTTTCATACACCAAAGGTACTGTAGCTTCCTGTTTGTAATTTGGATTTAAGACAGATTCCTGCGTTAAATTCGGGCGCGTGCTGCCCCCGCGATGACCCATTCCGTTGGCGTAGCCGAGCGTTGTGAAAGGTTGATTATTTTTATCATTCGTAAATTTTTCTTCCGCCAATCCTTGACCACCAACCTCCCGCACTAAACCTAAAATATTATTCCCGCGAATCGGATAACCAGCCATCGTAAAAGTGTGGCTGTGGTCAGCGGTGACGATTATCAAAGTATCTTCTAAATTCACTTTTGAGAGAGTCGTGCGAACGGCGCTGGATAATTCAATTGTATCGGTCAGAGCGCGAAAGGCATTGCCGTCATGATGAGCGTGGTCGATGCGCCCCGCTTCAACCATCAAAAAATAACCTTTTTTGTTTTGCGACAGTAGGTCAATTGCCTTCGAAGTCATCTCTGATAAAGAAGGCTCGCCGCTTTTGTCGCTTTTACGATCGAATTCGTATTGCAGATGAGAAGCTTCAAAAAGTCCTAAAAGATGTTTCGTCTTTTTTGCATCAATCGAATCAAATTGTTGTTTATTCCAAACGTATGCAGAGTTTTTATACTTCGTTGTCCATTCTTTCGGCAAATCGCGTCCGTCAAGCCTTTCGCCCTTTTTATCCGGGTATTCGAGGTCAATTGTTTTATTGGAAACGAACTTCGTGCGTCCGCCGCCGAGCGCGACCTCTAAGCCATCGCCATATGGAAATTCGATGAGTTGGCGGGCAATGTCCAGAAAATTATTCTGACGCGCGTCCGCCGATAAATTCACGTCTGCTTCCCAATCGCGGTGAGGTGAATGCGCATAACACGCAGCGGGCGTGGCATGGGTCAGCCGCGCCGTTGTAACTACGCCGGTTGATTTGCCGTTTTCTTCCGCCATCTCAAGAAATGTTTTTGCTTCGTTGCCTTTGACGGTTCGATAATCGCCGACGACGACATTTTGATTGACCGATATAATTCCTTCGTCGGTTTTGATTCCAGAAATGATAGCTGACATGGTTGGCGCAGAGTCCGATGTTTGCTGATTGACACTATACGTTTTCGACAACGCGACATTCGGAAATTGCTCAAAACTTAGAGAGTTTTCCTCGCCGCTTTCACCCCGCA
>Ga0136640_10001202_pt1 | contig 10266 bp, 10 predicted proteins | sample AntDrymUQ8642106_2_FD_105498 | JGI IMG/M metagenome (GOLD analysis project Ga0136640, IMG submission 105498) | Polar desert sand microbial communities from Dry Valleys, Antarctica - metaG UQ864 (21.06) | ecosystem: Environmental > Terrestrial > Soil > Desert | place: Antarctica: Dry Valley...
CCTCGGCGGCGAAGTCGAGGCCCTCCTGGCCGGCCTCGCCGTAGGGGTCGTCCTGGATCAGCGAGCAGATCACGTCGCCCTCGCCACCGCCGTCGGTCACCCAGTAGTCGAGGGCGTTGATGGCCTGGATCTGGTAGGGCCCGCCGACGGGGAGCAGGCTCTGCTCGCGCACCCAGAACGAATCCAGCGAGGCGGGGGCGGCGACGACGCCGTCGGTCGTGAGCTGGCCCACGAGCGCGTTGACGATGGGGGTGCCCAGGATCTGGGCGTACATGACCACGTCGTCCTTGGTGGCGTTGTACTCGTGCACCGCGGTGGGTTCGGCATAGGCGGTGTCACGGACGACCAGCTCGATGGGGTACTGCCCGGCGATGCCCCCCAGCTCCTCGTTGACGTAGTCGAAGTACGCCTGGTTGCCGGCGGTGAGGGGGTTGCCGATGACGGCCACCCGTCCGCTGGTCGGCGTGAGGGCACCCAGGCGGATGGTGGTGCCGTCGAAGCCGGCCACCGGTTCGAGCTCGCCGCCGCCCTCGCCGCCGCCCTCCCCCCCGGCCGTCGTGGCGGTGTCGCCGCCGTCGTCGGTCGCCGCCTCGTCGTCGGCGTCACGCCCGCCGCAGGCGCCGGCGACGAGCGTCAGCCCGGCGCCCACGGCGATCGTTCGAAGCCATCCCTTGGTCATCACTGGTGGTTCTCCCTGGTAGGTAGCTGGATGTGCCAGACCGCTCCGTCCTCGGGCGAGGATCAGTACGAGAACGGCCAGGACGTGAAGTAGGCCTTGAGGCGCAGCCAGAGCGCGGCGAGCCCCCTCGGTTCGACGAGGAGGAAGCCGACGATGAGCAGGCCGAACACGATGCCGTTGAACTCGCCCGAGCTCACGACGCCGCTGTCGCCGGCCGAGGCGATGATGATCGGGTCGAGCAGGGCGAGGTCGTTGTTCTCGCGGATGAACGTGTCGCCGTACTCGACGAGCACCGCGCCGAGGATCGAGCCGAACACGGTGCCGACGCCGCCGACGATGATCATGGCGACGAAGGTGATCGACAGGAACAACCCGACCGAGCCGCCGAACTCATCCGCGTTGACGAACCCCTGCAGGATGCCGTAGAGCGCGCCGGCCAGCGCCGCCATGGCCCCCGCCACGGCGAACGCCCCGACCTTGTAGCGGGCCAGCTGCACGCCGATCACCTCCGCTGACAGGTCGCGGTCGCGCACGGCCTGCATGGCCCGACCCGGCCGGGTCCTGGTGATGTTCTTGGCCACGAGCGCGGTGAGCGCCACCAGCGCCCACACCAGCCAGAACAGCGACTGCTCCCGGGTGTAGATCTGCCCGCCGAGCTCGAGCTCGCCGAGGTCGAGAGGGCCGACGGAGAGATCGGCGCCGGCGACGGGGGCGCCGCTGCCGCCCCCGGTGACCGACTCCCAGTTGCTGAAGATGTGCCCGCCGAGGAAGACCAGGCCGATGGTCACCACCGCCAGGTACTGGCCGCGCAGGCGCAGGGCGAAGGGTCCGATCACCAGTCCGAGGAGCAGACCCAGGCCGGTGGCGATGGCGAGGTAGGCGAGCAGTGGGAGCTCGCGCTGGACGCCGAAGTAGGCGGCGGAGTACGCCCCCACGCCGAAGAAGGTGGCGTGACCCAGCGACACCTGGCCGGTGAAACCGATGAGCAGGTTCAGCCCGATCGCCCCGATGGCGTACACACCGGCGTAGGAGAGGGCGAACAGGGTGACGTCGGTCAGGTTGGCAGGTGCCGCCAGGTAGACGAGCGCCAGGAGCACGGCGCCGGCCTTGGCCAGCGGGGAGCGCAGGATGCGGAGGTCGCGGGCATGGTCGAGCGCCAGGTTGCGATGCGGTCGGCCCGCCTGGCGCCGCCGGCGCGACGGTGCGCTCGACCCGTGCTGGCGCGAGGGGACCGTGGTGGACGCCATCAGACCCGCCTGACCTCCTTGGTGCCGAACAGCCCGTAGGGGCGCACCAGGAGGATCACGACCATCACCAGGTAGGGCGACACTTGCTCGAAGCTCGGGCCCACCCAGTCGAAGTACTCGGGGGCGAGCAACGAGGTGAACTGCTGCACCAGGCCGATGATCAACCCGCCCACCACGGCGCCCAGGGGCGACTCGAGGCCACCCAGGATCATGGCGGGGAAGGCGACGAGGGCGATCAGCCCGACACCGGGTTGGAGGGCGACGTTGCCGGCGGCGAGGGTGGCGCCGGCGAGGGCGGCGACCGCCCCGGCGATGCCCCACGACACCATGAAGACCGACCGGGCGCTGATGCCCTGGGCGAGCGCCACCTCCTGGTCGAGCGCGGTGGCCCGCATGGCCAGGCCCAGCTTGGAGTAGCGGAAGAACAGGAAGAAGGCGGCGAGGACGGCGGCGGTCAGTCCCATCGTCCACAGGTCGCGCACGGCGACGGTGAGGCCGCCGCCCTCGACGGTACGGATCCCCCACGGGTCACCGAGGTTCAGGTTGTCGGGGCCCCAGACCGCGGTGACGACGTTGTCGATCACATACAGGATGCCGATGGTCAGCATGATCATGGTGAACGGCGCCTCGCCGATCAGGCGGCGCAGCAGCAGCTCCTCCAGGACCACGCCGAGGACGAACCCGGCGGCCATGGCCGCCAGCAGGGCCACGTAGAAGTTGGCCCCCCAGGTCTGCGAGACGTTGTAGGTCAGGTAGGCACCGACCAGCACGAACGACGCCTGGGCGAAGTTGATGACACCGGTGGCCTTGAAGATGATGACGAAGCCGAGCGCCACCAGGGCGTACTTGCAGCCGACGGCGATCCCCGAGACGAAGGTCTCCAGGACGTCGTTGCCGTCGATGGCGGCGAGGGTGGCCGTGTTGACGGCGCGGCCCGTCATCGGTACAGCTCCTCGATCTCGGTGGCGTAGCGCTCGGCGACCGCCCGGCGCTTGACCTTCTGGGTGGCCGTCACCTCACCGTCCTCGTGGTCGAGCTCCTTGGGGAGCAGGGCGATCCGCTTGACGGTCTCCGCCTGGGCGAGGTCGCGGTTGACCTCGTCCACCCCCGCCTGGATCAGCTCGACGACCTGGGGCTTGGCCGCCAGATCGGCGTAGGTGGTGAAGGCCAGGCCGTGGTGCACCGCCCAGCTCCCGACGGTGTCGAGCTCGATGCCGATGAGGGCGGTGAGGTACCGGCGGCCGTCGCCGATGACCATCGCCTCCTTCACGTACGGGGACACCTTGAGCTTGTTCTCGATCTCGGACGGGCTGACGTTCTTGCCACCGGCGGTGATGATCAGATCCTTCTTGCGGTCGGTGATGCTGAGGTGACCGTCGGCGTCGAGCCGACCGACGTCACCGGTGTGAAGCCACCCGTCGGCGCCGACGGCCTCGGCCGTGGCCTGGGCGTCGCGGAAGTAGCCCAGGAAGGTGCCGGGGCCCCGGGTGAGGATCTCCCCGTCCGGGGCGATGCTGACCTCGCCGCCGTCGACGGCGACGCCCACCGAGCCGAGGCGCACGTCGGTGGGTGGGGTGAGGGTGGCCTGGGCGGTGTTCTCGGTCTGGCCGTACCCCTCGCGGACACCGACGCCGATGGCCCAGAAGAACTCGAGCACCTGCGGAGCGATGGGCGCCGCCCCGGACAGGGCGTTGCGCACGCGACCCATCCCGATCTTCTCCCGCAGCGAGCGGTAGAGGAGGAGCCAGCCGAGGCCGGCCACGACGCGGTCGACGGGATTGAGGGTGCCCTTCCAGCGCTTGGCGGCCAGGGCCTCGCCGCGTCGGACCCAGAACCGGTAGTTCCGCCGTTTGAGCCAGCTGGCGTCCTCCATGCGGATCTGGATGCCGGCGAGCAGCTTCTCCCACACGCGGGGCACCCCGAGGAAGAACGTGGGCTGCACCTCGCGGAGGTCCTGGGCGAGGGCGTCGCCCCCTTCGCCGAAGTTGACCACGTAGCCGGCTGTGACCCCGTTGACGCCGGAGATCAGGCGCTCGGCGATGTGGCAGAGCGGCAGGTACGACAGCACCTCGTCGCGAGGGCCGACGGCGAACGATCGGGTGGAGCTGGCGGCCGCCGCCAGGAGGTTGCGGTGACTGAGCATCGCCCCTTTCGGCGGACCGGTGGTGCCCGACGTGTACACGATGACGGCCGGCGCGTGCGGGTCGATGCCGGCGACGGCGGCGGCGAACTCCTCGACCGGGTCATCGTCGGCCCGACCCAGGGCCTCGAGCTCGGCGAGCGTCATGAGGGCGTCGTCGCCGAGATCGACGCCCCGGGGGTCGACCACGACGATGCGCTCGAGGTCGGGCGTCCGGTCGCGCACGGCGATGGCCTTGTCGAGCTGCTCCTCGTCCTCGACGATCAGCACCCGGGCCCCGGAGTGGCGCAGGAGGTACTCGACCTCGGTCGCCGGCGACGTGGGGTAGATGCCCACGGTGACCGCGCCGATGCCTTGCACGCCGAGGTCGCACAGCAGCCAGGCCGGCCGGTTCTCGCTGTGCACGGCCACCCGGTCGCCGGCGGCCACCCCGAGGCGGCGGAGGCCGAGACCGATCGCCGCGGCGCGCGACGCGTAGTCGGACCACGTGTAGGGCCGCCAGAGCCCGAGGTACTTCTTGCGCATCGCCGTGCGCCCCGGCGTCGCCGCCGCCCGTTCGAGCAACACCGCCGGCAGCGACTGCCCCGGTCCGCCCGCCGAGCCCGTGGCGCGCGGCACATCGACCGTCGCCGTCATCGGGCACCGCCGAGGTAGGCGTCGATGACACGGTCGTCGGCCTGGATCTCGGCCGGGGAGCCGGTGGCGATGGGCACGCCGAAGTCGAGGGCCATCACCCGGTCGGCGAGGTCCATCACCATGTGCATGTCGTGCTCGACGAGGATCATGGCGAGGCCGAGATCGTTGCGCACCTCGAGGATGAACCGGGCCATGTCCTGGGTCTCCTCCAGGTTCATGCCCGCCACCGGCTCGTCGAGGAGCAGGAGCTGTGGGTCCATGGCCAGCGCCCGGCCCAGCTCGATGCGCTTCTGGACGCCGTAGGGCAGGAGGCCGGCCGGCTGGCGGCGGTAGGGGCCGAGCTCGAGGAAGTCGACGATCTCCTCGACCCGCTCGCGGTGCACCAGCTCCTCCCGCTTGGCCCGCCCCACCCAGAGGGCGCCGGCGAGGAACCCGGTCTTCATCAGGTGATGGCGGCCGAGCAGCAGGTTCTCGACGAGCGACAGGTGCCCGAACAGGCCGAGGTTCTGGAAGGTGCGACCGATACCCAGCTGCGCCGTGCGGGCGGGCTTACGGCCCACCAGCTCCTGGCCCGCCAGCCGGATCGAGCCCTGCTGGGGGCGGTAGACGGCGGACAGGCAGTTGAAGATCGACGTCTTGCCGGCGCCGTTGGGGCCGATGACGGCGAACAGCTCGCCCGCTTGCACGTCGAAGCTCACGCCGTTCAGGGCGGACACGCCACCGAAGCGCAGCACCAGGTCACGGACCTCGAGGAGCGGCCCGCTCGTGTCGGTGTCGGCGGCCACGGCTCAGGCCCCCCAGGTCTTCTTGCGCCGGTAGGTCTTGGTGTCACGGAACGACCGACGGCCGGCCTCGCCGACCCCGAGGTAGAACTCGCGGATGTCCTTGTCGGCCAGCAGGACGGCGCCCGGGCCGTCCTTCACCACGCGACCGTGCTCCAGCACGTAGCCGTGATGGGCGATCTGCAACGCCATCGTGGCGTTCTGCTCGACCAGCAGCACGCTCGTCCCCTGCGCGTTGATGTCGACGAGGATGTCGCGGATCTGCTCGACCACCTTGGGGGCGAGCCCGAGCGACGGCTCGTCGAGCAGCAGCAGCGTCGGCGAGGCCATGATCGCCCGCCCGATGGCCACCATCTGCTGCTCGCCACCCGAGAGGTAGCCGGCCGTGGAGCGCAGGCGGTCCCGCAGCGCGGGGAAGAGCTCGAGCACGCGGTCGTAGCTGGCGCTCACCTCGGCCTTGTCGGTCCGGGTGTACGCGCCGGTGCGGAGGTTCTCCTCCACCGTGAGGGTGGCGAAGATGCGCCGCCCCTCCATGACCTGGGAGACGCCGGCTCGGACGATGGCGGCCGGTTCCTTGCGGGTGATCCCCCGCCCCGCCACCTCGACGGTGCCCTTGGTGATGGCGCCGCGGTGGATCTTGAGCAGACCGGTCACGGCCCGGAGCAGGGTGGTCTTCCCGGCGCCGTTGGCGCCCAGGAGCGCCACGATGCGACCGCTCGGCACGTCGAGGCTGACGCCACGGAGCACGAGCACGACGTCGTTGTAAACGACTTCGAGATTGCGCACCCCGAGGGCGATCGTCGTCGGTTCCGACCCTGCCACGTCTCGATGTTCCCCCTGGCCCGTACCTGTCGGCGGCGGCGTCGCGGCTGGCCTGCACGGTGCCGGGAGCATGGCACATCGATCGCGCCGTGGTGGGGCCAGGGACCGGCGTCGACAGCGCTTCGTCCCCTGACGGACCGCATCGCCCACATGGGCGATTCGCCGGGTTCAGGCCCGGTCGAGCTCCAGGTGACCACCGCAGCGCCTGGTTGCGGGCGCGACCGCCAGGCGCTCGTCGGGCAGCGCCTCGCCACAGGTCTCGCACCGCCCGTAGGTGCCGTCGTCGAGGCGGGTGAGCGCCCGCTCGACATCGGCCAGCTCGTCGTCGAGTCCCATCAGGGCGTCGCTCACGGCAACCGAGGTTACCTCGGCACCGGCGGGACGAGGGACCAGGAGGCGTCGGGGTCGTCGGCGTCGGTGCTGGTGGCGCGCCCGTCGCCGGCGAGCTTGCGGAGGTGGGCCCAGACCGACTGACGGGCCCAGGGCACGAGCTCATCGGCGAGCCCGTCGTAGACCGAGGTGACCACGCCAGCGGGGTCGACCGGGCCGTCGGCGGCGGCGAGGACGGCGATGATCTGCGCCTCGCGTTCGCCGCGGTGGGTGAGGTAGGCGCCGATGGCGGCCGCCGGGTCCTCGATGAGGCGGCCGTGGCCGGGGGCGATGGCGCGCAGGCGGGGCCGCAGGTCGAGCAGGCGCTGCAGGGAGTCGAGGTAGGCGGCCATATCACCGTCGGGGGGAACGATGACCACGGTCGAGCCCTCCATCACGTGGTCGCCGGAGAACAGCAGGCGCTCCTGCTCGAGCAGGTAGCACAGGTGGTCGGAGGCGTGGCCCGGCGTGTGCACGGCGCGCAACCGGAACTCGGTGCCCTCCACCGCGTCGCCGTCGGCGAGCGCGGCGTCGATCCGGAGCCCGCCACGAGACGAGTGGGCCAACACCTCGGCGCCCGTGCGCTCCGCCAGGCGGGCGGCAGCGGGGGCATGGTCGGCGTGGGTGTGCGTGCAGACGATCCAGCGGATGCGGTCGCCGCCGCACCCGATGATGGCGTCGAGGTGACCGTCGTCGTCGGGCCCCGGGTCGATCACCGCCACCTCGTCGATGCCAACCAGGTAGGTGTTGGTGCCCGGCCCGGTCATGGCCCCCGGGTTGGGGGCGAGGATGCGGCGCGCCAAGGGCGACAGCGCCGACGCCACGCCCGCCACCAGGGGCGCCAGCGGCGGGGGCGGGGCGTCGGGATCGACCGGCCCGGCCGGCGCTCGGCCCCGAGAGCGGCGGTTCATCGCCCGCCCGGGCCCACCGACCCCGGCCGGCCACCCGGACGCTCGTCGTCCGCCCCACGATGCTCACCGACCTCGTCGACGTCGACCACCCGGTCGCGCCGACCGCCACCCGCGCCCGGCCAGCCGGCACCGCCGGGCCGCGCACCGAGCACGCGGACGAACCCGCCGCGACGGGCTGCGGAGCGCAGGATCACCGCCCGCACGACAGCTCGCGCCGGGGGTACGAGGAGCGCCACGGCGAGCACGTCGGAGAGGAAGCCGGGGGTCAGGAGCAGGGCCCCGGCGAACAGGATCAGGAAGCCGTCGACCACCTCACGGGCCGGTACCTCGCCCCGGGCGAGCGCGCTCTGGACGCGACGCAGCACACCCACCCCCTCGCGTCGCACCAGGGCGGCGCCGACCACGCCGACCACGATCAACAGGCCGATGGTGTTGAGGACGCCGATCTCCTGACCGACCTGCACGATCACCACCAGCTCGACGATCGGCACCACGAGGAAGAGGAGCCCGAGCAGCGGTACCACGGCATGAGGGTACCCCGGGCGCGCCGGCTGCGGCTGCCCGTCGGGCGCTCCCGCGGCGGCGACGGGGACCGCTACGGTGCGGGAGCCGGTGCGGGCCGCCGCCTTCGCCGCCTGAGCACCCCCGGGGCGACGAAGCACCCGCCGGCGCATACGGAGCGAACGACCCATGAGCGACCAGCCCGAGCGAGCCCGACCGTACGGCGCCGAGCGGGCGTCGGGTTCCGACGACCGTCCCGGGATCCTGCCCCGCTCGGTGTTGGGCCTGGCGGCCGTGGTGCTGAGCATGGGGCTGGCCTCGGCCTTCACCGGTGCCGTCCTCTACGCCTACTACGAGGCCCGCCTCGAGGAGAACGAGCGCAACATCGAGGCGTTCGTCGACGGCTTCGCCGACCAGCTCGAGGCGGCCCGGGGCATCGTGCAAGAGGAGGGTGAGCGCGCCCGGGAGGAGGTCGAGGCCGCCCTCGACGAGTTCGGCGGCTTCACCTCCGGCGGCACCACCCTGACGGCGGCGGCCGAGCAGGTCGCCCCGTCGATGTTCGCCGTCGCCACCCTCGACGAGACCGGCGCCCCGTCCGTCGGCTCCGCCTTCGTGGCCTTCAGCGACCCCCAGCAGTCGTTCCTGCTCACCAGCTTCGCCACCGTCCGCGCTGCCACCGCGCAGCCGGCCCCGGTCATCAACGTGCGCCAGGGCACCGGCCCCGAGCGCGGCGCCCAGCTGATCAACTGGGACCCGGGCCGAGACCTGGCCCTCCTCGTCGTCGACATCGGTGCCCTGCCTCCCCTGCCCTTCGTCGCCGGGGAGGGCCAGGCCGCCCCCGGCGACCGCCTCTTCGCCGTGTCCGGCTTCGGCGCCAATGGGGCCGCCATCGTCCAGGGGTCGGTCGCCGACGTCTCCGCCGGCGTCATCCAGCACGACGCCCCCATCGGTGCCCACTACCAGGGCGGCCCGCTGCTCACCACCGGCGGCGAGGTCCTCGGCGTGTCGAGCCGGAGCTTCGCTCCCCTCGGGTTCGCCCCCTTGGCCGTCTTCTTCGCCCCCAACATCCGCACCGCCTGCGACGGCGTCCTCAGCTGCCCCGACGGCAACCTCAGCCCCGGCGCCCCACCCGGGTAGTGCGTGTCGCCCCCGGCCGGCGAGCTCGGCTCCCGGCCGTCCTGATCGTGGCCGGGCTGGTGGCCGCCGGCTGTGGCGGTGACGGCGCGCCGGTCGTGTCGGCACCGACCGAGAGCACGTCGGCACCAGGCACAGCGGGAGCGGGGGCGGTCCCGGCGCCGAACGTCCCCCTCGCACCACCGTCGTTGCCGGCGCCGGCGCCGACCGGTGGCGTCGCGATCGGCCCGGGAGGCGTTCCCGTCGCAGTGGTCGGGGGCAGCGACGGCCAGTGGCGGGTACGCACCCCGTGCGAGGAGGAGGTGGTGCGCGACGCCGTCTCGTACCTGCCGGCGGTCGAGGTGGTCGTCGATCCCGGCCACGGCGGCTCCGAGGCGGGGGCGGTCGGTCCCGGCGGGACGCGAGAGGCCGACGTGAACCTGGCCATCGCCGAGCGGCTCGTCGCCCGCCTGCGGTCCGCCGGGAGGACGGCGGTGCTGACGAGGACCGGCGACTACCAGGTGTCGATCGCCTCTCGCGCCGAACTGGCCGTGCGCGCCGGCGCGACCGTCTTCGTCTCCGTACACAACAACACGGTCCCCGACGGCCCGGCGGCCGGACCGGGCACCGAGGCGTACTTCCAAGCCGGCTCGCCCGACTCCCGCCGCCTGGCCGGGTTGCTCCATGAGGAGACCAGCATCACCCTGTCGACGCACGAGGTGGCGTGGGTGGCCGACACCGACGCCGGCGCCAAGCCCCGCGTGAACTCGGCCGGCACCGACTACTACGGCCTCCTCCGTCAGGCCGCAGGGGTGACGAGCGTGCTCCTCGAGGTCGCCTTCCTCTCCAACCCGCCCGAGGAGGCGCTGCTCGTCGACCCGGCCGTGCAGGACGAGCTCGCCGCCGCCGTCGGGCAGGGCATCGAGCGCTACCTCACCACCGGCGACCCTGGCTCCGGCTTCGTCGACCCCTACCCGCGCGCCATGGGCGTCGGCGGCGACGGCACCGCTGGGCCCGGCTGCATCGACCCGCCCCTCTGATCGGAGCAGGCGCGCAGATTCGACGC
>Ga0136640_10001203_pt1 | contig 10263 bp, 13 predicted proteins | sample AntDrymUQ8642106_2_FD_105498 | JGI IMG/M metagenome (GOLD analysis project Ga0136640, IMG submission 105498) | Polar desert sand microbial communities from Dry Valleys, Antarctica - metaG UQ864 (21.06) | ecosystem: Environmental > Terrestrial > Soil > Desert | place: Antarctica: Dry Valley...
CCGAAAAGGCTTTCCGCCACTGGCAAACCAAGCCGTAAGTGTTAAAACCGCTAACAAAATAAATGTATTAATCAGGTGCGCCGCCATCGAAAAAGCGCGAACAATTGATGGATTTAGCGCAACAAGTTTGAATAAAACAAGTATTGCTCCGATCAATGCTTCGATCACAATAAACACCAGAGAAGCAGAAGTTATCTTCCGCATAAAACTACCTTTAGCGTATTTGCGGAAAGCCCAAACGCACATCGCCAGAACTGCGACGAGCGCCAAACCACTAGTGAGACGGTGTGAAAATTCGATAACAGTTTTAAGCTCAGGCGCGCTCGGAACAATTTCTCCGCCGCACGTCAGCCAGTATTGACCGCAGCCGTCGCCTGAAAGCGATGCCCGGACAACTACGCCCCAGAGAATGACGACAATGTTATACGCCAAAACAAACCACGCATATTTGGCGAATCTATCTAACTTAATTTGCAAGTTTGAATCAGAGTCCATTTTTGTTAAATTCAAAATTAACATATAAAAATCGAAACTTAAATGATGCGAAAGATTAGAAAAACTTGATGGAAATAGAACATTTTTTTACTTGTCCGCACTGCTGGCAAACGATTTCGATGATTTTGGACTTATCGATCGAAGACCAGAGCTATGTGGAAGATTGCGAAATTTGCTGTAACCCGATTCAAATTGATTTTACGGCGGAAAATTCGGAACTAAAAGAGTTTTTGGCAAATAGTATTGAACAATAGGAAATTAGAGAGTAAATCAAAAATCGAGCGGTTTATATTTTATTGCCTGTCTGCCAATGAAAAATGAGAGAATTGACAAACTTCTTTTCGAGTTAGGTCTTGCCGAATCAATTGCCAAGGCTCAATCTTTAGTGATGGCGGGCATTGTGCTGGTTGATGAAAAACGTGTCGAAAAACCTTCAGAGGCTTTTCCGCGTGATAAACAAATCAGAATCAAAGCTAATTTTCTAAGAAATAAATATGTTAGTCGTGGAGGATTGAAACTTGAGAAAGCTTTAGAGGATTTTCATATTCGCCTGAGTGAATATGTCTGTCTCGATGTTGGCGCTTCCACTGGCGGTTTTACTGATTGCTTATTACAAAATGGAGCAAAAAAAATCGTCACAATTGATGTCGGAACAAATCAACTTGATTGGAAATTGAGAAATAATAAAAAAGTTGAGGTACATGAAAACGTTAACGCAAGATATCTCAAGCCTGAAAATTTTGAAGAAAAATTCGACTTAATTGTTATGGATGTATCGTTTATATCCGTGACAAAAATTTTTCCGGCACTCATTCCACTGATGAAAGAAACGGGGGAAATCATTTCGTTGATAAAACCGCAGTTCGAGGTAAAAAAAGGTGAAGTCGGCGATGGCGGAATTGTGCGAGACGAAGAAATACACAAGCGAATTGTGTTTGAAATAAACTCTTTCGCCGATCTGTGCGGTTTAAAAGTTTCAGGTGTGATTGAATCGCCAATTTTGGGAGCCGAAGGCAACAAGGAATTCCTAGCTTTATATGAAAGAAAGTAGAAATCTAGAAAATAAAATTAACAATGAAGAGAAAAAATTTGTTGAGGGAATTGATTTCTATTTTGAGAATGGATTAATGGTTTTGACCGAATACTTTTTGCTCGAACGTGGTTTTTGTTGCAAAAATGCTTGCCGAAATTGTCCTTACAAAAATAAAATTTCGTGACTATAAAAGAAAAGTGTCGAGTTCTTCTCTATGTTCGCGAGTCATATTTGTTTTAACCGATACTTCCGGTTTTGGCGCGCGCGCTATTGTTATCGGAACTTCAGTAGAACAACAAACTTTAATCAAAATATCATAATCTTTCTGCATTTTCTCTTGTGATTTGAGCCAGTTTAACGTGTACTGAATAATTTGTGCCGCGAAAATATCTTCTGGCATCTGTATTCGGTAATGCATCCACTTTCCCTCGCGCCTCGCCGTTACGAGGTTTGCGTTTCTTAAATAAGCAAGGTGACGCGAAATTTTCGGTTGGCTTTCATTTAAAACTTCCGTAAAAAAACAAACGCAGACTTCCTCTCGACGCATTAAATTCAACAACCGAAGACGGGTTTTGTCCGCTAATGCCAAAAATAGATTTTCCATCTCAGCAAAAATTATTTCATTATTCATAAAGTAAATTTAGCACAAATTTTAGTTCTTGTCTTGACGTAATCAGCTTCCATAGAATTGTTTAAATTAATATATATGTTTGTGCGTATATAAAACTTGAAAGGAGTTATTTAGGACATACACAAAGTTCATATTTCTCTTAATGTAAAAGATCTAAACGAAAATGCCGGATTCTACAAAAAAATGTTTGACGTGAAGCCGGTGAAACATTTTAGTGATTATGCTAAATTTGAGGTGACAAGTTCGTTACTTAATCTGTTTCTGAATCAAACTGACTTCACCCGCGGAGGCTCGGTTTCCCATCTCGGAGTTGAGGTTTTCTCGACTGATGAAGTTTTAGCGACCCACGACAAATGGATAAAAAGCGGACTTTTGAGGCTCGATGAAATGCAGGTTGATTGATGTCACGCAAAGCAGGATAAAACTTGGGTTAAAGACCCGGACGGAAATGAATGGGAAGTTTTTGTCGTTTTAGATGGCGCGTTCCAGAAGAAGAAATGAAAGGAATTGAATCAAGTTGTCGTCAGCCAAAGCTAACTGGTATTGGTAAACAGGTTGATTCGGTTCAAAATTTTTGCTGATGTATAAAATATGAAATCTAACAAATCTTTTTTTACAAAAGTCGTCCACGCCGGAGAAAATTTAACCGAGCATTTCGGGGCAATTTCTGTTCCGATTTATAATGCGTCAATCTTCTCCTTTGCTGATGCCGATGAAGGCGCGGCAATTCATAATTATCAAAAAGAAGGCTTTTTTTACGGCAAGCTTGGAAATCCGACGCAAAACGCTTTAGAAAAAACTATTTCCGAACTCGAAAACGGTGAATCAGCTCTTACTTTTGCTTCGGGAATGGCAGCAGTTTCCGCCGCAGTTTTAACATTGACAAAAACCGGCGACCATATTGTTGCGCCTGATTCGATGTATTCAACAACCACAATTTTCCTCCAGCATTTAGCTGAAAATTTTGGAGTTGAGGTGAGTTTTATTGATTCTGCAAATGCCGAAAATTATGCAGGCGCTGTTCGCCGGAACACAAAAGTTTTTTGGATTGAAACACCTTCAAATCCATTGCTTAAAATTACGGACATTGCCGCCGTCGCAAAAATTGCAAGGGATAAAGGAATTAAAACAATTACCGACAATACATTTGCGACACCTTTCAATCAAAAACCACTTGAACTCGGCGTCGATTTGGTAATTCACAGCGCAACCAAATATCTTGGCGGACACAGCGATTTAACTGCCGGCTTACTCGTCGGGAAAAAAGAAATAGTAGAAGAGACCAGATTTAAGATAACAAAACTTTACGGCGGAAACATTGCGCCGCAAGTTGCCTGGCTAGTTCTGCGCGGAATAAAAACGCTTGCCTTACGAATGGAAAGCCATAACAAAAACGCATTCGCTATAGCAAATATGTTAGAGAAGCACCCAAAAATAAAAACTGTTTTTTATCCTGGTTTAGAGATACACGAAAACCACGAAACCGCAAAAAGGCAAATGAAAGGTTTCGGCGGTATGGTTGCGTTTGATGTCGGTGGTTTAGAAGGAGGCAGACGCTTTGTCAATAATGTAAAACTCTGCACGCTCGCTACTTCGCTCGGCGGAGTCGAAACGATTGTTCAGCATTCAGCCTCGATGACGCACGCCACAATTCCCTCTGAGCAAAGATTGAAAGCAGGTATAACCGACGGTTTAATTCGACTTTCGGTCGGCATCGAAGATGTTGATGATTTGATTGCGGATTTGCAGCATGCGCTGGAGAAGATTTAAAGATGCGCTTATCAAAAAGTCTGTCCGCCGAGTTTCTCGGCACTACCGGACTGCTTGTTATTCAAGTTTTGCACGAAATTGATATTGACATTTCAAAAACTGCTCAAAATCAATTGGTGAATTTGTCAAAGAGGAATTTGATTATGCCTTGACTGTTTGTGACAATGCAGAGGAAAATTGCCTGTATTTTCCGGCAAACATAAAAGTGATTCATCATTTCTTTGCAGACCCGGCAAATGTTGAAGGTGATGAAGAAACTCGGCTTGCATCCTTACGCCCGATTCGCAATCAAATACAGGAATATTTCAACAATACTTTTATTGAGATTATCGGTAAAGAGTAAAATCAAAAAATGTCTTATATTCTCGCGCTCGACCAAGGTACTACAAGCAGCCGTTCAATAATTTTTGATCAACACAGCCAAATAATTTCTGTCGCTCAAAAAGAACACACGCAGATTTTTCCAAAAAGCGGTTGGATTGAACATAATCCGTTTGAGATTTGGGAGACTCAGAGAGACACCGCAATCAAAGCATTACAAAAAGCCAATTTATCAAGCGAAGACATCGTTGCTGTCGGAATTACGAATCAGCGCGAAACAACCGTAGTTTGGAACAGGCAAACGGGCGAACCTGTTTGTAATGCCGTCGTTTGGCAAGACCGCCGGACTTCCGGTTTTTGCGATCAAGTGCGAAAGGATTACGGCGATTTGATTCGTAAAAAAACCGGACTTGAAACAGACGCGTATTTTAGCGCAAGCAAGATAAATTGGATTTTGGAAAACGTCGAAGGCGCCAGACGACAAGCCGAAAGCGGTGAACTTCTCTTTGGAACGATTGACACCTGGCTTGTTTGGAAATTTACAAATAGCGAAAAGCATTTGACCGATGTTTCAAACGCTTCTCGGACAATGCTTTTTAATATTGAAACGCTTCAATGGGACGAAGAGCTTCTGGAGATTTTTAACGTTCCGCGACAGATTTTGCCTGAAGTGCATTCTTCTTCCGAGATTTACGGCGAGGTAAAAACACCGGATGAACTTGCGGGAATAAAAATCGCCGGAATTGCGGGTGACCAGCAAGCAGCACTCTTCGGGCAGATGTGTTTCAAAAAAGGTTTATCGAAAAGCACTTACGGTACGGGTTGTTTTTTATTGCAGAACACGGGTGCAGAAATTAAAAAATCGGAAAATAAACTGCTCACGACAATTGCCTGGCAAATCGACGCTAAAACCGAATATGCGCTTGAAGGAAGCGTATTTATCGGAGGCGCGGTGGTTGGGTGGCTGCGCGATTCCCTGCAAATAATCCAAGATTCGGCTGATGTTGAGGTACTGGCAAATTCTGTCGAAGATACCGACGGAGTGTATTTTGTGCCGGCGTTTGCAGGTCTTGGCGCGCCGCACTGGAACCAGGACGCGCGAGGTTTGATAATAGGTTTAACGGGTGGCACGGGCAGAGCGCACATTGCCCGCGCGGCGATTGAATCAATTTGTTATCAAACGGCGGATTTGCTCGACGCCATGCAAGCCGATTCAAAAATCAAGTTAAATGAATTAAGAGTTGACGGAGGCGCGAGCCGAAACGATTCACTTTTACAGTTTCAGGCAAATATTTTGCAAATTCCCGTCGTGCGGTCGCGCATTACGGAAACAACCGCCCTCGGGGCGGCTTACATGGCAGGTTTAGCAACCGGATTTTGGGAAAGTACTGACGAACTCGCCTCACACCAGACAGCGGAAAAAGTTTTTAACCCGCAAATGCTAGAAACAAAAGCGAAAGAACTGCGGAGGCGATGGAGTGAAGCGGTTAAAAGGGCGATGAACTGGAAAGTTTAAGAAACAAAATGTGCGTAAACACTGATGACGCGAAGTTTTGAAGACAATGAATTTCAATAGTAAAAAACCATCAAGGAATTTCCGCAAAGGCGCAAAGTTCACAAAGAAATATTATTATTCTTCACTTTTGCGAAAAAAGTTGAGCGGTGCTTTTCATACACTACTCAACTTTTTTTCAAGTTAACTCAAATTCAATTAAATCTCGTGATTTTCGCTGGTTGATTTGCTCTTTCCGGTAAAGACTTGAGATTGCGGAAGCGGCAAACCGACAGCGTCGGATTTAACTTCGAGTTCGATGTCAAGAATATTATCTTCGTCATCATTGATAATCATTTTGCCGGATTGCTTCGAAAAAATAAGTTTATTTTGGTCTTCATCGAAATCAACCGTGACGAGGTCGCCGGTTTCAACTTGTTGGGTTGCCACTAGATTCGAAAGCGGATAAACCAAAAACCTTTCGATGGCGCGTTTTAGATGTCGCGCGCCGTATTTCAAATCAATGCCTTCGCCGAGAAGAAATTCTTTAGCTTCATCGGTACATTCAAAAATAAATTTTGTTCCGGCAGATTCGGTGATGCGTGCTTGAACCGATTTAAGTTCAATGTTCAAGATTTGGCGCAGGTGATGTTCCTTTAAAGTTCTGAAAACAACCACCTTGTCAATCCGATTCATGAATTCTGGCGAGAATTTACGTTTTGCCGCTTCAAGCGCCGTTCGGTATATTTTCGTATCTATTTCGTTGTCATCAGGATTTTTTCCTGTTTTGGTCGGAGCAAAACCAATTCCGCCGGAAATCATTTCGCTCATTTCCCGCGCGCCGAGATTTGAGGTCATAATAACGACTGATTTTGAAAAATCAACACGGCGATTATCGCCCAAAGTCAAAGTCGCTTTGTCTAAAATGCCGAGCAGAAGCTGCCAGAGCGCATCCGAAGCCTTTTCAATTTCGTCAAAAAGGACAAATGTTAATTTCGTTTCTTCGGTATGTCCTTTATCAAGATTTTCCTGCGTCAACATCGGCGAAGTTTCGCGGTGTCCCAAATATCCCGGAGGAGAGCCGATTAATTTGGCAATTTCGTGCGAATGCTGAAACTCCGCGCAATCAATTTTGACAACGGCGTGCGGTTCGCCAAATAAAACTTCGGCGGCAGCTTCAACGACACGGGTTTTCCCCGAACCGGTCGGACCTAAAAACAACATTGTGCCAAGCGGGCGCGCCGGATTATTCATTCCTGCCAGATAAATCTGAAAAAGTCCGCTCATCCGGCGGACGGCGCGTTCCTGTCCGACGATAAAGCCGGTTAGTTTGTCTTCAAAGTCTTTCGCACGGGGACTTTTTTTGTCCGGGTCAAGTAAGACTAAACTTTCGGAAGTTTCTTTCTTTTTAGCCATTTCGTTTTTCATTTCGTTTCTCTCCTCATCCGTTGCAAGAACGCTTTCTCTTTAAACGACTTGCAAAATATAAACGAATTTCCGAATCTGAATTTGCCGACAAAACTTGCGGCAAATTCGCCATTGTATTGATGATTTCAAAAGATTTTTCGTTGGCTGGACTTTGAATCAGGAAGGCTAGTCCAATGGAATGTGAGCCAACTTCGATAATGATGCGACTCTTATCTATTGTTTAACACAAACGTATAAAATTATGCAAGGGAAATCTTCACTAACTACTTTAAAAAAACATATGCATATCGTTTGGCAATTTGAATTTGGATGTCTAATATTTACTTTTGCCAAAACTCTATTTATACTTTCTCAAACAATAAAATAAGAAAAATAAAATGAAATTTAATTTTACATACAAAATTGTCAGCGTCGGATTAATTATAACTTTTGCATTTTTGAATTTTGCCTGCCAAAAGCCGCAACCTGTCGAAACTCCCGGCACTCAAACGCCGCAACCTGTCGAGACTTCCGGTGCGCAAACGCCAACCGAAGCCTACAAAATGCTTTTCGCCGCTGTAAAAAGCAAAGATACTGAGAAAATAAAGCAGATGGTGTCAAAGGAAACCCACGGGCTGGCTGAATTTATGGCGGCAAGGCAAAATCAGCTAATTGCCAAAAGTTTTGAAAATGGATTTACAGCGACGACGTTTTCTGCGGAGCTGCCGGAAATTCGTGATGAACGGGTCAAAGACGAATTTGGCGCTGTTGAAGTTTACAATCAACAAGATAAAAGATGGGAAGATTTGCCGTTTATCAAAGAAGGTTTGGGCTGGAAGCTCGCTATCGGCGACGTTTTTAAAGGAACACACAAATCACCCGGTGACCCAAAATCGCAAGCTACGAAAAATGCTTCCAATGCTTCCGCCGGCAACATGATTCCGACCTCGCCCAATACGAACGGCAATTCGCTGACAAACACAAACATCAAGAGTGATAAAAATAAATCTATCGAAGCTCCTTTTGAATCTCCCGCAAACAAAAAGCCAAACGAGTGATTAGCGAACGGCAAATAAAGGAAATATTATTGCAATATGAAAGACACGGCTGGAATTTATGCCGTGTTTTGCTTTCCGCACAAACCATAGAAATTTTGGCTGATTCTCTAAAAACTCTTTTCGGTGAAACGGAAATTATTTTATTTGAATTTGACGCGGCTTGGTTTTCGCGTCCTTCACCGAACAATTATGGCAATGAGGCTTGGGAGCTGCGACGTTTAAGCGGAACCCCCTTTGCTCTTGTTGAAGTTTTTGAAGCTGAAGACGATGAAGCGGTTCGGGAAGAAGCACGCAAAGAAATGGAAACGCGGCTTGTCGGGCAGGCATCGAAGTTTCCAAATCGGCAATCCTAAAACTAAATTTTATCTGCCGATTTACAAACCTTTATATTTATTGCAAACTATGTTTATTGAAATGACCATTAAAGATTTTGGTGCGCGAGTCGAAAGTGTTTGGGAAGGCATGCGCCCGATGACGAAAAAAATGTTAGTCGGTGTCTTGCAGGCAAGTGTTGAAAATTTGCCCGCAGCCAAAGTACAAAAATTCTCTTACGATGCCCATGCCGATTGGGAATTGAGCCGCTTGCTCTCTGCACTAGACGAGCAAACAAAAGATTCGGAAGTAAAAAAGGATGAGGAAAAACTGTCTGAAATAAAAAAACTTGCAGATACTTGCGCGTCGGTTCTGCAAACACAAACCGAATCGGCTGAAATATTCATTCAACTCGCCGAACGTCTTTTGCAACGCAATGATTTTAACAAACTTGACCGTTTAGCCGATTTACTTTCCGAACGTTTTTCCGTCGGTGAAATAGCGGAAATTGTCCGACAATCAGAGATGGCGCAAATCCGTGCTCTCGCCTACGAAGCTTTGACCGTGATGTCCGTTCCCAGCCTTTTGCCTCTTTTAGACGATTCGCTTTATTTTGAAATTATCCGTAATGTTCTCGAACAACAAGCCTTTGAATTTGATAATGCTGATGCTCAACAAGTACTTGAGCAGATAGAGTTTGATGAAATAAACGACGAATAATTTCTCGAGTCAGTAAAAAATCTTCAACCAAACAATAATTTCCCCGAACTCCGCGTCCAATAAAAAGCATCTATGAAAGAAGTAACAATTGTCTGCGACGGTTCCAGTCTCGGCAACGGAAAAGAAAAACCGCGCGCGGCAGCCATTGCTGTGCTTGGCTATCGCGGTTATTGGCGGGCGTTTGGCGAGTATTTAGGTGAAGCAACGAATCAACAAGCCGAAATTGCGGCGGCTTGGATAGGACTTAAAACTTTGCGCGAACCGTGCCGCGTTAAACTCCTTACAGATTCGCGCTACGTAGTGGAAACGATGACGGGAAACTTTCGTAAAAAGGCAAATTTAGAATGGTGGAAAAAGCTCGATAATGTCGCCCAAAAACATGAGATAAGTTGGGAGTGGACGAAAGGACACGACGGACACGAAATCCAGGAAGTAGCTGATAAAATGGCGCGAAAAGCCGCTGAACTCGGGCGGATTGACGAAGCAATTTTAGATGAGGCAATATCGGAAATCGGCGTAAGAGAAATTTAGAAATGGAAACTGGAAAATGTAAAACGGAAAATAAAAGCAAGCGGAATAATTTTTTGCTGCTCGTCTTTCGTTCTTTATCTTTTTTTATCTTGTTTATTTTCTGTCTTTCAACTTCATTTGTTCAGGCGCAAAAGAGAAATTCGCTCGGTTGGGTTTGGCAAAATCCGCTTCCGCAAGGCAATCCGCTTTATGCCATTCATTTTGACAAACAAAAACAGATGGGTTTTGCAGTCGGTGCGGAAAGTACTATTTTGCGAACCGAAGACGGCGGCTTTAATTGGCAGAAGCAACCTTCACCGAATGATGCAACTTTGTCCGGTGTTTTTGTTAAAAGTGAAAATAGTGCTGTCATTGTCGGCGCGCGGGGCACGATTCTTTTAACCGACAATGACGGAAAGGAATGGAAACAAATAAAGACTGAAGTCAAAGATCACCTTTATAGTGTTATATTTACCGGCAAAAATTTTCAAATAGGCTGGGCTGTCGGCACCTA
>Ga0136640_10001204_pt1 | contig 10263 bp, 10 predicted proteins | sample AntDrymUQ8642106_2_FD_105498 | JGI IMG/M metagenome (GOLD analysis project Ga0136640, IMG submission 105498) | Polar desert sand microbial communities from Dry Valleys, Antarctica - metaG UQ864 (21.06) | ecosystem: Environmental > Terrestrial > Soil > Desert | place: Antarctica: Dry Valley...
CCAGGACGCGGCGCGATGAGCGCCGAGTTTCTGTTGATCTCGCTGATCGTCGTCGCCACGCCGGGCACCGGTGTCGTCTACAAGCCCCGGTGAGCCTCACGTCCTGCGCATGCTCGGGTTGAGCGCGGTCTTCATGTTGATCACCTTCGTCGTCTTCGCGGCCTACGGGGTGATGGCCGCGGGGGTGCGAGAGTAAGTGATCACCCGTCCTCACGTACTGACCTGGATGCGCCGTGCCTTCGCCGGCTCCTTCGTCGCGCTGAGCGCGAAGCTCGCCTTCACCAGGCAGTAGCTGCACCGCTGCCGGCCTGCGACCATTTCCGAGAGGATGCGCGTCGCCAGGCTCGATCATGTGGTGCTTACCGTCCGCGACCTCGATGCAACGACCGCTTTCTACGAACGGGTCCTGGGCATGCGCCGGATCGAATTCGCCGGCGGGACGCGCGTCGCGCTGGCCTTCGGCGAGCAGAAGCTCAACCTGCACGAGCAGGGAAGCGAGTTCCTGCCCAACGCGCGCGAGGCCCGACCGGGCAGCGCCGACCTTTGCCTGCTCGTGGAGACACCGCTCGATCAGGTGCTCGCTCACCTGAGGTCCCAAGGAGTCGCGCTCGAGCACGGCCCGGACGGCGCCGATGGCGCGACAGGCCCGTTGCGGTCGGTGTGGATCCGCGACCCGGATGGCAACCTCGTAGAGCTCGCCGAGAAGACCTAGCGCCAAGGATCCGCGGAACCCGAGTGACCGGGGGAAGCGAGTGTCAGGCGCGGCGCCTCCGTCCAGACTGAAGGGGAGAGGAGCGCCGTCCGATTCCCTCTCTACCTTGAGCCGCAGATGAACCCTCGACTTGCCATTCAGCCCACGCTCGGATCGCCCGAGCCCCTCGCTTCCGGCCGGGTCTTTCTCTGCGACGTGAACGACGGCGACCAGGTCCGCGCCGTCTTCGCGGTGCGTGAGCGCAGCCGGCTCACCCGTCGTAGCGGCGAGGACTTCGTGAAGCTGATCGTGGGCGACCGCACGGGCACCGTCGAGGCTGTCGCCTGGGACGATGTCGACGCCTGCTTCGAGTGCACCGCCCCGGGAACGGTCGTCCTCATCGAGGGGCCCTTCTCGGTCCACCCGCGCTACGGCGCGAAGGTGACAATCCAGCAGGTCCGGGTGGCGAATGAGGACGAGTACGAACAGGCCGACCTAGTCGAGGGCTCACCGATCCCGGTGGATCGCCTCGAAGCCGATCTCCGCGACCTCCTCGGCACGATCCAGACGCCTGACCTGTCGCGTCTGCTCGACCGGTTCTTCGGCCCTGAAACTGAGAGCTGGCAGCGCTTCCGGGTCGCTCCGGCCGCGAAGTTCTACCACCAGGCCTACGTGCACGGGCTGCTCGAGCACGCGCTCTCGGTCGCCCAAGCGGTCAGCGCGGCGGCCGCGGCATTCCCCGGGATCGATCGCGACCTCGCGGTCACCGGCGCCCTGCTTCACGACATCGGAAAGACACAGGCCTACAACTCGGATCCGCTCGCGATCGACCTCACCGACGTGGGTCGCCTCCTCGGCGAGATCCCGCTCGGCTACTACCTGGTCCGCCGCGAGATCGAGTTGATCGATGGCTTCGACCCGGAGCTCGCCCGTGCGGTGCTCCACATCATCCTGTCCCACCACGGCACGCACGAGATGGGCTCGCCCGTGGTCCCCGCGACGCGCGAGGCGACGCTCGTCCACATGATGGACAACCTGGGCGGCAGGCTCGGCAGCTTCGACCGTATCCAACGTGAGTTGCCCGCGGGCCAGATCTGGTCGAAGTTCGATCGCGGCCTCGACTCCGCCGCCTACTTCAGCACCCGCCGCGCGGCCTAGCCGAACACCAGCCGATCGGCGAGGTCGCGGCAGCGCTGAATCCGCCCCACCTGGAAGCCCGCTCCCGCGATGCAGGCGCGCACGCGGTCCGCCTCGCCGCTCGAGCCCTGCGAGTCCAGGGTGTCGGCGTAGGAGAGCGAGAAGGTGCGGTCCGACTGGGCCTGGGTGAGCAGGCGGCGACCCAAATCGTCACACCGCTTCATCGCCCTCGTGTCTCTGTCCGCGTCCTGGATGCAAGTGCGGACTTCGCGAAATGCCTCCGGCCAATTCGAACGCAGGCTGTCGGCGAAAGACGTCGCCCGGTTTCGCGCCAAGTCGAGCTCGAAATCGCTCGTCCCCTGGTTTCCGCCGACCTGCTGCGCTTGGATCTGGCGCCCGACCTCGCCGCCCAGCTTCTCGGTCGTGTCGAGCACCGGGCGGAGGATGAAGAAGTAGAAAGCGGCGAGGATCGCCACGGTGGTGACGATCTTCAGGAGCGGGTTCAGGAATGTTCCGGCGCCGATCACACTGCTTCCCCCCGCGCCGAGCGCGGCAACGGCACCCTAGCGCGTACATAAAGACGCAAAAGGCGCAGTTTGCGATCTGCCCGACTCGAAGCGAGCACCCAACCCTCAATATCCTGACCCGCATGGCCAAGGACACAGAGAAGTTGATCAGGCAGCTCTCCTTGATCTCGTTCCTGATGGCCAACCGGCGCCCCGTTTCGGCGCTTGAGATCAAGCGCGAGGTCGAGGGGTACAGCTCGATGAACGAGGACGCGTTCGCGCGCCGTTTCTACGCGGACCGCGCCGAGCTCGAGAGCCTCGGCATCTCACTGCAGGTCGAGAAGCCGGCCGAGGGCTTCTTCGAAGCGGAGCTCTACGCCCTGCCGCCGGAGAACTACTACCTGCGCCCGATCGAGTTCGCCGACGGTGAGCTCGCGGCGCTGCGGACCGCACTGGGGCTGCTCGACGGCGAGTTCGCCTACGCCGAGCCGCTTCGCCTCGCGCTCCAGCAGGTGTCGTGGGGTCGCCCGAGCCCGCTCACCGAGGGCGAGGACGTGCCGATCGACGTCCGGCTTTCCACCAACGGAGGCGGCAAAGAGCTATCGCAGCGCCTGGCGAAGATCGAGACGGCGATTTCGCGCCGCAAGACGATCGAGTTCAGCTACTACACGATGGAGCGCGACGAGGTCTCCGACCGCAAGGTCAACCCGTACCACCTCGTCTTCCGAGACGGCCAGTTCTATCTGATCGGGCTCTCGCACGAACGCGAGGCCGTCCGCATCTTTCGCCTCTCGCGGATCCGCGGCAAGGTCTCCTACGCGTCCAAGGCCGAGCACGATTTCTCGTCGCCCGAGAACTTCGACCGGCGCGACTACGGCTCGCGTTCCGAATGGCAGATGGGTGGCATCACCGGCACGGCTCGGATCTTTGTGCGCGAGCGCATTGCCTGGCTCGTCGAGCGGGACTTCGGCAAGTACGGCTCGCTGCGCAAGGTCACGAAGGACGACGGGGTGAGGGGCCGCGGCATGATCTACGAGACGGACTACGCGTCGATCAGGCAGCTCATCTCCTGGGTCCTCTCGTGGCGTGACAACGCGCATCTCATCGCGCCTTCCGAGGCGGCGACCGAGGGTGGCAAGCGGCTCGAGCTCCTGCGCGAGCGCCACGTCGGAGCGTTCGAGGTGGCGTCGACGGTCGCTCGCCCGATCCTCGAAGCAGAGGGCAGGCCTTCCCGCTCGAACGGCAGCCGTAGCCGCGGCGAGGCCGTGATCCGGCCGGAGCGCTTCGCCCGGCTGGTCACGCTGGCCGGACTCCTGATCGGCGCGGCGCGCGAGGAGGACAAGCTGCCCGTCACTCACGTCCTTCGCGAGCTGAACATCTCGCTCGCAGAGCTCCGCGAGGACATCGACGTCTTGAACGTCGTCAACTTCGGCGGCGGCACGTACGTCCTCTACGCCGAGATCGTCGGCGACGAGATCGAGGTCGACCCGGACACCTACGGCGACAACTTCGCCCGCCCCGCCCGCCTGCTTCCGCTCGAAGCGAAGGCGCTGATCGCGGCGATCGACCTCTTCGGCGACCATCTGCCCCAGGCCGGGCTGCGAACGGCGAGGGAGAAGATCGTCGAGGCGCTCGGGCACGATCCCTCCGAGGAGGGCCTCGAGATCGCACCGGGCCGCGACGACTCTCACGTGGTCCGCAAGGTGAACGAGGCGATCCACCTCCACCGGATCCTCGAGCTCCACTACTACAAGGAGAACGAGGACAAGTTCGTCGAGCGCCGCGTCGAGCCCTACCAGCTCGTGAATGGACCCGAGGGCTGGTATCTCGGCTGCTACGACCTCGCGCAGCGCGATACGCGCCACTTCCGACTCGACCGGATGAAGGAGGCGCAGGTGACCGGCGAGGAGTTCGAGCCGCGCGAGGGCATCGACGAGCGCCTGGCCGAGCAGGAGTGGCTGGCGCACGGCGAAGTGGCGAGCGCCGGCGTCGCGCGGGTCTGGGTCGCACCGGATCGTGCGCGATGGATGCGCGAGGAGCGCACGGTCGTCGAGGAGCTGGCCGACGGCGCCGTCGTCGTTGAGGTGCCTTATGGGTCGACCGAGTGGCTCGTCCGCGAGATCCTGAAGGGCGCCGGTGACCTTGTTGCGCTCGAGCCTGACGACGCGCGCGAGGCCGTTCTCGCCGCTGTCGGCGAAGCCACCTAGCGGTTCATGCCCGAGGCCGCGCCCGGCGGGGCCGACCTGGTTTGCATCCGGGCGCCGAATCCCGGGCCGATGACGTTGAGCGGCACCAACACCTACGTGGTGGGCCGCGAGCCCGCCTGGGTGATCGACCCGGGCCCGGACGACGCCGGGCACATCGAGGCCGTGCGGGCCGAGGGTGAGATCCGCGGCGGCATCGTGGGCGTTCTCCTCACCCATTCGCACGCGGATCACACGGCTGGGGTCGCGGGGCTGGGCGCTCCGGTGTTACGGGGCGCGGTCAGCGAGGGCGACGAGATGCGGCCTGCCGTGGGGGGCGCCGCGGCGCGAACTGATCCATCTGGCGACCACCCCCCGGTCGCGAAACGCGTCAGTTCACGCGTGAGCGTTCCCGGCACACCCCTCGCCGCCCTTCCCACCCCTGGCCACGCAGCCGACCATGCGTGCTTCCTCTGGGCTGACGTCCTCTTCTGCGGCGACCTAATCCTCGGCGAGGGGTCGACGATCGTCCCGCCGGAGGCCCTCGGCGGCTCGCTCGTGGATTACTTGCGCTCGCTCGAGCTTGTTCACGACCTAGACGCCAAGCTCTTCGCGCCGGGGCACGGCTCGTGGATCACGGACCCGCGAACGAAGATCAGCGAGTACCTGGCTCACCGCCGCGAGCGCGAGCGCAAGCTGCTGGCCGCGCTCGCCGGAGGCGAGCGATCGCGTGCCCGGCTCCTCGACGCCGCGTGGTCGGACGTGCCGGCCCAGCTTCGGCCCGCCGCGGCGCTGGCGATGCAGGCGCATCTCGAGAAGCTCGAGGCGGAAGGGCGCGGGACGCTTGAGCTCACCGACTGACGCCGGCCGCATCGGCCGGTCAGCACTGCGGCTGATCCCGGTCACCTACACCCTGGTCGGGCTGGGACTTGGCGTACTCGCGGGCGAGCTGGCCGGGCCTAACGGGCCGCGGATCGTGTGGCTGGCGCTCGCGCTCGCGCTCGCCATCCCTTCGGCCATCGCCATCGCGCTTCGCGTACGCCCGGCGTTCGCGCCGAGCCGGATCACCGACATACTGGCCGGGGGCCTGGCGGTCGTCGGCTCCTTCCGGCTCCTCCAGACAGGGGGCGAGACGTGCATCGGTCTCGCCGAGGGCGGATGCCCCGAGTCCGCCGCCGTCCCGATCGCGCTGCTCGTGCTTGCCCTCTTGGTGACGATCATCGGCTTGGCGATCTCGACGTTCACTGGCTTCTTTTCGATCTGGCGCGAGGTGATCAGGCGATTGCGCGGTGGGGCGAGGGAAGACGATCGGCAGGGGTGGCGATAGGTGTCAGCTCTGCGCAAGTGACCTGCGGGGAAGCCGGGCGGCCAACCGCCAGCCGTCCGCCACCGGCCCGGCCGCGAGGGTCCCGCCGCAGGCCGTGACCCGCTCGCGTAGGCCGCGTAGGCCGTTTCCGGTGCCACCGCCCGCGAGCCTCGTTTCGCCACTGGTCCGATCGTTGTGGACCTCCACCACGAGCTCTCGATCCTCGCCGGACAGGAGGACCGAGACGGACGCGCCGGACGCGTAGCGCAACGCGTTCGTTAGCCCCTCCTGAACGACGCGGTAGGCGACCTCGACCAGCTCGGCCGGCAGGCCCTCACGCTCCCCCTCTAGCCGAAGCGTGACGTTCAGGCCGCTGCCGGCGGCGCGGAACACCAGCTCGTCGAGCAGCGCCAGGTCCGGTACCGAGCCGACTGCGCTCTCGTCACCGAGCAGAGTAACGAGGCGGCCCATGTCCTGCTCAGCCTGCCGGGCGGCGCCCGCGATTGCCTCGAAGGTGTCCGCCGTGAGCTCGGGGTCTTGGGCCACCAACCGCTGTCCGGCGCTCGCCTGGACCACCATCACGCTGATCGCGTGGGCGACGATGTCGTGGAGTTCGGAGGCGATCCTGGCGCGCTCGTAACGAACCGAGAGGGCGGCATGCGCCTCGCGCTCCTCCTCGAGCTCACGCGCGCGGGCCTCGAGCTCGGCGGCGACCTCCTCCCGGTCCCCGAGCGCCCGGCCGGCACCCCACGCGGCGACCGGCACGAAGAGATAGGGAACCGCCTCGCCGCCGGTGAGAGCGGCGGAGAAGACCGAGACGGCAACCAGGGCGACGAGGCCGGCGATCGACGAGGAGCCTTCGTCCCAGCGGCCGGCGAGGAAGGCGTGCGCCAAGACCAGCACGTAGACCGGCTCGGGGATCTCCTCTCGCGCCGGAAGGCTGGCCAGGAGGGTCACCACCACGATCATCCATGCGACCCGCGGATGAGCATGGGCGCCGCCGAGAGCCGCCCCGATGACGATCCCGGCGGCGATCCAGAGGACCGACGGCCGCGACAGCGCCGCCGCTCCGGCCCCGACGAGCGCCCCGCCGAGGCCGGTCGCGAGCTGTGCGCGACGCTCTCCCAACCTAGACCTGGGCCGGAGCCAACACGGGAAGCAGGGCAGTGGCGCTCGACCGCCCGCCCCGGGTCGTGGTTTCGAGCGTGCCGTGATGGAGCTGCACACGCTCGCGGGCGCGCTCGATCGACGCCGTGGCGCGGCGGCGCGACGGACCGGAGACCTCGAGCTCGAGGGCCGAGTCGGCAAAGCGCACGCACACTTCCACGTCGTCGGAGTCCTCGAGGGCGGCGAGGAGGTGCTCGACGATTCGGTAGGCGGAGAGCTCGACGCCGGCCGGCAACGTCCGCGGGTTGCCCTCGACGGTCAAACCCGCATCGACGCCCTTGGCGCGGACGAGCAGCGCCTCCAGGTGGGTAAGCGTGGGCTGCGGCGTCGTCTCGGCGCCGGCAGAGTCGTCGCGCAGCACCCCGACGAGCGCGCGCATCTCCTCGAGCGTCTGCCGGCTCTGGTTCTCGATCTCGACGAGCGCCGCGTTCGTGCTGGTCGCGTCACCGATCTCCGGACCCGCGTCGGCTAGGCGCGCGAGCTCGCCGAGCCGGCGCTGGAGCAGCTCGTCGAGCTCCGTCGACAGGCGAGCCCGGTCGGTCGCAACCTCGAGCTTGGCCCGTTCGTCGCGGGCGGCTCGCAGCTCGTTCGTCCGGGTGCGCAGGGTCCCTGCCAGCCGAGCCCGTGAGTGGACTACGCGCCCGATGGCCCAGACGACCAAGACGATGGGCCCGATGAAGGCGACGATGTCCAGGAAGCCGTCGTCGAACGTCGGGTCGAAGGCGCCGACGACGACGACGCCGCCCACGGCGAGCGCCAGGCCGGCTAGCGACGCCCATAGGGCGAGCCGCGACCCGGCCGAGAAGGCGAGCAGCAGCAGAACCGGGAATGCCACCCCGCAGGTGACCACGTCGTCGAACAGCGCGCTATGAACGAGCAGCGCGACGAAGGTGACTGCGAGGGCGGCGAGCGGCGCCACCCGCCGCCAGGCGACCGGAACGGTGACGGCGAGGAACAGCGGGAGGGCGAGGAAGCCGGCGCCGGTGTCGAAGTCCTCGATCCCGACATAGACGTTCTCGTACATCAGGTAGAGGCCAACCAGGCTGAGGAGGAGGGCGAGGCCGATATCGACCTTGCTGATCCCTTCGCCGTCGTGCTTCATCGCTTTGATCATGACTTCTGCGCTTCCTTTCGTAAAGAGGACTTGCTTTGCGTGTTGGCAGGCTCAGCCGTGAGCTTCCTCGTCCTCAGGAGTCATGTCGTCCCCCGTTGGGTTGAGCCGAGCTATAGGTCCTCATCCCCAGGAGTGACATCGAGGAGTCGAGCAGCGATGATGTGACGCGATGGAAGGGAAGCCCGAGCGGGAGATAGGCGTACTGATCGCCGATGACCAGGATCTGCTGCGCGCGGGCTTCCGGGTGATCCTGGAAGCCGAGCCCGACATGAGAGTCGTCGGCGAGGCACCTAACGGGCGCTACGCCGTCGAGCTGGTGAAGCGCCGAAAGCCGGACGTGGTGCTCATGGACATCCGCATGCCGGAGCTCGACGGGCTGCAGGCGGCCGAGCGGATCCTCTCCGATCCCGCCCTTGAGACGGCCGTGATCATGCTCACGACCTTCGACCTCTCAGAATACGTCTACGAGGCCCTCCGCATCGGCGCCAGCGGGTTCCTCCTCAAGGACGCTACCTCTGACCGCCTGCTCGATTCGGTGCGGGTCGCCGCCGCCGGCGACGCGCTGCTGGCGCCCTCGATCACCCGTCGCATGATCGAGCAGTTCGCACGGGTTGCGCGACCGCGCCCCGATGGCGTCCCGCCACAGCTCGCCGAGCTGACGCCCCGGGAGCTCGATGTCCTGCGGCTGATCGCCCGGGGGCTCTCGAACGCGGAGATCGCGGCCGAGCTGGTGCTCGGGGAGAACACGATCAAGACCCATGTGGCCCACCTGCTGAGCAAGCTCGACCTTCGCGACCGGGTGCAGGCCGTTGTGATGGCCTACGAAACCGGCCTCGTGGAGCGAGAGCTCTCGCGCGAGGGCAGTTAGGGGACCAGTGGACCTCGCACGATTCGACGAGCTTCCCGGCTCCGAGATAGTTCGCGCAGGCCTCGCGGACCTCGAGGCAGGGTGGGACACGCCCGAGGCGTCCGCCCTTCGAATGGCCTCGCTTCGGCTTGGAGCGCTGGGCATCCTGGTGGCACCGGGCTCGGATCCCGAACCGGCTGCCCACCACCTCTACGACCTCCTAGCCCGGCAGGACTCACGGGACGCTCACTCACGGTTCAACGCGATCGCACGACGTCTGGCCAGCTTCGCGGGGGCGGCCGAGCATGCGCGAGCGCGCTGACACCGAGCACATCCGCGCCTTTGCGCGCGAGCTCGGCAAGGTGGCTCCCGACCCCACGGCGGTCTACCTGACGGGCGGGGCCACAGCAGTGCTCGAGGGCTGGCGCGAATCGACGATCGATGTCGACCTCATGATCGAGCCCGAGTCCGACCAGGTCATGAGACGGATCGCCGAGTTGAAGGAAGAGCTTCGGCTGAACGTCGAGCTGGCGTCGCCCCTCGACTTCCTCCCGGCGCTGCCGGAATGGCGGGAGCGATCCCGTTCCAGATTCCGCGAGGGCTCGCTGACCGTCTTCAACTTCGACCTCTACTCGCAGGCCCTGTCGAAGATCGAACGAGGCTTCGACCTCGACCTCCACGACGTGGACGAGCTCCTCTCGCGTGGCCTGGTCGACCGGGATCGCTTGCGGGATCTCCACGCGCAGATCGAAAGCGAGCTCTTCAGGTTTCCCGCAGTCGACGCGGCGACGCTTCGTGAAAAGGTTGAGCGCGCCCTCGCATGAGCCGCCGCAACCAGATCACGCTCACCCGGCCCGAGCAGGAGGAGCTCCTCGAGTCCAAGCGCGTAGTGATCGTCTCGACGCACGGGCCGCGCGGCTGGCCGCACTCGATGCCGATGTGGTTCACCGTCCGCGAGCCGGAGGGCGAGGCCCTTTCCGAAGGACCCCAGGGCGAGATCTGGATCTGGACGTATGCGAAGTCACAGAAGGTGAAGAACCTCGAGCGGGACCCGAGGGCGACCCTTCTGGTCGAGACCGGCAACGAGTACCTGGAGCTGCGCGGGATCCAGATCGAGGCCGAGGCAGAGCTGGTCCGCGATCCCGAGCGGGTGCTCGAGTTCGGCAAGGAGCTGACGATCCGCTACTCGGAGGGCATCGACTCGGTCGAGGGCGACGCCGCAGCAGCGATGGAGGCCCAGGCCGCCAAGCGGGTGGCGATCCGCTTCGAGGCCAAGCGCGTCGCGAGCTGGGACCACCGCAAGCTCGGCGGC
>Ga0136640_10001206_pt1 | contig 10238 bp, 16 predicted proteins | sample AntDrymUQ8642106_2_FD_105498 | JGI IMG/M metagenome (GOLD analysis project Ga0136640, IMG submission 105498) | Polar desert sand microbial communities from Dry Valleys, Antarctica - metaG UQ864 (21.06) | ecosystem: Environmental > Terrestrial > Soil > Desert | place: Antarctica: Dry Valley...
AGCGCCTCGAGGTCGGTTCGGCGCAGGGGACGCTCCCACACGAATCCCTTGTCCCTGACGCCCCACGCCCGCAGGTCGCGCTTCACTCCCTCGGTTGCCTCGGGCAGCGCGAGCGCTATGCGCGCGACGTCGTCCCAGGTTGCCATCGGACGTTCCGTCTCACCCGGTCGGCTTCAGCTGCCTATCGGCGCGACGCTCGGATCGCCTCGTTCTCGCGCCACTCGAGGTAGGCGCGAAAGAGCGCGAGGACTATGGGCCCGAGGATGACCACGTTCATCAACGTGAAGATGATGATCAGCTGCACGAGCTCGGAGAGGGTGATGCCGACGACGACCATGGAGCCGAAACCCTACAAGCTGCGGGCTCAGAAGAAGCCCTGGCCGCCCTGCGCCTTGAGGCGCAGCGCGCGGTCGGTTCCAGCTGTGCGCACGCTCGTCGGGTACGGCGGGCGCTTCCACGGGTGCGGCGCGATCGTGCCGTAGTTCTCGCGCAGGAAGGCGGTCAGATCGCCGCGGTGCTCGGCGCAGGCATAGCGGACCGGGCCGAGCAGGCCGTGACCGTGCCACACCAGCCAGCGGCCCGGCAGGGCGTCCAGGTACTGGCCGAAGGCGAACTCGCGCAAGCTGTGCTCGAGGTTGAGCTGCGTCGCGGCCTCGGGGACGGCGTCGCAGAACTGGCAGCGGAAGATCACGCGCACCGGCACTCGGCGTAACCGTAGCGCGCCTCGCCGGACACGGCAATCGTGGCTCAAGACGTCGGCTTGGCATCCCGGTTCCGGCCGGTCACTCCTTGGGTAGTTTCGTTGTGTCCACGACACGAGGGAGAGATAATGTCCGACGATGAAGAGACCTTGTCACATCCGAGCGAGACCCCCGAGGAGCCGACCGAGGACGCCCAGCAGGGCATGACGTCCGAGGACATCAACTCAGGGGACGGAGAGGTCCCGAAGCCGCCCGACGAAGGGATCGGCGGCGACTGAGGGCTCGGGAGCGATCGGATCGCGCGCAAACCACGGTCCGGTCGCTACCGGTAGTCGGCAGCGAGCGTGAGCGTCGTGCTCCGCCAAGCCACGGTTTCTGACGCGGATGCCATCGCGCTCGTCGAGGTGCGCGCGTGGCAGGCTGCCTACCAACGCGCGCTAGGGGTGGAGTTCCTCAACGAGCTCTCGGTCCCGCTGCGTGCAACCGCCTGGACGTCATCCCTCGCGGCGGCAGACGCGATCACGGTGGTCGCCGAACACGAGGGGGATGTCATCGGGGTCTGCTCCGTCACCGTGCAAGGCCCGGTCGCCGAGATCGCCTCCACCTGTGTCGACCCGCTGCACTGGCACCGGGGCAACGGCCGTCTGCTGCTCGAGGGCGGTTGGGAGCGGATCGGCGAGCGGACCTGGGAGGAGGCCCACGCGTGGCTGTTCCTGCACAACGCGATGGGCCGCGCGTTCCTCGCGCGGTTCGGTTTTCGCATGGACGGCTCCAAGCGTGTGCACGCGGCGAGCGGCGCGGAGGAGGTGCGCCTACGGGTGGCGCGCACGTCTCTCGCGGTCTCCCACCCCCCACTGGGGCACTAGTGGGCGTGTACGCAAGTTCCGCGTGTCATGCGGAACGTTTAGGACGCGTCCACTAGCCCGCGATCAACCGTGTCGCGGTCGCCTTCCAGGTGGCGGCGACGCGGACCCCGGGCGCCAGCGCCAGGTCGCGGACCGCGGCTTCGGAGACCTCCGCGGCCAGCGGCTGCCCCGCGAGCAGGCCGAGGCGCACGCGGCCGCCGACCCGGGTGACGGAGACGACCTCGGCCGCGATCCGGTTGCGCGCCGAGCCGGGGTGCGCCGCGCCGGCCGGCTCGACGGCGATCTCCCAGGGAAAGACGCTGGCGGCGACGGCCCCCTCCCCCGCGTCGGTGCTCGCCACCTGCCCGCCGCCGTCGAGATCGACGAGGGTGAGGCCGTCGCTGCGGGATTGCGCGGTGCCGCGCAGGACGACCGCGCCGGTGAAGTCGGCGACGAAGGCGGACCGGGGCGTGGCGGCGAGGTCGGCCGGCGTGCCACGCTGCACGAGGCGCCCGCCGTCGATCACGGCCACCTCGTCTCCCAGTACCGCGGCCTCGGTGAAGTCGTGCGTGACGAGCACGCACGGAACCTCGGCCTCGCGCAGCAGGGCGGCCAGCTCGCGCGTCGCGTTCGCGCGTGTACGCGCGTCCAGCGCCGAGAGCGGCTCGTCGAGCAGCAGGACCGACGGCCGGCGCGCGAGGGCCCGCGCGAGGGCGACGCGCTGGCGCTCCCCGCCCGAGAGCGTCCGCGGCCGCGCGTCGCTCAGGTGCGTCAGGCCGAATCGCTCCAACAGGGGCGCGGCAGCCGCGCGGCGCTCGCGGCGCGGCAGCGCGTAGCCGACGTTCTGCCATACCCGCAGGTGCTCGAAGAGCGCGTAGTCCTGGAACACGTAGCCGCAGCCACGGCGCTCGGGCGCCACGTCGACGCCCGCGGCCGTGTCGAGCCAGACCGCCTCCCCGCAACTCACGCGGCCCGAGCCGGGCCGAAGCAGCCCCGCCGCGACGCGCAGCAGCGTCGACTTCCCCGCCCCAGACGGCCCGGCCAGCGCGAGGCAGCGTCCCGCCTGCACGTCGAGCTCGACGTCGAGGTCAAACGCGCCCAGCGTGACCGCCGCCTCAACGCGCAGCGAGTCCACGCTCTCCCCCGGCGAGCTTGACCGAGATCAACAGCGCCGCCGACACGCACACGAGGACGGCCGAGAGCGCGAGCGCCCCGGAGAAGTCGTCGGTGAAGTCGTCGTAGATCGCCAGCGGCGCCGTCTGGGTGATGCCGCGGAAGGATCCCGCGAACATGAGCGTCGCGCCGAACTCCCCCAGCGCCCGCCCCCACGCGAGCGCCGTCCCGGCCGCCAGGCCCGGCAGCGCGGTGGGGACGACCACGCGCGCGAGCGTCGCCGCCTCGCTCGCCCCGAGGGTCCGGCTCGCCTGCAGCAGCGTCGGCTCGACGGCGGCGAACGCCGCCACCGCCTGGCGCAGGTAGAAGGGCGCGGCCACGAAGACCAGCGCCACCACCACGCCGGCGCGCTGAAGCGCCAGCTCGACGTGCGCCTCGGCCAGCGCGTCGCCGAAGATCCCCTGCGGCCCGACCGCCGCGAGCAGCGCAATGCCCGCGACGGCCGGAGGGAGCACGAGCGGGAGCTCGACGAGGGTCAGCACGAGAGAGCGGCCGCGGAAGCGCCGGGTCGCGAGCAGGTAGGCCGCCGGCGTGCCGACCGCGAGGATGATCGCCAGCGCGAGCGTGGTCGTCTTGAGGCTGAGCAGCAGCGCGTCGCGCGCGGCCGGATCGTCGAGCGAGTCGAGCAGGCGGCCCGGGCTGGTGTTCAGGAAGATGGCCAGGACCGGGAGGGTGAGGAACGCGAGCGCCACGGCGAGCGCGGCCCCGATCCAGAGCCGGAAGGCGCTCACGGCAGGGTGAAGCCGGCGTCCGCGAGCGCCTGGCGGCCCTTGCCGGCTCGCAGGCCGTCGACGAACTTCCACGCGGCTTCAGGGTGCCTGGCGCCTCTGACCACCGCCACGCCGTAGTCGACGGCGGGCGCGACCTTCGCCGGCAGCTCGATCGCCTTCAGCGCACCCTGGGTGGCGCGCACGTCGGTGACGTAGACGAAGCCCGCGTCCACGGCGCCCTGGGTGAGCTTGCCGACGACACCCTTGACGTCGGGTTCCGCGGTGCGGACGTTGGCGAGGATCCGACGGCTGACCGCCGGGCCGAGGCGCGCGAGGACCTCACGGGTGTAGCTGCCCGCCGGCACCTCGGCCGAGCCGACCGCGAGCTTGACCCCGGGTTGTTCCAGATCGCCGACCGTCGCGATCTTCGAGTTGGCCGGCACCGCCAGCACGAGCCGGTTGCCGGCGAACACCACCGGCTTCTCGACGAGGCCCTCGTCGTGGAGGGCGTCGGGCAGCTTGGTGTTGGCCGAAGCGAAGGCGTCGGGCTTGACGCCCTGGCGGATCTGAGCGGCGAGCTGGTCTGACCCGGCGAAGGAGAAGCGCGCGCCGCCGAGCGCCGTGAACGCGCCCTTCAGCGAGGAAGCCGCGGAGACGACGAGCGGGCCGTCGGACCCGCTGCCGCCGCAGCCCGCCAGCGCGGCGAACGCGGCCACAGTGATCGCGATCCGCTTCACGTCCCCACCTCGTAGCCGTCCACGAGCGCGAGCCGGCGCGTGAACGCCGGCGCCCCCAGCAGCGCGCCGATCGCCTCCGCGCCCGGATGTGCACGCCAGCGAGCGTCGATCCACAGCTCGGAGGCGTGCTCCTCCAGGGCGGCGAAGGCCAGGCCGAGGCTGAGCGCCGCGGGCTCCATCGTCACTCCGGCGGCCGCGCCGGCCGCGACCCGGCGCGCGACCTCGAGGTGCCCGTCCTCCCGCGGCCCGGCCGGCGGCGGGCACCCCGCTGCCGTCACGGCCGCCTCGAAGGCCTGCTGGCTGGCGGCGCCGGCCTCGCGCTGGACGACGCGCACGCCGCGCCCGCACAACTCGGCGACCGACCGTGCCGTGCGACCGCGCTGTGCCACCCCCACGCGCCAGCGTGCGACGGGCAGCCGCAGCGTCCCGCGCGGCGCGCGCGGGAGCCGGCCCACGCGCCCGTGCACCAGCCCGCCGTGCGCGCGGCCCGCCTGCATGGCGGCGATCGCCGCGGCGCTCGACCCGGACAGCGCCAGCACGCGGCGCGGCCCCGCCGCCGGCAGCAGCGCCGCGGCCAGGGCGAGGGCGGGATCGCACCCCACCAGCACAAGACCGTCCAGGTCGGCCCCCGGAAGCGGCCGCACCCTACCGGCCTCCAGCACCCCGTCCGTGCGCGGCCACCCCCCGGCGCCGAGCACGCGCTCCGGCGGTGCGTGGACCACCCGATCGCCGACGCGGGCGGCGAGCACGGCGGCGCCCTCCGGCGGCGGGTCGCCGAAGAGGGGCTCCGCGAGGCCGGGGGACCCCGCGCCGAACAGGGTCTCGACCGGCCGCCCGAGGACCTGTGCGAGCGCAAGCGCCGCATCCACGCTCGGGCGGTGACGGCCCGACTCGATCGCGCCGACGGCCTGACGACTGATCCCTGCCGCCGCCGCCAGCGCGGCCTGGCTCATCCCCACGGCGATGCGCGCCTGCTCGAGCATGCCTGGATCCTAGCCATCAGCCAGGATCCGTGCCCCGCGCTACGGTGTGCGGCGTGCCAAGCGAGGCCGATGCCCGCATCGCGATTCGCAGCCTGCTCGAGCGGCGCGCCCCCGGCATGACGATCTGCCCGTCCGATGCGGCGCGGAGGCTCGGTGGCGACGAGGGCTTCCGGGCGCTGATGGACCTCGTGCGCAGCGCCGCCAAGGCGATGGTGGCCGACGGCGAGCTCGACGTCACCCAGAGCGGCCAGGTCGTCGACCCCGACCGCGCCCAAGGCGCGATCCGGCTGCGGCTGCGCTCCTGAGACGAGCCTGGAGGCCTGGGCCGCACCGCTGACCCGGCTCGGCTGACGTCCCGGGGGTGGCCCTATTCCTCGGCCTGCTCGAGCACGCCGAGCAGCTCGGTGACGCGGCAGACGAGCAGTCGCTCCTCCTCGACGTCGACCCACGCCCCGGCAGAGGCGGGGAAGACGACGTGATCCCCGCGACGCACCGGCATCTGCACGCCCGCCTGCTCCCACCAGTCCAGGCCCGGGCCCACGGCCAGCACGATGCCGTGATGCGGGGGCGGCTCGTGCGAGCCGGGCGGCACGACCAGCCCGGACTGGCGCACTCGGTCGGGCTCGAGCTCCTTGATGACCACGCGGTCGAAGAGCGGGCGCAGCTGCTGGCGCATCGTCAGGACGGCGTGTCGAGCGCGCGCAGCAGGTCGCCGACGTCCCGGCGCTTGGTGGCCGCCTCGTCGATCAGTGGGTTGAGAAGCCCTCGCAGCACCGACAGCGGGATCCAGCGCCTGGGGAGGATCACCCGCGCTGCCCGCCGCTCGAGCAGGTCGACCTCGATCACGCGCTCGAACATGGCGTCGTCCATCACCCGGGCGGTTGCGGGGGTCGGGGCGATCCCGGCGTTGGCGACGACGACGTCGAGCGCGCCGAAGCGCTTGACCGTCCCCGCCACGGCGGCGTCCATCGCCGCGCGGTCGGTCACGTCGGCGCCGAGGCCCAGAGCGCCGCCTCCGAGCGTCGCGGCGGACGCCTCGGTGGCGGCCTGGTCGAGATCGACGAGCGCCACGCGCGCTCCCCGGCGCTGCAGCGTCCTCGCGGTCTCGAGGCCGATGCCGCGCTGGGCGCCCGTGACGAGCGCGACGCGACCTGAGAGGGGATAGGCCGGCATGCGCGCGAACGCTACCGGCAGGAGGACTCGTGCGTTCGCGTCGAATCCCGTGGAGATGACCGAGCTCCTCACGGCGCGGCGCGTCTTCATCGCGGTTCTCGCGCTGGTCGGCGTAAACGGGCTCCTCAGTGTCGTCGGGCAGGGCATCAGCAACAGCTCGGCGACCGGCCCAGCCGCGACCCTGCGGCTCTCCGCGCCCGAGCGCGTGCGCGGCGGCCTGCGCTTCCAGTCGCGCCTGGAGGTCGAGGCGACGCAGCGCCTCCGGGCCCCGCGGCTGGTGCTCGACCGCGGGTGGACGGAGGGCATGCGCGTCAAATCGATCGAGCCCGCCGCGACGAGCGAGGTCGTTCGCGACGGCAGGCTGCTGCTCAGCTACGACACCCTGGAGCCCGGCGACGTACTGCGCATCTGGCTGCGGTTCGAAGTCGATCCCACCGGCGTCGGCCGGCGACCGTTCGGCGTGGAGCTCGGCGACGGCACCGGCTTCCAGGCCCGCATCGACCGCGACATCCGCGTCCTGCCCTGACGGTCCTCTCCGCACCGCCCCGTCAGGGCGCTCACCTCTGCAGCAGCACCGGCGCCTCGCTCGCGTCCAGGGTGAGGGGAGCCAGTGCGCCCGGCTCCACGGGCACGGGCGCGGGTGCGCGGAAGCGCACGACCGTCGTCGTCGGGCCGTCGGTGCGCCCCGCGAGGACGAAGCCGCCGGGCGGCGGGGGCGTCGGCGGGCGCGGCTTGCCGATTCGCCACGACGCCAGCAGCACCACGTCGCGGGTGACGACCGGGGTCGTGACGGGACGGACGCCGGGTGCGTACCAGCGCAGCGGGCGGTCGGCGTCCGCGGTCGCGACCACCACCGCAGCCGCTGGCAGCGTGCGCGCGACGCCGCGCCAGTCCTCGCGGTGCAGTTCGTCGTCGGCCGCCGAGTCGAGCGTGAAGGCGCAGAACAGCAGGGTGAGCGCGACGCCGGCGGCCGGCCGCGACGCGAAGCCCGCCGCGGCGACGGCCAGCAGCGGCACGAGCGCGGCGATCAGGTAGCGGTCGAGCACGTAGTCGGAGCCGGCCAGGGCGAGCACCACCGGCAGCGCCATCGCGGCCAGTGCCGTCGCCACCAGCCAGCGCCCGCGGGTGGCGCCCAGGCCGAGTACGACGCCTGCGGCCAGCAGCCCGACGGCGAGCACCCCCGCCGCGTCGACCGGGGTCCCCAGCTGTCCCACCGTCCAGTGCTTGGCCACGTCGGCGATCCGCCCGGTCAAGGCCGTGCCGCTCACCCAGACCACGCGATTGTCGGCCTGGGCGGCCACCAGCGGCAGCAGCGCGAGCCCGGCGGCGACGGGCGGCGCCAGCCCGGGCAGGGCTGCGCGGCCGTGCCGGCGCACCAGGACCGTCGCCTGCGGCACGAGCAGGAAGACGGCGAAGTAGTGCGTGAGCAGCGCCGCCGCAGCCGCCAGGCCCCAGCCCAGCGGGCGACCCCGGACCAGCAGCAGGGTGGCCGTGGCGGTCAGCAGCACCAGCAGCGCGTAGGGCCGCGCATCCTGGGCGTACCAGACCAGGAAGGGGCTGGCCGCCACGAGCCCGGCGGCGAGCAGCCCGGCGCGAGCCGACCACTCCCGTCCGAGCGCCCACGCGACGCCGATGGTACCCACGCCGATCACCGCCGACAGCGAGCGCAGGCCGACTTCTCCGAGCCCGAACGCCTTCGACCACAGCCACGCCAGCACGAAGTAGCCCGGGGGCAGGCCCTCGAGGTCGCGCACCGAGCTCAGGACGTGGCCCAGACCCCCGTCGAGCGCGAGCGCCGTGGACGCCTCGTCGCGCCAGAAGGACTGCTCGCCCAGCGTCGCAAAGCGCAGGGCAGCGCCGGCCAGCAGCAGCGCGCCAAGCAGCCTCAACGCGCGCTCAGCGCCGCGCCCGCGCCCATTGCCTGAGCGCGGTCGTCCCGTAGATGCCGTCCTCGACGCCCACTGAGTCCTCGACCTCCGTGAAGGCGTCCTTCGCCGCCTCGGCGCGATTGCCGAGGGACTTCAGCAGCGGGCTCCGGCGGTTGCGCAGCACCGAGCCGACGGCGTCGAGGTAGTCGAACTCGGCTCCGAGGGCGGCTTCGAGCCGGCGCTGGTCGGCGGAGGGTTCGCTCGCCGTCCCGCGCTTGCGCAGCGCGGCCACCGCGGCGACCTGGTCGCGCCGGGTCGCGCGCAGCGCGGCCAGCGCCTGCTTCGGCGAGCGCCCGGGGCGCAGCGCCTCGAGAGCGCGGGCCAGCGCCGCCTGGCTCTTCGCGAGCGCCCTCAGCTGCGGCGCGAGCGACACGGGCCCGGAGGCCGCGCCCTCCGTCCCGTCGCGGATGATCGTGACGACGGCGTAGGAGACCCCGCCCAGCGCGACCACCGCCAGCAGCCGGGCCAGCCAGCGCTGCCACCACGGCCGCCGCACCCATTCATAGCTCGTGGGCTCGGGCACGGAGCTCAGCCAGCCTTACCGCGGCTCGTCGGCGGCCCGGCCGAACGCCTCGCCCGTCCGGGTCGGGACCAGGCGGGCGATCGACAGCGGGCGTCCTGCATGGTGCTGCGCACGGCGGGCCTCCTTTCAAGCCATCAGGCCTCGAGTTCTACCCGCATCAACCGTCGCGCACCTCGCTCACCCCGGGCACTGGCGGCCGGTACCCAGGGCCGTCAGTACGTCGGGACGCGCTTGGTTTCGGAGAGCACGTAGCCGTACAGCGCGTGGTCGGCGGCCGTCGCGATGCGCTCCAGCACCTTCGGGTCCTTTGCGTGCGGGAGGCCCAGAACGGGCGCGGCGGCCTGGAAGCCCATCCACACGACGATGCCGTAGGCCGGCCCGGTCCACGGCTGCCTGCGCACGGCGTCGGGCAGCGCGCCGTAGACGGCGGCGCCCGCGGCGCCGAAGGCCCAGTGGGCGAGCTCGACGAAGGCGGGGCCCTCGCGGCGGGCGGTCTTGCCGGCCATCTGATCGGGCGGAGCCTGCTGCACGAGGCCGAGCGAGGTGGTGACCACCCGCATCCCGCTCATCGCCATCGAGGCGATGACGCCCTGCATGGCGCCCTTGAGCACGTCGTTCACGCGCGGAAGGATACCTGCGCGCTGGGCCAGCGCCGCCCGTCGAGCACGCCGCCCACGCCGACCCACCCCACGTCCATGATGCGCGCGGCCATGTCGGCCCGTGTCGCCTCGGGATGGTCGAGCCACCACGTCGCCAGCGACTCGCCGGCTCCGACGAAACCGTGGGCGAGCGCGTCGGCCAGCGTGGGGTCGAGCTCCGAGGCCAGCAGCGCCGCCATGCGCTTGACGATCGCGGCGCGCACGCGGGCGACGTCGGCCGCCAGCGGCCCGGCCCCCGAGGCCAGCTCGGCCTGCAGCACGGCCCAGCCGGGACGGTGCTCCTCGACGTAGCCCAGGAACGCGGTCATCGACGCGAGCACCTGATCCGCCGGGGTCAGGGTGGAATCGACGGCGGCGTCCATCGCCCCGAGCAGGTCTGCGCCCACACGGTCCATGTAGGCCGAGTACAGGCCGTCCTTGGAGCCGAAGTACGCGTACAGCATCGGCTTGGAGATGTCCGCGCGGTCGGCGATCTCGTCCATCGACGCCGGGTGGAAGCCGCGCAGGGCGAACACCTCTCCGGCGACCTCGAGCATCTGCTCCTCGCGCACCGCGCGGGGGACCTGGCGGGTGCCGGCGCGGCGCTTGGCGGGCTGGGAGGCCATCGATACCGGAGCTTACTCGCGAGTAGGTTGGCGCAGGCGGGGGCGTCGTCCGCAGCGGCCGCGGCGCCCGGGAGCCGCGTCAGCCCGTTATGGCTCGACGCGCCATCGGCTGGCAGGATCCCACTCGTGAGCGAGCACCGCGAGTACGACTCCCCAGCCCTCGACGCCGCCGACCTCGATCCGGACCCGGTGGCCCAGTTC
>Ga0136640_10001207_pt1 | contig 10236 bp, 12 predicted proteins | sample AntDrymUQ8642106_2_FD_105498 | JGI IMG/M metagenome (GOLD analysis project Ga0136640, IMG submission 105498) | Polar desert sand microbial communities from Dry Valleys, Antarctica - metaG UQ864 (21.06) | ecosystem: Environmental > Terrestrial > Soil > Desert | place: Antarctica: Dry Valley...
GTGCCCGATAGATCTCGCGACGATGTCCGACGCGGAGGACCAAGACCAGGAGTTTATCGTCTTCAATGTCGTAGACGACGCGGTAGTCGCCCGTACGGACTCTCCACTCCCCAGAGCCTCCCACGAGGCGGGTTGCGGCAGGGGGGCGTGGCTCGACAGCAAGAAGTTCGAGGACTGCTTGGATGCGTCGGCGCACTTGGGGATCGAACTTGCGGAGCTGACGTGCGGCCGTGGGCGTCAGGGAGACGCGATAAGTCATGTCAGGCCGAGATCGGCCTTGACCTGCTCCCATGGGATCGGGGCCTCGCCAGTCGTTTTCAGTTCAGCACGCGCCTCCGCGGCGGCTCGGATGTCGGCCATGTCTTCGGCGAGCTCAAGGATGTGATCGAGGTCATCGGCGTCGATCACCGCGGCCACACGACGGCCACGGCGGGCGATATAGATCGGCGCGTGACCGACATGGACGCGATCGATTACCGATGCCAACTGCCGGCGCGCCTCAGAAACGGTGATGGCCGCAGGAATACTCATGGACCAAATGTACGTTGAGGGTCTCATGTGTACAAGCAACCAATCACTTGTACGTCGGACCCTTCGCACGTCGTACGGTGCTGGGGGCGGACAGCTCAAGCCGCCATAACAGCTGGCCGGCGGCCCAGCCGCCCTCGCTGAGCGGGCCAGCCGTAGACTGGTCGCGTGGCTAGTGAGCGCGATTTGAGCAAGCTGATGCCATGCTGGGGGCAGTAAGAGAAACTGCCTCACAGCACCATAAGTCACCACCCCTGCTCCAACGAAAGAAGGCATCCCATGGGTCTGTTCGCTAGTGCGGCCAAGCTTGGCCTGGCCAAGAAGGGCATCGACGCTATTCGCAAGCCAGAGAATCAGCGCAAGCTCAAGGATGCGGCTGCGTCCATCAAGGCGAAGCGAGCGAAGGGCAGTGGGAGCTGACCCACGCAACCGCTGAGTCGCTCCAGCGCCGCACCCTCAACCAAGGTTCCTGAGCGCAGAAGGTTAGACCTAGCCGCCGGAGACACCGAGCTCGGCTGCGGCATTGACGACCACGTCGTCACGTTGTCGTAGCCAGCCGTCGGGAAGTGCAACCCGGCGCGGACTGCCTTGGCGCCCGCGAGGAGTGCCGAGTTCGGCAACAGGGAACGGTTCAGCAGGGTCGAGCCGGCTCAGCAACAAGTCCAGAGCTGCCAACGTGTCGATCAGCCCCAGGGATTTGCGCAGTTCACCGCCGGCGGCGAAACCTTTGAGATACCAGGCGACGTGCTTGCGGAACTCCTTGCAGCCTCGCTCCTCACCCAGAAAGCGCACGAGCAGCTCTGCATGGCGACGCATCATCACCGCCACCTCCCCCAACGTCGGCAGCGGTGGAGCCGCCGCGCCACTGAACGCCGCCGCCAGGTCGCGGAAAATCCATGGCCGTCCCAAGCAACCGCGCCCGATCACGACTCCGCTGCAGCCTGTCGTGGTCATCATCTGCAGCGCGTCGGACGACTCCCAGATGTCCCCGTTTCCCAGCACCGGTATGTCGACATGCTCGACCAGCTGCCCGATGGCCTCCCAGTCGGCGGCTCCGGAATAGTGCTGCGCCGCCGTACGCGCATGCAACCCAACTGCGGCGCAGCCGGACTCCTGCGCGATGCGCCCGGCCCCGAGGAAGGTCAGGTGGTCGTCATCGATGCCTTTGCGGGTCTTCATCGTGACGGGGACTCCGTACGGGGCCGCCGCCGCCACGGTCGACTCCAAGATCGCGCCTAACAACCTGCCCTTCCACGGCAGGGCCGCTCCCCCGCCCTTGCGGGTCACCTTGGGGACCGGGCAGCCGAAGTTGAGGTCGATGTGGCCCACCCCGTAGTCGGCGCACAAGATCTCTGCGGCCTGCCCCATGTAGGCAGGATCGACGCCGTACAGCTGCACTGAGCGAACGGTCTCACCGGGATCGAAGACGAGCATGTCCCGCGTGGTCTGGTCACCCTCGACCAGGCCGCGGCTCGTGATCATCTCGCAGACATAGATCCCGGCCCCCTGCTCTCGGCACAGGGACCGGAACGCCGCGTTGGTCACCCCGGCCATGGGGGCGAGAACGACGGGCGGTGAGACGTCGACGGTCCCGAGTTTCAGCGAACTCTCCATGAGATCGGCTCCTCACCGCCCGCGGGTCGCCACTGGACCTCGGAGACCTTGCCGCCCTTGGGCGCAAGCATCACCATGCACAGGGTTGTCTTGTCGTCTGTCCGGAACCGTCTCGGCAGCGGCTGGTAGTCGCACCGCTGAAACGTCGAACCGAATGTCACCGGAGGCACGACCATGCGCTTCGAGACTGCACCGTAGACAGCCAGCCGCTCCCCCGAGACGTCGCCGCCACCGACCTTGCGAACCCTCACGGTTGTGTAGTAGACCGACGACTGTTCGGTCTCGTCGTCCAGATTGAACTGTTCGAGGTCCGCCACTTTGCCGCGCACTACCTTCGTGACGGTGAGAGCGAGCAGCGCTCGATGCTTCGGGTTCGGTTCATAGCGGACCAGGGCCCGCTCACCGACGGATAACTTCGTCCCGGGCACGGTGGTGCCGTCTGGCGCGGTCGTACCGCTCGGCGTCGTCGTCACCGGAGCACTGGTTGCTGGTGTAGTGCTCTCTTGGGACTGCGGCGTTTCCCCGGAGGCCGTGCAGCCAGTCAGCCATAGCAGGCACGTGCCGAGCAGCGCTCCCGCTGTCAGAGCACGGCGGCTTGCCCGTCGCTGCATGTGCTGTGTCGGCACGTGTGAGTCCTCGATACGTGGAAGTCTCGTTGCCCGTCGGCCAGGTCGTGTCAGCAACCGACGAGTCGCTCGGCGAAGTACGCCACAACCTGGTCCAGCGCGATGCGCTCCTGCTTCATCGTGTCGCGTTCGCGAACCGTCACCGCGTCGTCGTCGAGGGTCTCGAAGTCGACTGTGACGCAGTACGGCGTCCCGATCTCGTCCTGGCGGCGATATCGGCGACCGATGGCGCCCGCGTCGTCGAAGTCGACGTTCCAGGCGCGCCGCAGATCGGCAGCGAGCCCACGAGCTTTGGGTGATAGATCGGCGTTACGAGAAAGCGGCAGCACCGCAACCTTGACCGGCGCGAGGCGCGGGTCGAGTCGGAGCACGGTCCGCTTGTCGACGCCACCCTTGGCGTTGGGCGCCTCGTCCTCGGCATATGCGTCGATAAGAAAGGCCATCAGCGAGCGGGTCGCGCCGGCCGCCGGCTCGATGACGTAAGGGAACCAGCGTTCGCCGGAAGCCTGGTCGAAGTACGACAAGTCCTGCCCAGACAGCTCCGAGTGCTGCCTGAGGTCGTAATCGGTGCGGTTGGCAATGCCCTCGAGCTCACCCCACTCGGAGCCGATGAAGCCGAAGCGATACTCGATGTCGACCGTGCGCGACGAGTAGTGCGAGCGCTTCTCCTCCGGGTGCTCGAAGTGTCGCAGGTTTTCCCGGTCGATCCCTAGACCGACGTACCAGTCCGTGCGCAGGTCGATCCACGTCTGGTGCCACTCCTCGTCGGTGCCGGGCTCGACGAAGAACTCCATCTCCATCATCTCGAACTCGCGGGTGCGGAAGATGAAATTGCCCGGCGTGATCTCGTTGCGGAACGCCTTGCCGGTCTGGGCGATGCCGAACGGCGGCTTCTTGCGCGCGGAGTTCGTCACGTTGGCGAAGTTGAGGAAGATGCCTTGCGCCGTCTCGGGGCGCAGATAGTGCAGGCCAGTCTCGTCCTCGATGACGCCCAGGAAGGTCTTGAGCATTCCGTTGAAGGGGCGTGGCTCGGTCCAGGCGCCCCGGGTGCCACAGTTGGGACAGGCGATCTCAGCCAAGCCGCTAGTGGGCGCCCTGCCTTTGCGCTCCTCGAACTCCTCCTCGAGGTGGTCGGCCCGAAAGCGCTTGTGGCAGCTTTGACACTCGGTCAACGGGTCGGTGAACGCTGCCAGATGGCCCGATGCCTCCCAAGTGCGGGTGGGCAAGATGACAGAGGAGTCGAGGCCGACCACGTCTTCTCGAGCCGTGACCATGGATCGCCACCACTGACGCTTGATGTTCTCCTTCAGCTCGACCCCGAGTGGGCCATAGTCCCAGGCGGACCTGGTGCCGCCGTAGATCTCGCCGCAAGGGAACACGAAGCCCCGGCGCTTGCAGAGGCTGACGACGGTATCGATTGCGCTGCTTGTACTGGCTGCCACGCGAGGTTCTCCATCCGGCTGGCGGTCGGCGGTCCTGAGCTGCCTCGACGAGGCATGTGCTCAGAGGTTACCGGCTCTACGCTTCGGACTACTCGCCGCGAGGCCTCACCGAGTTGGGAGTCGTCGCACCCTCGCCGATGATCACCTCATACGCCGATGGCTCGTCGATCGCGTGCGCGAGCATCGGAACCACCTGCATCTTGATGTCGTATGACGACAAAGCTCGTCGGTAGGCGCCGACGTTCTCCCAGGACGTGGTGAGCACCCACAGAGTCGGGTCGTCCATGGCTCGGCCAACGGTGCCTGCCACAAAACCTGGCCGCGCCGCGAACTGGGTGACGCACACCTCGAGCTCGCCCCGCGCCCGATCGACCAGGTCTTCGTCATACCGAAATCTCGAGATCACCAACACCCGAACAGTCTGGCAAATAGGCGACCTCGCCTCTCAGGGACATCTGGCTCACAGATAACCGGGTAGGCGTCCAGAAAGGTCAACCCACAAGCTCTTCGTCGGCTGGCTCTAGCTGCGCACGAGTGCGGCGACCGAGTTCCCCCACCAGATTCGCGGCATCATCGAGCGCGCGGTGCCGAGCGTCCCAGCGTTTCGCCCCGACGGGCAGGTCGACATACACGGTGGCCAGTGAGAGTCGGCGCTGCAGCCAGCCCTGGTGCGCCGTGACACTCTGGACACGTTGGAAGGGCACATAGGCAGTGGAGCGCCGCCATCGACCGCTGCGCCGCGCGACACCCTCGGCAAACATCGCGACCCCCAGATAGCGCCAACCCAACGGATCCAGACGCCGAGCGCCACCGCCGGCGCCTGCGTAGGAGCCGCAGTCGAGCGACACGCCGGTGACGTGGGCGACGAGCTCGAGGGCGGCTGCCCGTTCGGCCACCGGCATCAGTGCCGCACCCTTTTCCTCGTCCTGTGGGCCGCCCGCGATGTCGACCATGACGGCGGCCCATCCGAACCGCCGCCACAGGTAGGGCTCCATCAGGCGGACACCTTGAATGCGGTCAAAGTCGATGGTGCGGTTGATCGTCGAGGTGAGACCTGAGCTGATGCGCACACCGGTCGGGGTGCGATAGAGCCGGAAGTTCGCGTCTCTCAGCATGGAGCCAATTTGCCGGCTGGTTTGGGCAGCGAAGGCGATGGTCACCGGGATCAGCACGGCAAAGGCGCCGAGCAGTGCCTCCCATCCCCAGATCACCGTGCTCACGACGAGGCCGAGCAGCCAGGCCACCAGCAGCAGCCAGGCACTCACCCCGTCGAGGAGGTTGGCCCGGACCAGGTGGTGAGTCGACACCTGAGCGACCAGCTCATCTCCTCGAGTGTCGTGCCAGGCCGGCGATGCCGCCTCAGCTGCCGCTGTCAACCCGGCGGCTGCATGGTTTCCACTGGCGGCTGCTCCAGGATCCCTGATCCCGGGTCTTGCGACTGACTGCTCCGCTGCTGTCCCGGCCGAAGCGACCGCCGTATGGCAGAGGATCTCCTCGCGCAGATGCCACGCGTCGGCGCTGCGAAGGTAGGCCAGGTTGACCGAAGCCCCCTCGCCTGCCGCCATGTCGAGCCGCAATGCACTGAGCCCCAGCAGCCGGGGCACGAGCGGCTGGTTGACGTCGACCGACTGCACTCGCTTGAGCCGCACCTGACTCCGATGCCGCACCAGGAGGCCCCGGTGGAACAGCAAGGTGCCGACACCGTTCGAGTCGGTCACGAACGCGAACCCCGTCGCACGCCACGAGAGCCAAGCTGCGAGAGCGCTGATGAGTAGCGAAAACATCACCAGGCCGAATGCCTTGGGCAGGCCGCCGAACTCAGCATCTCCTTGTAGTGCATGCCAGATCCAGGCGAGATTCTCGACCTGGTCCCGAAACAGTCCGAGGGCCGCTGCTGTGAGGCCGCCCAGGAGTCGCCAGGATCTGAGCACCGGAGTCAGTGGGTGGAGCCGGCGCAGCTGTGGGGTGACGTCGACCGGTGCAGCGGCCGCATCGCCGTCGACAGCCTCTGCGACCCGGGGCGAGGCGGTCGAGCCGGCGGCGGTCTGGCCCTCCGGAGTGCCGGTGGTCACAGGCCCGCCGTCATTGCTTCACCCTTGGCGGCAAGTCGGTCTCGCAGCTCTTGCGCGACCTCGGTGGGCAAGCCCGGAATCTTGGCGTTGGTGTTGGCTGAGGCCGTGACCAGGGTGACAGTCGCAATGCCCAGTCGTTGCGAGATCGGGTTGGCGCTCACCTCGATCACCTGCATACGCCCATAGGGCACGACGGTGAGACGGCGAATGACCCTCCCATGGCGGATCAGCAGGTCTTGGGCTCGCTCGGCATACCGCCATGAGTTGACCATCCGCGGCACGACGACGAACCACAGAGTCAGCGCGATCGCCTCGACTCCCAAGCCCGCCCCGAGCAGCGGCCACAGCGATGCCGCACTGGTCAGCTGCAAGACCACACCGAGGACCATCAAGGCAACACCGACCACCGCGATGACCAGCACGGGGTAGCGACGCTCAGTGATGAGCTTCGGAGACACCGGGCGCCAGTCGGCGCCAGGCTCCAAGAACAGTGGATCGGCAGGCAGATCAATCACAATTCTCAGGGTAGCCATCGCGACCACGGCAGATGCTGGGACTCGGGAAGGCAAAGCGCCGCAAGCGGCGAGCCACTTGACAATGGTTTTCAGTTGTATTGATAATGGTTTTCATGATGAGTTGCTTCTCTCGATCCATCCGGACCGTCATCGTCCTCACTGTCGCAGCGCCGCTGGCCGCTTCCTGCGGCAACCTCGGCGGGTCAAACAGCGACAAGCCTCGAGTCATTGCCGGCTTCTACCCCTTCGCGTATGTCGCAGAGCGCGTCGCGGGTGAGCACGCCACTGTCACCAACCTCACCACTCCCGGCGTGGAGCCGCATGACCTCGAACTCACGCCGCAGCAGGTTGCCGAGATCAGTGACGCTGACCTGGCGATCCACGAAGCGGGCTTCCAGCCTTACCTCGACGATGCGATCGAGCAGAACCCCCCTCATGACACCCTTGAGGTGAGCAAGGTCTTAGAACTGTCTGAAACCCGACTTGCAGAGGACACCGAGGACGGCCAGCAGGACGACCATGAGATTCACCCTGACGAAAGCGCCGACGTCGACCACTCCAGCCACGACGGTGACCCGCATCTGTGGCAGGACCCCACTCTGCTCATTCCAGTGGCTGAGCAGCTAGCTGATGATCTCGCGAGCGCGGACCCCGATCATGCTGCCGACTTCAAGGCCAACGCCGCCGCTTTCGTCAAGGACCTACAGGAGTTGGACCACGACTTCGAGGCCGGTCTCGCGGACTGTGAGCGGCGCGAGATCGTCACCAGCCATGCCGCGTTCGGTTACCTCGCCGACCGCTATGACCTGACCATGATCCCGATCGCCGGACTCAGCCCCGATGTCGAGCCAAGCCCCCAACGTCTCGCCGAGATACAGGATCTGGTCGAGACACACAACATCACCACGATCTTCTCCGAGACGCTGGGCAGCAAAGAATATGCCCAGACCTTGGCCGATGATCTCGGCGTCACGGCGGCTGTGCTTGACCCCGTCGAAGGTTTGGCCGAGGACGGCTCGGGTGAAGAGGACTATCTTTCGTTGATGCGAGCAAACCTCGCCGTGCTGCAGGAAGCCAACAACTGCACGTGACTGCCGTGATTGACGTTGAGTCGGGCAACCTCGCCCTCGGAGGTCGCCCCGTCTTGCGCGGCATCAGCCTGTCCGTCAAACAGGGCGAGGTCGTCGCCTTACTCGGCAGCAACGGGTCCGGCAAGTCGACACTGGTCCGTGGCTTGATGGGACTCGTCAAATGGAGCGGCGGCGACGTGCGTCTGTTCGATGTTTCCCTTCCCAGCTTCCGCGACTGGCACCGGGTCGGTTATGTGCCTCAACAGCTCGCCGCCACCTCGGGCGTCCCCGCGACCGTCAAGGAGGTCGTGTCCTCGGGGCGGTTGTCTCGCCGCCGTCTCCTGCTGCCGATGCGGCAGGCCGATCGTGCGGCTGTGCGCAGCGCCATCGCCACGGTCGAGCTGACAGACCGAAGACACGACGCGGTCAGCCAGCTGTCAAGTGGCCAGCAACAGCGGGTGCTCATCGCCCGCGCGCTGGCCGGAGAACCCGAGCTGTTCGTGCTCGACGAACCGAACGCTGGAGTGGACCACCACAATCAGCTCGGTTTGGCTCGTACCCTGGCCAACCTCGTCGACGCGGGTGCCACCGTTGTCGTGGTGCTGCACGAACTTGGACCGCTGGCTGGACTGATCGACCGCGCCGTGCTGCTACAAGACGGTCGAATCGGGTACGACGGTCCACCGGCCAACGACCTCACCCTGCAACCAACCGCGGGCCATGCGCCCGTGCACCACCACCCCCGCAGCCAACCCGACCACGTGCCTCTCGGACCCGGGTGGGAACTGTGACGATCCTCGACTACCCCTTCATGGTTCGCGCTCTGCTTGCCGCCCTCTTCACGGGTCTAGCAGCGCCGGCCGTCGGAACATACCTGGTCCAGCGCCGCCTGGCCCTCATGGGCGACGGCATCGGCCACATCGCCGTCACCGGCGTCGGGCTCGGCTTGCTGACGGGCCGATCCCCCGTCTGGACCGCGATCGCTGTCGCCATCCTCGGGGCTTTGCTCATCGAACTCATCCGCGAGCGCGGTCGCGCCGGCGGAGACGTGGCGCTCGCCCTCATCTTCTATGGCGGCATTGCCGGCGGTGTCATGGTCACCGGTCTCGCGGGTGGGAGCGCGCAGACCTTGCACAACTACCTCTTCGGCTCCATCACCACGGTCTCGTCGCAAGATGTGTGGGTCGTGGTGGCTCTTGCTGCGGGTGTCATCTTCATCGCACTCGGCTTTGCGCCTCAGCTGTTTGCCGTGTGTCAAGACGAGGAGTTCGCGCGCGCAGCGGGCCTGCGGGTGCGGGCCTACAACATCACCACCTCAGTGCTGGCCGCTGTCACTGTGACCGTGGCGATGCGCACCGTCGGCCTGCTCCTGGTGAGTGCTCTCATGGTGGTCCCTGTCGCCACCGCGCAGCAGCTGACGCGGAGTTTCAAGGTGACGATCCTGCTCGCGATGGTGCTGGGTGCCGCAACCTCGGTCGGCGGAGTGGCGACGGCCTTTTATGTCGACGTCCCTCCCGGGGCCACGATCGTGCTGCTTGCGTTGAGCTGCTTTGTGGCGGCGTGGCCGGTCGGCAACCTGGTCAGGTATCGCCGGCGCTTGCGGCAACCGTTCGGCGAGGGGGACGGCTTACAGCCGCATACCGTCGTACCCGAGGAGCACGGGCATGACCACGGGGCTGCGTGTGGCCACCCGGCCGTGCCACATGGGGACCATGTCGACTATGTGCATGATGGGCATCGCCATGCCGTCCACGGGGAGCACTATGACGAACACTGACCACAGCCATGCTTCGCGGCGAGTCAAGCCGCGACGGGAGCCCGAGGCGACTCCGCCATCTGTGGCCGAGCATGTGACCATCGGTGCTCGGCCAACCCGTCAACGCAGAGCCGTCGTGGCTGCACTCGCGACGGTCGATGTCTTCCGAAGCGCACAGGAGATCCACGCGCTATTGCAGGAGCGTCGCGAAGACGTCGGCCTGACGACCGTCTATCGCACCTTGCAAGCCCTCGCGGACGCTGGGGAGATCGACGTCTTGCGCACTCCCGACGGTGAGTCCGTCTATCGCCAGTGCAGCACCGGCCATCACCACCACCTGGTCTGCCGCGGCTGCGGGCTCACCGTGGAGATCGAGGGTCCGACCGTCGAATCGTGGGCCGCCAAGACAGCGCGCACGCATGGCTTCGCCGAGATAGAGCACACCCTCGAGATCTTCGGCACCTGCGCCACCTGCGCCTCACCCCCTCCCGTTGAGTAGCCAACTTTTCTGTGTTGAGCAGCCAAGTTGTCCGCGTTCAGCAGCCAGCTTCTGTGCGTTGAGAGGTCAGCTTGTACGGGCCAAGCCGGTTTAGCGATTCCACTTTCAGGCTGA
>Ga0136640_10001210_pt1 | contig 10228 bp, 8 predicted proteins | sample AntDrymUQ8642106_2_FD_105498 | JGI IMG/M metagenome (GOLD analysis project Ga0136640, IMG submission 105498) | Polar desert sand microbial communities from Dry Valleys, Antarctica - metaG UQ864 (21.06) | ecosystem: Environmental > Terrestrial > Soil > Desert | place: Antarctica: Dry Valley...
CCGCGCCCCAGTCCAGCGGCCGGCACAGGTACGGCGAGGCAAACGTGTTGTCGATGATCAGCGGTACGTCGACCTCGTGGGCCAGCGCCGCCAACGCCTCCACGTCGACGAGATCGATCGTCGGGTTGCCGATCAGCTCCGCATAGAACGCCTTTGTCTTGTCGGTGACAGCCGCGCGCCACTGATCGAGATCCGTGCCGTCGACGAACCTGGCGTTGATGCCGACCTTGCGGAAGCTGACGTCGAACTGCTGGAACGTCCCGCCGTACAGGCTGCGCGAGGCCACGAACTCGTCGCCGGCCTCCATCAGCGTGAACAGCGCGAGGTGTTGCGCGGACTGGCCGGATGCGGTCGCGACCGCGCCGATACCGTTCTCCAGCGCGGCGATCCGCTCCTCGAACACCGCCACCGTCGGATTCATGATCCGCGAATAGACGTTGCCGAAACGCTGCAGGGCGAACAGGTTCGCCGCGTGGTCGGTGTCCTCGAACACGTAGGCGCCGGTCTGGTAGATCGGCACCGCGCGGCTACCGGTCACCGGGTCGGGTCGCTGACCCGCATGCACCGCGAGTGTGTCCAAGCCGAACTGGTGGTCTTCGGTCATGAGGTCGGCTCCGTCCGGGAGCACGAGGTCACCGCCATGACGCCAGCCTAACCAGAGCAGACTGGCGCGGTGTCACACGCCCACCTGAATGTGTTCGTCCATGACCTGACGGCCGCCGATCTGCCGCCTGCGGTCATAGAGGGCGTACGACGCAGCATGCTGGATCTGATCGGTGTCGCGGCGGCGGGCAGCACCACGCCGCTGTCTCGGATAGTTCGAGAGCACGCGGTGCGCTGGTGTGCCGCCGGTCCGGGTGGCGGAGCACGGTTGCTCTTCGACGGCCGCCGGGTCAGCCCGGTAGGAGCGGCCCTCGCCGGTGCGGCGACCATCGACAGTGTGGATGCCCACGACGGGCACGCGCTGACCAAAGGACATGCGGGCGTCGCTGTGCTGCCCGCGCTACTGGCCGGTGCCGAACTCAGACCCGGCCTGTCGGGCTCCGATCTGCTCACCGCCTTCATCGTGGGCTGCGAGGTGGCACTCCGGGCTGGCATCGCACTGCACGCCTCGGCTGCGGACTACCACTGCTCGGGGGCGTGGAACGCGTTGGGTGCTGCAGCGGTGGGGTCCCGCCTGTTGGGTCTGAACGGCGAGCAGACCTGGCACGCACTGGGGATCGCCGAGTACCACGGGCCGCGGGGTCCGATGATGCGCTGCATCGACCATCCGACGATGGTCAAGGACGGCTCGGATCGGGGCGCTGCGGCAGGCCTGACCGCTGCACTGCTGGCCGCGGACGGCTTCACCGGGGCACCGGCGGTCACCGTCGAGGGTGCGACCGGCTGGGCCGACCTCGGACGCCGCTGGCGAATCCTCGAGCAGTATCACAAGCCGTACCCGGTCTGCCGCTGGGCGCATCCGGCGATCGACGCCGCTCTGGAGTTGCGGCGTACGGGCGAGTTGGCTGTGTCGGCTGTCGAGGTAGTGACGTTCCACGAGGCGGCCCGGCTGAGCTGCCGACGGCCCGTCAACACCGAGCAGGCGCAGTACAGCCTGCCGTTTCCAGTAGCGGTGGCGCTCGTCCGCGGCAGTCTGAGTGCGGCGGACATCACCGGCGACGCCCTCACCGACGAGACGGTCTTGCGGCTGGCCGAGTTGATAACGCTCAGCGAGTCGCCGAACTACAGCGCCGCCTTCCCCGCCGTACGCAGCGCCCGGGTCAACTTGACGCTGGCCGACGGTCGGGTGCGCAGCGCTGAGGCCACCATGAGCAGGGGTGACCCGATCTCCCCGCTGACCGGCCCGGAACTGACCGAGAAGTTTCGCCGGTTCGCTCATCCAGTTCTCGGTGCGGCGCGAAGTAGCCGGATCGAGGCGGCCGTCGCGGGGCTCGTCGTCGACGGCGCTCCGGCACAGCTGCTGCTCGACGAGGTTCTCGCCCCGCGGCGACCTTCGTGACGCCTGACTAGAAGGACTTTCCGCCCTTCGCGGCCAGCCACTGCTTGGACTGCGGCTGCAGGAGCAGGGCGATGATCACGGCCGCCAAAGCGAGGTAGATGATCGAGGTGGCCGTGAAGAACAGCACGATCCAGCTGAGTACCTCGATGGCGACCGCAGCGCCGGAGGCGCCCAGCAGGATGCGGGAGTCCTTGCCGGTCAGCGCCAACACGCCGGCCCAGATCAGGACACCACCCAAGACCAGATAGACCACGCCGAAGAGTGTCAGCGCACCGCCGGAGGTGGCGCTGAAGCCACTGACGATGCTGCCGCCGGCGAAGTAGAGCAGCGAGGCGATGAGGTACAGACCACCGAGGACAAAGGCCAGGACCGCGGCAGTGGTCAACTGCGCCGGCCGCTGCTGTCCGCCGGGTTGGCCGTAGCCGGAAGGCTGCTGCCCATACCCGCCAGGCTGCTGACCGTAGCCGGGCTGTTGGCCGGGTTGCCCGTAGCCGGATTGCTGGCCCGGCTGTTGGCCGTAGCCGGGCTGCTGGCCCGGCTGTTGCCCGTAGCCGGGCTGCTGGCCCGGCTGTTGACCGTAGCCGGGCTGTTCGCCGGGTTGCCCGTAGCCGGGCTGCTGGCCCGGCTGTTGACCGTAGCCGGGCTGTTCGCCGGGTTGCCCGTAGCCGGATTGCTGGCCCGGCTGTTGGCCGTAGCCGGGCTGTTGGCCGGGTTGCCCGTATCCGGGCTGTTCGCCGGGGTGCTGGCCGGGGTGCTGGCCGTAGCCGGGCTGTTGCTGCCCGGGCTGGCCCTGCTGTTGGCCGGATCCGGGCTGCTGGCCGGATTGTCCTTGACCCTGCTGACCCGGCTGGCCCTGCTGTTGCCCGTATCCGGGCTGCTGCCCGGGCTGGTCGTGGTTATGACCAGGCTGCCCCGTCGGCGGCTGCGTCATGAGTGGCGCTCCCCTTGAGTTCGTCGAGGTAATAGGCGATGCGGAACACAATGCGGATCAGAACGTGGGCGCACCCTTGGCGGCAAACCACTGCTTGGACTGAGGGGCCATCAGCAGCGCGATGATCGCGATCGGGATGATCATTGACAGCACCGTGCTGATGGTGAACGTGTAGATCACCGCGACCAGCAGGTTCAGCACGATGCTGGCGGCAGCCACGATGACGAGGGTCCGCTGGTCTTTGCCTTTCATGGCCTGCAACCCACCCCAGATGAACGCCGCGGACACCACGACGCTGACCAGGACGAGCAGACCCACAAAGGCCCCGAACTCGAAGGCCACGGTGAGGGCGAGCAGGTTGAGCAGGATTCCCAGTCCACCGATCACGAAGGCCAGGATCGCCGCAGTGAGGACCAACGCGGGGCGGTCGGCCGTGGCGGGTTGGCCGTGGCCGGAATGTGACGCCGGGGCGGAACCGTAGGGCTGCTGCTGTCCGGATTGCTGATAACCGGAGTTCTCGTATCCTTGTTGCGGGTTCGGGTCCGGTCCTGCGGGCGGCTGACTCATGACCTGCTCCTGTCCGATCATTTCGCAGACGGGCATCGCAGCGGCCCGATTGACCGCTCAGTGTAGGAGCCAGGCGGCCCCTGAGGGACATTTCCGACACGCTGATGTGGCGTGTCGAAGCTCTCGCCGGTACGGCGGTCGGCCGACGGTAACCTGGGACCGGTGCCTCACGGCACTGTACGACCCTGACAGACGAATCGATGAGGGAGTCCTGCGTGACTGCCACTGCCCGTCCCGTCGTGCTTGTCGCCGAGGAACTGGCCCCCGCCGCACTCGACCTGCTCGCCTCTGACGTCGAGTTGCGCCACGTCGACGGTTCAGACCGCGCCGCGTTGCTGCCCGCACTGGCCGACGTGGACGCGGTGCTCATCCGCAGCGCGACGCGGATGGACGCCGCGGCACTGAGCGTCGGGCGGCGGTTGCGGGTGGTTGCCCGGGCCGGCGTAGGGCTGGACAACGTCGACGTCGCGGCCGCCACCGCCCGCGGCGTCATGGTCCTCAACGCACCGCAGTCCAACATCGTCAGCGCCGCCGAGCATGCGGTCGCACTGCTGCTCGCCGCAGCGCGGCACATCCCAGCCGCACACGCCTGCCTGCAGCAGGGCCGCTGGGCCCGCTCGGCATTCACCGGCACCGAGATCGACGGCAAGACCATCGGCATCGTGGGGCTCGGCCGCATCGGCGTCCTCTTTGCGCAGCGAATGGCCGCCTTCGGCACTCACCTGATCGCCTACGACCCCTACGTGCAGCCGGGCCGCGCCGCGCAGTACGGCGTACATCTGGTGTCGTTGGAGGAGTTGCTTCGGGAGTCCGACGTCATCTCGGTCCACTTGCCCAAGACTCCGGAGACGGTTGGCCTGATCGGCGCCAAGGAGCTGGAGACGACGAAACGGGGCGTGATCGTCGTAAACGCGGCCCGCGGTGGCCTGGTCGACGAGATCGCGCTGGCCGACGCGGTGCGTTCCGGGCAGGTCGGTGCGGCCGGTGTCGACGTGTACGAGAGCGAGCCCTGCACCGACAGCCCACTCTTCGGGCTGCCCGGGGTCGTCGTTACCCCGCACCTCGGCGCGTCCACCGTCGAGGCGCAGGACAAGGCGGGTCTCGCGGTCGTGCGGTCGGTGATGCTGGCGTTGCAGGGCGACTTCGTGCCCGACGCGGTCAACGTGCAGGCCGGCGGCATCGTCGCCGAGGATGTGCGCCCGCTGCTCCCGCTGGCGGAGAAGCTCGGACGGGTGTTCACAGCGCTCGCGGCAGGTCTGCCGCAGAGCGCCACCGTCCATGTGCGCGGGGAGATCGTCGAGTACGACGTCAGCGTGCTGCAGCTCGCCGTACTCAAGGGTCTGTTCACCGACATCATCGAGGAGCCGGTGACGTTCGTGAACGCACCGCTACTCGCCGCCGAGCGTGGCGTGCAGGTCGACCTGGCGACCGACCTGGACAGCCCGGACTATCGCAACCTCGTCACGGTGCGGGGCACCCTCGGTGACGGCTCGGAGGTAACGGTGAGCGGGACGCTGAGCAGCCAGCGACAGGTGGAAAAACTCACCGATGTCAACGGTTTCGACATGGACCTGCGGCCGGAGGATCATCTGCTCTTTATCCGCTACCGCGACCGTCCCGGCGTCGTCGGCACGATCGGCGCCGAACTCGGGCGGGCCGGGATCAACATCGCCGGCGCCCAGGTCAGCAGGGCCACGGTCGGCGGCGAGGCACTGATGGCGATCGCGGTGGACTCCGCCGTACCGGCCGAACTTCTGGCCGTGATCGCCGACTCGATCGGTGCGACGTTGCTCCGCGCGGTTGACCTCAGTCCACGCTGACGACAGCCTGTGACGTAGCCTGCGGCCATGCAGAACTCGGCGGTGAACATGAAGCTCGCCGTCATTCCCGGTGATGGCATCGGGCCCGAGGTGGTGGCTGAGGGCCTGAAGGTGCTGCGCGAGGTGGTCCCGGCCATGGAGACCACTGCCTACGATCTCGGTGCGAGCCGTTGGCACCGGACCGGTGAGATGCTTCCCGACTCGGTGCTCGCCGAGCTGCGGCAGCACGACGCGATCCTGCTCGGTGCCGTCGGCGATCCCAGTGTCCCCAGCGGAATCCTCGAACGCGGGCTGCTGCTGCGGCTGCGGTTCGAGCTGGACCACCACGTCAACCTGCGCCCGGTCCGGCTCTTCGCCGGCGTCACCAGCCCCCTGGCCGGCAGCCACGACATCGACATGCTCGTCGTCCGGGAGGGGACCGAGGGTCCGTACGCCGGGAACGGCGGGGTGCTGCGCCGCGACTCCGAGCACGAGGTGGCAACCGAGGTCAGCCTCAATACGGCGTACGGCGTCGCCCGGGTGGTGCGAGACGCGTTCCAGCGTGCCGCCGACCGACCCCGCCGACACCTCACGCTGGTGCACAAGACGAACGTCCTGACCAACGCCGGATCGCTGTGGTCGCGGACCGTCGAGGAGATCAGCCAGGAGTTCCCAGACGTCGGTGTGGCCTATCAGCACGTGGACGCGGCGGCGATGTTCTTCGTCACCGACCCCGGCCGCTTCGACGTCGTGGTGACCGACAATCTCTTCGGCGACATCCTCACCGATCTCGGCGCGGCGATCAGCGGCGGCATCGGGCTGGCCGCCAGCGGCAACCTGGACGTGAGCCGCAGGAATCCGTCCATGTTCGAACCTGTTCACGGGAGCGCCCCTGACCTAGTGGGGCAGCGTCGGGCGGATCCCACCGCGACCGTACTGTCGGTGGCGATGATGCTCCAGCACCTCGGTCAGAACGACCAGGCGCGGCGAGTGGAGGCGGCAGTGGCCTTCGACCTGGCCACGCGCAACCCCACCCGGCCCAGCCAGACTCGTGATGTCGGGGACAGGCTGGCCGCGCTGGCTAGCCAGCGGGCTGATCCGCCCGCCCGCTACGCCCGGACTCCGTCGACACAGCCGGACTGACCTGCTTTCGCGAAGGGCGGACCCGGTGTCACTCGGTGATGCGTTCCATGTGTTCGACACGACGCTGCGCGACGGCGCGCAGCGCGAGGGGATCAGCTACTCGGTCAGCGACAAGCTGGCCGTCGCGCGGCTGCTCGACGAGGTCGGCGTCGGATTCATCGAAGGTGGTTGGCCCGGCGCGCTGCCCAAGGACACCGAGTTCTTCGCGCGGGCCCGCTCCGAGCTGACGCTGCGCCACGCCCGGCTCGTCGCCTTCGGCTCCACCCGGCGGGCCGGCGTGCGGGTGGCTGCGGACCCGCAGGTGCTGGCCCTGCGCGACGCCGGGACCTCGGTCGTATGCCTCGTGGCGAAGTCCGACGTACGCCACGTCGAACGCGCGCTGCGGACGACGCCCGAGGAGAACCTCGCGATGGTCTCGGACACCGTGGCGTTCCTCGTCGGGGAGGGACGGCGGGTGTTCCTGGATTGCGAGCACTTCTTCGACGGGTACGCCGGGGATCGCGAGTACGGCGTCCGCGTGCTGTCGGCGGCCTTCGACGCGGGCGCGGACGTCGGTGTTCTCTGCGACACCAACGGCGGCATGCTGCCGATGGGGCTCGGCCGGGTGGTCGCAGAGGTGGCGTCGCGAACGGGCTTCCGGCTCGGCATCCATTGCCAGGACGACACCGGCTGCGCGGTCGCGAACACCTTCGCCGCGGTCGAGGCCGGTGTCACCCACGTGCAGGGGACAGCCAACGGGTACGGCGAACGGGCCGGCAATGCCGACACCTTCGCCGTGATTGCGGGCCTGGAGACCAAGCTGGGGCTGTCCGTCGTACCGCCGGAGTGCCTGGTCGAGCTGGTGCGGGTCTCGCATGCGATCGCGGAACTCGCCAACATCGCACCGGACACCCACCAGCCGTACGTCGGGTCGTCGGCGTTCGCGCATAAGGCGGGCCTGCATGCGAGCGCGATCAAGGTCTCCCCGGATCTGTACAACCACCTCGACCCGGCAGTCGTCGGCAACGACATGCGGATCCTGGTCACCGAGATGGCCGGTCGGGCCAGCGTCGAACTCAAGGGCCGCGAACTGGGCATCGACCTGTCCGAACGGCCGGACGCGGTCGGCCGGGTGGTGTCACAGGTCAAGGAGCTGGAGGCTGCGGGCTGGTCGTTCGAGGCGGCGGACGCGTCGTTCGAGCTGCTCCTGCGTGCCGAGCTCGACGGTGCGCCGGCGGCCGTGTTCACCCTGGAGTCCTACCGTGTGCTGGTCGAGCACTGGGGCAACGGCGCGGTGATCAGCGAGGCGACGGTCAAGCTGTACGTCGACGGCGAGCGGATCATCGCCACCGGGGAGGGCAACGGCCCGGTCAACGCCTTGGACCAGGCGCTGCGCACGGCGCTGACCCGGCGCTACCCGGCGCTCGAGTCCATGGAGCTGGCCGACTACAAGGTGCGCATCCTGGAGGGCCGTGCCGGTACCGGCGCCGTGACGCGGGTGCTCATCGACACGACGGACGGCCCTTCGACCTGGACCACGGTCGGCGTACACGAGAACGTGATCGAGGCCTCGTGGCACGCACTCGTCGACGCCCTGACCTACGGCCTGCGCCACCCTCGGGCCGACGATCATGACGTTTCGGGGACACTCGTGCCCCACCAGCACCAGTAGTTGTCCGGAACTTCATGATCGTCGGGAAGGCCCACGGGCGTCGTACCGTCATAGGGCCAGCCCCGGTCGCCCCGTAATTCGCCAGCAACTGTCAGGAGCATCGTGCGCATCGTTCGCTTCGCCCACCCGCAGGGGATGTCCTTCGGCGTAGCGGAAGGCGCCGATGCTGCGGTGACGGTCGCGCAGATCGAGGGCCACCCCTTCGGTGAGATCGTCTTCACCGGGCAGCGTTGGGCGCTGGCTGACGTACGCCTGCTGTCACCGATCCTGCCGAGCAAGGTGGTCTGCGTCGGGAAGAACTACGCCGACCACGCCACCGAGATGGGGGGTACGGCGCCGGAGCAGCCGCTGCTGTTCCTCAAGCCGTCGACGGCGGTGATCGGGCCGGGTGATCCGATCCGGCTGCCCGCAGTCAGCCGGCAGGTCGACCACGAGGCCGAGCTCGCCGTCGTCATCGGCGTCCGTGGCGCCCGGCAACTCCCGGCCGAGCAGGCGATGGCCGCCGTCTTCGGCTACACCTGCGCGAACGACGTGACCGCGCGCGACCTGCAGAAGACCGACGGGCAGTGGACCCGCGCGAAGGGCTTCGACTCGTTCTGCCCGATCGGGCCGTGGATCGAGACTCAACTCGACATCGCCGATCTCGGGGTGCGCTGCGAGGTGGACGGCGAACTGCGGCAGAACGGCCGCACCAGCCAACTGGTGCACAGCGTCGCGACGCTGATCTCCTACGTCTCGCACGTCATGACGTTGCTGCCCGGGGATGTCCTGCTCACCGGTACGCCGGCCGGTGTCGGGCCGATCACCGCGGCGCAGACGGTGTCGGTGTCCATCGACGGCCTCGGGACGCTCACCAATCCCGTAGTCGCCGCCTCATGAGTGCCGTACGGGTCAGGTTCTGCCCCTCGCCGACGGGCAACCCGCATGTCGGGCTGGTCCGGACGGCGCTGTTCAACTGGGCCTTCGCCCGGCATCACGGCGGGGCGTTCGTCTTCCGGATCGAGGACACCGATGCCGCTCGGGACAGCGAGGAGTCCTACGAGCAGCTGCTCGATTCCCTGCGGTGGCTCGGTCTGGACTGGGACGAGGGGCCCGACATCGGCGGACCCTTCGCCCCGTACCGCCAGTCCGAGCGGCGCGAGATCTACGACGACGTCGTACGCCGGTTGCTCGAAGCGGGGGAGGTCTACGAGTCGTTCTCCTCCGCTGAGGAGATCGAGGCCCGGCACCGCGCGGCGGGCCGCGATCCCAAACTGGGTTACGACAACCACGACCGCGAGCTGACCCGAGCCCAGACCGACGCGTTCCGAACGGAGGGCCGCCTGCCGGTCCTGCGGCTGCGGATGCCCGAGGACGAGTGGACATGGACGGACCTGGTGCGGGGGCCAGTGAGCTTCGCGGCCGGAACGGTCCCGGACTTCGTGGTGATGCGGACCAACGGTGAGCCGCTGTACCCCTTCGTCAACCCCGTCGACGACGCGCTCATGGGGATCACGCACGTGCTGCGTGGCGAGGACCTGCTGCCGTCCACACCGCGCCAGATCGCCCTGTACGCAGCCCTGCGCCGGATCGGGATCGCGGCGCCGACGCCGTCGTTCGGGCACCTGCCGATGGTGCGGGGCGACGGCAACAAGAAGCTGTCGAAGCGGGTGCCCGAGTCATCGCTGTCCTTGTACCGGGAGCGCGGGTTCCTGCCGGAGGGGCTGCTGAACTACCTGGCGCTGCTCGGCTGGGCGATCGCCGACGACCGGGACGTCTTCTCGATGGTGGAGATGGCAGCGGCGTTCGACATCGCGCGGGTGAGTTCCAATCCGGCCCGCTTCGATCTGGCCAAGGCAGCGGCGATCAACGGCAGTCACATCCGGCTGCTGCCCGCGGATGAGTTCGCGGCTCGGCTGACGCCGTACCTCCAGTCGGCCGGACTCGTCTCGATGCCGCCGACGGATGCCGAGGCGGCGCTGGTCGCGGGTGCCGCGCCGCTCGTCGCCGAGCGGGTCAGCGTGCTGTCCGAGGCAGTGGTCATGATGCGTTTTCTGTTTGTGGCCGAACTCGTGGTCGATCCGGCCGCCGCTGCCAAGGTGCTGGGTCCTGATGCCGAGCCGGTGTTGCGTGCAGCGGTTGACGCTTTGGCGGCA
>Ga0136640_10001212_pt1 | contig 10223 bp, 10 predicted proteins | sample AntDrymUQ8642106_2_FD_105498 | JGI IMG/M metagenome (GOLD analysis project Ga0136640, IMG submission 105498) | Polar desert sand microbial communities from Dry Valleys, Antarctica - metaG UQ864 (21.06) | ecosystem: Environmental > Terrestrial > Soil > Desert | place: Antarctica: Dry Valley...
CTCCGGTCACTGACCAGTCGTACCCGCCGCCGGTCTACCCCCAGCGCACCGACGGTGGGCAGGACGACGCACAGGGGGGATACCGCCCGTGAGTAGCGCACAACCAGAACCGCTGCGACCTGATGTCGAGAGCCGGTCGGTGGGAGACCTCCTGGGTGAGCTCGCAGGTGATCTGACCAAGCTGATGCGCCAAGAACTCGAGCTGGCAAAGCTTGAGATGAAGGAAGAGGCGACCAAGGCTGGCAAGGCGGCAGGGATGCTCGCCGGTGCCGGTGTGGCCGGCCACATGGCTCTGGTGTTCATCTCCTTGACAGTGATGTGGGCCCTCGGGAACGTCATGAATCTCGCCTGGGCGGCTCTCATCGTGACGGTCCTCTGGGCGATCGCCGCGGCGGTCCTGGGCAGCGCGGGCCGCAAGAAGCTCAAGCAGGTCAACCCCAAGCCCGAGCAGACGATCGACACTCTCAAGGAGGATGCCCAGTGGGCACGGACGCTGAACAACTGAGGCGCGAGATAGAGCAGACCCGACAAGAACTGACGTACGACGCAGACGCTCTCACCGAGAAAGTCAGCCCCGCACGGATCATGGACCGCCGGGTGGGACGAGCGAAGAACGCTTTGACCAACGCGAAGGAGAAAGTCATGGGCAGCGCCTCGGATGCGTCCCACTCCAGCCAGTCCACCCTGTCCTCAGCTGCCTCCGGGGTCGCCGACAGCACGTCCGACCTCGCCGGGTCGGCGAAACAGCGGGCGCAGGGTAATCCCCTGGCTGCGGGGCTGATGGCCTTCGGTGCTGGCTGGCTCGTCTCTGCCCTCATACCGGCGAGCCAGCGCGAGCAGCAGGCGGCCGGTCAACTGGTTGACGCCGCCCGCGAGCACAGCCAGCCGTTGACGGAGAATCTCGGCCAGATGGCCGGGGAGATCAAGGACAACATGCAGGAGCCGGCCCAGCAGGCGGCCCAAGCGGTGTCCGACACGGCCAGCGAGGCCGCTGAGAACGTCAAGAACGAAGGTCGCTCGGCCGCGGAGAGCGTCAAGTCCGACTCCCAGCGAGCCACTGAGAACGTGCGGCTCGCGTCGGACTCTGGAAGCAACACCGGCACAGAGACCCGCTACACCGGCACGGACACCCGCTACCCGTCGGTCTGACGCAGCCCGCCTGAGCCGGCCCCAGCCCGGTCCCTGGGGTCGGGCAGGATGGCGGTCATGGTTGGCAATCTGGTCTTACTCCGGCACGGGCAGAGCGACTGGAACGACAAGAACCTCTTCACCGGCTGGGTGGACGTCGGGTTGACCGACCTCGGCGACCGGGAGGCGGGGCGTGGCGGGGAGTTGCTCGGGGAGCACGGACTGCTCCCCGACGTGCTTCATACCTCGGTGCTGCGTCGGGCGATCGAGACCGCCACGGCAACGCTGGACGTCGCCGAGCGGTCGTGGATCCCGGTACGCCGGAGCTGGCGGTTGAACGAGCGCCATTACGGTGCTCTGCAGGGCAAGGACAAAGCGGCGACGCTGGCCGAGTACGGCGAGCAGCAGTTCATGCTCTGGCGTCGCTCGTACGACACGCCGCCGCCACCGCTGCCGCGCGGGGACAGGTGGAGCCAGTACGACGACCCACGCTACGCGACGCTGCCGCCTGAACTACGGCCAGAAACCGAGTGCCTCAAGGACGTCGTCGTACGGATGCTGCCGTACTGGTACGACGCGATCGTGCCCGACCTGCTGGTTGGGCACAACGTGCTCGTCGTCGCACACGGCAACAGCCTCCGGGCGCTGGTGAAGCACCTGGACGGGATGGGCGAGCAGGAGGTCGTGGCGCTGAACATCCCGACCGGCATCCCGCTGCTCTACGATCTGGACGAGCAGCTGCGTCCGCTGACGCCGGGTGGGCGCTACCTGGACCCGGCGGCGGCCGCCGCGGCGATCGAAGCTGTGAAGAACCAGGGTCGGTAGGCGAACGGAGCGGGTCTGGCGGGTGAACTCTGCCCCCGCCCCCCGCGTCGCCAGCCGCCTTCGACCAGGACTGTCCGGCGGCGGACCTACGATCGTCGGGTGGAGGCCTTGATCGCGCTGGCAGGTTTCGTGGCGGGTATCCTGCTGACCCTCGCCCTGATCGCGGCGCGCCGACGTGCGGCGGCGCAAGCCACGGAGCCCGAGGAGAGCTTCGACGTCGCCCGTCGGGTGGTCGATCTGATGGAGCCCGGCGCGGTCGTCGTGGATGCCGGCGACGAGGTGGTCCTGGCGAACGCCGCTGCGCGCGGACTGGGCGTGGTGAGGGGTCGCGAGCTGGCGGTGCCGCATCTGCTCCGGCTCGCCGCGACAGTTCGGCGTACTGGTCAACGTCATGAGGACGTTCGGCTGACGGCCGAACTCATCGGCGCCGGCCCGCGCACGGTCAGCGTCCAGGCCATGCGGCTGGACGACGGTGGAACTGTCGCCCTGCTGGTCCTGGACGTCACCGAAGCGAGGAGGATCGAGGACGTACGCCGGGACTTCATGGCCAACGTCAGTCACGAGCTCAAGACCCCGGTGGGTGCCCTGTCGCTGCTCGCCGAGGCGATGCAGGACGCGTCCAACGACCCCGAGGCGATCCGGCGGTTCTCGACCCGGGCGGTGCACGAGGCGCAGCGCCTGAACCGGCTTGTCCGGGAGCTGATCGACCTGTCCCGCCTGCAGGGCGGTGATCCTCTCCCCGAACGGGCTCTCGTGTCCGTGCGGGTCGTCATTGCCGAGGCTGTCGACCGGGCCAGATTGGCCGCCGACGCGAAGGCGATCCGCTTGTCGGTGAGCGGGGACGCCGAGGAGCACGTGCTGGGCGCGGAAGGGCAGTTGGTCACAGCGCTGACGAACCTGCTGTCGAATGCGGTCGCCTACAGCACGCCTGGCACGACGGTCACCGTGGCCGCACGCAGCCAGTCCGGCTTCGCTGAGATCGCGGTGACCGACCAGGGCGAGGGCATCCCGCCCGGGGATCAGGACCGCATCTTCGAGCGCTTCTACCGGGTCGACCCGGCCCGGGCCACCGCCACCGGGGGCAACGGCCTCGGCTTGGCCATCGTCAAGCACATCGCCACCAACCACGGCGGCGGCGTACGGATCAGCAGCCAGCTCGGTACGGGTTCGACGTTCACCCTGCGTATCCCACTTGCGCCCGACCCGGCGCTCGCACCCCGTCAGACCCAGGAGGCGCGTTCATGACCAGAGTCCTCGTCGTCGAGGACGAGGAGTCCTTCTCCGACGCACTGTCGTACATGCTGCGCCGGGAGGGCTTCGAAGTGGGACTGGCTGCCACCGGTCCGGAAGCGCTCGACGAGTTCGATCGAGCCGGCGCCGACGTCGTGCTGCTCGATCTGATGCTGCCCGGCCTACCGGGCACCGAGGTATGCCGAGCGCTGCGGCAGCGGTCGCCGGTCCCGATCATCATGCTGACCGCCAAGGATTCCGAGATCGACAAGGTGGTGGGGCTGGAACTCGGCGCCGATGACTACGTCACGAAGCCGTACTCCGCCCGGGAGCTCGTCGCTCGGATCCGAGCCGTGCTGCGACGGCATAACGATTCCGAAGACGTCGACGTACCGACCCTGGAGGTGGGTCCGGTCCGGATGGATCCGGACCGGCATGTGGTGACCGTGGCCGGCAAGGTCACCGCGATGCCGCTCAAGGAGTTCGACCTGCTGGAGTTGCTGCTGCGTAACGCCGGGCGGGTGCTCACCCGCGGGCAGCTGATCGACCGGGTCTGGGGGGCGGATTACGTGGGCGACACGAAGACTCTCGACGTCCACGTGAAGCGGCTGCGGGCCAAACTGGAGCCCGATCCGGCCCAGCCGAAGCACCTGGTGACCGTCCGCGGACTCGGTTACAAGTTCGAGGCCTGAGCCCGGCTCCGTCCGGTGCCTGTACCCTCGCCGGCGCTTGAGCCGATGCTGGCGCCGCAGAACTCCATGATCGGATGCGGCTTCGGTCGAGAACTGACCGGAATCGCATCCGATCGTGTTCTATTCGGGGGATATCGGCGCGTATCCACAGGTTGGCCGGGACTGTCGTCAGCCGCGGTTGCCCGGCTCACTCTGGGACTGTGCCATTCACCACCGGTCAGGAACGGGAACTGCGTGCCCTGGCGCAGGGTCAGGACGGCGTCGTCTCGCGGGCACAGCTGCGTGACATGGGGATCAGCCGAGCAGTTGTTCGCTCGCACATGCGTGGCCGGCGTTGGCGGCGCGTCCATCCGGGGGTCTACGCCACCTTCACCGGCCCCCTTCCCGACCCGGCTCGGGTGTGGGCGGGACTGCTGTACGCCGGCCCGGACGCCGTGGCCAGCCATGACACAGCTGAGTGGCTGTGCGGCCTGCGGCCGGACCTCCCCCAGCAGATCGATGTCTGCGTGCCACACGGTCGTCGTCATCACCCGAGCCGTCCTGGCGTCCACGTTCGCCAGTCACGCGCGCTGTCAGCCAAGCGCCATCCGGCCAAGACGCCTCCGCGGACCACAGTCGAGGACACCGTCCTGGATCAGATCGACGTGTCGAGGAAGGACAGGCACGTCATCGATCTCGTCTTGCGTGCCTGCCAGCAGCGCCTCACCACACCGCGGCGGCTCTCCGCAGCTGCGCGCGCACGCAACCGGCTGCGACGACGCGCGCTGGTCATGGACCTGCTCTCTGATGTCCGTGACGGCGTTACCACCCCGCTCGAGCGGTGTTACGTGCGAGATGTCGAGCGTGCGCATGGGCTTCCCCGTGGTACCCGCAACCGGGCGGAGGGTCGACGCGGCCGGCGTCGCTACCGGGATGTCCGGTACCGCCGGTGGCGGTTGGTCGTGGAGTTGGACGGGCGGGCGGCGCATCCGGAGGACGAGCGGGAGCTCGACGACATCCGTGACAACGAGGTCCTCCAGCGCCAGGAAGCGACGCTGCGATACGGCTGGCGCTCGGTCATCACACACCGATGCATGGTTGCCGTCCAGGTCGGCGGGCTGCTCGAGCAGGGTGGCTGGCCCGGGCCGCTGAAAGCTTGCGGGCCCGGTTGCACCATCCGCGCCGATTCAGCGACATTGGATGCGGCTTGGGCCCAGAACTGACCGAATCCACATCCGATGACGGGTTTTCAGCGTGGCTCGAGGTCCTCCTCCCAGAACTCCTGCGGTTTGCGTGCTTCGCCGGCCCGATCGTGCTCCGACGTACGCAGCTCCACCCGCCGGATCTTGCCGCTGATGGTCTTCGGCAGCTCGGCGAACTCGATCCGCCGGATCCGCTTGAACGGCGCCAGCCGCCCCCGGCAGTAGGTCAGGATCGCCGCCGCCGTCTCGGCCGTCGGCTCGTGACCGCTGGCCAGTACGACGTACGCCTTGGGCACAGCGAGCCGGATCGGGTCCGGCGACGGGACGATGGCCGCCTCAGCGACGGCGGGATGCTCGATCAGCACGCTCTCCAACTCGAAGGGGCTGATCCGGTAGTCCGAGGCCTTGAAGACGTCGTCGGTGCGCCCGACGTAGGTGATGTAGCCCTCGTTGTCGCGCCGGGCCACGTCGCCGGTGTGGTAGTAGCCGCCGGCCGTCGCATCCGCCGTACGGGACTCGTCATCGCGGTAGCCGACCATCAGTCCCAGCGGCCGATCGGACAGATCGAGGCAGATCTCGCCCTCGTCGGCGGGGTTGCCGTCCGGATCGAGCAGGACGACCGAGTACCCGGGCAGCGGGCGGCCCATCGATCCGTCCTTGACCGGCTGGCCGGGGGAGTTGCCGCACATCGCCGTCGTCTCGGTCTGCCCGAAGCCGTCCCGGATCGTCAAGCCCCAGGCGGTGCGCACCTGGTCGATGATCTCGGCGTTCAGTGGCTCGCCGGCGCCGATCACCTCGCGCAACGACAGGTCGTACGACGCCAGATCGTGCTGCACGAGCAAACGCCACACCGTTGGCGGGGCGCAGAACGTCGTGACCTCGCACCGCCGCATCTCGCGGAGCAGCGCCGGCGCGTCGAAGCGGGCCTGGTTGACGACGAAGACGGTCGCGCCGGCGTTCCAGGGGCCGAACAGGTTGCTCCAGGCGTGCTTGCCCCACCCGGGAGAGCTGATGTTGAGGTGGATGTCGCCGGGGCGTACGCCAATCCAGAACATCGTCGACAGGTGGCCGACCGGATAGGAGACGTGCGAGTGCTCGACGAGCTTGGGTTGGGACGTCGTACCGGAGGTGAAATACAGAAAGAGGGGTTCCCCGGCCTGAGTGAACTGGTCCGGTTCGTACTCCACCGGCTGATCGGATGCGTCCGCGTACGACGCCCAGGTCGCGACCGGGTTGTCGACGCTGATCCGGATCTCCGCGCCGGCCAGCCCGACGAAGCGCTCAGCCAGGGCGGCTGCGGTGACAACCACCCGCACCTGGCCGCGCTCGAGCCGGTCGGCAAGTTCCCCGGCGCCGAGCAGGGTGCTGGTCGGGATGATCACTGCGCCGATCTTCGTGGCGGCCAGCATCGTGACCCACAGCGGCGTGACGTTGCCGAGCATGAGCAGCAACCGGTCGCCCCGGCGTACGCCCAGCGATCTGAGGTGGTTGGCGAGCTGGTTGGACCTGGCTTGCAGGTCTCCGAACGTCAGCTTCTCCTCGCTGCCGTCCTCATGGACGATCCACAGCGCGAGCGCGTCGGGTTCGAGGTGGTCGAAGTGGTCCAGCGCCCAGTTGAACTCGGTCAGGACAGGCCAGCGGAACTCCGCTACTGCACGCTCGTAATCCTCGCGGACCGAGAGCAGGAAGTCGCGTGCGGCCAGGAAGTCCTCGCGTGCAGCCATGGTGACGTGTCTACCGTGTGCCGACCATGATCGTGAGGCTGGATTGAACGGTTTCCGCTCAATCCAGCCTCACGATCATTGGTCCGCCCGAGCCGGCGGCTATGGACTGACCCACCGGCGGCCAATACGGTCAAGGTCGTGCATGCAAGCGCATCCACCAAGCAGACTGACGTGGAGGACTTCCGATGAAAACCCGTGGTGCCGTCATCCGATCCGCCCCTGGCGAGTACGAAGTAGTCGACCTCGATCTCGAGGAGCCTCGCCACGGCGAGGTGATGGTCAAGATGGCCGCGTCCGGCCTGTGTCACTCCGACGACCACATCGCCACCGGGGACATCCCGGTCGGCGTGTACCCGTTCTGCGGCGGTCATGAGGGATCCGGGGTGGTCGAGCAGGTGGGACCGAACACCCGTGGGTTCGAGGTGGGCGACCACGTCGTGTTCTCCTTCCTGCCCGGCTGCGGTCGTTGCCGGTGGTGCGCCTCGGGCATGCAGAACCTCTGTGACCTCGGCGCCGGCCTGCTCGGCGGCGCCCGCTGGGACGACCCGACCAGCTTCCGGATGAGTCTGGACGGCGCACCAGTCGGACAGATGTGCGGGATCTCGACGTTCTCCGAGTACACGACGGTCGCCACCGACTCCACCGTCAAGATCAGCAAGGACCTGCCGCTGGACAAGGCCTGCTTGGTCGGTTGTGGCGTTGGCACCGGCTGGGGATCGGCTGTCAACTCCGCCGACGTGCAGCCCGGTGACACGGTGATCGTCATGGGCGTCGGCGGCATCGGGATCAACGCCGTGCAGGGTGCGGCACACGCCGGCGCGACCAACGTGATCGCCGTCGACCCCTTGCCGTTCAAGCGCGAAAAGGCGATGGAACTCGGCGCCACCCATGCCGTGGAGACGATGGAGGAGGCCACCGAGCTGGCCAAGGGCTTCACCAACGGGCAAGGTGCCGACTCGGCGATCGTGACCATCGGCGTGACCAAGCCCGAGCACGTGGGGCAGGCGTTTTCCGCGATCCGCAAGGCGGGGACGTGTGTCGTGACGGGCCTCGGGAACATCGCCGACACCAGCGCGCTGCCGATCTCGATCGCCGAGCTGACGCTGTTCCAGAAGCGGCTGCAGGGCTCGCTGTTCGGGGCTTCCAGCCCCAGCAAGGACATCCCGCGGATGCTGCAGCTCTACACCGACGGCAAGCTCAAGCTGGACGAGCTGGTCACCCGGACGTACACCCTCGACGAGGTGGCCCAGGGGTACAAGGACATGCACGCCGGGACGAACCTGCGCGGCGTGATTGTGTACTAGCCGCCCGGCGCGCTCGCAACGCCCGGCGCGCTCGCAACGCCCGGCCGGCTAGGTGCGGGTCGCCACAGGGCTGCCCGCGCGGGCCATGGTCGAGGCCACCCGGGCCTCGGTCGTCGGGCGGGAGCGGGAGTCCGAGGTCGTCGCCGCCGCGCTCGCCGCCGGGCGCAACCTCCTGCTGGAGGGACCGCCCGGCACCGGCAAGACGACGTTGCTGCGCGCGCTGGCCGCGGGCGCCGGAGTCGGCCTCGTCCTGGTCGAAGGCAACGCCGAGCTGACCCCGGCCCGGCTGGTCGGCCACCACGACCCGTCGCGGGTGCTGACCGAGGACTACCGGCCGGACAACTTCGTCCCGGGCCCGCTGTGCCGGGCGATGACCGAGGGTGCGCTGCTGTACGTCGAGGAACTCAACCGTGTCCCCGAGGAGACGCTGAACGTGCTGCTGGGCGTCCTGTCCGAGCGGGAGATGCACATTCCCCGGTACGGCGTCGTACCGGCCGCTGCGACGTTCCGGTTGATCGCGGCGATGAACCCGTACGACGCGGTGGGCACCGCGCGGGTGACGCCGGCGCTGTATGACCGATCATGTCGGGTCGCCATGCACTATCAGGACGAAGGCACCGAGGCTGCGATCGTGGCCCGGGTGGCGCCGGGGCCGACGGAGCTGGTGTCGCGGGCGGTCCGCGCGGTCCGGATGACGCGCGAGCACTCCGACCTGCGGATCGGCTCCTCCGTCAGGGGAGCCATCGACACTGTGCTCGTCGCGTGCGAACTCGCCGCGGTCCGCGACGAGGCGGAGGTCTCGGTGCGTACCGGTCTGGACGCGGCCCGTACGGCGCTGTCCGGCAAGGTCACTGTGCAGGAGGGGTGTCCGCGGCCGGTGGACGAGATCATCGACGAGATCTGGGGCAAGGCCGATCCGGGAAAACCCTGACGCCCGAGGAGGTTGCCGACCTCCCCGGGCCGCCGCCGAACCCGTGGTTGACGCCGCAACGGGCGATCGAGGATCCCGCCGAAGTCGCTGCACTGCTGCGTGAGCACGGTTCCCGGACGATGAGCCGGACCGAGCTGGAGCACCGGCACGCCGATCTGCAGCGATTCTCGGCTGAGGTGGGCCAGCTCGACGCCGAGGCAGTGCAGGAGGCGGCCCGTGCCGATCTCGACGAGACACTGGACCTGCTCGTCGACCTGGCCAAGGCCACCGACGCGTCGATCCGGCTGGCGGCGCGGCAACTCGCGTCGCGGTTGGCCCTCCGGCCCCCGCGCATCATCGGCGGCGACCGCTCGGGCGCGGCCAGACTGTCCACAGTCGACGATCCGCTGGCGGGCGGCGATCTGGACCTGGACGCCACGCTGTCACGACTGGACCAGCACCCGCGACTGCGAGCCGAGGATGTCCGGGTGCGGGCCTGGCGGAGTCCGGCGACGGCGTACGTCCTGTTGGTGGACGCCTCGGGTTCGGTGGCCGGCCGGCGCATCGCGATCGCGCTGGTCACCGCTGCCGCTTTGGCCGCCCGGATGCGCCCGGACGACGAATTCGCCGTTATCGCGTTCTGGTCCCAGGCCGTCGTACTCCGCCCGATCCGCAGCATCGCCGCTACTACGGACCTCGTCGGTGCGCTGCTTACCCTGCGAGGCGGCGGTACGACGGACCTTGCGCTGGCCCTGCGGACCGGCCTGCGCCAAGCCGGGACCGCCCGGGCCCGGCGCCGCGAGATCCTGCTGCTGACCGACGGGATCGCCACGGCCGGTAGTGACCCTTTGGCGGTGGCGGCCGCTGCGGGGGCCGCGGGCGCCCGGCTGCACGTCCTCGCCCTCAGCGACGAGGAGCCGTCGTACCGCTCCTGCACGCGGTTGGCCGGCGCCGGCGGAGGCCGGTACGCCGAACTTATCCGCGCCAGCCAGGCGCCGGCCGCGGTGGCGCACGCGCTGCGGCCATGATGTGCGGTGTGGACGGCCTGCTGATCCGGGAGTGCGACGTCGATGACCTCGATCGCCTGGAGCAGTGCATGCCGACCAGGGGCACCGGGGCCCACGCGGCCCTCCTGGCCCGTCAGCACAGCGGAGACGCCACCTACCTCACCGCCTGGTTGGACGGCGAGCCCGTCGGTTCGGGGCTGATCTCCTGGACGGGCCACCGGA
>Ga0136640_10001213_pt1 | contig 10219 bp, 9 predicted proteins | sample AntDrymUQ8642106_2_FD_105498 | JGI IMG/M metagenome (GOLD analysis project Ga0136640, IMG submission 105498) | Polar desert sand microbial communities from Dry Valleys, Antarctica - metaG UQ864 (21.06) | ecosystem: Environmental > Terrestrial > Soil > Desert | place: Antarctica: Dry Valley...
GGGTCTTTGTCTAAATTAAAAGTCAGCGTGACGTTCGAGCGACCTTGCGAAGAACTCGAGCGCATTTCCTCGATTCCGGGAACGGTATTGACCGCGCCTTCGATAATATCGGTTATCTCCGATTCGATTTCTTCGGGAGCCGCGCCCTGATTCGAGGTCGAGACGCTGACGGTCGGCAAATCAATTTTCGGAAACCGGTCAACGCCGAGCGTGAAAAAACTAAAGCCGCCGACCACCGTCAAAAACAAAATGATGACCGTAGCAAATACGGGACGATGCACACAAATTTCAGCTAACCATTGCATAAAAACTTCGTTTTTGGTCTTGGGTCTTCGGTCTTGGGTCTTTGTTTTTATCGCTCAACTTGAGCAGGACCATCGAAGACCTAAAACCCAAGACCAAAGACCGATTCATCAAAATTGCACCTTCGCGCCCTCGTAAAGCTGCGCCAAATTACTCGTCGCGACAATCTCGTCCGCGTTGACACCAGCGATAATTTGAACGTAGTCGTTTTCTTCGGTGCCGAGTTGGACGACGCGCAGTTTCGCCACGTTTTCCTGAATGACGAACACGCGATACGACTGCGTGCTTTCGTCGTTAAAGACGGCGGTCTTCGGCACGAACACGCCGGTGCTGCCGCCTTCGCGGTTGATTTTAACGGTCGCAAACATTCCCGAACGCAGGGCGTTGTCGCCGTTTTGGATCGCAGCTTCGACCACCGCCGAGCGCGAGGTCGGGTCAATCGCCGGATTAACCGCCGTCACCGCGCCGCCGAATTTGCGGTCTTTGTATGCGTCAACTTCGACCGATACGCCGCGCCCGATAGTAATAAAAGGCACGTTGGCTTCGGCGACCTGAATCTGGATTTTTATCGGATTAACGCGCAGAATCGTGGCGACGGGCGTTGCCGAAGTGACATATTCGCCGACGGCGACCGGACGATTGCTGATAAAACCGGAAAACGGCGCGCGGATAATCGTATCGGCGACGGCTTGCTCCGCCGTTCCGACCTGCGTCCGCGCCGCTTCGACCGCTGCCTGCGCGCTTTTAATCGCCTGATTATTTTGCCGGGCGGCGTTGGCGGCGGCTTCGAGACCCTGTTTCGCCGCGTTCAGACGCGCCCGCGCCGTATCGCGCTGCGTTCGATACTGCTCATAGACGATAAGGGAAACATCGCCCGTTTCGACGAGTTCGCGGTAACGCTTTTCGTTCGCTTCGGCTTGTTTTAATTCGGCGACGGTTTGTTCGTAACTCGCGTTGGCGGAGCGAACTTCGGGAATGGCAGTCGCGTTAAAAGTTCCGTTCGGCGCGAGTCCGAGACGCGCTTCCGCCTGGCGCACGCCGGCGATTGCCTGCGTCACGCCGGCTTGCGCTTCCGCTAATCGCAGCCGCGCGTCTTTATCGTCAATTTTCGCAATCACGCTTCCCTGCTGAACGAATTGTCCGACATTCGCCGATACGTTGACGACTTTGCCCGCCGCTTTCGGCGCGATGTCGGAGGTTTCCTCGGCAATCATACTTCCCGTCGCCTGGATAACCGCGGGAATCTCGCGCCCGACGGATTTATCAACCGTAATCGTCACCGGCGCGCTCGCGTTCGCTTCGCTCGCGTTGGCGTTTTGCCGCTTCTCGCTCGCCGATTCGGTTTTGCCGCACGCCAGACAACACGACACGACAAAAACGCTGATTATTATCTTTAAATTTAAAATAGTCGCCCGCCTCGCTGAATATGAAAACCGCATAAAGTTTTGTTTAAGATGTAAATTTTATAATAAACAGATGAATCTAAAAATTTTGATTTGTAAATTTTTGTAAATCGAATTAAGTTTCAGGTTTCAAGTTTCAGGTTTCAGGCTCAAATCTTTGACCTGAAACCTGAAACTTGAAACCTGAAACCAATAAGGTTATAAAATTGAAGTATCAAATTATACGAGGTGAAAATTTATGCAGGAAATTACCGCAACCGAACTGAAAAAAAGAATGGACGAAGGCGAAGACGTTCAACTCGTTGACGTGCGCCAGCCGGACGAATACGCCTTTGCGAAGATTGAAGGCGCGAAACTGATTCCGCTCGGCGAGATTATGCGGCGGATGGACGAACTCGACGACTCGAAAGAACTCGTTCTGCAATGCAAGGCGGGCGGACGCAGCGCGCAGGCAATCGAATTTTTAGCCCGCGCCGGTTATCAAGGGAAAATGTCGAACCTCAAAGGCGGCATCACCGCCTGGTCGAATGATGTTGATCCGAAAACTCCGAAATACTAGATTAAATGAGAAGTGAGAAATGAGAAATGAGAAGTAAAGAGTTTTCACCTCTCATTTCTCACTTCTCACTTCTCACTTAATTTAATTTCCCCGCTCATTCGCACGATTTTCATTCCGTCCTGAACTTTTGCGCGGCACGCTAAAACGGGTTTGTCTTTTGCCGAATTTTCCAGCCAAACCTGACAATTGGCGCAGTCGCCGTTCCAGCAAAAATCGCCGAAAGAAATCGTATTTATCGAAAGATACTGAAAACAGCGCAGCAAAGTGTTGTTTTCGGGAACTTCGCGCCGCGTGCCAGAGATTTCGATTGTCACGAGTTTTTCGTATGGCTCAAAAATATCCTGATAGTCTTTGAGATTCATTTCCAATCGTAAATTCGATTCGTCGTTCCGCAGATTTCGATTCTACTTTAAATCAACGAAAGCCCGCGAGCGAAATTAAACGCCTTCGGGCTTTTATTGATTTAATAAACTATTGTGAATTTCCGATTTACGGAGTCGTGCCGCCGCGCACCTGAATGTTGCCCGAATCAATGTTCATAAAAGGAAACGCATTGACGGCGGTATTTTCGCAGAGTGCCGGCGAGCCGGTCGTGCTTGGGTCGGCATCGAAAAAGAAAACGCTGCTGATGCGGTCGTTTTTTCCCGGTTCGCCGTTGTCTTCGACAGTAAAATAAGCCGCGTCAATCAGATTCTGGTCGTTCGTTCTTCTGATGAAGCCGCCGACGACGGCGATATTGCCGACGATTTTCAAGCAGCTAATATCGAATTTCGCCGCGTATTTTTTACCGTTCGCGCCGTTAAAAGAGCCGTTGTGCAAGTTTGCCTGCCCTTTCACGATGCCGTCCGCGCCGCGCCGCGCCTGAAATGAAAATTGTCTTTTAACGGTTTTGCCGTTTTCGTCCTGCACTCGAATCGAGCCTTGTCCGCCCGCCGATTCCTTGTCCTGCGCCGCAACGCCCGCCGTCAAAACGGCAATGGCAAAGGCGGACAAAACGCCCAAAAAAACTAATTTCTTGATTATATTTCTCATCCTATTCGTTCTCCTCAAAATTTTGTAAGTATTTCTAATCAGTTTATAGCAATTTCTACTATGCCCGGATATATCGCAACCGCCGTGCCTCGCGCTCCAAGTTATTAAGTTGGATTGTTTAACACTTTTCGCCGGTTTATGAAAACAATCTGGATAGATTTTGCTGTTCGTTAATGTGTCTTAACTCGACACATCGAACAATCGAGCGAATCGGCGTTTGATTTCGCCGTTTTGAAATTGACAGTGATGGAAACGCTTCTGACCGGCTGACCTAATTTGTCCATACAGATACCGGACACATAAAAAGCAGCCCGATTTCAAGCGAAACCGGGCTGCTTTTTATCGTTCGCTAAATCAGCAATTCAGAGTCAGCTTTTGTTTGACTCAGCGATTGCGATTGGTAATTTATTTGTTGCCGTCATCGTCATAATCGTCATCGTCGTCATCATAGTCACGGTCTTTGTTTTTCTTTTCTTTCTTTTCTTTCTTATCTTTTTTGCCCTTCGATTTACGGTTATCACGGTCGTCGTTGCGGTTATCGTAGCCGTCATCGCCGTCGTAGTCCACATCATCTTCGTAAACTTCGTCACGGTTGCGGTCGCGGTTATTATTTCGGCTGCGATTGCGGTTATCGTAGCTGTTGTAGCCTTCGTTATAACCGCGCACGAACGACTGGCGATAAGCCTGTTTATACGCGCCCTGATTGCCGCCGTTACTCGCTCTGACCTGTCCGGTCACACGCCCCGCCGCGCGTTTCGCATTTGCGCGTTCTCCGTCGCGCGCGTCTTCGAGACCCTGCCTGTAACCGTCGCGGTAGCCTTGCTGCAATGCCGTGTCGCCGCGTCTGCCGCCGCGATTGTAGTCGTCGTTGCGGTTGTTTCCGTTTTGCGCGTTGGCGGCAGTGCCGGACAAAATGACGATACCCAAAAGCAGGAAGAAAGCCATTCCGGTCGCTTTGATTCGGTGATTTAATTTATTCATATTCAAAAGAACCTCCAAGTTTTTAGATAATTGACACTCAATTCTTATGCCAGTCGGGAGACAAACGTAAAGTCGGCGATACGGCGGAAGTTTCTCGTTTCGTTCGTTTCAAAGACAGCCCAAATGGTTTGCGAAAATCTCTATACGGTGCAGTGTTGAAAAATTCGGCAAATCAATTTTCGCCCTCGACGCTTTTGCAGAATAAGTTTTTGAGCGTTAAAATTCTGGCAGGAGTTGACGAAAAATTATGGCTTTAACAATTTACAGCAAACCGAACTGTCCGTATTGTCAGAAGGCGCGCGATCATTACACGGAAAACAACGTCGCTTTTGTCGAATACGACGCGCAGAACGACAAGGTGCGGCAGAAAGAAATGCTCGAATTTTCGGGCGGCGATCTGGTCGTGCCGTGCATCGTCGAAAACGGCGAGTATATTCAATCGGGTTGGGGAAATCCGCCGCGCGGCTGAACGATTATTCCAGATTAATCGGCAGTTTGCCGACACTTCAATTTGGGATTTGAGATTGCGGATTGCGGATTTTTTGTTTCCGCTATAATATCAATTTTGTTCGGAATGCTCACAGATTAAAATCCGCAATCCCAAATCCGCATTCCGCAATCAGTTATGGTTGGCGAGCGAATAAATCAATACCAAATCTTAGAAAAAATCGGCGCGGGCGGACAAGGAACTGTGTATAAAGCGCAGGACACGAAGCTCGACCGCACCGTCGTCATCAAAGTTCTGCCGCCGGAACTCACGCAAAAGACGGCGAACTTCAAACGCTTCGAGCGCGAAGCGCAGCTTTGCTCGCAACTCGACCATCCGAACATCTGCACGATTTATGACTTTCACGAAGACAACGGCGTTTTTTACATTGCGATGCAATACGTCGCCGGAAAAAACGTGCGTCAACTCGTCGCCGGTCGCCCGCTCGCTTTGAAAAGCGCGCTGTCAATCGCCGTTCAGGTTTGCGACGCGCTCGCCTACGCTCATTCTAAAAACATCATTCACCGCGACATCAAAGCCGGAAACATTATGGCGACCGACGGCGGACAGGTGAAAATTCTCGATTTCGGTCTGGCAAAGCTGATGCAGGACGAACCCGCGCCGCACGCCGCCGGATTAGACCGCGCGGAAATTACCGAACTCGGCATTCCCTACGGCACGGCGACTTACGCCGCACCCGAACAGGCGAAAGGCGAACCGACCGACCATCGCGCCGATATTTTTTCGACCGGCGTTTTGTTGTATGAAATGCTGACCGGCATCTGGGCTTTTCAGGGCAAGACGGTGGTTGACGTGCGCCACCAGGTTCTCTACGGCACGCCGAAACCGCTCGCCGATATGCGCCCTGAAGCATTGCCGCCGCAGCTTCAACCGATTCTCGACCGCGCTCTAGCCAAAGAGCCGCGCGACCGTTATCAAAAAATTTCGCTGATGCGCGACGACATTCGCGCGGTTCTGCAGGAGATTTCAGGAATACCTATGCTTCACGGTGAAACTTATATCCCGCATCATCTGGACGACAGCCCGGTGAAACGCGCCTGGAACTGGCTGACCGGAAAATCGAGCGGCGCGGACACGAGTTCGATGCAGCGCACGCCTTCGCTTTCCAACCCGCCGACCTTCTCGCCCGACACGACTCTGACGGCGGGCGGAGTGGAAAAGAAAAGCGTGGCGATTCTGCCGTTCAAAAATCTGAGCGGCGACCCGAATTCCAATTTTTACGAATTTTCGCTGGCGGACGCGGTGATTACCGAACTCGCCGGTCTGCGCTCGCTGATTGTGCGCCCGTCGTCGGTCATCGCCAAATTTCAGGGCGCGGACGTTGACCCGCGCCAAGCCGGACAGGAATTGCGCGTCAACGCGGTTTTGTCCGCCGGTTTTATTCGCTCCGGCGAGCGGATGAGAGTAACCGCGCAACTGCTCGATGTTTCGTCGGGCGAGATTCTCTGGAGCGACCGCATTGACGCGGAAGGCAGCGATATTCTCGCTTTGCAGGATATGATTGCCGAGCGCATTCTGGACGGTTTGGAACTCGAACTTTCCGACAAAGAACAGGAAAAACGCGGGCGGCTGACAACGGAAAACGCCGAAGCCTACGAAGAATATCTGCGCGGGCGCGACAATTTCGGACGCTTTATTTTCCGCACCGTCGCCGCCGAAGACTGCGAAGCGGCAATCAAAAATTTCAAACGCGCCATCCAGCTCGACCCGGATTTCGCCCTCGCTTACAGCGGCTTGGGCGCGTGTTACGCCAACCGCATTTTCAAAGGAATGGGCGACGCGGAAGATTACACCTACGCCGAAGCCGCTTTTTCAAAAGCGTTTATGTATGACCCGAACGTGGTTGAAGCGCGGGTTTTGATGGTTTTGATTTATCTCTCGCGCGGCGAAAAAAATAAGGCGCGGGCGGAAATAAAATTATTGAAAGAACAATTTCCCAACGACGCGCCGCTCTATTTCGTCAAGGGAACGATGCACCGGCTCGACGGCGAATACGACGAATCTTTGAAAAGTTTTGAAAAATTAACCCGTCTCGACCCGGCGGCGCGAGTCGTTTCCAGTTACAACCGCGCCCGGATTTTCCTTTACAAAAATCTCTACGACGAAGCGTTAGCCGAACTCGACAAAGGCGCGAAAATCGAGCCGAATCACCCGATGGTGCGAATTTTCCGCTCGACCGTATTATTTTATTCGGGCAAGCAAGACGAAGCTATGGAATTGATGCGAAATGTTCTGGAAAACAATCCGCAGATGGACGGCATTCGCCCGCTTTATGCGATTTATCTGGCTCACACGGGCAAACCGGATGAAGCAAGAGCGCAATTGACCGACGAAGCCAAAGGTTTGGCGAAAGCCGATCACGATATGGCTTACTGGATGTGTTCGGCTTCGACACAGCTCGGCGAAATTGACCAGGCGTTTTACTGGTTAGAGCGCGCCATCAAATTGGGAAATGAAAACAAGCCGTGGTTTGAAACCGATAGAATGCTCGCGCCGCTTCGCACCGATTCGCGCTTTCAGGAATTGATGGGCAAAATAGTGCATTGAAAATTGCCGGAGTTATTTCGCCGGGCTGTTCGTCGTCAGATTGCTGCCGATGTCACCGTTTTTGCCTTTGCCTTTGAAACGACTGCCGGGCGCGAGCCGGAAATCGTTTTGCGCCGCATTCGCAAAACCGACGCTTTTATAATCGTTGACCCAAATATTACCCGGCGGAAATGAAGTATCGGACGAACCAACTCCTTTGTTATTGACGAAAACATTGTTCAGAAAAATTTTCTGTCCGGCGGCGGATTTGATGTTCGGGTGTCCGTGAATGCCGTAATCACCGTGTCCGACGATGTTGTCCCGGAACAGAAAATTTACAGGCAAATCGCCGTGAAAGGTCGTGATGTTTCCGTAATTGAAAACCGTGTTGTTGGCAATCGTCACGTCCTGCCCGCTGGAAATCTGAATGAAATATCCCGCGCCGCGCCCTTTGCCGATGTCGAGAAAAAGATTGTTGACGATGGTCAGGCGTTTTAAAGTTTGGCTTGGGTGCGTATCGTCCGTGCCGAGAATGTTCACGCCTTCCGAAGAGTTGACAATCACGTTGTCTTTTATCGTCACGTCTTCGATGGTGCTGAACGGCGCGTTTCCGTCCTGGTTGCGAACCGTTATCCTGAAAGCCGAACCTTCCCAATTGTTTTCCAAAAAATTCCCGACGAACTGGACGCGCTTAACGTTTTTCAACTCGAAAAGAGTTTTCATCGAATTTTTCCCTTGCCATTCCGCCGGTTTGTTAAAATGATTGCCGCTGATTTCAATATCCGACGGAATTAAGTCTGCGCTTGCCGGGTCTGAACCGCCGAACATCACATTTTCCGCGCCGCCTTCGAGATAGTTGTTGATGATTTTGACGTTTTTCGTTCCCGTCCAACCGCAAATCGCCTGCGTTTCTTCCTGATTTCCGGCAAATCCCGCGAGATGACTGTTTTTGATAATCGTGTCGGCGTTGTTCAGCGCGATGCCGCGTCTGGTTACGCCCGACGGATTCGAGTGCAGATAACAGCGGTCAATTTCGATGTGATGCGGAATCTCGTTCGCCTTTTCCGCGCCGAGCGAAATGAGATTGTAAATATAATCTTTATTGTCGGGCGCAAACTCGATGCCGACGAAACGATAATGATGCGCGTTCGGCGCGGTCAAAATTGCCGGCTCGCCTTTGCCGGAACTCAAAATTTTCGGCATCAACGCCGCGTCTTTCGGGCTGACGCGCGTCCCGTCCGGCGGCAGCTTCGCCAGTTCCGAAGATTGAATCGTGATGAATTCGCTGCCGGTTTTATTCGGCAAAACAAACGCGCCGACAAATTTCGCGCCCGCCAGCAAAACAATCGTGTCGCCCGATTTCGCCCGGTTGAGCGCGGCTTGAAAATCGCCGCCCGCGCGAACCGTAATGATGTTTCCCGAAACCGCCAACGCCGATTCTTCGGCATATCGCCGGTAAAAATACACGCCGACGGCGACGAGCGGCAAGCCGAGCGCAACGATTAATATCGCCGTGAAAATTCGTTTGTAGGTTTGTCCTGAAAAATTATTCGACTTGCCTTTTTTTAATTCGCGCAGAGACTTCTTGCGTTCCTTTTGCTTTTGCGCCCAATTTTTTGCGTTAGCTGCATCCATATAAAATCCCAAATCCGAAATCCGAAATCTAATAATACACCCAATAATAAAAACTTTTCACATATTCGCCCGCCACGACGTTCCAGCCCTGCGCCGTCAGCCACCAATAAAACGGCGGCGGCGTTTGTCGTCCGGGCGGCGGCGCGGCGATGCCGATTTCGATGTTTTCACCGGCGAAAACGCCGTCGAATGTTTGCGCGGCGCGGCGCGTGTGATAAGCCGACGTGACGATTAAGATTCGTTTCCAATTCTCCTGCCGTGATTTTTCCTCGAACGTCTGCGCTTCGTAAATCGTTCCCGAACCGCCGGGTTTGATAATTTCGATGCTCGCTTCGGGAACGCCCTGCGCGACGAGATTTCTCTGCGCCAATTCGACGTAGGGAATGTTTCTGCGCTCGGTGCGCGACCAGCCGGTTTTTTCGCCGTCGTCGGTCAACACGATTTTCGGCGCGATGCCGCGCCGGTAAATTTCGGCGGCTTTCTCCGTTCGTTCGAGATAAACCAATGAGCCGCTGAGAACTAAAATCACATCGGCGCGTTCAAGCGGCTTTTCGACAATCAATCTTTCCGCCAAAAGCGGCGCGAGAAAAATCCACAAGGCAATCGTAAAAATGAAAACGATTGTGAACTTAAATGTGCGGCTTCCCTTTTTCACTTTTTCACTCGTTCACTTTTCCCCATTATCTCTCGCAGCTCGTCAACCCGCGCTTCCCAACTCTCGCTTTTCACCGAATCGCTGATTTCAATTTTCGACTTTGGATTCTTCAAAGCCGCTTCGATTTGCTTTATAAAATCGTCGTGCGTTTCGCCGATGCGACAATAATTCAAAATCCGCACTTCGGGAATGTCGGTTGAAACGACTTCCAGACCGGCGGCGAGATATTCGCGCACTTTCAAAGGATTTGCCGCCAGCGTCAAATCGTTTATCGCAAACGGATTTAGGGCGACATCGAAACCTTTGCAGTAGTTGGGTAATTCACTGTAAGGCTTGCGTCCGAGAAAATGAATGTTTTTCACCGGGTCGAGAATTTTTATTTTCCGCTCCGCGTCAACGGCGATTTTGCCGATTAAAACAACCGAGCCGGTCGCAAAATGTTCCGCCGTTTTTTTTATCAACTCGAAATCAACCCAATCGGCGAGTAATCCGTGAAAGCCGATAACCGGTTTCGGCAACTCCGCAATCTCGTCGGGAATTTTCGTTTCGTCATCCAACGCCTTTTGGAAATGCGAGTAATCAACGCCGTGCCGGATGATAAAAGTATTCGCGTTAAA
>Ga0136640_10001214_pt1 | contig 10212 bp, 7 predicted proteins | sample AntDrymUQ8642106_2_FD_105498 | JGI IMG/M metagenome (GOLD analysis project Ga0136640, IMG submission 105498) | Polar desert sand microbial communities from Dry Valleys, Antarctica - metaG UQ864 (21.06) | ecosystem: Environmental > Terrestrial > Soil > Desert | place: Antarctica: Dry Valley...
AAGCGCGTCGCCCTCGAGCTGGGCGGCAAGTCGGCGAACATCTTGCTCCCCGACCTGGAGGGCGAGGAGCTCGACAAGGCGGCTCGCGCCGCGGTGGGCAGCGCCTACCTCAACTCCGGCCAGACCTGCACCGCCTTCACCCGCCTTCTCGTGCCGGCGGCCCAGCAAGATGAGATCGTCGACATCCTGCGCGATGAGGTCGAGAAGACCTACACGATCGGTGATCCCGCCACCGGTGCCGGTTTCCTCGGCCCGCTCATCTCCGACACCCAGCGCGACCGTGTGCGCGGCTTCATCCAGACCGGGATCGACGAAGGCGCCACGCTCGTCACCGGAGGCGCCGAGCAGCCCGACGACCTGCCCACCGGTTACTACGTGAAGCCCACCGTGTTCGCCGGCGTGGACAACGCCATGACCATCGCGCAGGAGGAGATCTTCGGGCCGGTCCTGTCGGTGATCCCCTATGACGACGTCGACGACGCAGTGCGCATCGCCAACGACACGCCGTACGGGTTGTCGGGAGGCGTGTGGGGTGCTGATGCCGACCGGGCCCACGCCGTGGCCCGTCGCATGCGCACGGGTCAGGTCGAGGTCAACGGCGGGGACTTCAACCCCCTCGCTCCCTTCGGTGGCTACAAGCAGTCCGGCATCGGCCGCGAGCTCGGCCGCTACGGCTTGGAGGAGTTCCTCCAGATCAAGTCACTCCAGCGCTGAGCGGACCCGCACCGGACAGGTCAGGACTCGTCCCGGGCGTCCCAGGCGGCGATGCGGCGGAGCTCGGCCGGGTCGGTCGCCAGCTCGTAGGCGACGGCCCCTTCGCCGGCGAGGAGCGCCACCTCGACCCGACGGAACAGTCCCTCAGCCACGCCCTCGACCTCGTCGAGGTGGCCCAGCACGACCTCGATCACGTCTGGGCCGAGGTCGACCGCCCAACCTCTCACCAGGCCGTCGCCGGGCTGGAACACCGCTGCCGGCCAGCCCTGCCCTGAGTCGTACAGGTGGCCCTCGACCGCGGCTGGCCGCCACCCGACGGCGTGGGGCTCGAGCACCGCCCACCGCAGATGCCCCGGCATGAGGGTGCCGTAGACGAACAGCGGTGGAGCCACCACCCCAGCCTCGTCGGTAGTCTCCGGGGTTCCACGCCCGCAGGAGCACGATCGCATGACCACCGAGCCCGTCCGCGTCGCCGTCACCGGGGCAGCCGGCCAGATCGGCTACAGCCTCCTGTTCCGCATCTCCAGTGGCGCCATGCTCGGTCCGGACACACCTGTGGCCCTCCAGCTCCTGGAGATCACGCCGGCTCTCGGCGCGCTCGAAGGGGTGGCCATGGAGCTCGACGACTGCGCCTTTCCCCTCCTCACCGAGACCGTCCGCACCGATGACGCCGAGACCGCGTTCGGCGACATCGACGTGGCCCTGCTCGTCGGGGCCATGCCTCGCAAGGCGGGGATGGAGCGAGCGGACCTGCTCGGCGCCAACGGCGGGATCTTCGGTCCCCAGGGCAAGGCCCTGGCCGAGTCGGCCAAAGCCGGGGTCAAGGTGCTCGTGGTCGGCAACCCGGCCAACACCAACGCCCTGATCACCCTCGGCAACGCCTCGGGGATCGACCCCCGCCAGATCACGGCCATGACCCGCCTCGACCACAACCGGGCCATGGCCCAGCTGGCGGCCCGCCTCGGGGTGGCCGTCACCGAGATCACCAAGATGACGATCTGGGGCAACCACTCGCCCACCCAGTACCCGGACCTCGTCCATGCCACCGTCGGCGGGCGATCCGCCTTCGAGGCCGTCGGCGACGAGGGCTGGGTGGCCGACACCTACATCCCGACCGTGGCGAAGCGAGGTGCGGCCATCATCGAGGCGCGAGGTGCATCCTCCGCCGCCTCTGCGGCCAACGCTGCGGTCGACCACGTGCGGGACTGGATTTCGGGCACGCCTGACGATGACTGGGTCTCGATGGCGGTCCCGTCCGACGGCAGCTACGGCGTGCCCGAGGGCCTGGTCTCGTCGTTCCCGTGCACGACCGCCGGTGGCGAGTGGCAGATCGTGGGCGATCTCGACATCGACGAATTCTCGCGATCGCGCATCGACGCCTCGGTCGCCGAGCTCGTAGAGGAGCGCGATGCAGTGCGCGAGCTCGGGCTCATCTGAGCGGCCGGAGCCGCGCCGCACTACTTGAGGAACTTGCTGGTGGTGTTGTCGGCCAGGACCTTGCCCCCGGTCTGGCACGAGGCGCAGTAGGCCACCTCGTAGGAGCGGTACTCGACGGTCCGGACCACGTCACCGCAGTCGGGGCACTCCTGGCCCTTGCGGTGGTGCACTGCGCCGGGCCGCTCCTTCGACGACGACATGTCGTCGCGCCCGCGCTCGAAGGCCAGGCTCTCGGCGACGCAGGCGCCGACGGCCTCCGCCAGCCGGGCGGCGTCGTCTGCGCCCATGCGCTTGGTGGCGGCGAACGGCGAGAGGCGGGCCCGGTGACAGACCTCGTTGGCCAGCCGTCGACCAAGGCCGGACATCACCCGCTGGTCGCGGAGGAACCCGTGCAGGCGCGAGGGGTGTTCGTGGAGCAGCCCGAGCAGTTCGGTCGCCGTCACCCCGTCGGCCTCGGGGCCGAGTCCGAGGAGCGGATCGGAAGCCTCGGGGTCGCCATCGATCACCCACACGCCCGCCTTGCGCTCGGTCCCGGCCTCGGTGAGCAGCAGGGCCGAGCCGTCGTCCAACTCCCAGCGGGCCACGCCGCCCCGGGGCTTGGCCGCCTTCTTGGGGTCGGGGCGGAGGCGGCCCCCCTGCATGAGGTGGACGACGAAGGTGGCCGTCCCGAAGTCGAGGAGGATGTGCTTGCCCCGCTGGCCGACGTGGGCGAGGGGAGCGCCCACCGCCGACTCCGGCGCCGGCGCATAGGTCTTGAGGGCTGTGAACGACAGGGCGGTGAACCGGGCCAGGGTGGTGCTGGCCAGGTCGCGGTCGAGGCGCTCGGCGTGGGCCCGGACCTCGGGCAGCTCGGGCATCAGGCCTCGGGGCCGCAACCGAGCCCGGCGCGAGCCGAGGCGAACACGTCGTGCAGCCCGCCCAGGGCGGGCGCCAACTCGACCAGCAGGCCGATGTTGCCGCCGACGGTGATGTGACCGAGGACGAACGCGGTGCGAGCGGCCAGGTCGCCCTGGGCCACAGCGGTGGCGGTGTCTGCGTCCTGGGAGAAGGTGATGTCGGGATCGGGAGCTGGCCCGGGGCGGACCGCGACCTGCCCGTCGTCGAGGATCACGTGCCACTGGTTCCGCTCGGTCCCCGACGTGACCTCCTGACCGATGACGAGATGGCGGCCCAGCGACGCCTGGCGCAGGCCTTCGTCGTCGCGGGCGGCATGGTCGAGTGCGTCCACCCATGCCTCTGACCAGGGCTCTACCACCTACGCACCCTAGGACGCCTACCATCGCCGCCGATGACGCGGTCCGACCCGACCGGTGATCGGTCTCCCTCACCGGTGGTCGTCGACCCCCGCGACGAACGTCGCCACGACGCCGGGTCGGAGCCGCTGTGGAACGAGTCGTGGTACTTCGACTGGGCGGCGACCGATGGCAGCGTCGGTGGCTACGTCCGCCTCGGTCTCTACCCCAACCTCGGGGTGGCTTGGTACTGGGCGTGCGTGGTCGGGGAGGGCCGGCCCCTCGTCACGGTCCTCGATCACGAGGTGCCGATCCCGCAGTCGGGGCTGGAGGTGCGGTCCGAGGGCCTGTGGGCCGCGCACAACCTCGAGACGGCGCTCGACCACTGGTCACTCGGGTGCGAGGCCTTCGCGGTCGGCGTCGATGACCCGACCGAGGTGTACGGCCGCGAGCTTCGGGGTGAGCGGGTGCCGTTCGGGATCGACCTGGAGTGGGAGACCGATGGCCTCCTCTATCCGTACCCCGGGGTCGACCGATACGAGGTTCCGTGTCGGGTCAGCGGCGAGGTGCTCGTCGGGGCGGAGCGCATCGAGGTCGACGGAGTCGGCCAGCGCGATCACTCGTGGGGCGTCCGGGATTGGTGGGCCTACGGCTGGTGCTGGTCGTCGGCGGCCCTTGATGACGGGACCCGTGTCCACGCCACCCATGTGGCTGTGGGCGGAGACCAGCTCTACGCCACCGGCTACCTCCAGTCTGCCAGTGGTGGGCTCGTCGCCGTCGACCGGGTTAGCTGTGACCAGGATCTCGGCCCCGACGGGCTACCGAATCGCGCGTGGATCGGCCTCGACCCCGACGTCGCCGAGGACGGCCGGTCGCAGGCCGCGGTGACCCTCGCCATCGATCCCGTCGCCTTCAGCCCCGTCCTCCTCACCGCCCCCGACGGCCGGCGCTCCCGGTTTCCCCGCGCCCTGTGCCGGGTGAGCGTCGACGACGGGCGGGCTGGGATCGGCTGGACCGAGTGGAACCAGCCCGAGTCTCCGCGTCGGTGATCGGGCCCCCGGACGCAGCGTCCTCGTCGTTGCAAGGCCCGATGACGACGGTCGACGAACTTTCCCGGCGGCGTCGGCGCGCGAGGCGGGGCGGCGAGGCGCGATCGCGCCGCCGATCCGGGCCCTCGAAGATCGCCGCTGCTGGCGAGCTGGCCTCGATGGTCTGGGTCCAGGCGGGCGGGTTCGCCCTGCTGGCGGCGCTGGCGGTGATGCGCAGCGCCCCGGATCGCTACGTCGCCGACAACCGTTACGACCAGTACCACGCACCGGGCCACCGTCTGGTGCGGATGCTCGCGCTGTGGGACCCGAGTCGAGGGCTCGGCGCCACCCGTGAGGACCTCTGGCCAGCGCAGGTCGTCCCTCTGGCCGCCCTGCGCGGGCTCGGCCTCGATGCCGTCACCACCCAGCGCGCCTGGCACATCGCACTGCTCGTCGTGGCCTCGGTCGGCGCAGCCACCCTGCTGCGGGCGCTGCGGCCGATCGGCCCGGTCTCGCCGGACCAAGGCCCGGCGACCTCGCCCCTCGCCCCGTTCCTCGCCGGCCTGGTGTACGGCTTCGGGCCCTACTCCCTCACGTTCTTCCTCCCGACCAACCTGTACATCGCCTACGCATTGGCACCCTGGGTCGTGTTGGCGGCGATCCGGGGCCCGGTGAGCGCGCGACCGTGGCGGTGGGCCGCGATCGCGGCCCTGCTCGTCGGCTCGTTGGGCAACACCGACCTTCCGGGGGTGGTCATGGCGCTCGGCGCCGTGCCCCTCGTGGCCGTCTGGTCGTCGGTCCGAGCCGGGCGGGGGTGGCGCCCGGGAGCGGCCTGGCTGGCTCGGGCTGGGGTGCTCGGGTTGGCCGTGTCGGCCGCGACCCTGTGGAAGACGCTGGCCGGGGCCTCGGTCCTGGCTCAACGGGTCAACTCGACCGAGGCTCCCGAGACGGTCGGGGTCGCGTCCTCCTGGGCCGAGTCGCTGAGAGGTCTGGGGTTCTGGCTGTCGTACTTCCGCGGGCCGGACCTGGCCCGGCCCCAAGGCGTCGACCTGTTCTCCGAGCCCGTCGTGGTGGTGGCCACCTTCGTCCCGGTGCTGCTCGCCCTCGGCGCCCTGCTCCTGCCCGAGGTCCGCGGCCGGTCGCTCTGGGCGCTCTGCCTCGTCGTCGGGGGGGCCACCATGGTGGGACTGCACCCCATCGAGCAGCCGGTGCCCCTCGGTCGGGCCCTCGATGCCGCGTTCGGCCTGTCGGGCACCATCGCCGGGTTCCGCAGCACCTACAAGGGTGGCGCCGTGCTGGTGCTGGGCACCGCCGTGCTGGCTGCCCTCGGCACCGAGGCCATGGCCGCCCGCCTCCGGCGCAGCGGCCACCGACGTGGATGCGTCGCGTTCCGGGTCATGGCCGTCGGCGGTGTGCTCCTGGCCGGGCTCCCCATGTGGACCGGTGATCTATACGACCCGGAGGCCACCAGCGGTCCGATCCCCGACTACTGGCACGACGCCGCTCGGACCATCAACGCGCTGCCCGGTGACGGTCGGGTGCTGGTGCTCCCCGCCTCGACCCGCGCGATCTACCGGTGGGGTTACGTGGGCGATGACGTCCTCGACTCTCTGATCGTCCGCCCGCAGGCGATCGACGTGACCATCCCGCTCAGCACACCGGAGGCCGCCGACCTGCTGGCGGCGGCGTCGGCGGCGGTCGACGATGCTCGCTACCGGCCCGGGACCCTGGCCCCCATCCTCCGGCGCCTCGGCATCGACCACGTCCTGATCCGCAACGATCTCGACTCAGAGACCCGCACCTTGGTGCCGAACCGTCTCAGTGGGCTGCGCTTCGATCCCGACCTCGAGCGGATCGGGGAGTTCGGCTCCGCCGACCCGGACCGGACCGTCACCGCCACCTCGTCGGGGCGGACCTCCGATCCCGGTGACCTACCCCTCCTCGAGCTTTACGCGGTGATCGACCCAGGTCCCACCGGGCCTCGCCTCGCACCCCTCGACGGGCCCCTCGTGGTGAGCGGCAGCGGTGCCGCCCTCCCTGCCCTGGCCGCCGACGGCTACCTCGACGACGCCGGTGCGGTGCGCTACTCGCCGGACCTCGACGCCGAGGAGGTGGACGCCGCCCTCGACGACGGCGGGCGCCTCGTCCTCAGCGACACGAACCGCCGCCGGGTCACGGTGGTGAACAGCCTGGTCCGAGACGAGAGTTGGACCCTCGCCGCGGATGAGGACCTCGACCGACCCGGCAGCGCTCTGTTCGACCGGGCCGGGAGCCAGACGGTGGCCTGGTACCGCGACGCCACGCGCATCTCCTCGTCGGGATTCCCACGGACCAACAACGGGTCGCAGCCCTGGACCCGGCCGGCGATGGCCTTCGACGGCGACCTGGGAACGGCCTGGCAGACGACCGAGCTCGACGACCAGGAGGGCATCGTCCTGCGCGTCGAGCTGCGTCGTCCCGAGCGCATCCGACGGGTGCGGATCCAGCCCGTGGCGCCCGGCGCCGGAGCCCGCCGCGTGGCATCGGTCGTGCTCCGCTTCGCCGATGGCACCGAGCGGCGGGTACGGCTCGATCCGGAGGGGACCGAGGTGGCCGTCGACGCCGGGCCCGGTTCCTGGGTCGAGATCGAGATCGCGTCGGTCACCGACGGACCCGTCGGGCCGGTCGGGCTGCGCCAGGTCGAGCTCGGATCGCTCGACCTGGCCGAATGGATCCGAATGCCCGACGACCTGATCCGCAACCAGGACGACGCCGACGAATCGCTGGGCCGGGAGTTGGCCGAGGCGCCGCTCACCCTGACCATGGCCCGGGACTTCCCCGAGGCGCCTCTGGACGTGGAACCCCTGATGCGGCGTCGCTTCCGGCTGGGGTCGGGGCGCCAATTCGACCTGCGAGGCGAGGTGGTGCCCACCGACGGGACCGAGGTGAACCTGATCCGCGAACTGCGGGGCGGCTGCGGGTCCGGGGTGCTGGAGGTCGATGGTGAGCCGGTGCCCGTCACCGTCGCCTCCGACGCCGAGGTGAGCCTGGCCGTTCCGGTCGAGGTGCGGTCCTGCGAGCGCCTCGAGCTGCAGGACGGATGGCACCGCCTGGAGGTCGATCCGGCCAGCTCCCTCGATCGCATCCGCCTCGACGACGGGCGTCCCGAGGAGGCAACCGACCCCGGCGACCGGGTGATCGTCCGGGACCAGAGGCCCGAGGACATGAGGCTGAGCATCGATGCCCCCGACGGCGGGGTCCTGCTCACCGGGGAGTCCCACGACGAGCGATGGGAGGCCTCCGTCGACGGGCGATCGCTCGGTCCCGCCGAGCCGTACGACACCCAGAGCGGCTGGCGCCTGCCCGCAGGTGAGGACCTCGACGTCCGCCTCGTGTTCCGCCCCGCCCGGACGTACCGCTTCGCCCAGTGGATCACGATCGCGGCGGTGGCGGGCTGCGTGGCGCTCGTCGTGGGTCGCCGCCGAGGAGAGGTCACCGCACCCGAGCGCTGATGCCCGGTCGCTCCCCTCAGGTCAGGGTTGGGACACGCGCTCCAGCTCGAGCACGCAGTTCCAGGTCGCCACCTCGCGAAGGCCGGGGACCTTGAGGATCCAGCGCTGGCCGCTCCAGTAGCGAGGGGTGGCGTCGGCGAGGCGCAGCCCGGGCTGCGACCGGACCTCGGCCAGGACCCGGCCGATGTAGGTGGGCCACAGCTCGACGAAGGGCACGTTGACCCGCGGCTCGCCGAACAGCTTTCGCCACATCCGCAGGCCCAGGTCGGGACCGAACATGTGCAGTGGCACGATCTCGTGGCCGCCCCACGGCGAGTACCAGTTGGTCCAGCTCACCCAGCCCCAGCCGCCGGGACGCAGGACACGTTCGATCTCAGCGAAGACCGGCCCGGTGACCGGGGTGTGCTCGAGCAGGTTCGAGCAGTACACGCCGTCGAAGGTGGCGTCTCCGAACGGCAGGCGGGTCGCGTCGCCTTGGACGCCGCCTTCGAGGGTCGAGCCGGTGGCCACCAGCTTGACCGGGTCCATGTCGACGGGAACGACCTCGGCCCCGGCGGACCGCATGGCCACCGTGTCGTAGCCGTGTCCGCAACCGAGATCGAGGATCCGCCGTCCGGCCATCGGGTGCTTGAACAGGGCGATCGATCGTCGGGCGAGGGCGTCGTAGAACGGGTCGGGCTGCGTCTTCTCGTTGCGGAACAGCTTCAGCAGCTCCCAGGACGTGGGGACTGGAGGGGCGTCGTCGGGCAGCGGGTTGGCGAGCGGAACGGACGGGCGGGCGCTCTTGGGACGGGGTCGCACCCGAGATCGGGGCAGTCGGCCGACGGTCACCGCCTCGCGGGCGACCTCCTCGAAGCGGTCGACGGTGGCGTCCCAGCTGAGGGCGGCGGCCCGGTCCCGTGCCCCGGCCCCGAGCTTGGACCGCAGGTCCGGCGACTGGGCCAGGTCGATCCACAGGTCGACGTACTCCCTCTCGCTGCGGGCCAGCATCCCGGTCCGGCTCGACACCACCGAGTCACGGACCCCGGGTGCGTCGAAGGCGATCGTCGGGGTGTGGTGCGCGCCGGCCTCGGTCACGACCAGTCCCCAGCCCTCGAGCATGGAGGGGTGCAGCAGCAGCCAGGCCTCGCCGTAGAGGCGGTCGCGGGTGGCGGCGTCGACGTGTCCGAGCAGCTCCAGGCCGGGGACCTGCAGGGCCCGCAGGCGTGCGGCCTCGGGCCCCTCGCCGATGACGACCAGCCGCCCGCCCACGACGGGGTGGACCTGGCGCCACATCCGAGCGAGCAGGTCGTAGCGCTTGTGGGGGACCAGGCGGCCCACGGCGAGGAAGGTCGGCTCGGGAGCCTCGGGAGCGAACTCGTCGGGGAGGTCGACCCCGTTGAACACGATGCGGATGCGGTCGGGGGCGACGCCGAGGTCGATGAGCGCCTCGGCGCTCGACGGCGAGACGGTGGCGTACAGGGTGCCGGCGTAGGCGGCGGGCATGGCCCGACGCTCGAGCTGGCGACCGAAGGCGGCCACGGGTGCCGGGAACCACTGCGACCAGTGCTCGGTGTGGACGTGGTGAACGAAGCACACCGTCGGGCTCCGCCGCCACAGTGGCGAGTAGAAGGCCATCCCGTTGGCCACGTCGACTACCAGGTCGGCGTGGCGCTGGTGGCGGAGGTGGTCGACCGGGGCTCGCAGGTACTGGGAGAACTTCCCGCCGCCGTCGCGCACCGAGTACGGGTGGTCGGTGATGGGGGCGCCGGCTCGCAGCTCGACTCGGTGGCCGCGGGCGGCCAGGCCCGATGCCAGATGGTCGATCATGACCTCGCTCCCACCGGCTAGCGGGTGGCTCGTGTCGCGCCATGCGTTGATGGCGATGTGGAGTCGGGGTGCCCTCCGACGTCCGTTTCCGGCCGTCGCCTCCCATGATGTGTCCACCGCTGTCCCGTCCCTCCCGGTCGAGTCCGACGTCTGGTGCGAAGAGCACGGAGAGTAGTGCGTCCGCCGTTCGCCTCACCAGGCCGCGTCGCCACCCGTGACGGCGCGCGAGCCTGGCCGGTCGTGGTCGACGCCCGTCCCGCCCTCCGTCCGGTTCTCAAGGCGGACCTCGACGATTGGAAAGCCGGCGCGAGCCGGCGCGACCGGGTCGCGGCCTGGGTCGTGGGGCTCGCCGCCGCCCTGGTGGTGGTGGGTCCGGGCCTGCGGGCGGGGATGTGGCTGAACGTCGACCTGGTCGTCACGCCGGTGACCCCGGTGCCCAGCGGTGTGTGGGGACTCGGCCCCGAGCTCCCCCGCCGGGTGCCCTTCGCCCTGCCGTTCGCC
>Ga0136640_10001215_pt1 | contig 10209 bp, 8 predicted proteins | sample AntDrymUQ8642106_2_FD_105498 | JGI IMG/M metagenome (GOLD analysis project Ga0136640, IMG submission 105498) | Polar desert sand microbial communities from Dry Valleys, Antarctica - metaG UQ864 (21.06) | ecosystem: Environmental > Terrestrial > Soil > Desert | place: Antarctica: Dry Valley...
ACGCTGATGCTGATGCTGACGCACGGCCTCCTCTCTCGTGGCCGGCTCGGGTCCTCGCCCTGGCCGGCTGGGGGGTGGTGGTGCTGGGGGCGCTCGGGGCATCGGACCGCATCGAGCACTTCGCCGGCCCCGTCCCGTGGCGACGCGTCGCCATGTGGTTCATCGGCGCCGCGTTGACTCATGACCTCGTCATCGCACCGCTGGTCACGCTCGTAGCCATCGCCGTGGGCCGTCTGCTGCCCGGGCTGGTGCGAGGCCCGGTCGCAGGCGGGTTGATCGCCTCGGGCTGCCTCGTGGCCGTCTCTTACCCGCGCCTCAGTGGCTTCGGCGCCCTCCCGACCAACTCTTCGATCAACCCGGGCAACGCGGCCAGGGATCTACTGGTGGTGCTCGGCGTCGTCTGGCTCACCGTGGCCGTGACGGTGCTGGTGCGAACCGTGGGGCCAAGGATCGCCAGCCGGAGCTGACCCGGCCGGGCTCAACGAGCGGCGGTCTCGGGATGGAGCCGGGCAAACCAGCGCTCGCCGGCGCTCCACACCTCGGCCACCGAGTGACCGCCGGCGGCGGCGATCTCGGCCAGTCCGTCGGCCCCGACGACGGCCCAGGGGAACCATCGGCTGCGGTGGTCGCCCACCTCGAGGCGGACCTCGACGACCTCGGTGTCGTGGCCTGGGGGGTCGACCTCGACGAGGGTCGATCCACCGGGGTCCAGCAGCTCGGCCGAACGTCGTAGCAGCTTGGCCGCGTCGCCGCCGATGCCGACGTTACCGTCGAGCAGGATCGTGGTGCGCCACCGTCCCGTGCCGGGGAGCCGGTCGAACACCGATCGTTCGAGCACGGGTGCGCCTCGCTGCCGGGCCAGGGCGACGGCGGCCGAGGAGGCGTCGACGCCGAGCGCCGCGATCCCGCGCTCGGCGAGGGCGGCGACCAGCCGGCCCGGACCGCAGCCGAGGTCCAGGACCGGCCCGTCGACCTGGGCGAGGAGAGTGTGTTCGAGGGCGGTGGCGTCAGCCACCCAGTGCTGCACCGGGAGTCGCCGCACTCCGCGGCCGCGGATCCTCACCATCGGCGCGTGTGCGGGAGCCGGTGACGACCCTCCGGCCATCATCTGATCGAGCAGCTTCACACCAACTCACCGGCGCTCGATGCTGGCGTCTGGCCCGCACCCAGATCGAGGGCAGTGACGGCCCGACCGAACCGGGTGTGGGGGGCCGCGGCCGCGACGGCCTGGGCGTCGCCGAAGTCGTCGACGTCGATCAGGACCGGGAGGTCCACCACGTCGAGGCCTAGGGCGAGGCATCGGTTGCGCTGGCGGGCTCCGGTGTCGGAGCGGCTGGTGGGCACCGGTCCGAACAGGTTCGGCACCGCTCGCTGGAGGCCGATGGCCCACCATCCGCCGTCCTCGGCATCGCCGAGGACGCAGGATGTTCCGTCGGCGAGGTGGGCGAGCGCGCCGTCGAGCAGGCCGGGGGTGATCTGCGGGGTGTCCATGCCGATCTGCAGGCCCGGACCGCCGACGACGCTCCACGCCTCGTCGAGACGTTCGCCGAGGGAGCCCTCAGCCTGCGGGATCACCTCGAAACCCTCCGGCAGCCACAGGCCGGGGACGCCTTCGAGCGCGACGATGCGCCGGTCGGCCCCGGTTCGGGTGACGGCATCGAGGGTGTCCGCGAGGGCGGCGGTGGCCAGGTCGGCCGCCACCTCCAGGGTGCAAGGCGGGACCAATCGGGTCTTGACCCGACCAGGACGCGGTTCCTTCACCATCACAAGAACGTGCATGCGGCTTCTCTTCGGAGCGGAACGGGTCAATGGTTGCAAGAGCGCGCCCTGGGTGGCCGCGGGGACGGTACCGAGGCCCCGAGAAGGCGGGCGGGGCGGCGGCGAACCATTCGCGAAAGACGAACCAGCGTCCGGCCGCGGCCTACCTCAACTCGTACCATCGGCGGGTGGTCGTCGACGCCCCCCCGGTCGTGGCCCGCCCGATCACAGGCGCCTGGGGGCCGGCGCTGCTGGGCGTGGCTGGGTGGGCTGCGCTGGTTGGCGTGGCCATCAGGTGGGGGTCGAGCCTCGTTGTCGAGCGGCCGCAGATGCGGATCAGCGCCGCCCCGTTCGTCGGGACGTGGGAGCGGCTGATCACCGACCGCGATGCGCTGGATGTCGCGGTCGTCATCGGCGTCGTGGCCGTCGTGGCGGCTCCGATCCTCTTCCGGCGTCTCCCTTGGCGGTCGGCCGTGTTCCTGGCTGCCTCCCTCGCGGTGGTGTGGCTGCTCGCCCTCAACGCCGTCGACGGCCCCGACGCCCTCCGCGACCCACTGACCACGCGCTACGAGTACGTGGCCGGCATCCCCGACGTGGATGCGGCCGGGGGTGGCCGCGCCTACCTCGCCACCTTCACCGACCGGATCTCCGGCTACCCGACCCACGTCCGGGGCCACCCACCAGGGCTGGTCGTGGGACTGTGGGCGGCCGCCGAGATCGGCCTCGATCCGGTCGACGTCGCACTCGCCTCGGTGCTCGTCGGGTGGGGCACCGCGATCGCCGCCGCTCTCGTCGCCACTCGCGACGTGGCCGGGGAGGAGGCGGCTCGGCGGGTGGCACCAGTGCTGGCCCTGGCGCCGGGGGCGGTGTGGGCGGGCACCTCGGCCGATCCCATCTTCGCCGGGGTGACGGCGCTGGCGATCGCTGCACTCGTGCTGGCGACCGGGCGCGACGGGCGACGGGCTGATGCCTTGGCGGCCACGGGCGGCGTCCTCGTCGGGGCGAGCCTCCTTCTGTCCTACGCCTCGGTGCCCGTCCTGCTGGTGCCCGTCGCAGTCGCCCTGGTCCGGCGCCGCATCCGTCCGCTCGTCATCGCTGCGGGGACGGGGACGGCGCTGCTGCTCATCTCGGGGCTGGCCGGGTTCTGGTGGACGGCGGGCCTCTTGGCAACGCGCGAGGAGTACCGAGCGGGCCTGTCGCAGGTCCGGCCCTACAGTTACTTCGTGATCGGCAACCTCGCCGCCGTCGCCGTCGCCACCGGACCCGCCCTGGCCGGCGGGATCGCCAACCTGACCGATCGCCTCGTCTCCGGTGCCCTCGCCGTCGGCGCCCTCGTGGGAGTGGCGGCAGCCGACCTGTCGGGGTTCTCCAAGGGTGAGACCGAACGCATCTGGCTGGTGTTCGTGCCCTGGCTCGCCACCGCGGCTGCGTTCCTGCCCGGCCGCCGCGACCAGGTCCACCGAGGATGGATCGCCGCTCAGGTGGCACTGGGCCTCGGCGTCCAGGTCAGCCTGCGCACGCCGTGGTGAGTGGCGCCGTTCGGCCTTCGCTGCGAGGCATTGCTCCCACGGGGGCGCGGCGCAGGGCTCGCCGCGTGAGGCTGAGGTCGTGGTGGCGGGCGGGGATGGCACCCGGGGCCATCGCCGCGGTGGTGATCATCGGTGCCTTGGCCGCGGCGCCGTTGCGCCCCCATTCCGAAGGGGAACCGGTGCCGTCGGTCGATCACGTCGTGATCGTCGCCGTCCCCGATCTGGTGGTGAGCGACCTGGGCGCCGATCTGGTCCCCACCCTCGACCGCCTGGCCCGGGAAGGTGCGGTCGGAGCGGTCGCCACGCGAGGTCGTTCGCTTCGCTCATCGATCGCGGAGGCCTACCTCTCGCTGTCGGCTGGCTCCCGCGTGAAGGCCGAGCCCGGCCCCGGCCCCGGCGACACGGTCTCGGTCGCATCTGGATCCCCGACCCGGCCCGGGCTCCTCGGCTCGGAGCTGCGCGACGCCGGGGTCCGCACCGGCGTCATCGGCGCATCCGATCCTGTGCTGTCGGCGCTGGCCGACAAGAAGGGCAGGGTCGACCGCCAGGTCAGCTCCGGCGAGCTCCTCGTGGTCGAGGACGGCCGGCTCCGATCGGACCCGACGCGCATCGTGGCCGCTCTCCGCCTCGAGCTGCGCGAGAGGGGGGTGACCCTGATCGACACCGGCGACACGACCAGAGCCGGCCTCCTCTACGACGAGCGGCGGGCCAAGGACAGGGCCTCGGAGCGCGACGGCGAGGCGGGCGACGCGTCCGGCGAAGAGGCCGACCCTGACGGCGGCGAACCGGGGAGCATCGAGTTCGACGATCTCGACGCCGAAGCCGACGCAGACCGAGGCGGCGGGCGCGATCCCGCGGTCCTCGAGAGGGAACGGCTCAGACGACAGGCCCTCTCCCACCTCGACGACACGCTCGCCGCCGTCGCGGCCGAGGTCGCGGCTCTGCCCCGAACGCTGCTGGTCGTCGTCGGCGTCACCCCTACCCGGGCCCGGGCCGAGCTCTCGCCCGTCGTGGTGACGGGGGAGTCGATCACGACAGGCCGTACCTCGTCGCCCTCCACCGACCGGCCCGGCCTGATCACCTTGACCGACCTGACCCCGACCATCCTCGACGCCGTCGGGGCTCGCAGCCCCGAGGCCATGACCGGCCGGGCCATCCTGCTCGACGAGGGGAGCGGCGGGAGTGCCATCGCGTCGCGAATCGACAAGATGGCCCGGGCGTCGACTGCGGCCTACGCCCCCTCGATCCAAAGCCTGTTCATCGTGCAGTCGGCGGCGCTCGTCGTCGTGGCCGCGTGGCTGATCGCCTCGCGGCGTCGAGCCGGCCTGGCTCGCAGGTGGTGGCGCTCTGTGCTGGCCGCCGCCCTGCTGTCTCTGGCGGCCTGGCCGGCGGCCACCTTCCTCGCCGGGGTGCGTCCGTCGGGCCTGCCGTCGCCGGAGCTCGCACCCGTGGTGACGTGGTTCATCGCCGTCGCCCTGGGAACCGGTGCCCTGGTGCTCGGTCGGCGCGGTCCTCCCGAACGTCCGCTGCTCATCGTCGCCGCCGTCACCGTCGGGGTGATCGGCATCGACATCGTCGCCGGCGGTCGGCTCCAAGGCTCGACGGTGCTCGGGCACACCCCCCTCGTGGCCAGCCGCTTCCACGGCGTCGGCAACGCTGCGTTCGGTGCCCTGGGCGCCGCTGCGCTCGTCACCGCTGCCCTCGCTGCGGCACGCGCCGGCGATAGGCGTCGCCGCGTCGCCATCGCCGCATCGGTTCTCGCCGTGACCCTCGTCCTCGACGTGGCCCCCGGCCTCGGCGCTGACTTCGGGGGCGTGCTCTCGCTCCTGCCTGCCGCACTGGTTCTGCTCGCCATCCTCGTCGGTCGCCGGATCGAAGCCCGGCAGGTCGCGCTGGCCGCTGCGCTCGTCGTGGTCGGCGCCCTCGTGGTCGTGGGCGCGGACCTGCTCCGCCCCACCGGCACCCGCACCCACATCGGCGAGTTCGCGCTCGACGTCGTCCGCGACCCCGGGGAGCTCTGGCGGACCATCAGCCGCAAGTGGTCGGTGAACATGGCCAGCCTGGGCCGCACGACCTGGACGAGGACGTTGCCCGCCATCGCGATCGCACTGGTGGCCGCCAACCTGTCTGGGCGGCTGCGACCCGCCGTCCGGCGCACCAGCCCGACTGGGCCCGCCGTCGTCGCCGTCGTCACCTTGGCCGTCGTCGGCTTCCTCACCAACGACTCGGGCTTGCTCGTCTTCGCCGTTGCCGGCGTGTGGCTCGTCCCCCTCGTGGTCGTCCCGACCCTCCTGTCGGACGTCTCGGGTCCGCCCAAGGTCGATGCCCCCCCAACCCAGCCGGTGGAGAGTGCAACCCCGGATCTCACCGACACCCCCCGCCTGACCGAACCCCTGTCCCTTCGCTGAGGCTCGAACGGCGCCGCGTCACGGTCGAGGGCGAACCTGACGCCGGCGTCAGGCACAATGGGCACCCGCCCACAGGAGGAGCCGTCGTCGTCATGGCCCGAACGTCTGCCACCCTGCCCGACTTCTCGACCATCGAGGAGGAGCGGCTCCATCGCAAGCAGCGCCTGGCCGCGGCGTTCAGGCTCTTCGCCCGGTACGGGTTCGACGAGGGTCCGGCCGGCCACATCACGGCCCGCGACCCCGAGGACCCTCACCACTTCTGGGTCAACCCGCTGGGTGTTCACTTCAGCCAGATCAAGGTGTCGGACCTGCTGCGGGTGGACGCCGACGGGGAGGTGGTCGAGGGCACGCTGCCGCTCAACCGGGCGGCCTTCGCGATCCACTCCCGGGTCCACGCTGCTCGGCCCGACATCGTCGCCGCCGCCCACGCCCACTCGATGCACGGCAAGTCGTTCTCGGCCACCGGCCGGCTGCTGCAACCCTTCACCCAGGACGCCTGCGCCTTCTACGGCGACCACGCCACCTTCGACGACTACGCCGGTCTCGTCCTCGACACCGACGAGGGAGAGCGCATCGCCTCCGCCCTGGGCGACGCCAAGGCCGTGATCCTTCGCAACCACGGTCTGCTCACGGCGGGCGAGTCCGTCGACGAAGCGGCGTGGTGGTTCATCTCCATGGAGCGCTGCTGCCAGAGCCAGCTGCTGATCGAGGCCACCGCGGGCGAGCCGATCGCCATCCCCGACGATCAGGCCCGCGTCACCGCGACCCAGATCGGCGCCTCGATCACCGGCTGGTTCAGCTTCCAGCCCCTCTACGACATGATCACCGCCGAGCAACCCGACCTGTTCGAGTGAGGGCCGAGCTGGCTGCGGCTGGTACCGGCCTGGCCGACGTCATCCGGCAGCGTCGCACCAACCTGCGAATGGATCGCGAGGCTCCGGTCGACCCGGCGATCGTGCTCGAGCTGTGCGAGCTCGCCGTCTGGGCACCCAACCACCACCGCACCGAGCCGTGGCGGTTCGCGGTGTTCACCGGCGACGGTCGCAGCCGTCTCGGCGACGCGGTCGCTGACGCCATGGAGGCCGCCGGGCGGCCACCGAAGAAGGTGGCCAAGACCCGGACCAAGTACCTGAGGGCGCCGGTGATGGTCGTCGTCGGGTGCGCGCCGGGCGAGAGCGACGTCGAGTCCATCGAGAACCGCGACGCTGTCGCCGCTGGCATCCAGAACCTGCTACTCGGGGCCACCGATCGAGGGCTGGCCTCGTTCTGGTCGTCGGTGGCCATGCCGTCGGCGCAGGGGTTGCTCGACCTCTGCCGTTTCGAGCCCGGCACCGTCGCCGTGGCCGCGGTCTACCTGGGCCACCCCATCGGCGACGTCGCCACCCCCCCTCGCTCTCCCGCCGCCGTCACCTGGATCGAGTAGTCCGCACCCCTCAGCCGCGGGGGAGGCCGAGGATGCGCTCGGCGACGATCGTCTTCTGGATCTCGGAGGTGCCGCCGGCGATCGACGCTGCTCCGCTCCACAGCCATTGGCGGGACCATCGGCCCGACAGGGGAGCGTCAGGCCCGAGGATCTGCAGGGCGGTGATCGACAGGTGCTGGGTCATGTCGGTCCAGGCCAGCTTGACCAGGCTCGACTCCGGGCCCGGCTCCTCGCCCCGGCCCAGGCGGGTGAGGGTCCGCCAGTTGTGCAGGCGCAGGAGGCGCAGCTCGACGAACGCGTCGACGAGGGCGTCCGCCACCTCGACGTCGCCCAGCACCTTGCGCTCGGCGGCGAGGCGCCACAGGTCGTCGAGGTAGGTCTCGTGCACGACCTGCTCCTTGAACGGGAAGCTCGTGCCCCGCTCGTGGGCCAGCGTCGTGCCGGCCACGCCCCACCCGCGGTTGCGCTCGCCGATCCGGTGGGCTTCGGGCACCCACACCTCGTCGAGGAAGACCTCGCTGAACTCCGAGTCGCCTGTCATCTGGCGCAGAGGCCGGACCTCGACCCCGTGTGAGTTCATGTCGACGACCAGGCAGGAGATGCCCCGGTGCTTGGGGGCATCGGGGTCGGTGCGGGCCAGGCACAGTCCCCACCGGGCGAACTGGGCGTAGCTGGTCCACACCTTCTGGCCCGTCAGCGCCCACCCCGGCTCCCCGTCGGGGCCGGCGCACGGCTCGGCCCGGGTCGACAGCGAGGCCAGGTCGCTACCGGCACCGGGCTCGCTGAAGAGCTGGCACCAGATCTCGCTGGCGTCGAGCACAGGAGGCAGCCAGCGGGACCGTTGCTCCGGGGTGCCGTGGGCCAGCAGCGTGGGCCCGGCCAGGTTCACACCGACCCGGTTGACCGGCTGGGGGGCGCCGGCCCGGGCGTACTCCATGTTGAACAGCGCCACCTGGACCGGAGACGCCGCCCGGCCGCCGACGTCGGTGGGCCAGGCGATGCCGACCCATCGGCCCTGCGCCAGGCGGGCCTGCCAGCGCCGCCCCCACTCGACGGCAACGGCCAGGTCGCCGTCGTCGGGGGGCGGTGGACCGGCCGCCGCCACCTCGGCGATCAACCAGTCCCGGGCCTCCGCGGCGAAGGCCTCCTCCTCGGCCGTGAACGACAGGTCCATCAGGTCATGGCCCGCAAGATCCGGGAAACGGCGTACCTCCTGCACCTCTTCGGTGCAGGAGGTACGCCAGAACGGCGGGATCGGGCTGGATGGCTCTCACAGGTCCCAGAAGCGGTCGCGGCCGGCGGCGGCGAAGGCCCGGCGCAGGTCGGCCTCATCGTCGGAGCCGAATCGGCGGTAGGCGTCATCGCCGCGCTCACGGACCCAGACCTCGTCGTCGCCGACCCGATCGAGCCGGAACCGTTCGGCGGCCAGGGTCCGGGTGATCACCTTGTTGGTGCCGGTGGACGGCAGCTCGTCGGCCACGCGCACGTAGCGGGGCCGCCACTTGGGACCGATGCCGGCCTCGTTGTCGAGCCAGCCTGCGAACCCATCCGGGTCGAAAGCGCAACCGGGGCGCAGGACGAGCGCGGCCATCACCTGGTCCCCTGCCTCGGCGTCGGGCACGCCGTAGGCGACGGCGACCACCACGTCGGGGTGGCCGGCGACGGCCTCGGCGATGGGCCCGGCCGGGAAGTTCTCGCCGTCGACGCGGACCCACTCCGCCGTCCGCCCGGCGAAGTAGAGGTAGCGATCGGCGTCGAGGTAGCCGAGGTCGCCCGACCAGTACCACCCCTGGCGCGTCGCTCGCTCGGTGGCGGCGGGGTTGTTGTAGTAGCCCTCGAACGGTCCCCGGCCCCCCGTGCTGACGATCTCGCCGACCGCCTCGGCCGCGTTGAGCAGTCGCCCTTCGGCGTCGAGGTCGGCGGTGCTGCACTCCTCGCCCAGATCGCCGACGATCCGCAGGTGCTCACCCGCCCGCCCCACCGCACCGGGCCGGGTCGGGGCGCTGCGGTCGACGGCGATGGCCCCCTCGGTGGAGCCGAACGCGTCGATCACCTCGAGGCCGAAGCGTCGTCCGAACTCGCTGATGACCCGGGGCGAGCCCTCGTTGCCGAACGCCACCCGCAACGGGTTGTCGGCGTCGTCGTTCCGCTCGGGCGATGCCAGGAGGTACGACAGCGGCTTGCCCGTGTAGCTGAACCACGTCGCCCCGTAGCGCCGCACGTCGGGGAGGAAGCCTGAGACGCTGAAGCGGCGGGCCAGGCCGACCGACGCGCCGAGGACCAACGCCGGCGCCCAGCCGACCATCAGGGCGTTGGAGTGGAACAGTGGCATGGCCACGTAGCCGACGTCGTCGGGTCCGAGCCCCATGATCGACGCCATGCGACTCCCGGTCACCATGAGTCTGCGCTGCGAGCAGATCACCGCCTTGGGAGCACCAGAGGTCCCCGACGTGAACACCAGAGCCCAGGTCGTGTCCGGCCCAGGACCATCGCCGCCGCCGCCTGGGTCGTCGGAACCGCCCGTCGCCAAGACGGCCTCGAGGTCGGCGTCGCCGTGGCGGCGGTGCCCGCGATCGTCGCCCTCGAAGCGGTGTGACACCAGCACCGGCCGAGCCCCGAGATCGAGGCCGGCCAGGTCGTCGAGGTGGCCCGGTTCGGTGACGATGAGGTCGACGTCGGTGTGGACCAGGTCCCGCAAGAGGTGCTCCCCGACGCGGGTCGGGTTCAGGCCGACGACCACGGCCCCGGCCAGGGCGGCGCCGGCCAGCGCGAACAGGTAGTTCGGGGTGTTGTCGAGCAAGACCCCGACGTGGGTGCCCCGAGCCGGGCCTCGTTCCGCCTCGTCTGCGGACGGCTGGTGAGCTCGCAGCAGTCGGGCCCAGCGCTGCGCCTCGGTGAGCAGATCGCCGTGGGTCCACACGTCGTCGTCGAAGCGGATGGCGGTTCGCACCGCCGTCGTCGGATCGCGCCCGTTGCGGCGCAGCAGCGCGGCTGCGTCTGCGGCCGGGAGCGGGGCCTGTCCCGGGGCGGGAGCGACTCGGGCCACGGCGCCGGAGGGTACCTGACGTCCATGTCAGGTCGTCCCGGTGCC
>Ga0136640_10001216_pt1 | contig 10209 bp, 10 predicted proteins | sample AntDrymUQ8642106_2_FD_105498 | JGI IMG/M metagenome (GOLD analysis project Ga0136640, IMG submission 105498) | Polar desert sand microbial communities from Dry Valleys, Antarctica - metaG UQ864 (21.06) | ecosystem: Environmental > Terrestrial > Soil > Desert | place: Antarctica: Dry Valley...
CCCTTGTCATGAGTGCGGTGTCGAGGTGTCGCGGACCGGGTCAATCGCGATGAAGACGGCGACGGCGTGACGTCGATAAGCCTGGGGAGCTGGAGCACTGGCACCCGGCGACGTCTCATCGCCGCCGGGCACCTCGGCACGAGGACCGCATGCGGTCCTCAGGAGACGCGAACGATGCCACGCAAAGGAATGCGGGGGGTGCGGGCCGCCCTGGTCTGGATCTCTCTCACGATGACCGCCGCGACGGCCGGAGAGCGGACGCCGGCCGTGCTGCCCTCGCCCCAGGATTTACCGGTCGGGCAAGTCGGCTCGCTCGACGAGCTCGTCCACGCCTACCGGGCGGTGGGAGGCACAGAGCTCGACCCGGGGCGGATCCGCTGGTGGGAAGCGATGGGGAACGTCAAGTGGGCGGTGCTCTGCGCGCGTCAGGCTCACGATCACCTGACTGGAGTGCGGCCGTCCGCCGAGCTCGCATCGCTGGGGCGTCGAATCTGCGAGCCGGAATGGGACCTGTTGGAGCTGGTCCAGCGATCGGGGAGCTCGCCGGAGCGAGTCGAGGGGGCCGGGCCGTGAGGCCGGGACGAAGCGGAGCCCGAGTGTCTCCGAGCCGCAGCGGGGCAGCCACCTGCGCCGAGGGTGAGGGACGTTGTGTTCGCTATGCGAATGGTTCGCGACACACCCCCTCCACCGAGGCCGGTTGTCGGCCGGCCGCCGAGAAGTCGTGGTTGCCGGGCTGATGCAGGACCGGCCGACAGCTCCCGAGCTGCTCGACGCGATGGCGGCGCAACTCTTCGGCGAGGTGCGCGAGTGGGTGCCGCGCGAGCGGCGCTTCCAGGTGCTGGTCCTGGCGAACCTCTGCGCCGTGATCGCTCGCGAGCTGCGGGCGGGGGAGGGGCCATCTGAGGCCGACGCCGAGCTCTTTGCGAGACTGGCGAGCGGCGAGTTCGCGGTGGGCGCCGTAAGTGGAATCAGTGGCGGCGCCGGTGAGGGGGGCGCTGGCGGCAAGGGTGAAACCGCGACGGCACACGCGGAGGCGGTGCGGCTCGCGGCGATGATCAGGCGGGGTGACGTGGACGACCGGCTCGACGAGGTCGTCGAAGGCCTTCGCGAGCACGTGGCGCGCAAGCTAGACGTCGCCCGCCCCGGTTACGCGGACCCCTTCGAGAAATGATGCGACCGCCTCGCCCAAGCGACGCGTTGCGGTTGCTGATTTCCGCGGCTGGCGCGGATTTTCGCAACCGCAACCCTTACGACCGGCCGCGCCAGTCGCGCCGCAGCGCCAATCGCGGCGCGGGCCAGCTCGCGCCGCCCTCAGGCCGCGTACACCGCCCGGATCACGGCGAGGTCGTCGGCCTCCCACGCCACCTCGCCCCCGCACCATTCGGCCTGATCGCGAGCGGGCGACGGGTGGTCGAACCCAGCCTCGAGGGGGGTCACCCGCCGCTCAGGCGCGACCTCGACGACGTCGCCGATCACGAGGGCGCGCGAGTGGTCGCGAACCCGCCTGAATAGATCGCGCTTGCCGCCTGAGTCGAGGTGGTGGATCGCGAGGACCGCGATGACGAGGTCCCAGGGACCGTCGGGAAGCGGATCTTCGATGCGTCCCAGCCTGAGGTCGTCCCATCCGAGCTCGCGCGCCTTGAAGACCATCTCCGGGCTCGAATCGAGGCCGGTTATTCGGGTGTTCGGAAACCGCTCCAAGAGTCGTCTCGTCGTCTCTGCGGTGCCGAAGCCCAGCTCGAGGATGCGATCGGGAGTGAAGGGAATCGCGTCGAGCGCCGCCGCCTGGAGCTCCTCGTAGCGAGGCACCTCGCCCAGGATCATCTCCAGGTAGGTCTCGGGGCTCCAGTGGAATTCGGCGCTCATCTAGATTCAGATCCTGACCCCGGCGACCGGGAACCCGGCGACCCGGGCACGTGTCCTATGCCAGCGCCATTCAACACGATCGATCTGACCACCCTCGCGCTCAAGCCCGGCGAGGGCAAGCGGCTCGAGATCGAGCTCCAGCTCGAGGGCCTCGAGCTCGCCGGCGAGGGCTACGACTTCGGCGGTCAGATCATCCCGGCTCGCATGGAGATCTCGCGCACGGCCTCGGGGCACGCGATGCGGATCATGTTCACGGCTCGTCTCCATGGCCTCTGCATGCGGTGCCTGACCGGATCGGGGTTCGATATCGGCGTCGATTCTCGCGAGGTCGACCTCCCGGGCTCCGGCGACGAGGACCTCGCGAGCCCCTACGTGGAGGAGGGCCGGCTCGACGTGGGCGCGTGGGCTCACGATGCGATCGCTCTGGCTCTTCCGCAGGCACTTCTCTGCCGCCCGGACTGCGCCGGACTCTGCCCGGAATGTGGCGTCTCGCTGAACGACGTGGATCCGTCCGAGCACGCGCACGAGAGCGCGCCGGACCCCCGCTGGGCGAAGCTCCGCGACCTCATGTGAGCACCGCGGAGGCGACATGGCGCCCGCGACCGAGGGCTGTCCATTCGCATCCCGCTCGCTACCATGCCGAACTCGAGATGGCCGTACCAAAGAAGCGAACCTCCAGCACGCGCCGCGACAAGCGCCGTGCCAACCACACCGCGGCCACGCCGCGCCTCAACCGCTGCCCGCGTTGCCACAGTCCGCGCCTGCCCCACCGGGTGTGCCCCACGTGTGGCACGTACGCCGGGCGCGAGGTGATCCGCCAGGACTCAGGCGAAGGCCTGGGCGGCGGCCCCGGAACCGAGTAGTCCCCTTGCGTCCAGTCGTCGCGCTCGACGGCCACGGGGTCGAGCGGGGCACTCAGACCCTCGTCGACGGCGCGCGCCTCGCCGCCGTGGACGGCATCCGCATGCGTGTCTTCGGCGATCCTGCGGAGCTGGAGGCCCTCGCGGAGCTTGACGTCGCGGAGGTGATCGCGGCGCCCGGTCGGATCACCAACGATGAGGAACCCGTGGCCGCGGTCCGCTCGCGCGAGGACGCGTCGGTAGTCATTGCTGCCGCCGACGTCGCGGCCGGCCGATCGCAGGCTCTGGTGAGCGCCGGGCCGACGGGCGCGACGATGGCAGCAGCGCTCTTCGCCCTCCGCCGCCTGAGCGGCGTGCGCCGGCCTTCCCTGGCCGTCCAGCTCGTCACGCCCGGCGAGGCTGGCCCGCCGACCCTCTTCCTCGACGTGGGCGCGAACTCCGAGGCACGCTCGCAGGACCTCGTGCAAAGCGCGGTGATGGGGGCGGCCTTCTCGCGCGCGGTTCTGGGAGTCGAGGCGCCGCGCGTGGCCCTCCTCTCGGTGGGCGAGGAGGCCACGAAGGGAACCCCGATGGTGATCGAGGCCCACGCCGAGCTCGCCCGCCTCGACGGGATCGACTTCGTGGGCAACGTCGAGGGCCGCGACCTCCTGGGTGGCGCCGCCGACGTCGTTGCCACGGACGGCTTCACCGGGAACGTCGCGCTGAAGACGCTCGAAGGAGCGGCGAAGGCGATCGGCGCGGCGGTCGGGGGCGCCGCGCGGTCGAATCCGATGGCGATGGTGGGCGGCCTCCTCCTGCGTCCCGCGCTTGGCGGCCTGCGCCGGCAGATGGATCCCGACAGCACCGGGGGAGCGATCCTCCTCGGCCTGCGGGGCGTCGCGGTCGTGGGCCATGGATCGAGCGGGCCCGAAGGAGTCGCGAACGCGATCCGGCTGGCAGCCCGCACCGTCGAGGAGCGCGCCGTCGAGCGCACCGCCGACCTGCTCGCATCCGCGGGCGCGACTCGCGGCTCCCTTAAGTGATAGGAAATCCGGCGTGAGCCCCGGCCGCGACGAGGTGATGGAGAAGGTGCGCTCGCACCTCGCGTCAGAGCTCGGGGTCGATGCCGGCTCGATATCTGCCGACACGCATTTTCGCGACGACCTCGACGCCGATTCGCTCGACCTGTACGAGCTGGTGATGGAGCTCGAAGACACCTACGGCGTGAAGATGACCGAGCGGGAGGCCGAGGGCATCGAGACCGTTGGCCAAGCAGTCGACTTCGTAGCCGCCCGGATCGCGGTGGCCGATCCGGGCGATGGTTGAAGCCGGGCCCCACGAGTTGCGGAGGCTCATCGACGAGCGTCCCGACGACCTGCGGCAGAAGGCGCTCACCCACTCGTCCTGGGTCGAGCACCGGGCCGATTCCTACGGGCGACTCGCCTTTCTCGGCGACAGCGTCCTCGGCCTGGCGATCGCGGAGCACCTCTTCATTCGTCATCCGCGCTCGGACATCGGTCGGCTCACGAAGGTCCACGGCCAGGCGGTCTCGGGCAGAGCCTGCGCCGAGGTGGCCTCGGAGCTGGATCTGCCGACGGGCATGGCCGAGGCTCAACCCGACATCCTCGACGGCGGGATCGACCTGCCTTCGCTGCTCGCCTCCGAGCGTGCGCTCGCGTCCGTTTGCGAGTCGGTGATCGGCGCCTGCTACCTCCACCACGGCTTCGAGCTCACCGAGCCGGCCGTCGTCGCGGCCTTCGCGACCCAGGTCGAGCTCGCCTCCGAGACACTGCTCGACTTCAAGTCGGCGCTTCAGGAGCGGCTCGCCCGCGTGGGGGGCAAGGTGAGGTACGAGATCACCGAGGAGTCCGGGCCGCCGCACGACCGGAGCTTCGAGGTTGCCGCGAGCGTCGAAGGCGAGGTGATCGGCAAGGGCGCCGGGCGCTCGAAGAAGGCCGCCGAGCAGGCGGCCGCGTCAGAAGCCCTCGAGCGCTGGGAGGGGTAGGCCGGCCGCGCTGCCTGCGGCGACGCGTTCAAAGCACTGTAACGGCACCTGCTTGTCGCGCCGCCTGCGGCGACGCGTTGGGGATCCGTCCGACCCGCGGGGGAGCCTTGTCACTCTCCGAGGGGAGAACGCGCCGCCCATGCATCTCAGCTCGATAACCATCAAGGGCTTCAAGTCCTTTCCCGAGCGCACCCATTTGGCCTTCTCGCCCGGGGTGAGCGTCATCGTGGGGCCGAACGGCTGCGGCAAGTCGAACGTCACGGATGCGGTGCTCTGGGCCCTCGGCGAGCAGAGCCCCCTGAGCGTGCGGGGCCAGTCGATGCAGGACATGGTCTACACCGGGGGCGAGGGCGTTGGGCCCAGCCGCTACGCCGATGTGGAGGTCGTGCTCGCGACCGACGAGGGAGACGAAGAGCCACTCGGGTTCTCCGAGGTCTCGGTGCGCAGGCGCCTTGACCGCTCCGGCGAGGGCGAGTACAGGCTGAACGGGGCGCGCTGCCGCCTCGCTGATGTGATCGAGCTGCTTTCCGACGCGAACCTCGGCGGCGAGATGCACTCGGTGATCAGCCAGGGGCGAGTTGAGGAGATCGTCCACTCGAAGCCGCGGCACCGCCGGATCCTCGTCGAAGAGGCGGCCGGGCTCGGCAAGCATCGCAAGCGCCGCCGCCGTGCTCAGCTTCGACTCGAGCGGACGCAGGACAACCTCGATCGGGCGCTCGACGTCGAGCGCGAGGCGCGCCGCCGCCTGCGGCCGCTGAAGCAGCAGGCTCAGGCCGCCGACATCCACGCCCGCCTCGAACGGGAGTCGAACGAGCTTCGGGCGAGACTCCTCGCGGCTGAGGCGGGCGCCGGTGCCGAGGAGCTCCAAGCGGCGGAGCGCCGCGCCGCCGAAGCGCGGGCGGCTCGGGACGGCATCGACGCCGAGCTCGCGGTCGTCACCGGGAAGCGCACCGAGATCGAGGGCCGGCTGGCCGAGCGCGACCGCGAGCGCACCCAGGCATGGGGCCGGCTCACCGGACTTCGTGCCGCGGGCGAGCGGCTCGCGGCACGCGCTGACGCGCTGGCGGCCCGTCGCGACCACCTGCGCCACGAGATCGATCGTCGGCAGTCGACGCTCGGCCAGCTCGCGGCTGAGCTTGCAGCCGAGGCAGAGCGGGCTGGCGGCGATCCCGTGGATGTCGGCCTCGAGCGCGCACGCGCCGCCACCGCGGTCGCCGCCGAGGCGCTCGAGCGCGCCCGCGAGGCGGCCGGCGAGTCGGTGCGGGCGACGGAGGTCGGCCGCGCCCGAGACTCGCTCGAGCTGGCCTCAAGGAACGCCCGCCGGATCGAGGACCTGCTCGGGCGCCGGCGCCAGGACTCGATCGACCGGCGCATCACCATCGAGATCGATCTCCTGCGCGAAGTGGAGGCCCTCTGCGAGGCGGCCGCGAGCGCCCGCGACGCCACGAGCGAGCGTGCCGGGCTCGTCGAGCGCCGGATGCTGGGCGCCACGGAGGCCGACGACGCCACGGCCGCGCTTCGGGAATGCTCACGTGTCGACGCCGAGATCCAGGCCCGGCTTCGCGCGGCCGGCGAGTCGGTCACCCAGGCGGAGGTCCGCGCGGCTCACCTGCGCGACCGCCGTGACGATGCGGCCGGCGAGCTGAAGCGGATCGGCGAGGCGCTCGGCCGGGAGATCGAGCCCGCGAAGGAGCCGCTCGAGGCCCAGGCGCGCACCGACGTCGAGGCCAAGCTGGAGCGCCTCGCCCGTCGCCGCGAGGCGCTGGGTCCCGTCAACCCGCTGGCCGAGCGAGAGTACGAGGAGGCGCGAACCTACGTTGAAGAGCTCGAGGAGCAACGCGCGGACCTCGACAATGCGCTGAAGGAGCTGCAGGGCCTGATCCGCGAGACGGACCGGAAGATCACGGCCGACTTCGAAGAGACGTTCGAGGCGGCCCAGCAGAATTTCGAGGAGCTGATCGAGCATCTGTTCCCGGGCGGGCGGGGCCGCCTGCGGCTCGTCACCGAGCGTGGCCCTCGCGCCGTCCTGGGTGGCGCTCAGGCACCGGCCGGTGAGGTCGACGAGGACGGTGGCGAGCCCGAGGGGCCGAATGCCGACGCGGACGCCTACGGGATCGAAATCGAGGTCACCCCCGCGGGCAAGGCGATGCGAAAGCTCCAGCTCCTGTCGGGCGGGGAGAAGTCGCTGGTCGCCCTCGCCTTCGTGTTCTCGGTCTTCATGGCTCGGCCCTCGCCCTTCTACATCCTCGACGAGGTCGAGGCCGCGCTCGACGACGCCAACATCGACCGCTTCCTTCAGCTCGTGAGGCGGTTCTCCGACCGCGCCCAGTTCATCGTCGTCACGCACCAGAAGCGCACGATGGACGCGGCCGACGTCCTCTACGGCGTCTCGATGTCGCGCGGCGGCATCACCAAGGTCGTCTCGAGGCGCATGCCCGCCGGCGGCGAGCAGACCGCGCTGGACGCGGCTTGACGCGCGCGGTCAGTCGCAATAAGGAGCGTCCGAGCGCCGCTCCCGGCCCTCGATGCCCGAGCAACGCTCGAGACGCGCGAGGCGCGCCTGGAGCTCTGTGCGCAGGTCCGAGCTGGACTCGCGCTCGGTCACGGTGAGGTTGTCGAGCTGGAACGGATCGCTTCGGAGGTCGTAGACCTCCGGCGGGCTGGAAGTGACGCACGACTGGCCTGGCCCCTCCTTAGTGCGCTCGATCAGGACGGCGTTCGCGGTGCGGACCCCCCGGTAGCTGCATCGCTTCGCCTTCTCGCCGCCGCCCTCGATCAGGACGGCCCGGTCGCTGGGCCAGGCGCCCGAGCGTCCCCCCAGGAGCGGGGCGAGCGAACGCCCATCGAGCCGGCGACATGCGTCGCGGGCAACGCAAGGCTCGGCTCCGGCGAGATCGAGGATGGTCGGAGCGAGGTCGATGTTGGCGACGAGCTCGTCGACGCGAGGCACGGGTTCTGAGCCGAGGTAGCGGGCGGGCACCCGCATCGTCAGCGGCACGCCGATTCCCTCCTCGTAGGGGATTCCCTTCCCCTTTAGCCGATGCTCGCCCAGGAGCAGTCCGTTGTCCGACGTCAGCACGAAGACGGTCCGGTCGAGCTGGCCGGTGCGCCTCACGGCGTCGACGATCTCCCGGACCCCGCGGTCGACCGCCTGCAGCGATTCGACCCGGCACTGGTGGACTTCGACGAGCTTCTTCGCGAGGCGCCGATCGATTCGCTCGCTGTCCGGATACGCACGCTTGTCGGAGATGTCGGCCTCGTCGAACGAAGGCGGTCGCGGCAGCTCCAGGTTGCGATATCTGCCGAAGTCGCGACGGGCGGGAACCGCGAGGCCCTCGCAGCGGCGGTTCTGCTCGCCGTCGTCGCCATGCGGCGCCAGGTAGTTGAGGGTGAGGTAGAACGGCCGCGCGGGCCGCTCCGAGCGCTCCACCAGATCCACGGCCTCGCGGGTGAGCACGTCTGTCACGTAGTCTCGCGGCCGCTCGCCGTACTCGGTCTTCTCCCCGTCGCCGAAGAGCGTGTAGCCGTAGTACTCGGACTGATAGAAGACCGCCCATCTGTCGATCCCGGGAGCAGGCTCCTGCGGTTTGCGGTCCCGTATGTAGTGCTGTAGGTACTTCCCGAACCAGGCGGTGCGGTAGCCGGCCCGCTGCATCCACGTTGCGGTCGTGCTGTCCGGGTCAGTCAGGGCCGGGTAGCCCTGGTTGTTCGAAAAGACACCGCTGTTGTGGGGGTACTGGCCGGAGATGTAGCTCACGCGGGAGGGGCAGCAGATCGGAGTCGCCGTCACCGAATCAGTGAAGAGGGTGCCCTTGTCGACGAGCAGGCGAAAGGTGTTCGGCATGTAGCGCCGCCTGAAGGTCGCCTCGTCTTGGTCGTCGGTGTAGATGAAGACGACGTTGGGAAGCCGGCGGGTCGAGCGGACTGGCGCGCGGTCCACGGCCGGCTCGGGAGCGGCCTGGGCCACCTTCCCCCTGTTCTCCCGCTTCGACCCGCCCTCGCCGAAGAGGACGATCACGAGCACCAGAATCGCCAGCACCGGGATGCCCCACCACAGACGCTTACTCCAACTGGGCATGGCAATGACGCTAGCCGATTGCGCTCTGACCCTCGGGAGGACACCTTCCCTGCCCCAGGACCTAGTCTCAGGGCGCATGGCGCGCGAGTGGACTGACGTATTCGACCTGGGCGACGCAGCGCCGGCGGCGCACGCCGCCGGAGAAGATCGGCCTGAGAAGCGCGGCAGGCTCTTTTCGCGGCTGCGCGACAACTTGAGCCGAAGCCGGGAGGCGCTCACATCCGAGGTGTCGGCCAGCTTCTTCGACCGCCTCGACGCCGAGGCGTTCGAGCGCCTGGAGGAGGCGCTCATCCTCGCCGACGTCGGCGCCACCGTCACGGCTGAGGTGGTCGGGCGCCTGGAGGCGGAGGTCGCCTCGGGAGCGGTCGGGCAGGGCGACGCCGCGCGGGAGCGACTCGTCGAGCTTCTGGCGGAGGTCGCCGCGCCGAACGGGGGCGGGCGCATCGACCTGACACGCAAGCCGACGGTGGTGATGGTGGTGGGTGTCAACGGGACGGGAAAGACGACGACGATCGGCAAGCTCGCGCAGCTTCTCTCCTCGAACCTCGGCCTCCGGACGATCGTCGCCGCGGCCGACACCTACCGGGCGGCGGCGATCGAGCAGCTCGAGGCCTGGGCCGAGCGCTCGGGGGTCGAGATCGTGAAGGGGCAGCCGGGCGGTGACCCGGGCGCCGTCGTCTTCGACGCGGTGGCGGCCGCCGTGGCGCGAGGCGCCGACGTGGTGGTGGTCGACACGGCAGGGCGGCTACACACCCACGGGAACCTCATGGAGGAGCTCGCGAAGGTGCGCAGGGTCGCGGCGAAGCGGTTGGAGGGTGCTCCCCACGAGACCTTGATCGTGATCGACGCGACGACGGGGCAGAACGGCCTCAGGCAGGCTCGCGCTTTCGCCGAGACCGCCCATGTGACCGGCGTGGTCCTGACGAAGCTCGACGGCACGGCGAAAGGCGGTATCGCGCTCGCGATCGCGTCCGAGCTGGGCATCCCCGTGAAGATGATCGGCGTGGGGGAGGGTCTTGACGACCTGCGCCCGTTCGACGCGCGGGAGTTCTGCGAGGCGCTCATTGGCCCGTGAGACGAAGGGCTTTGGCCCGAACTCCCTCTTCGAGCGTGAGGGGGAGGTCGAGGTTCTGGCCGCTGCGGTCGACCGGCTGCGCGCGGGCGCCGGCGGCGCCGTCGTCATCGAGGGTCCGCCGGGGATCGGCAAGACCGCTCTGCTCGAGACCGCGTGCGGGCTCGTCGCATCCGAAGGGATCGAGTCACTGCGCGCTCGGTGTGGCGAGTTCGAGCTCGACTTCCCGTTCGGGGTGGCCCGCCAGCTTCTAGAACGGAAGGTCCTTGGCGAGCCGACCAAGGCGAGGACGCGCCTGCTCGAAGGCGCGGCAGCGCACGCTGCACCCGCCCTCGGGCTCCAGGCGAAG
>Ga0136640_10001217_pt1 | contig 10205 bp, 10 predicted proteins | sample AntDrymUQ8642106_2_FD_105498 | JGI IMG/M metagenome (GOLD analysis project Ga0136640, IMG submission 105498) | Polar desert sand microbial communities from Dry Valleys, Antarctica - metaG UQ864 (21.06) | ecosystem: Environmental > Terrestrial > Soil > Desert | place: Antarctica: Dry Valley...
CGTGCCGGCACTGCTGGGATCGCTCACGTCATGATCCAGCCGCCATTGACGGCGTTCGCCGTGACCCCATAGCGTCCGAAGTTACGGGCGAAGTTCTTCATCAAGCTGGTGACCCCGGCCTTGGCGGCGTTGTAGACCGCTGAGTGGGAGACACCGCCGGTGCGCGCCCCGGCGCTGGAGATTCCGATGATCCGACCCCAGCCGTTGGGGCGCATCGCCTCGGCGGCGGCCTGGGAGAGGAAGAAGACGGCGCGCAGGTTCACGCCGGTCTGAAGATCGTAGTCCTCCATGGTCACGTCGGGGAGTGGATGTGTCGGCACGTAGACCGCCGCGTTGTTGACCAGGATATCGAGGCGACCCTCCGTGGCCAGGATGTCAGCCACGATCCCCGCAGGGACGGCCGGGGCCAGCAGGTCTGCGGCGATGACGCGTTCCATCGGACCAGGATCCTGCTCCAGCACGTCCAGGCCGACGACGCGGTGGCCAGACTCGGCCAGGACCTCGGCCATCGCCCGGCCCATGCCCCGAGCGCTGCCGGTGACGAGGGCGACACGAGGCTCGTTCATGTGCGACTCCCGGTAGAGAGAAGTCTCGGCCCCGCCCTGGGGGTAGACGGGGCCGAGAGGGTCATGGGTATTCGCTCCCCGCCGATCAGCAGGCGGAGATCTCTTCTGAACGTGACCGGTCAGATCCGATAGAGGCGTTCGGCGTTGCGGTACAGCATGGCCTCCTGCTCCTCCCGGCTGAAGCCGGCCTCGGCGATGATCCTGCGGTAGGCGTCGGTCTGCTCGAGGTAGGTGGCGTAGAGGATGTCCACCGGCCAGTTCGTGCCGAACATGATCCGGTCGGGCCCGAAGGCCTCGATGCAGTGGAGCACCCAGGGCCGGATCGATTCGATGGTCCAGTGGTTGTCCGCCATGCCGAAGCCGGACACCTTGCAGGCCACGTGCTCGACCTCGCCGAGCGCCGACATCTCGGACTGCCACTGTGCGAAGTACTCATCGTCGCGCTGCACAGGGAAGCCGGCGTGGCCCAGGATGACCGGGACATCCGGGTTGGCGGCAGCGACATCGCGGCCGGACAGGATCTTGCCCGGCGAGGCATTGAGCTCGTAAGACAGCCCGCGCTTGCCGAGTGCCGCATAGCCGGTCTTGAACGCCGCGGTGTCGGCGTCGTCCGGATGGGCCCTGATGCGCACGCCACGGACCCGGTCGGACGCTGCCAGGTGCTGGTCGAGCTTCGCCTCGGCGCCGTCCGCCTCCATATCGCAGAACACGACCAGGGCGTTCGGGAAGCCGTGCTCCTTGCCGACCTGCTCCAGCCAGACGGTCTCCTCCAGCGCGTCAGGTCCCGCGTACGCCGCCTCGACGTGGACGCTCTTGGTGACGTTGGCGCCGTAGAACTCCTTGAAGAAGCGCCACGGGGCGCCGATCTCGGAGCGGATCATCTTGTAGTCGCCGAGCAGCGCGTTGTGCCCATCCCAGCCCGGATCGGTCAGCCAGTCGTAGTGGAAGCGATCCAGCTCCCAGAGGTGGTGGTGGGTCTCGATGAACGGGATGCTGCGATCGACGTCGGTCATGGGCGTCCTCCTCCCTGGGGCTGGATGACCGGCAGGGCCGGCTTGGTCCGTCCGATGCGCTCGTACTCGCGCTCGGGGATGGCCTCGAGCGACTTCCACACGGTCCAGGTGCACTGCTTGCGGGTCAGCGGGTCGTCCTCGCCGCGCCAGAGTGGCGGGTCGACGGTCCGCACCGGATGGCCCCAGCGCTCAGCCGGCAGCGTCGACAGGGCCAGGTTGCAGTGGGCGCAGTAGTAGCAGACGCCGGTCTCGTTCCAGGCCCAGGGATGGCGCTCCTGCGTGACCCCGAACTCGTAGGGAGCCAGGACGCGCGAGCCGGTGCCCTCGATCTCATCGCCGCGCACCTGGCGGCCGCCCGAGCCACAGGGATCGAAACGCAGCTCCCAGCGATCATCGAACTCCTCGAGACCGACGTCCCCGCGCCGCCCCGGACCGACGAGGTGGGCGCGCATGGCCTCCAGCGAGATGTACAGGTTGCGCACCAGCGTCTCGGCGTACGGGCGCAGCCGCACGTCGAAGACCATGTAGCGCTCCTGGATATACGGCTCCAACACGGACCGGTAGCACGGTTCCAGGGCCGCCTCGCCGAAGCGCCGCGCGACAAAGGCCAGCACGCCGGCCATCAGGTCGGCGTAGCGGTCGTGGAGCCGCCGCCAGTCGGCCAGCAGCGCGTCGAGCGCCGCCTCCGCCTCCGCCACCGCGAGATCGTAGCTCCGGATGCCGTTGCCCAGGGCCCCGGCAGCCTGACCGAGCGCGGACCATCGGCCGGCTGTGTCAAGCGACGTCCCGTCAGGCCACGCCATCAGCGTTCGCAGCCGCTCCATCTCCGCGGTCAGCTCATCCTCAGCCACGCCGGCGCCGCGCAGCCAGTCCAGGAAGCCGGCTGTCCACACCTCGTAGATGACGTAGACGACCTTCGCCTCCTCCATGAAGTAGTCGACCAGCTGCGCCGCGGTCTCGCGCCTGCCCGCGGCCAGCCCGAAGGTGTCGCCCCCGTCACGCAGCGCCTCCTGGATCATGGTGGCGGTGGAGACGGCCTGCTCCTCCCAGTCGCCCGTGCGCACGCGCTTGCCGATCTCCTCGGACCAGGTCAGCTGGGTCGGTGGAGCGGTCGTCATGCGGTCGCCTCCATGGCCGGGTATGCCCTGCGGCGCCTAGGCGTCCGCGGCGGTGAGCCGGACGCGCACCCGGTCCACGGTCACGGCGCCCAGCAACAGGAGACCGCCCGCCACCTCGATCCAGAAGGAAGGGACGCGGGTCTGGATGAGGCCATTCGAAAGCACGCCCACGATGAGCACCGCCAGGACGGTCCCGCCGATCCCGCCCCGGCCGCCGGAGAGGCTGGCACCGCCCAGCACGACCGCGGTGATGACCGACAGCTCGATGCCCAGGCCGGTGTTCACGGACGCGCCCGCCACCTGCGACAGGCGGATCAGACCGGCCAGGGCCACACACAGCGAGGACAACAGAAAGGCGATGAAGATGACTCGCTTCACCCGGATCCCCGCCAGGCGCGCGGCGGTGGGACTGGCGCCGATGGCGTAGAGCGAGCGCCCGTAGACCGTGTAGCGCAGCACGGCCCAGAAGGCGATCACGACAGCCGCGAAGATGTACACCGGCAGGGGGATGCCGACACCGATCACCGGCAGGCCGCCCTCCGGGAAGCGCAGCACGCCAAGCCCGCCGAAGCCCTCGATGCGGATCGTCTGGCCGTCGCCCAGGACCTTGGTCAGGCCGCGGAAGATGGCCAGCGTACCCAGGGTCGTGATCAGCGCGTTGATGCCCACCACCGTCACGGCGAAGGCGTTGATCAAGCCGATGACCAGCGTGCCCGCCACGGCCACGAGGAAGGCCGAGGACACCTGCAGGTTCATGGCGAAGGGCAGGTCCACGCCGCCGGTCCCCGGAGCGAGCGCCGCCACGGCCATCAGCATGCCGGCGAAGCCGACCCCTGACCCGACCGACAGGTCGAACTGTCCCGAGATGAGCAGGAGCGTCGCGGGACAGGCGATGATGCCCACCACGGCCACGGTCTGCAGGATGTTGATGAGGTTGGCGCTGTTGAGGAAGAACGGCGAGGAGATGGAGAAATACGCGAACAGCCCCACGAGCACGGCGAGCAATGCCGCGGTCTCGGGTACCGACAGGCCGCGCCTGCGGGGCCCCGGCTGGTCCGGCCGGCTGGCCGCGGCCTCGCCCGTCCCGGCGGTGGCGGCAGCAGGCGCGGGCACCAGGTTCGGGTCCTGCGAGGTCACTTGGCTCATCCTCCTGATGCGGCCAGCAGCCGCGTGGTCGTCACAGCGTCACCGGTCAGGTGCGCCACGACGGCTCCCTTGGCCATGACATAGGCTCGGTCGGCGACCTGCACAGCCTCTTCGTAGTCCGAGGTGCTGATGAGAACGGCGACGCCATCGGCCGACAGGTCGCGCAGGGCACGGTAGATGTCCAGCCGCGCCCCGACATCGACGCCCCGGGTGGGCTCGATGAGCACGAGCACCTGGCTGCTGCGTTCGAGCCAGCGACCGAGCAGCACCTTTTGCTGGTTGCCGCCCGAGAGCGTGCCCATGGCCTGGCGGGGATCATTGCGCGAGCGGATGGAGAGCCTGTCGTGCCAGCGCCGGTAGGCCTTCGCCTCCGAGCCCCTGGAGATGAACTGGCGGAGCCTTGCCAGCCGGCCCCAGGACGCCACCGCCACGTTCTCCATGACCGGGCGGACCATGAAGGCGCCGCCGACCTTGCGATCGGCCGGCAGGAAGCCGACTCCGGCGTGGACCCCGGCCACGGGGCCGTCGATGACCACCGCCTTGCCGTCGATGTGCAGCGTGCCGGCGGTCACTGGTCGGAGGCCGAAGGCGGTCTCGCCCACCTCGGCTGCCCCGGAACCCAGCTTGCCGTAGATGGCCACGGTCTCGCCGTGGTGGACGTCGATGGAGACATCGTGAAAGTCATCGTCGGAGGCTGCGTTCGTCCAACGGATGGCCGGCTCGCCGGCGCCCACCGTGGTGGACAGTGGCGGGCGGTCGATCTCGGAGATGTGACGCCCGACCATGGCCTCGATCATCGAGGCGCGATCGGTCTTGGCCACCTCGGCCAGCATCGCGACGTGCCCGTCGCGCAGTACCTGCACGCGGTCGGCGATGGCCGTGACCTCGTCCAGGCGGTGGGTGATGTAGATGATGGCCACGCCCTGATCTCGCAGGCGGCGCACGAACGAGAAGAGCCTCTCCGCCTCGTGATGGGAGAGCGCGGCCGTGGGCTCGTCGAGGATGAGCAGCCGTGCCTTGCGCGAGAGGGCCCGAGCGATCTCGATGATCTGGCGCTCGCCCACGCGCAGCGTCGAGACGCGCCGGCTCGGATCGATGTTGACGTCCAGTTCCTTGAGGATCTTCCTGGCCCGCCGGTTGACGGCGGGCCAGTCGACGATGCCCAGTCGGTTGGGCAGACGGCCGAGGGAGATGTTCTCGGCCACGGACAATGTGGGAGCGTCCTGGAACTCCTGGAAGATGATGGCCACGCCCAGGGAGCGGGCGGTGATGGGGGTGAGTGACGGATGGGCGACATCGTCGACGACGATCTCGCCCGCGTCCGCCGTGTAGTCCCCAGCGATGATCTTGACGAGGGTGGATTTGCCGGCGCCATTCTCACCCAGCAGGGCCAGCACGGAGCCGCCGACGGCCTCGAGGTCCACGCCGTGGAGGACCTCGACGCCACCGAAGGACTTGCGGATGTCCTTGGCCTGGAGGGCGAAGGTCATCGGTGAGCTCGGCTCAGAGCGCGAGGGTCAGCAGGCCGGAGTTTCCGGATAGATGTCGCGGATGTTGTCGCGTGTGATGACCTCATGCTCGGTGAAGATCTCCTCCGGGATCTCTTCACCCTGGAGCGCAGCGATCATGTTCGGAAGAAGCAGCTGGCCGTAGCGCTCCGGGTAGTAGGCCACCGTGGCGACGTAGTTCGGGTTGCAGGCGATGTCCCCCCAGGCGGAGGGATCGGCGCCCTGACCGGCGTACCACAAGTCGGTCTGGCGGCCCAGCGTGTTGGCCGCTGCGATGGCGCCCAGGATGCCATCCTCATTGATGGCCACGACGACGATCCGGTCGCCGGGCAGCGCACCCAGCAGGTTGGTCATCTGCTCGAGGGCCGGGTCGGTCCGGTCCGCCCCGTCGAGGATGTTCTCTTTGTCGTCGGTGATCTCACAGAACTCCTGGAAGCCGTCCCGGAAGCCGCCCATGCGGTCCGTGTTGGCCTGGCCGGAAGCGGTGGACTCTAGAGAAACGTACGCCGTGTAGTCACAGTCCCACTCGGTTTCCGCGTGCGCGCCCATGGCCGCACCAGCCATGCGGCCGGCCTCGCGGTTGTCGGCACCCATGAAGGCGATCTGGCAGGGCGGCTGGACGATGTCCACGGCGATGGTCGGCACGTCGCCGTAGGCCGCGCAGATCTCAGGTGAGCTGTCCTGGAACACCTGGAAGTTGATGACGCCGTCAACGCCCTGCACGCTCAGGTTCTGCGCACAGGCGAGGGCCTTGGCAGCGTCGATCTCTGAGTCGCAGAAGATGAGCTCCTGACCGGCATCCTCGGCGGCCTCGCGGATGCCATCGGACACGAGCTTGACGAAGGGCACCGAGTCGCCCAGCGAGATATAGCCGATCCTGAAGGACTCGTCCGAGGGATCGCCCGAGGCGGGCGGCTCGCTGGCCGGGTCTTCCGACTCGGGAGCCTCGGACTCAGGAGCCTCGGAGTCCGCTGGAGCCTGGGACGCGGGCGTCGATGCCGACGTGGGCGGCGGCTGACTGGCGGCCGGATTGGTACAGGCGACCGCGACGAGCGCGATCACCGCGAATAGTGCGGACCAACGGGCGAACCTGCGGCGCGCCTCGGTCGCTGAACGGGTCTCCTGCACGTTTCCTCCTCCGAATCCGTGGGGAACGCCCGCGCCGACGAGCCGAGAATTGATACTGGAAACGTCGTCAGTGCCGGGGTTCCGCCGAGAGTAGGCCGCGGCTCGGACGGTGTCAAGTCAGGAACGGCAGGGCTGTCGACGGCCAGCGATCCTGTCAGCCCTGAGCGGCCAGGGCAGGGTCGCAGCGAGGATGCGCCGCCACGAGTGCCTCCGGCACGAACGGTCTCTCCGCGCGTTCGACTCGCTACAGTTGCCGCCCATGACCAGCTCGCTTGATAGCCCCCTTGAACGCCGCCGCATCGCGGTCATCCCCGGGGACGGCATCGGTCGCGAGGTGATGCCCATCGGCCTGGAGGTGGTGCATGCCGCGATACGCGGGGAACTCGAGCTGGAGACCGTCGAACTCCCCTGGAGCTGCGACCTGTACCTGGCGAGCGGCGCGATGATGCCGCCAGACGGACTGGACACCCTGCGCGGTTTCGACGCCATCTTCCTGGGCGCCGTGGGCGATCCCGCGCGCGTCCCGGACACGGTCTCTCTGTGGGGGCTGCTCCTGCGCATCCGCAAGGGCCTGGGCCTGGCGGTCAACGTGCGGCCGGCCCGCTTCCTGGCCGGCATGCCCACGCCGCTGCGCGATCCGGCCGCCTTCGACATCGTGGTCGTGCGCGAGAACACCGAGGGTGAGTACTCCGACATCGGCGGCCGCATCCACCAGGGCGATCGCGAGGTGGCCATCCAGGTCAACGTCTTCACCCGGACCGGCGTGGAGCAGGTCGTGCGCTACGCCATGGACCTGGCACGGACGCGGCGCTGCCGCCTGACGAGCGCGACCAAGTCGAACGGCATCGTTCACGCCATGCCCTTCTGGGATGAGGTCGTGCGCGAGGTCGCTCTTGGGTATCCCGATGTGACGGTCGAGTCGATGCACCTGGACGCGCTGCTGGCGCGGCTCGTGCGGGAGCCCGCGCGCTTCGACGTCATCGTCGGCAGCAACCTCTTCGGTGACCTGCTGACCGACCTCTCATCGGCCCTCATGGGCAGCATCGGCATCGCGCCCTCCGCTAACATCGACCCGACCGGGCGCGGCCCTTCGCTGTTCGAGCCGGTCCACGGCTCCGCGCCCGACATCGCGGGTAAGGGCATCGCCAACCCCATCGGTCAAGCCTGGACCGGGGCGCTGATGTTGCGCCACCTGGGTTTCGCGGCTGCTGCCGGCAGGATCGAGTCAGCCATCGGCGAGGTCATCGAGGCGGGGGAGCTGACGCGGGATATGCGCGGGACACTCACCACGAATCAGGTGGGCGCGCGCCTGGTAGCGCGGATCGAGGCCGCGCGCGGCTGACCCCGCGCCGGATCGAGGCCGCGCGGGGCGGACCCGTATCGTCAGCGGCCGCCGGGGCGCTCCGGGTCGGTGGGGTGTGCGGCGAGCGGGATGACCTCTACATCGAGGTAGGGGAAGAACGGCAGGGATCCGATGGCGGCATGGAGAGCCGTCGCGTCCTCAGCCTCCCAGAGGCCCCAGTTGGCCCGTCGACCCGGCACGCGCCACATTCGACGGATGGCTCCTGACGCTACCAGCTCGGCGCCGCGGGCTCGCTCGGCGAGGGTCAGCCTGCTGAGCTCGTCGGGATCGCCATCCGCCGGCCACGCCACCTCGATGCTGACCAGGAATTCCACCGCGCCCTCCATCCTTCACTCGTCGGCCACGTGTCCCGTGAGTCGTTCCAGACCGTCGCTATGATACGGGCTGGAAACGCTTGCACCGACCGGCTTCGGGCCCGGCAGGCAGGCGTCGACGGCAACGGAGGGCATGGATGGCTCGCATCCCGATCGCGATGCCGAAGCTCGGCTACGACATGGAGAACGGAAAGGTCGGCGGCTGGATCAAGAAGGTCGGCGACCAGGTCAGCCGCGGCGACGTGATCGCCGAGATCGAGACGGACAAGAGCACCGTGGAGATGGAGGCGACTGCCTCCGGCACGCTGGCCGAGATCGTCCACGAGGCGGGCGCTGAGGTGCCCGTCGGCGAGACCATCGCCTGGCTCGAGGACGGCGCGTAGGTGTCGGATCCCCGGGCCGAGCCGCGCGAACCGCTCGAGGGGCGCCACCCCGTCAGTCAGGGTCCCATGCGCCGTGCCATCGCCCGACGCATGACGGAGAGCAAGCGACAGGCGCCGCACTTCTACCTCTCGACCGAGGTCGAGATGGACGCGATGCTGGCGGCGGTCGAGCAGGCCAATGAAGGCCGACAGCGCGAGGAGCGCGTTACGGTCACTTCGTTCCTGGTGCGTGCCGTAGCACTCACGCTGGTCGACCACCCGGCTTTCAACGCGGTCTGGAACGGCGACGACATCGAACAGGTGGAGGCCATCAACATCGGGGTCGCCATCGCCCTTGACGATGGCCTCATCGCGCCCGCTCTCCTCGATTGCCGCGAGCGCGGCGTGGCCGACCTGGCGGCGGGCCTGTCCGGCCTGGTCGAGCGCACCCGGTCGGGCAGGCTCCGTGCGGCAGAGGTCGCCGAAGGTACCTTCACCCTGTCCAACCTGGGCATGTTCGAGGTCACCGCCTTCACCGCCATCATCACGCCGCCGCAGGTGGCCATCCTGGCCACCGCCCGGACCGTGGAGCGGGCCGTGGTGCGTGACGGCGAGATCGTGGTGCGGCGCGTGATGGTGGCCACGCTGTCGTCCGATCACCGCGTGGTCGACGGGGCCGGCGCCGCGCGCTTCCTGGGCACGCTCAAGGACCTCATCGAGAGCCCAGGTGGCTGGGCGCAGGTGAACGGCGCGACCGCGCCGCAGGCGGGCGTCCAGGCGTGACACTGCTGGGTGAGCTTTTCGCGGAGCGGCGTCCGTGACGGATGAGCGGATGCCCCAGGGGCTGGCTCTGCGCGACCTGACCGCGGCGATCGCCGCCGGCGACCAACGCCGGCTCGCCGTCCGCGCCTCGCTCTCTGGCCGTCGTACGGACCTACCGCTCCGCTACTGGCGCCAGTCGGCCCATCTGACCACGCCCGCCACCGATGCCACCATGGCGCGCAAGGCCGTGGAGGGTGGCACGGCACCGGTGGCCCGCATGTTGGAGCGGCTGGGTCTCAGCGGCGACGATCTGGCCGACCGTCTGGAGATGTCGAGAGAGGTCGTGGCCGGGCGTCTGGCCAGGCCGTCTCGAGCGCCTCTCGTGATGCTCGACGGCGAGGACGCCATCGCCCCGGGCGAGGAAGCTGCCGCGCGCGGACTGACCGTCGCTGCCGACACGTTCGCTGGCGCAAGCTGGGGAGACGCCGCTGCGGCAAGCCTGCGCTTCTACCGACCGACCGGCCTCGACCTGGACACCACGGTGCGCGACCTCTACACGCTCCTCTGGCGCCTCCGCGAACGGACGCTGGGCGCCGACGCCTTCCCGCTCGACGGCATCGTCTTTCCCAAGGTGGAGCATCCCGAGGAGGTCGATCTCGTCAACGATCTCCTCTCTCGTGCGGAGGCTGCACTTGGCCTGCCGGACGGGACGATCCGCGTGGCCTATCTGGTCGAATCGGGTTGGGCCGCGATGCAGCTCGCGGAGATCGCCCAGCGCGCCGCCCCCCGGCTGGCCAGCCTTATCTTCGGCCTGGCCGACTTCAGCGCCGACCTTGGCCTGCCGGCCATCGGCAATGATCACCTGCTCGCCGACTGGGCGCGCGCCGAGATCGTGGCCGTCGCCGGGGCCGTGGGCGTGCCGGCC
>Ga0136640_10001218_pt1 | contig 10203 bp, 4 predicted proteins | sample AntDrymUQ8642106_2_FD_105498 | JGI IMG/M metagenome (GOLD analysis project Ga0136640, IMG submission 105498) | Polar desert sand microbial communities from Dry Valleys, Antarctica - metaG UQ864 (21.06) | ecosystem: Environmental > Terrestrial > Soil > Desert | place: Antarctica: Dry Valley...
CCCCACGGCCGACGAACGCCGTCTCGATCCAGCCGGTGAGCCTCGCGAGGAGGTGGACGAGCCCGCCCGCGAGGCCGCCGGTCGCGCGGCGGATCACGTCGCGCTCCACGCGTTCGAACACCGCGGAGACCGACTCGAGCAGCCTGGCGGCAAGCCCGCTCACCGCACCCGACCCGCCACTCGCCGCGCTCGCCGGAACGCGCTTCGCCACGGGGGCGGGTGGTGCCCGCAGCGCGCCCGCCGGGGGCGGCGCGCCCGCCGCGCGAGCGATCACCCGGTCGTCGAGCCGCTCGAGCAGACGGCCGAGCCGGAGCGCAGGGCCGATCACGGCCCGGTTGTAGAGCTCGTCGAGCCAGAGGCGGTGCAGAGCGAGGTTGTACAGGCCCCTCGAGCGCAGCAGTGCCCGCTCGCCCCGGATCCGGTCGAGGTAGAGCGGCGTGATCCAGCCGGTAGCCACGAGGAGCGTCAGCACGAGCATCAACACGACCCCGAGCGCGGGGCTGCCGGCCGGGGGGCCGGCCGCCGCGACCACCGGGTCCAGGAAGCGCTCGAACCAGCCGCCCTCGAGACCTCCCGGCAGCAAGCCGAGCACGAGGCCGATCGCCACGAGCACGGCGAGGACGACGAGCGGCGGCACGATCCTCCCCGCGCCGGCACTCGAGCCGCCCGCATGCTCGGAGTGCCCCGACCCGGCGAAGACGATCCGCACGAGCCGGCCGGTCGCGAACGCGGCGGAGAACGCGGCGAGCGCACCGACCCCCAGCAGGAGGTAGGTGCCGCCGAGCACATCTCCCTGCCACCAGCCCGACAGGAAGGGGAACACGACGAGGCCGAGCGCACCGACCAGGAAGAGGATGCTGGCCAGCGGGACGGCCCGGCTCTCCCCGGCGTGCGCGGCGCCGACGGGCGCGGGGTGCAGGTGATGGAGGATCGACGGGGCGGTGAGGAAGAGAAAGGTCTTGAAGACGGCGTGCGCGGCGAGGTGGAAGATCGCGACGGCGTAGGCACCCAGCCCGCAGGCCAGGAACATCAGGCCGAGCTGGGTCGTCGTCGAGTAGGCGAGCAGTCCCTTGATGTCGGTCTGCACCAGCCCGACGACGGCGCCGAAGAGGGCCGTCGCCCCTCCCACGATCGCCACCGCGAGCAGCGCGTTGGGCGCCTGCGCGTAGAGCTCGTGGCTGCGCGCGATCATGTACACGCCGGCGGTGACCATCGTCGCCGCGTGGATCAGGGCGCTCGACGGCGTCGGCCCCTCCATCGCGCGCGGCAGCCAGGTGGCGAGCGGCAGCTGGGCCGACTTCCCGGTCGCCCCGACCAGCAGCAGCAGGCCGATCGCCGTGGCGGTACCCGTGCCGACCTCGCCGGCACCGTCGAACACACCCGCGTAGTCGGCCGTGCCGAAGCTGTCGACGATCAGGAAGATGCCGAGCAGGAAGCCCGCGTCGCCGACGCGGTTCATGAGGAACGCCTTGGTGGCGGCCTGCGCGGCGGCCCTGCGCTCGTGGTAGAAGCCGATCAGCAGGTACGAGCAGACGCCGACGCCCTCCCAGCCCAGGAAGAGGAGGACGTAGTTGTCCGCCATCACCAGCACGAGCATCGCGAAGACGAACAGCGGCGTCACGGTGAAGAACCGAGCGAAGCCCTGCTCGTTGTGCATGTAGTTGACCGAGAAGCGGGCGATCAGGAAGCTGATCGCGGTGACGACGAGCATCATCACCGCGGAGAGCGCGTCAACCAGGAACGCGAAGCCGACGTCGAGGTCGCCGCTGACGAGCCAGCGGTAGACGACCACCTCGCGCGGGCGCGGATCCACGAGAACCTCGATCAGCACCCAGACCGAGCCCGCCAGCGAGAGCAGGACCGAGCCCCAGGCGAGCCGCGCCGCCAGCCGCGCCGGGTACCGGACCGGCAGCAGCGCGAGCGTTCCGTTGACGAGCGCCGCCAGCAGCGGCAGGCCGGGAATCAGTGCGATCGCGAAGTCGGGCACGCTACGCGGCGCTCGCGCCGGCGGGCTCTCCGGCGGCGGTCTGGACGATGCGAGCCGGGGGAAGGAAGTCGCGCTCCCCGCGATACCACTCGAAGGAGGACCCGACGGTGGGCAACGGGGCGAGCGGCCCGTCCCAGGCCTGGAACTCGCCGTGCGGGAGGAACACGTTCAGCTCGCCGGTGTCCGGGTCGATCGCGATCAGGTGCACCCACGCGTTGCCGAGCAGCTCCTGCAGAGACTCCTGGCGCCCGTAGATCGCGCCGAGCACCTCCAGCTTCGCCTCCACGGCGAGCTGCAGCCGCATCGGCTCGTGAACCTCGACCATCTGCTTCGGCAGCCCGGTGCGCAGGTCGCTCGCCGCTCCCTCCATGACGCCGATCAGGCCGCTCACGTTGTGCGGGACCTTGGTGTCGGAACCGTAGCGGCGGTTGTCGACGGTCGAGAAGTAGTACTCGAGGTTGATCCCCGCGCCGACGGGGCCGACCGCCAGCAGGATGCGCTCGAGGATCGTGCCCTCGGGGTCCTGGCTCGGGTCGTAGGAGATCAGGAACGGCCGGCGATCCAGGAACAGGCCCTGCGTGATCGCGCGGCGGCCGACGACGGCGAAGGCGTTGGTGGCATGACCCCACTCCGGGCGCACCTGGCTCAGGTCCGAGGAGCGGGTCTCGATGTGGCGCAGCGAGCGCTCCAGCGAGGCGTCCTTCGGGGCTGACGCGAAGCGGCGGCAGCGCTCCTGCGCCGAGCGTCGCCGCGCCTCGTCGAGCGCGGCGACGAGCCGGTCGAACTCCTCCGCGTAGCTCGCCGGGATGTCGTCGGTGTCGAAGTAGCTGTAGAGCTCCGAGGCGGTGTTGTGCTGAGAGCCCACGAACCAGGTGTCGTCCGGGATCTCGATGCCGCGCTCGCGCAGCAGGGCGCGGACCTGCGGCCGGTTCGCCATCGCGGCGAAGGCGCGGCCGTTCGGCCCGCCGTGCTTGCCGCCGCACGCGCCGCAGTCGTGGGCGGACTCGTGCGGGTTGTTGACGCTCACCGAACCGTGACCCGTGAGCACGACGAAGCGCGCGAAGCCGTCGGTGAGGCCGATGTTGCGAAGCGTCGCCTCGACGCGGTCCGCCTGCTCGGACGTCGTGAAGCCCGCCTGCAGCCCGCCCTCAGCGGGCTTCTGGCCGTCGTCGGCGTTGATCGCCAGCTGCGTCGGGACCGGCGGCACGAGCCGGCGCTCGAGCCTGGTCGAGACGCGGCCGGCGAGCCACGGGGTGAGCACCCTGCCGACGAGCGGCACCGTCTGCAGGGGGCCCATCAGGTCGACCAGGAAGTAGGCCGAGAGCGCGTTGCGCTTGACCTCCCAGTAGCCGCCGTGGGCGACCTCGTCCCAGTTGGCGCGCGTCCGGTGGGTCTCGAGGCGCTGCTCGGCGCCGGGCCGGGCCACCTCCTCGGCCAGGTGGCCGGGGGCGACGACCGGCGGGCAGAGCGGCGTCAGCTCGTGGTCGTCGAGGCCGCGATAGTTCATCGCGATGCCGAAGAAGCCGGCCGTGCCGAACGTCTCGTAGGCCGGGTCGAGCTCCTCGAAGTGCCGGCGGATCGCCTCCTCGCGCTCGTCGATGCAGAAGACGACCTGTGCCTTCGGCCTGCTCTCGCGCGTGCGCCAGCGCCCGTGGCCGCGGTTGGCCAGCAGCGCGGCGAGGATCCGGTCGCGATAGTGGCGCTCGTACGCCTCCAGCCACAGCGGCCCGTGCTCGTGCGGGGGCAAGCCGTCGACGGCGGCGATCAGCGCGTCCCGCTCCGCGGGGTTCAGCGAGCGCACCTCGACGGCGGTGAGACCGAGGAGCTGGGCGAGATGGAACAGCCGCCAGACGCCGGCGGAGACCGCTCCGGAGCCGGAAGCCTCGCTCTCGCGGTGAGCCCAGAGCGACTCGGCGAGGGCGTCCCAGCGCGCTCCCTCGCCGGAGCCCGAGCTCTCCATGAGCGCGCGGGCTTCAGGCTGGAAGTGGTCCGGAACGCTGGCGCGTCCGAGCTCGAGGCGAAAGAAGAACTCCGACGGGCGAGCCTCGAACTGCTTGCGCAAGCTCTCGACGCTGGCATCGATTCCCCACGTCGCGTCGCACAGCCCCTGCACGAGCAGCCGCTCGCAGACCAGGCGGACCGCGAGATAGTCGATCAAGCCGATCGGCTGCACCTCCTGCCTCGGGTAGTGCGGGCGATCTTCTCGCCAGGCGATCATGCCGGCCCAGCCGGGTAGTCGCGCAAGCAGCCGGAGCAGGTACGCCCCCCACTGCTCCGGCGCGATCCCCAGCGCATCGAGCTGCTCGATGATCACGTCCTCCGGAGTCTCAGGGAGGTCGCGCAGCGCCTCGCGCCAGCCGTCGACCCCGGCGAGCGCGAACGTCCAGTCCCGCGTCGCGAGCCCCCGCCAGGCGTCGTAGAAGCCGAGCGTCCGCGCGGGCATGCGCCAGGCCGCCTGGCCCTCGTCGAGGAACGCCGCGCAGAGCCTGATCATGTAGGCGTCGACGCGCTCGGCGGGGTCGGTGCCCGTGAGGTCGCTCAGCAGATCGGCGTGGGTGCGCCCGCGCCCGAGACGATCGAGCTCCTCGACGAGCGCGTCCCGGGAACGGGCGAGCATGCGCAGGCGCCGCTCGGTGCCCGGCTCGAGTCCCGCGAGCGACGATTCGCCAGCGCTGTTCGGGTCGAGCTCGACGAGTTGAGCCGGGTCGCTGCGGGAGAGCGGATCGTCGACGCCGAAGCTGGCCAGGGACGCGTGCCAGAGGGAGAGGATCGCGTAGGCCTCGAGGTCTCGCTCGAAGTGGGTGGCGATCGCGGTGAAGCTGCCGCGGCACCCGAGCTGACGCGGCGCAAGCGCGCGCACGAGCCGCGACTCGGCCTCGAGCCAGCGCTGGCGCCGCCGGTCGCGCTCCGGCGTCCCGACCCCCGCACCCCCGAGCCGACGGTCGACAGCGTGTAGATAGCCCTCCCACCGGTCGGCGGGGATCGCGAGCTTGCGCAACCAGTGCGGCGCGTCCCGGCCCCTCCGGGGCCGGTCCGTCGCGGGCGGGGTTGCGTCGACCTCCGCCCGCAGCCGAGCCGGCAGGTCGAGGTCGGTGTGGTGCGCGATCCAGTCGGCGAGCGTCCAGTCGCGTCCGACGCGCTCGAGGGTTTGCGCGAGCTCGGCGGTCGCGCGCTCGAGCAGGGCGGCGCGTGTCGCCTGCGGCACGTCGCGGCGGAAGCGACGGCCGGCGTCGCGTTCCTCGAGCTCGAAACGCAGCTGGCCGGGGTCGAGCGCCTCGACGCCGTGCACGAGCTGTGCCCGCTCGACGTCGGGGCGAGTGATCGCACGATTGCCGGCGTGGGCGAGTGGCTCGTCGGCGTCCGTGCGGGCGCCCAGCGCAGCCTCGATCTCCTCCTCCGTGATCCGCCCCGCGGCGCGCAGCGCGCGGTAGTCGTCGTTGGGCAGGTAGCCGCGGCCTCCCAGCACCTGGCTCCCCTCGGCGATCGCCTCGTGGAAGGGAAGATGCTGCAGTCCATGCAGCGTGTTGTGATGGATGAACGTGGTGATCGGCCCCTGCGGCGGGAGCAGGTGGCCGGCGTGCTCGACCACGTGCCGGAGGTGGTGGCGCAGCTCGTCGGTTGGTTCGCTCATCAGGAGAAGGGCGCGGCCATGCGCGTGATGGTGGCTTCGGTGAGATCGATCAGGACGCTTGGGTAGATACCGAGCGCGATCGCCAGCAGCGCGAGCGGCACGGCCGCCGCGAGCTCGCTGCCGCGCAGGTCCGTGAGGCTCGACCAGCGCGGGTTCAGCGCTCCCAGGAACATGCTCCCGATCGCGCGCAGCGAGTAGGCGGCCGCGATCAGGATCCCGACGCTCGCGATCAGGATCCAGAGCCCGAACCGCTCGTAGGCTCCGACCAGGGCGTGGAACTCGCTCACGAACTGCGCCAGCCCCGGCAGTCCCATCGAGGCCAGCAGGGCGAGCGACATCAGCACGGCAAGACGCGGGACGCGGGCGGCCAGGCCGCCGAACTCGTTGACGTCGCGGACGTGCGTGCGATCGTAGAGCGCGCCGACGAGCAGGAAGAGCGCGCCCGTGATGATGCCGTGTGTGACCATCTGCAGGGTGGCGCCGGTGAAGCCGGTGGCGTTGAGCGCGGCGATGCCCATCAGGCAGAACCCCATGTGGCTGATCGACGAGAAAGCGACCATCGCCTTGAGGTCGGTCTGGCGCCAGGCGAGCAGGGCTCCGTAGATGATCGTGATCAGCGCGACCGCCATCAGCGCCGGCGCGAACCACTCGAGGCCGAGCGGCAGAACGCCGCTGACGCGCAGCAGGCCGTAGACGCCCATCTTCAGCAGGACCGCCGAGAGCACGATGCTCACCGGGGTCGGCGCCTCGACGTGCGCCAGCGGCAGCCAGCCGTGGAGCGGGAAGGCGGGGATCTTGACCGCGAACCCGACGAAGAAGGCGAGGAACGGCGCGATCTGGAACGACCGTGTCCAGCCGCCCGCCTGCGCCTCGAGCTCGCGCATGTCGAACGTGTTCGGCTCCGAGTTCAGGTAGATGGCGATGATCCCGAGCAGGATCAGGATCGAGCCGGCGAGCGTGTAGAGAAAGAAGCTCATCGCGGCCAGGTCCCTGCGCTCGGAGCCCCAGAGGCCGATCAGGAAGAACATCGGGACGAGACCGACCTCGAAGAAGACGTAGAAGAGAAACCAGTCCTGCGCCATGAAGACCCCGAGCATCGAGAACTCGAGCAGGAGGAACCAGGCGAAGTAGCCCTTCACGCGCTCGTTCACCCCGAGAGAGGCCACGAGCGCGACCGTCGCCATCAGGCTCGCCAGGAGCACGAGCGGCAGCGAGAGCCCGTCGACGCCGAGCGAGTAGGTCATGCCGAGCTCGGGGATCCACTCCATCCGCTCGCTGAACTGCGGCTCGGCGTTGCCGGAGTCGAAGTCGAGCAGCAGGCCGTAGGAGAGCACGAGCGAGATCCCCGAGAACCCGAGCGCGACGGCCTTGATCAGCCCCGGCCGCCCTCTCGGCAGCAGCAGCACCACCAGGACGCCGACCAGCGGCGTCCAGACGATCAGGCTGAGAATCGGCATGGTGAGCTTCCGCCTCGCCGGGGAAAGACCGCCGCCGTCACCAGCATCACACCGAGTGGCTCGGGACCGAGCGGCGCGGTATCAACGCGGAGAACGGGTGCTCGGTGGCGCTCTCGAGGTGGTCGATCCCCCGGCGCACCACGTGGCCGCCCTCGCGCTCGTACTCCTCCTCGAAGTCGTGCACGCGCTCGACCACCGTGTGGTCGATGCGCTCGACGTCGGTGAAGTCCAGCACCACGGTCTTCCCCGGCGGCAGCTCGTCGAGCTTGGTGCGCACGCCGACGAAGTTCGTGAACCCGAGCTTGCGCCCGAACTTGACCACCACCTCGTCGCTGTCGCTGTCCCCACGGACCTCGATCGCCGGCCGGAAGAGGTTGCCGAGCCTCGTGCCCCGCACGAGCGTCACGATGAGCCCGACGATGATGCCCGCGATCACGCCCTCCAGCAGGTCCCGGTAGCCGACGATCGCGATCGTGACGACCATGAACAGGAACTCCTCGCGCCCGATCCGCCACGCCTCGGCGAACTGCGCCGGGTTGAACAGCTTCCAGCCGACGACGACGAGGATCCCGGCCAGCGCGGCGAGCGGGATCATCTCGAGCACCCCGGGCAGGGCGGCCACGAACACGAGGACGAAGAAGCCGTGGAAGAAGTTCGACCAGCGCGTGCGAGCGCCGTTGAGGATGTTCGCCGTGCTGCGGACGACCTCCGCGATCATCGGCAGGCCGCCGATCATGCACGAGATCATGTTGCCGGAGCCCTTGCCTAGGAACTCGCGGTTCATGTTCGAGCGCCGCTTCCACGGGTCGAGCTTGTCGATCGCCGATGCCGTCAGCAGGGACTCGAGGCTGGCCACGAACAGGAAGGCGACGATCCACCTGAACGACTCGACCTCGAGGATGCGCGAGAAGTCCGGCGACACGAAGCCGTCCGCGAAGGAGTCGGGCAGCGCGATCAGGAAGTTCTCCTCGAGGTCGAAGGCCACGCCCAACAGCACGCCGGCGGCGGCGGCCGCAAGCGGAGCCGGCACGAACCTCGCCGCGGCCTTGAGCTTCGGCCAGAAGATCATGATCAGGATGCTCACGAGGCCGATCAGCGCGACCTCGGGCTCGAGCTCGCCGATGCTGTGCGGGATCTCGAGGATCGGGTGGAGCCCGTGCCCGCCGACGCCCTCGACGCCGAGCGCCACGTGGATCTGCCGCGACATGATGATCACGCCGATGCCGGCCAGCATCCCGTGCACGACCGAGAGCGGGAAGAAGCTCGTGATCTTCCCGGCCCTCAGCAGGCCGCAGACGATCTGCAGCGCGCCGGCGACCACGCCGACGGCGAGCGCGAGGCGGTAGCCGGCCTCGGCATCGCCCTCGCCGAGTCCCTCGACCGCACCCAGCACGATCACGATCAGGCCGGCCGCGGGACCGTTGATCGTGACGTGCGAGCCGCTGGTGAGCGAGACGATGATGCCGCCCACGATCGCCGTGATGATGCCGGCGAAGGGCGGCACTCCCGAGGCCAGCGCGATGCCGAGCGACAGCGGGACGGCGAGCAGGAAGATGACGAAGCCGGAGACGAGGTCGCTTCGCCAGTTCTCCCTCAGGCCCGGCAGGTAATCCCTGGGAATCGCCCTCTGATCCGGCCGCTCGTTCGCGTCCGGTCCCGTCGTCTCGGCCATCGCCTTCCCCCCCCGTCAGTGCGACGTTACTCTTGAGTGCGCAACCTCATCATGCAAGCGCGCGCTGGCGCTCCTCGACCAGCGCCGCGACCATGTCGCGAATCGAGACGATCCCGGTCACTCCCCCCCGGTCATCCGTCACGATGAGATGGCGGAAGCCGCCCTGGATCATCCTGCGGGCCGCGTCCACGACTTCCCAGGACGCGTTCACCGCGACCGCGTTCGGCGTCATGTAGCTGCTGACCGGGGTCGCTCCTGGATCGCTGCCCTCGGCCATCGCACGCAGCAGGTCGCGCTCGGTGATGATCCCCGGCTTCCCGTCCGGGCCGAGCACGACTGCGGAGCCGCACCGCCGCGCCCACATCTCCTCGGCCGCCGACGCGAGCGTCGCATCGGCATCCACCATGAGGACATGACGTTGGACGAGCGGACCGAGCAACATGACTTCGGTCGGGGAGTGTACACACGCCAAGTCGACGGAGGAGTCAAGCCGTCGCAGGCGCCCGGCAGTCAGGCGGAGGGGGAGGGATTCGAACCGTCGACTGTGCGCTCCAACTTACGCCCTCCCTCCTCGGCCCCGGAAAAACCCGGCGCACCATCCGAATCTGGCGTGAAAGGCACATGAGCGTTTGATGAGAAAGCCCTTATGTGGCGGCACGGGACGCGACCGCGTCGCCCACCGCACCCGGGACGTACGCCGGGCTCAGCCTTGGGGACCGATGCCAAAGCACCAGCTGTGGCGTGTTGGAGCCCTGGCCGCGGGCGCGGAAGGACTGCTCGGCGTCCTGGCTCTCGGAACCCCCGCGACGAAGCCAGCCCGGTCTATGGGCTTCCGCCGCAGGCTCGTTTCAAGCTCCACGACGCCGGACGAGCGATCGGAGCCATCACCGCGTTCCGCCAGCAGCACGAGCGCATACTCGAGCTGATCGCCGAGATAGGCGAAGACTTGGGCGCCCCGCCCGGGCCCTATCCGGCGGAGGAACTGACCGAGACCAACGCGCGTGTTCAGGCTCGCCTGGATCAGCTCGAGGCACTGCGAGGCGAGCTGGCTGATCTGCTCGTCGACGCGCCCGCCTTCGTGGGCGACCGCCCGTTGTACACAGACCGCGTCGCGCCCGAGCTCGACGAACTCCCGGTGGTGGCCGGCGGGGGAAGATCAGGGACCTTCCGGTCGAGCTTCGGCCCATCTACTTGCTGAAGGTCCACAAATGGACGGCCGAGCAGAACGCCAAGCTCATCCGCACCGCTGTGACCCACCTCCGCGCCGTCGTCGAGCTGCTGGGTTCGGCCGAGACTGAGGCCGCCCAAAAGCTTCAGGAGCGCTGCATCGCCGCGATCCGCGCACTCGGCATGAGCCTTGGGGTCCGGGCGTCTAGGCGCATATGTCCCGATGCGCCGCGAGGAGTTCTGCGATCCGCGACCGGCCGGCCTCACTGGAGGGGTCGACGTGTTCGGC
>Ga0136640_10001220_pt1 | contig 10195 bp, 12 predicted proteins | sample AntDrymUQ8642106_2_FD_105498 | JGI IMG/M metagenome (GOLD analysis project Ga0136640, IMG submission 105498) | Polar desert sand microbial communities from Dry Valleys, Antarctica - metaG UQ864 (21.06) | ecosystem: Environmental > Terrestrial > Soil > Desert | place: Antarctica: Dry Valley...
GTCGGCGTTGGCCGGGTTGCCGTACTGGTAGAGCATCACCCAGTCCGGGTGTTCTGCGGCGATCTGCTTGGCGACGCGCACCGCCTCGTTGGACCCACCGGCGGCCGGTGAGGAGATGATCTCGGCGCCCCACATGTCCAGGAGCTGCCGGCGCTCGACCGACGTGTTCTCCGGCATCACGCAGACAAGGTGATAACCGCGCAACGTGGCGACCATCGCCAACGAGATACCGGTGTTGCCGGACGTCGGCTCCAAGATCGTGCAGCCGGGCCGGAGCAGTCCCTGCTCCTCGGCGCGGACGATCATCGCCAGCGCGGCACGGTCCTTGATCGAGCCGGTCGGGTTGCGGTCCTCGAGCTTGGCCCACAGCCGCACGTCGTCCGAAGCCGACAAGGCCGGCAACCCCACGAGGGGGGTGCCTCCGACGGAGTCGAGCAGCGAGTCGTACCGCATCGTCAGGCGGAGCCGCCGGCGACCGCCGGCAGGATGACGACGACGTCGCCGTCGGACAGCTCGGTCCTGAGGCCGCCGGAGAAACGGATGTCCTCGTCGTTGACGTAGACGTTGATGAATCGGCGCACCTGGTCGTCCTGGACCAGCCGTTCCTTGATGCCGGTGTGCGCGTCCTCGAGGTTGTCGATGGCTTCTGCGACGTTGGCACCGGTGGTCTCGACGGCTTTGGAGCCCCCGGTGTAGGTGCGCAGGATCGTCGGCACGCGAACTTCGATCGGCATCGTCGGTCTACTCCTTGGTCGCTGGCTGCGCCACGTCGGCATCTGTATAAGAGTCCACGACCCGGATTTCTTCCTCGCTGACCTGCTCGTCTGCGATCCGGTACGACCGGAAGTCCACCGGGCCGGCACCGCTGCCGCACTCGCGCGTGGAGACCAGCACGTAGTGAGCGCCAGGCTCGGAGGCGAGGTCGATGTCGGTACGCGAGGGGTACGCCTGCGTCGCGGTGTGCGAGTGGTAGATCACCACCGGCTCCTCGTCGCGGTCGTCCATCTCGCGGTAGAGCGCGAGTAGGTCGGTCGAGTCGAACTCGTAGAACGTCGGTGACCTCGCCGCGTTGAGCATGGGCACGAACCGCGTGGGCAGGTCCGACCCCGCCGCCCCGGCGACGACCCCACAGGCCTCGTCGGGGTGGTCGCGGCGGGCGTGCGCGACGATCGCGTCGTACGTGGCCCGGTCGATGGTCAGCACACCGGCCAGAGTATCGACTGACCTCGCATCAACCGAGCGACTGCACCAACGTCTCCTGGACGTAACCGAGCCAGTCGTAGATGTCCGACATCACCACGACGGTCTCGTCGTCGCTGTCGGCCACGGCGACCAGGTCCTCGTCGGACTCGATGCCCAGGCGTACCGCCACCGACAGCCTGATGTCGGTCAGCGAGCGGAGCCACGCCTGCACCGCGGCGGCGTCGAGCTCCACTTCGACCTTGGCGTCGTTGGTCTCGACGTCAGCGGGGTCCAGGCCCCCCTCGACCAGGCTCGCGATGACCGTACGCGCGTTGGCCACCTTGGTCTCGGACAGCGCCCGCTCGGTGTAGCGGCGGAAGTCGCCCGAGGCGTCGAGGTCGTCGGTGTAGCCGTCGGGCAGCAGCCGTTGCAGCACCGGGTCGTCGGGCGGTACGTGCGACCCACCCATGCCGAGCTGGGCGAACAACGGGTCCGGCGCGGATTCGTCCTCGCCGTTGCGGTCGCGCAGCAGCTCCACCAGCTGTCCGAGCAGGTTGACGAGAAGGTGTGCCTCGGCGGCCTCGAAGACCGCGTACACACCGCCACGCTTGCGGCGCTTGAAAGGTCTCACGCTTGCGGGTTCCTCACGTGTCGGCCTTCTGCAGTGTCGCCCACAGGCCGTACTCGTGCATGGCCTGGACGTGGCGCTCCATCTCCTCGCGCGATCCCGTCGCGACGACCGAGCGGCCGTCGTGGTGGACCTGCAGCATGAGCTCGGTCGCCTTGGCCTCGCTGTAGCCGAAGTACTCACGAAAGACGTAGGTGACGTAGGACATCAGGTTGACGGGGTCGTTCCACACGATGGTGACCCACGGCTGGTCGAGCTCGACCGACTCGTCGGCCTCGGGTTGCTCGACCTCCGTGGGAGCGGGACTACTGGTCACCTCGCCATTGTGCCCACACTAGGCTGGCTCCGTGACATCGACCGCCCTGCTCACCGACCAGTACGAGCTCACGATGCTGCAGGCGGCGCTGCGTCACGACACCGCCGGACGACGGTCGGTGTTCGAGCTGTTCGCCCGCCGGCTCCCCAACGGCCGCCGGTACGGTGTGGTCGCCGGCACGGGGCGGCTTCTCGATGCGCTCGCCGACTTCAGCTTCGACGACACCGCCCTGGCTTTCTTGCACGACGAAGACATCGTCGACGAGCCGACCCTGCGGTGGTTGGCGGACTACCGTTTCACCGGTGACATCTGGGGCTACCCCGAGGGCGAGGTCTACTTTCCCGGCTCCCCCGTCCTCATCGTCGAGGGGACGTTCGCCGAGGCCGTCCTGCTCGAGACGCTGCTGCTGTCGATCCTCAACCACGACGGCGCCATCGCCTCGGCAGCGGCTCGGATGACGAGCGCCGCCAGCGGACGCCCGTGCATCGAGATGGGATCAAGACGCACCCACGAGCACGCCGCCGTGGCCGCCGCCCGCGCCGCGTACGTCGCGGGGTTCGCCTCGACGTCGAACCTGCAGGCCGGCATGACGTACGGCATCCCCACCGCCGGGACCAGCGCCCACTCGTTCACGCTCCTGCACGACACCGAGCGGGACGCGTTCACCGCACAGGTCGAGTCGCTGGGCGAGGGCACGACGCTCCTCGTCGACACCTATGACATCACCGAGGCCGTGCGCGTCGGTGTCGAGATCGCCGGTCCCGGTCTCGGCGCGGTCCGTCTGGACTCCGGCGACCTGCCCTCGCTCGCCCGCACCGTACGCAAGCAGCTCGACGACCTCGGCGCGACGAAGACGAGGATCACCGTCACCAGCGACCTCGACGAGTACGCCATCGCGGCGCTGGCGGCCGCACCGGTCGACGGCTACGGCGTGGGTACGTCGCTGGTGACCGGGTCCGGCGCACCCACCTGTGGCTTCGTCTACAAGCTCGTCGCCCGCGCCGCCTCGGACGCCGCCGGCGCCGATCTGGTCGGAGTAGCGAAGATGAGCTTGGACAAGCTGTCCGTCGGCGGCCGCAAGTACGCCCTGCGGCGCCGCAGCCCAGCAGGCGTCGCCGAGGCCGAGGTGATCGGAATCGATGTCCGCCCCGATGACGACGGGGACGACCGCCCGCTGCTCGTGCCACTGGTCAGCAACGGCGAACGCGTCGACCACGAAGGGCTCGACGACGCGCGCGCGCGCCTGCGCCGGTCGCTTGCCGAGCTCCCCCAGCAGGCGTGCCAGCTGTCGCGCGGCGAGCCGGCCATCGAGACCGTGTACGAGAGCTGAGGAGAGCCATGAACAGGACACTCGTCGTCGTCGACGTCCAGAACGACTTCTGCGAGGGTGGCTCACTCGCCGTCGCCGGCGGGACGGCAGTTGCGGTGCGGGTCGCCGAGGTGATCGCCTCCGGTGACTACGACACGGTGGTCGCGACGCGGGACCACCACATCGACCCGGGCTCGCACTTCAGCGCGTCGCCGGACTTCGTCGACTCCTGGCCGCCGCACTGCGTCGTCGGCACCCCCGGTGCGCTGTTCTGCCCACCGCTGACCCCCTCGATGTTCGACGCGGAGTTCCTCAAGGGCGAGTACGCCGCGGCGTACTCCGGCTGCGAAGGTGCGACCACCGCCGGCGAGAGACTCACCGACTGGCTCGCAGAACGCTCGATCGGGGCCATCGACGTGTGCGGGATCGCCACCGACTACTGCGTGCGCGCGACTGCCCTGGACGCGGCCAGGGCGGGTCTCGCCGTCACCGTGCTGATGGACTTGACCGCAGCGGTCTCGGCCGACAACCTCGTCGCGACGACGGCGGACTTCGACGCAGCCGCCGTCAGCTGGTCACGGTGATCGGCTCTTCCTGACGGCTGACCTCCTTTGGCTCCGCCGTACCAGGTTCTCCTGGTACGGCGCCGCTGCACCGGGGTTGCAACCTCGGTGAGGCGACCGCGAGCCCGGAGAAGTAGGCGCGGAGTAGACGAGGCGGCCGGCCCGACACCAACGGACCCCAGCGGTGCTCAGGGCAGGTCCGGCTTGTCGCCCGAGTAGAGCCACGCGTCGAAGAACGAGCCCAGGTCCTCCCCGCTGATCCTCTCCGCGAGCCGCCGGTAGTCCCCCGTGCAGGCGACACCGCCCGGTCGTTTCACCCAGCGCCGGCTCAGCTTGAAGAACGCGTCGCCACCGATGCGGTTGCGCAGCGCGTGAAGAGTCATCGCGCCCCGGACGTACACGACGCCGTCGAAGATGTTGTTGGGACCGGGGTCACCGATCCGCAGCTTCCAGAAGGTGTCGCCAGCGCTGTAGCGCTCGTACAGGTCCCGGAAACGCCTTTCCGCAGACTGTCCGCCCCTGTCCGCTGCGAAGATCCACTCCGCGTAGGTGGCGTACCCCTCATTGATCCAGATGTTCTTCCAGCGCTGCAGCGCGACCGCGTCCCCGAACCACTGATGGGCCATCTCGTGCACGATGACGCTAATATCGCGGTAGAAGAAGAACGCGGCGTCGTAGATCGGACGGGTCTGTGTCTCCAGGGCGAATCCCAGTCGCGCCGTGGTGGCGACACCTCCGATCTGGTCGTAGGGGTAGCTGCCGAACTTGTCGGTCAAGAAGCTAGTTACCGGGCCGGTCCGCCCGATGGCGCGGCGGGCGTTGTCTGCGACGTTGTTCCCCATCTGCTTGTCGTAGGCGTAGAGGAACGGCAGTCCGGTCCCGGTCGTCCCTCTGTCGATCTGGTAGTTGCCGATCGCCGTGAAGGCGAGGTACGTCGCCATCGGCTGGGGCATCCGCCAGTGCCAGGTCGTCCTGTCGTTCTCAGTCGTCTTGTCGACGAGGGCGCCACCGCTGATCGCCTGCTTGCCGTGGGGCACGGTGACCGAGATGTCGAACCTCGCCTTGTCCGAGGGGTGGTCGTTGCTCGGGAACCACCAGGCGGCCACCTGGGGCTGGCCGAGCGCGACCGCGCCGCCTTTGGTCGTGAACCACGCTTTCTCGCCACGGTGCCTGAGACCGGCCGGCTCACCGGCGTAGCGCACTCGTACCGTGAAGCGTGCACCAGCGGCCAACGGCTGGGCCGGCGACACCTTCAGCTCGTGGTCGGACTGTTCGAAGTCCGCCTGCTGTCCGTCGACCGTGACCTCCGACGCCGGGGCGAGCAGGTCCAGGTTGAGCCGGGTCAGCGCCTTGCCGGCCGTTGCGGTGATCGTGGTGTCGCCGACGAGCCGTCCCGACGACGGCTGGTAGTCGATACCGATGTCGTAGTGCTCGACGCGGTAGCCGCCGTTGCCGTCCTCGGGGAAGTACGGGTCGCCGATCCCGGTCGCACCCACGGTGGGGTCGACCGATGTCACCGCTTGCCCGGCCACGGCGGCCGGCGTACCGGCGGCCACGAGAACGATCGACGTCAGCAGGCCCGCAGCTCGTCTACGCACCAGCGCAGCGTATACCGGATGTCCCTATTGTTCGCCGCCTGGAGAGATGGACTCCCAGATCTCCTTGCACTCGGGGCAGACCGGGAACCGTTCTGGGTCCCGGCTCGGCACCCAGACCTTGCCGCACAACGCGATGACGGGGGTGCCCTCGATCATGGCCTCGGTCAGCTTGTCCTTGGGGACGTAGTGCGAGAAGCGCTCGTGGTCCCCGTCGTCGAGCCGCGGTTCGGTGCGTACGTCGGAGGTGGTCTGCGTGCCGGGACTGAAGACGCCCGATGTCATGGAGGAAGCCACTGCCGAAGTCTAGGCCACGCCAGCCACCCGCACGAGCACTCAGTTCGTCATGGGGTCATCGGGGAAGGTCGACAGCATCCGCAGGTCACCGGCCTGACGCCGCAGCACGTCCCGCCACAGGTCCTGCGGCTGGCTCGCGACGACGTCGTCGTCGCTGGCGTCCACGACCGCCCAGGAGCCGTCCTCGATCTCGGCCTCGAGCTGTCCGGCGCCCCACCCGGCGTACCCGGCGAAGACTCGCATCCCGGCAACAGCAGCGGCGATCGTCGCCGCGGGTACGTCGAGGTCCACGAGCCCGACCCGTCCGAACATCGCCCGCCACCCCAACGGCGTGTCGTCCACGACCGGCTGGAGCAGCGCGACCGCGAGCGCGGAGTTGGTGCTCACCGGACCACCTTCGAACAATGCGGCCGGCGCCGTCACCACGTCGGCCCAACCGGGCAGGACGTCGTCGACGTCGGCGTCGAGGGGCCGGTTGAGGACGACACCGAGCGCTCCGTCGGCGTCGTGGTCCAGCACCAATACGACGGTGCGGTGGAACGGCCCGTCATTGATCTCGGGCAGTGCGACCAGCAGCTGCCCGCGACAGTATCCGGCGGCGAAGTAGTCCGCGTCCTCGGCGTGGTGAGGTTCGGCCATGACTCCATGGTGTCGCATGAGAAGGTGAAAGTCTCCTGGTTGCCCCTGCCTGCGGCAGCCTCGGTGAGGGAGGTCATCGTGGCCACAGCAGACGAGATCACCATCGATGGGCTCGCCGCCCGCGTGGGCATGACCGTACGCAACGTCCGCGCCTACGCCGGGCGGGGGCTCATACCAGCGCCTCGCCTGCAGGGACGAACCGGCTACTACGGCGCCGAGCACGTCAGCAGGCTGCGGCTGATCCGCGAGCTGGTGGACCGGGGCTACACCCTCGCCGCAGTGGAGAAGGCGTTCGCGTCGCAGTCCGAGTCCACCGCCGTCCACGCGCTCGACCTGCTCGCAGTGCTCGACGCGCCGCTGGGGCAGGAGTCGGCGGAGGTGATGCTGCGGGACTCGTTGCCGATGCTGACCGGATCCGGGCCCGGTACGGGCACTGACGTCGTGGACGACCTGGTGCGGCTGGGCCTGGCCGAGGTGCTCGACGACGACCGCATCAACGTGCTCCACCCCTCGGTCGTGCGCGCAGGCACCTCGGCGATTGCACTGGGGTTGTCCCCATCGACGGTCACGTCGCTGATGCCGCTGCTCAGTGACCGGCTCGGTGACATCGCCGACGAGCTCGTCACGCGGGTGCGGGAAGAGATCTGGCAGCCGTTCAACGAGTCTGGCATGCCCGAGGAGGGCCGCACGTCCTGCACGTCATCGAACAGCTGCTGCCGGTGGCCGGCCAAGCGGTGATCGCGGCGTTCCGCCGCGAGCTCAGCCGTGCCATCGAGTCAGCACTCGGCGCTGAGCTCGCCGCGATGGGACCTCAGTAGAGTTTCGATGTCGATCAGTTCCCGAGTATGCTTTCAGGTTGCTGTTCCTGACACCAGCGAAGGTACGCGCCGGACTTGTTGGTGATGATCTTGTCCACCGCGCCGAGGGTAACGGCCTCTTCCCACAGGGCGATGTTATCGTGCTGCACACCGTCTCCGGCCTTCTGGTACAGCTCGGTCACACCGGCATCGGCAAGCGCTTGACGCTCTTGGTCAGCCCTCGGAGAAAGCACCCGAGCTGAGTCCCCGAACTGACTAAGCCATGCGGCGTCCTTGTCGAGCGGCCAGCTCTTTATCCCGGTGTGCCCAAGCAACTTGTCTGCAAAGGTGAAATTGTCAGCGAAGTTGATCGGCTGGTAGTCCCAGGTAAGCATCGAAGGATCGACACCCTCCTCGGCAACGATCTCGTTCGCCTCGGCCCAGTGGAGTGGAACCTTCACCTCGATCAGCATCCTGACCCCAGACTGCTTCGACCACTCGATGGCGTCTCTGAAGGTGGGGATCTGATACCCCGCCTTGGTGCGGGGCAGGTCGGCATAGTCGACGTTGCGGATGTACTTGTCCACCCCCGTCGTGCGTCGGAGGTTCTTGTCGTGGAAGATCACCATCTTGCCGTCCCGGGTGCGGATCACGTCGGTCTCGATCTCGGCCAGGTTGTGGCGCGATAAGGTCTTGTTCCACCCCTCGATGGTGTTCTCCTCGCCGTTGCCGGTGGCTCCTCGGTGGGCAACCGGAGGGATGGTGGAACACGCCGAGAGGTCTTGGCCTGAAGCCGGACTGGGGATGAACAGAAGGGCAGCTACGAGCGACGTGGACCCAACGATGAGAATGGACCGAAGGTGCATAGAAATGTCCTCAAGAATGAAGTGGGTGCTGTGGTCGATCGCCAGCCCCGAAGGCGATTCGCGGTGCCGCAGTCGTTGTCGTTGTCGAGGCGAAGCGTTGACCTGCGCAACCGTTCGCTGCACCTGTCTCCCGAGTAGACGACGACCTAAGCATAGTCTACGGATGATTCAGTGGGTTGTCCGACGAATGACCAGTCACGCACAGCCGTCGATCCAGCATCCGCCCTGCACTGGTCAGACGGGCAGGTATGCGTCGCGCACGGCTTGGGCGACCCGCTCGTGGACGTCGGCGTGGAACACGCTCGGGATGACGTAGTTGGCGTTGAGCTCAGAGTCCGAGACCGTCGCAGAGATGGCCTCGGCCGCGGCGAGCAACACCGTCTCGTCGATGGTTCGGCTGTGACTGTCCAGAAGCCCGCGGAACACGCCGGGGAACGCGAGGACGTTGTTGATCTGGTTGGGGTAGTCCGAACGTCCGGTCGCGACGACCGCGGCATGCAGCCTTGCGACGACGGGATCGATCTCGGGGACCGGGTTGGCGAGGGCGAAGACGATTGCGCCGTCGGCCATGGACTCGACCTCGTTGACGCCGATCAGGTTGGGCGCACTGACCCCGATGAACGCATCGGCGTCGACGAGGACGCCGCGGAGCGTGCCCCCGCGGCCGGCGGCGTTGGTGTGATCGGCAATCCAGCGGGTCGAGGCATTCATGTCCGGGCGCCGAGAGTTGATCACCCCGTCGAGGTCGACGACCGTCACGTCCTCGAGCCCGGCGGCGAGCAACAGCTTGAGGATTGCGCTACCTGCGGCGCCGGCGCCGGCCAGCACCAGTCGGATCGTTGCGATGTCCTTGCCGACGACCCGCAGGGCGTTGCGCAGGGCGGCGAAGACGACGATCGCCGTACCGTGCTGGTCGTCGTGGAAGACCGGGATGTCGAGCTGCTCGCGCAACCGGGCCTCGACCTCGAAGCAGCGAGGCGCGGAGATGTCCTCGAGGTTGATGCCGGCAAATCCCGGCGCTATCGCCGTCACGGTCCGCACGATCTCATCGACGTCCTGGGTGTCCAGGCACAGCGGCCAGGCGTCGATGCCGCCGAAACGCTTGAACAGCGCCGCCTTGCCCTCCATGACGGGAAGCGCGGCGGCAGGGCCGAGGTTGCCCAGGCCAAGCACGGCCGAGCCGTCGGTGACGACCGCCACCGCATTGCGCTTGGTGGTCAACCGCCGCGCGTCCTCGGGGTTCGCGGCAATCGCCAGGCAGACCCGGGCCACGCCGGGCGTGTAGACCATCGAGAGATCGTCGCGGTTGCGGATCGGGTGCTTCGAGGCCATCTCGATGACGCCGCCCAGGTGCATCAGGAAGGTCCGGTCCGAGACCCGTTGCACGTCGACGCCATCGATCGCGCCGACTTCGGCGACGATGCGCTCGGCGTGCTCGGTGTCGGACGTGGCGCAGGTGACGTCGATGCGCAACCGGTCGGTCTCCGAGCCGGTCACGTCCAGTGCGGTGACGACACCGCCGGCGCGTTCAACGGCCGTGGTGAGCTGGCTGACACCTGGTCCCCCGGACGGGATCTCCAGTCGGATGGTGATGGAGTAGGAGACACTCGGTGTGGCGGTCACCCGGTTGAGTCTTCCAGAAGCCGGCTCAGGCGGGAACGAGCCCCCGCAGACGCCCCAGCCAGGAGCCGTCGTCCTTGTGCGGCGCCAGCCTGTCGATGACTATCGCATCGGCCTCGTCGCGCAGCCGCTTCCCGGCCGCGACTCCCCTGGGGTGGTCCAGCGGTGCCAGCCCGGCCGCGTGCGCCAACGTCGACACGTCCTTGGCCCGGGCCTTGGCCAGGACCGGATCGCCGTCGTACGCGTCGAGTATCGCGCGCACACCAGGCAGGTCGGCGCGGGTGTCGCGCCAGGCCAGCACGGCGACGGTCTCGAGGTCACTGTCCTGCGTGACATTGCGCGCTCGAGGTTGCCCGAGAGTCGTTGGTGCCAATGCATCTGCA
>Ga0136640_10001222_pt1 | contig 10189 bp, 6 predicted proteins | sample AntDrymUQ8642106_2_FD_105498 | JGI IMG/M metagenome (GOLD analysis project Ga0136640, IMG submission 105498) | Polar desert sand microbial communities from Dry Valleys, Antarctica - metaG UQ864 (21.06) | ecosystem: Environmental > Terrestrial > Soil > Desert | place: Antarctica: Dry Valley...
GAGACGACCAGGGCGCTCGCGTGTGGAGAGTGATAGACGCCGAAGATGTCGACGCGCTCTCCGCGATCCAGCTCCGGCGCGGGCCATTCGCCGAGCGCCGGCAAGAGCCGCTCGCGAGCGCTCGTGACCGCCGCCCGCATCGCTGGCGGCGACACTCCGACCAGCTTGGCCGCGTCCTCGCTCGTCAGGCCGATCGCGTCAGCCAGGAACCACGCCTCATGCTCCTCGGATGCGAGCTGGAGCAGCGCGGTCCGGCAGTCGATGTTGGAGACCCAACTGGACTCCTCGCTGGTCGACCGGTCCCGCATCTCCGTGCGAAGGTCGTCGAGCGAGGCCCTGCGGAGCTCGACACCCTCCTTGTCGCCGGCAGGGCGTCGAGCTGTCCTGCTCTGCGCTCGGTCGAAGCATTCGATCCCGCAGATGCAGAGCCACCAAGTTCGAAGCTCGGCCTCGACGCGGTGCTCCGCCAGGCCCCGGAGGAGCTTGAAGAGCGCCGCTTGCACGGCGTCCTCGGCTTCGTCGTCGTCCTTGAGCACACGCCTGGCCAGTCGATAGACGTCCTCGTTGGGCGGCAGAAAGAGTGGAGGCAGCCCAGGCGGTGTCTCGGCGCGGACGCTGGCGATCATCCGCTGCATGGCTGCCGCCCGGCGCGAGCAGGCGGCGCAGCCCTTCAGGTGGGCGGCAACCTCGGGTGCCGGCTCTCCGTGCAGCGCGGCCTCCCAGCAGTGCTCGCTTGGATCTATGTCGAGTGCCATCTCGTCGGCGTCGTCGACGGCTCGCTTGAGCCGGACGGTACCCGTGGCGTGGTCGTCGACGTCGACGACTCGTTCGAGCAGCTTCATCGTCGCGTCGTTGCCGCTCTCGGTCGCGAGCGCCACGGCGCGGCCGAGCTTTGCCGTCGCCGCTGGCTCGTCGCCCGCCTTGCGCGCTGCGAGGCCATCCTGGATGGCCTCGGCAAGCTCGGCCTGGCCGGTGTAGTGAGCGACCTCGCGGTTGATCCTCGTGGAGAGCTGCTCGTCGTCGGTCCAGACGGCCTTGATCAGCGCCGGGCTCTCGGGCGCGCCGTCGACCACGACGCTCAACCGCCCGGCGAGCATCTCGTCGCCGATCGCGTGCGGCTCGACCCGGAGGCAGACGTGGTAGTCGCGCGACTCGTCCCCCCACGCGCCCGTGGGGTAGTCGGCGGTCTGAGCGTCGACTGGCCGCGCGCGGGCGGTGAGATCCTCGACTGTGGGCAGGACCTGCTTCACGAACGCGACTGTCGCGCCCTGCGGGGTCCACAGTCGCAGCGACACGTCTGCCGTTCGCCTGCCCATCGCCCGCTCGGCCATCGAGCGGAAGTCGGCCTCCATGTCGCAGGGCTCGGCAATGATGTCCACCGTTCCGAGCAGCGCCGAGGCGACGCGCCGCAGCTCGGCGACCTGCCAGTCGGTCCCGACCCCGCGACAGTCACATTGAAAGCTGCCCTCGCAGGTGCCGAGGACGCGAGCGAGCTGATCGGCGGTCTCGCCGTTCTGCCCGTCGGTGAGCAGGATCGCGTGGCGGATTGTGTCTGGCGCGGTGGCGAACAGCTCGTTCGCTAGCGCCAGCCAGCTTCCGATCGCGGTGCCGCCTCCTGCCCGGAGGCGTCCGACGGCGTCCTTGGCCGCCGTGCGAGTCGCCGCGGAGGCGGCGGCGAGCGCGCCGCCGCTGAAGACGGGGAAGGTGGGATAGATCTGGTAGGCCTCCTGAGTCCCGCCGATCACTCCGAACGCGACGCCGTCGCGGATGCAGTCGATCGCCGCGGCCGTCGCCTGCTGGGCGGCCCGCAGCTTGCCCCGCTGGGCGTCCATCGAGCCGGAGGTGTCGACGATCACGATCTCGGCAGCGCCCGCCGAGCTCGCCGCCGTCGCGCCGGCGTCCGACGCCGTGACGGTGACGACCGCGTTGACCTCCCTGCCGTCGACTGGGAGGTACTCGTTCTGGTAGCACTCGGCCTTGAAGCTGCTCATCTAAACGACCCCCTCGGCGGCCGCACGTCGACGACTGCCACCGTGATGTTGTCCTGGCCACCTCTCGCAAGAGCGACTTCGGCAAGCGCGCGCGCGACCACGGCGGCGCCGGCCGTCGCCGGTAGATCGTCGAGCAGCTTCGCGAGGTCGGCCGCGCCCGGCGCGTAGTTCCACAGACCGTCGGTGCAGAGCACGAGTCGGCCGGGCTCGACGGGCGCGACCGTGACGATCTGGGGCGGGTCCTCGGGAGCGTCGGGTCCGACCCAGCACGTGATCGAGTGCGCGCGCGGGTCGCAGGCGGCCTGCTCGCTGCTGAGCACCCCGGCGGCGACCTGTTCGCCCGCCCAAGAGTCGTCGATCGTCAGCTGGCGCGCGCCGGTCGGCGCGATCCAGTAGGCGCGGCTGTCACCGACCGAGCCGATCACGAACTCGCCTTCGCGAACAAGCGCCGACACCAGCGTGCACGACGGGTCGGCGAGATCGGCGCGGGGCGCCGGCGGCAGCTGCCCAACGGCGTCCTGCGCGGCGGCGATCGCATCGACGCTCGCGGCGGCCGGCGCCGGCGAGCCGTCCCGCAGCGCCTCGGCGAGCACGGCGCCGGCGGCCGCTGCCCCCCGCCGCGCCGCCAGGTCAGCCGAGGCCGAGCTCGAGATCCCATCGCAGACGACGGCTACGACATCACCGTCGACCTGCTCGAGATGGAAGGCGTCTTCGTTGCAGCGGCGCACGCGGCCCGCGTCGCTGACGGCGGCAGCGAGCGAGAGGTCGAGCTCGGTGCGGCTTCGACCCTCGCGCGCGCGGACGCCGCAGACGCCGCAGTAGCCGTCGGCGTCGTTCGCCGCGGGCCCCCCGCAGCCATGGCAGTCGCCGGTGGGGCGCTCCGGCTCTGCGGGCTCAGCGCCGCGGCGCGCCCCGCACGCCTCGCAGAAGCGGTCGTCCGCGAGCAGCGGGGCCGGGCAGGCCTCGCACCGCAGGATGGGGTCAGCGCTCAGGTCCACGTCAGCGGGCGGATCTGGTTTGCCCGGTCGACGAGGCGGACGCGCTCGGCGCCGCTCGCGCGGCGGGCGAGATCGCGGTAGCTTCGCTCCAGCCCGGTGCGCACGTCGCCCTCGGTCACTGGGTTCCCGAGTAGCTGGGCGTCGGGATCGGCTGCGGCCTCGTCCTGCTCGAGCAGGTCCAGCGCCGCCTCCAGGAGCTCGGCGGTGAGGCGGGCGCGCTGGTCTGCGTCGAGCGGGAGCGCCTCGAGGTTGGTGGCGGCCGCGTGGAGGTCCGTGAGCTCGGGGGGATCTGTGTCGCCGCGGGCGATCCGGCAGCGGATCCTCGCGGTCTGCGCGTCGAGGTAGGCGCTCGAGGAATCCGGAACCCGGGCGTATGCAACCAGGGCGCCAGCGTGATCGCCCGTCGCCAGGCGGCAGCGCCCAAGCCCGAAGGCGGCGGTCGTGTAGGCCGGGTCGGTGCGCGAGACGACCTCGTACCACGCCCCCGCGGACACCGGATCGTCGGCGCGCTCCGCCGCGACGGCGAGCGCCAGCTTGGGCGCGAGCTCGCCCGGCACGGCACGGTAGACGTCGCTGAAGCTCTGACCAGCAGCCGCCGGGCGGTCGCCGGCCACCTCGCTCACGCCGCGGTACCAGGCTGCGCGCCACTGCGACGGGTCGCTCGCTTCGATGCCGGCGAGGACGCTCTCCGCCCCGGCGAGGTCCCCGGCGTCGATCATCGCGCGCGCCATCCGCAGCTCGACCTCCAGGGTCTGTTCGGGCGCGGCGCGCAGCAGCTCGACCAGCTCCTGCGAGTCGGTGGGCGCGATCGTCGCGAGGTAGCCGGCGGCGGGATCGTCGGTCGCGACCTGAAGCACCGGCAGCAGCCGCCAGTCGGCCCGATCGGGCTCGGCGCGGAGGTCCCCGGTGAACAGCGTGCTCGGCGCCGGGACCGGCGCGCCGCCCTCATCGGCGAGAACCTCACGCAGCACGCCGACGAGCTGATCGGCCATCTCCTCGGCGGACTGGAACCGATCGTCAGGGTCAGGCGCCGTTCCCTTCAGCAGCAGCCGGTAGAGCGAGTCGAACCTGTTAAAGGGCGGGACGGTGTCCCGGGGCGGCAGCGTGAACTTGAACCTGCTCTGGTAGCCCTTGAAGTCGATGCACAGCAGGGCGAGCGTGCGGGCGACCGTGAACAGGTCCGCGGCGATCGAGGGCCCGGCGTCGGCGATCTCGGGCGCCTGGTAGCCGACCGTTCCGTAGACCGGGCCCGAGGTGTCGTCCATGCGGTAGACGCCACCGAGATCGATCAGCTTGAGCGAGTGCTGGGTCTGGATCACGTTGTCCAGCTTGAAGTCGCAGAACAGCAGGCCCGAGCGGTGCAGGTAGCCGAGCGCGGGCAGGACCTCGAGCATGTAGGCGATCGCCGGCGCGACCGGGAGCGGGTCGGGCCTGTCGCCGCTCGCCTCGCGCCTCGCGGCCAGGATCTGCTTCAGGCTCGCGCCGCCGACGTACTCCATCACGATGTAGCCGGAGCTCTCCCGCTGCACGAAGTTGAAGATCTTCACGATGTTCGGATGCTCGACTTCGGCGAGGAAGCGTCGCTCGGCCAGCGCTGCCGCGATCGCGTCCTCATCAGCGGTGTTGAGCTGGCCCTTGAGCACCACCCAGTTGTCAGCGACGTTGCGGTCCCTGGCGAGGTAGACCCAGCCCATCCCGCCGTGCGCGAGCGGACCGGCCACCTCGTACTGGCCGGCCACGACATCGCCCGCCGACAGCTTCGGCGTGAACGAGAAGGGCGCCCCGCAGCGTCGGCAGAATCCTTCCGAGCGACCGGGCGCCCCGTCCTGTGCCCGCCCGACGGGCTCGTCGCAGCGGGCGCAGAAGCGGCGACTCTCGCGCACCTTCGGCTCAGCCATGACCGCGCTCGCGGGGTCGCGGTAGGGAACCGCCGGCACCTCGACCAGACCGGCTCCGAGCCGGCTGGAGCCGGTGGAGGTACGCGTCGAAGCGGACCGCCGCGAGCTGGTCTCGCCCGATCCGCCAGCCTGCGCGCCCGTCCCCGACGGGGCAGGCGCCCGGCTCGAGGCGACCTCGCCGGCCGTCCCCGGCCCGCTGTCGCGCGGCGGGGCCAAGCCGCAGAGCCCGCAGTAGCCGTCGACGATCTCGCCGGTGCAGCCCGGCTGTGCGCAGTTCACGTCAGCAGCTCCCGTGCGGGGGTGCCCGCCACCGCCCGCTGATAGCGGCTCAGGAGCGCCTCGGCGTCCACGAGGTCGGTGGGTGCCTCATACAGCGTCGCGTGGGCGCCCTCGAAGATGGCGCACAGATCGGGGTCCTCGATCAGCCCGAGCTGCTTCGCCTTGGCCTGGTAGGCCTCGAGGCGATTCCTGAGCCGGTTGCGGGCCTCGATCGGCGCGCGATTGTCCGCGGCGATCCTGCTCGCCTCGCCGAGCAGCGAGCTCGCGCGCGCGGTCCACTGAGCCAGCGCGTCGCGCGCCTGGCGCCACGCGTCCGCATCGGAAAGCTCCACGACCTGCTCGAGCTCCGCCTCGACGCCCGCGAGGCTGACCGGCGGCGCCACCGTGGGAGCCGCGATCTTGACCACTGCATCGGCGTGTGCCGCCTCGCCCTCCCTCTGCGCTCGGCGCAGCTCCTCGAGCAGCTCGCGGGCGCCCACCAGGCGGTCGCCGATCTCACGCGGAAGCTCGGCGAGCGCTTCGAGGTCGGCGTGCACCGAGGTCACCGAGGTCTCGAGCGCCTCGATGTCGTCGAGCGTCACCGACAGCGGGTCCTTTGCCAGTGCCTGGTTGAGCTGGCTCAGCCGCTCGCGGGCGGCGTCGAGCTCCCGCGGGTGGCTCTCGCCAAGGCGCTGGCAGAGATCCGAGCTCTGGCCGACCCGCTCACCCGCGCGGCGCAGCCGGAGCGTGAAGGTGTCCCAGGCGGTCCCGATCTGGCCGAGCAAGGCGCTCGCCTCGTCGCACCCGGCAGACATCCGCTGCACCAGCTCGTCAGGGCTCAACCGCATCGTCGATTGGGAGTTGCCCGACCGGCCGCCCCCGGCGTGCGAGAGCTGCCGGCTCGAGCACTCGATCGAGGCGCCCCCGAGGATCTCGCCCAGCTCGGCGACCAGGCCGGAGCGCAGACGCGCGTGGGCGCCGCGCAGCTTCGTGGCGCGCTCGAGCAGTCCGGCGAGCAGTCCGTGCCACTCCCAGAGCTGCAACAGCGCGGCGCTCGTCGCGCCCCAGCGCTCTGCGCTCTCGCCCTCCAGCCGCGACTCGTCGAGCAGTCGCCGGTTGGGCTCGAGCTCGACGTCGAGCAGGTCGTCGCGGATCCGCTCCGCCGCGTCGCGGAGGCGCTGCAGGTCGCGGTCGACGTCTTCGAGCTTCATCTCATATCCCTAGACGGGCCAGGGGCCGAAAATGACGACGCGGGTTCGCGCCGGCAAGGACATTTCCGGCGAGCGTCGTCATTCCGCCCGCCGGAAGCGTCTCCAAAGGAGAACAACTCTTCGAAGGAGAACGGCCGTCACGACCACCGCCCCCAGCGCAGCAGCCAGCCCGATCCCGGCTCAGGGAACCACTCGCCGCCCCGCAGCCAGGAGCACCCCGACCCGGCTGAGGCGGATGCTCGTGCTGATCCTCGCCACGACGGTCATGTCGTGCGTCGCGGCGACCGTCCTGACGTTGGGCAGGCACGACGCCGTCGTGTCGGTCCGGGAGCGCACGGCCCCGGCGCTCCTCGCCGCGCTCGAGGCCAACGCCGTGCTGTCGGATGCCGATCGCGCCGCCTGGGCGAGCTTTCGGTCCGGGGAGGCTCAGCTCATCGGGCCGGGGCAGAGCTACCAGGACGACATCACGACCGCCGGTCAGGACTTGGCCCAGCTCGCGGCGTTGGAAGCCGGCGGCGGCGCGGCCAGCCGACAGCTGCAGACCGTCAACGGCCAGCTCGTGAACTACCAGAGCCTGGTCGGGCAGGCCGACGCGACCTACCGCAGCACCGCGGCCTCACGCTCCCAAGGGGGAAGCCGCCACGAGTTGGGCTATGCGTATCTGGGCTACGCCTCGAAGTCGCTGCGCGATCCTCAGGGCGGTCTGCTGGCCGGGATCGAGAAGGTGGCGGCGACAAGTCGGCAGACCCTGAGCGAGCAGCGGGGATCCTTTTGGACGAGTCCCTGGCTTCTGCTCGTCTACGCGGCGGTGGCGCTGCCGATGCTGGGATCCCTCGTCTACGCACAGGGCGTCCTGCGGCGGAGGTTCCGGCGCACGATCAGCCCCCCCCTGGTGCTCGCCACCGCTCTCGCGGTCGGCGCCTCCATGTGGCTCGGCGTCGCGAGCGTCCGCGCCGACCAGGCTTTCAGAACCGCCCACGACGTGGCGCTTGCCCGGCTCGACGGAATCTGGGAGACCCAGACCGGCAGATTGGACGCAGCCGCAAGGGCGCTCCGGCCAGGTGCCGCGGGCGGTCTCCTCGGCGGAAGCGGCCCTGCCGCCGAGATCCCCCGCCGCGGCCTGGACATAGCGGCGACCAAGCCGGCCCGCGCCGAGCTTGACTCGACCCTGGCGGCGGCAGCCGACACCGGTGGCCTGCCGGTCGCGCTCCCCCTCGCCGCCTCGGCGATCGCCGGGCTCGCCTTTTTCGGACTCAAGCGGCGACTCGACGAGTACCGGGGGTGAGAGCGGTGGAGGGCACGCGACGAACGGCGACTGCGGCACGCGGGCTTGTGCTGCTGTGTGCGCTGGGCTGCGGCATCGGCCTGGCCTCCTGCGGCGGGGCGGAGCCCAGGCAGAGCGTCACGGTGCTCGGTCCGTGGACCGGCGAGGAGGAACGGGGATTCCTCGCAATGATCGAGGGCTTCGAGCGGGAGACCGGGATCTCGGTGAGCTACATCGGAACGCGCGACGCAGGCGCCGTACTCGCCAGCGAGCTCAAGGAGGGAGACCCGCCAGAGCTCGCGGTGCTGGCGACGCCCGGGGAGCTGCGCCAGTACGCGGCCGCCGGGACGCTCGTCTCGCTCGACGACGCGCTCGACCGGGCACGGATGGCCGCCGAGTACGCGCCGGGCTGGCGTGACCTGATGCAGGCGAACGGGCAACCGGACCAGGCGAACGGGCAGTCGGGCGGTCGGCACTACTACGCGGTGATCGTCAAGGCAGCCCTCAAGAGCGCGATCTGGTACGACCCGAAGAACCTTCCTCCCGCCGCCCGCGCCGAGCTCACCTCGCCGAACCTGACCTGGAGGCGACTCAGGGCGCTCACCGCCGCGCTCGCGGCCAGCGGGACCCCCCCGTGGTGCATCGGGATGGAGGACACCTCGAACTCCGGATGGTCGGGCAGCGACTGGGTCGAGGACATTCTGCTCCACCAGGCGGGTCCGCGAGTCTACGACCGGTGGGTCGCGGGCACACTGCCGTGGACGTCGACCCCGGTCAGGAGGGCGTGGCAAACGTTCGGCACGGTGATCGGACCGCCCGGCCGCGTGCGAGGCGGAGTGCGCGCGATGCTGTCGACCAACTTCGGCCGAGCAGGCCAGCCGATGTTCACCACGCCGCCCGGGTGCTTCCTGGAGCACCAGGGCTCATTCATCACCGGCTTCTACGCTCAGGACGAGCTCCCCTCGACAGCGCCAGGCGCGCATCCGCAGCCGGGCACAGACTTCAACTTCGTCCCCTTCCCGCGGATTGCGGCCGCGCACGAGGACTCCAAGGAGGTCGCGGGTGACCTGCTTGGGATGTTCCGCGACACGCCCGCCGCGCGCAAGCTGATCGCTTACATCGCAACCCCGGCCGCGCAGGCAGCATGGGTCAAACGTCCCGGCAGCAGCGCGATCTCCGCAAATCGACGCGTGCCGCCCGGCGACTACCCCGATCCGGTCTCGCGAGGTCTCGCGCAGACCCTCACGGCGTCTGGAGAGGTGCGCTTCGACGCGTCCGACTCGATGCCCGGCGTCATGGCGACGGCCTTCAAACGCGCGGTCCTGGGATACATCTCCAACCCGGCGCGGCTGGACGTCCTCCTGCGACAGCTCGACAAGGTGCGCGGGGCCGCGTACTGAAGGCGGCTGAGCCACCGCGGCCTTGCGAGCGCGGCGGCGCATGCCCTTGGCTGGTCCACCATGAGCAACATCAGTGTCAACGCAATTGTAAGTAGGAACCACCGCGCGCCACAGGCGCGCATCGGGCAGCCCCGGGGAGGGCGGCTCGTGAACCGCGTCGAGCTTGGTCGCGTCCACCGCGCGCAGGTAGCGCTCCAGGCCGTAGCGCTCGATCATCGCGCGGCGCACCTCTACGTTCGGCTCCCCCGCGATCCGCCTGGGCTCGAGCCGCCGCTCGATCACATCGCGCGGCACCCGCACGCCGTGCCACGCCTAGATCCCGAATCCGTCGGGATAGAGCAGCGCGGGGCCGCTATCGCCGTGGAGGCGACCCTCCCGATCACGGTGGAGATGACAAGGGCCGCGGAAAGCGTTGGAAGGCCAGTTGGACTGCGTCGTGCTGGCCCAAGAGAGTCGAGGCGTGGCGATCCTCCCTCCCAGCCGGGCGCCGGCGGTGCCCGAGCAGGTGATCGGCTTGGCTGTGCCCGACCTGGGCCTCGATCTGGCCCTCGACCTGCTTGCGGACCTGGTCTGTGAGGTCTGTCAGCAGACCCTCGCCCTGGTCCATGATCTGCTCTCTCAGCTGGCCCGCGACCTTGGTCCTGACCTCGCGCTCGACCGAGAGGACCCCGCGCGAGACCCGAGTCCGGATCTCGCGCGTGCCCTGGTCGCCGACCCTGTTCCTGATCTGGGCCTCGACGTCCTTCCTCACCTGGCGCCCGAGCTGGTTCTGGACGAAGCCGAGGCGCCTGAGCGTCGTGAGCCCTGTGACTCCCTCCAGCGGCGAGCGCAGCCACAGGACGAGCGGCGGGGCCGGGAGACCCGCCGCCTCGTAGGCCAGCCGGGCGCCACGCTCGGCCTGCGGGCGGTCGGCGGGCTCTGCGGCGAGCCCGACGGCCAGCCACTGGTCGCGGACGTCGGCAAGCAGCGCCAATTGCTGTGCCGACAGCCGATCCAGCTTCTCGCCCATCAGCCCCGCCGAGTCTCGACCATCAGTCGAGCACGAACCGGCTGCGCGCAGGCGACCGCCTGCGCTCGGGCGCGTACTCGCGCTGGCGCACCACGCGGTAGATCCCCGGGGGCACGGCGACGGTGGCGTGCTCGTCGTGGAGCAGGCTCGACTCGGCCTC
>Ga0136640_10001224_pt1 | contig 10185 bp, 12 predicted proteins | sample AntDrymUQ8642106_2_FD_105498 | JGI IMG/M metagenome (GOLD analysis project Ga0136640, IMG submission 105498) | Polar desert sand microbial communities from Dry Valleys, Antarctica - metaG UQ864 (21.06) | ecosystem: Environmental > Terrestrial > Soil > Desert | place: Antarctica: Dry Valley...
CATTTTAAAGTTAAGAATAAAGAAAATGGTTGAACAAGAAAATACTCAAAAGCCATTTACTGATGAACAAATTGCCAAAATTTTGACAAAAGAAGGTGTCAAGTTATCGCGCCGGACAATCGCTAAATACCGTGACCAAATGCAGATTCCGGGTTCGCGCGAGCGCAAAACAGTTGTTTAATAAACACTGACAACTTTGAACGCTACACAGACAGTTAATGCTTTTAAAATAATTTATACTTTTCATCTGTCGCGCGCCTTTCAAAGTTTTGTTCTTTGAGTTATTAAGGGGAAAAAAGGAGAAAATTATGAAATTTGAATACACAGGCAGACACATCGAAGTTACTCCAACGATACGTTCTCATGTTGAAGAGCATTTTGAAAGAATAAATCATTTATTTGACGGTAATAATAGAAATGTTCATATAATTATTGAAGTTGAAAAAGGCAAACACCGCTCGGAAATTATCGTCAAATGGCATGACCAAGTTTTAACTGCTGCGACAAGCAATTCCGATATGTATAAATCTTTGTCGCAAACTATTGATAAAATTGAAAAACAAGCTTTAAGATTGAAAAACAAAATTATTGATAAACATCATAAAGCACAAAAAGTCAGCACAATCAAAATACCGACCACCGAAATCTCACCTGCGCCACCTTCTCCAAAGATTATCAACACCTCAAATTATCCGGTTAAGCCGATGACCGAAGAAGAAGCTGTTCTCCGACTTGATGATGAAGAAAATCAATTTCTAGTTTTTAGAAATGCCGGTAATGAGCGCGTTTCGGTGATTTACAAACGCACGGATGGAAATTACGGTTTAATCCAGCCTTAAACTTTTTAGTCAAATCTTATAATGCAAACCATAGAAAACAATACCAGTCGAAAGCTAAAGGTTTCCGATTTGATGGAAAATTCTCCTGTCAAAATGGAAATCAGTGTTTTAGCTGGAGAAGATGGTTTGCAAAGCCGTTTTGTGACTTCACCAAGAATTCAAAAACTCGGTCTCGCCTTAGCAGGATTTACCAACTACATACAAAGGGGACGAATCCAAATTGTCGGACAAAGTGAAATTTCATTCCTCGAGCAGCTTGAAAGTAAACAAAGAATTGAAGCGATCAACAATCTTGATCTTAAAAAGATATGCTGTATCTTAATTACAAAAAATCTTGTTCCGCCAACGGAATTGATTGATATTGCCGATCGAAACAAATTGCCCGTTCTGCGCACATCTCAATTGAGTTCAATTGCTATTAACAGTATTTCAATATTTCTGCAAAACGTGCTTGCGCCGCAGATTATACTTCACGGTGTTTTGTTGGGCATGTACGGTTTAGGAGTTTTAATTCTAGGTGAATCGGGTATCGGAAAATCAGAATGCGCCCTTGATTTGATTGCGCGCGGGCACCGCCTTATTTCCGATGATTCTGTTGTGATAAAAAAAATCGACGGTAAAATTGAAGGCTCGTCACCGGAACTGACTCGTGAGCATTTGGAAATTCGCGGGCTTGGAATTATCAATGTCCGTGAATTGTTCGGTGTTTCGGCAATCGGCAAATGTCAGAATATTGAATTGGTGATTGAATTAAAGAAGTGGAAAGAGTCTTTGAATATTGACCGACTTGGACTTGATAACCAAGAAGAAGATATATTTGGGTCGAAGATTTCAAAGTTTGTTTTACCGGTCAGCGCCGGACGAAATATTTCTTCTTTGGTTGAAACTGCGGTTCGTCTGCATCTTTTGCGAGTGGCAGGATTTAATCCTGCACAGAAATTAATTGATAAACACTCGAAGATGGTTAATAGTAATTGAGTAAAAGCAAATATTAATTTATGCTGCAAAATAATTTAGACGCTGAGTCATCCTCAAATCTTGTCATAATCACAGGTTTGAGCGGATCGGGAATGAGTTCGGCGACAAATGCTTTTGAAGATGTCGGGTATTTTTGTGTTGATAATCTTCCTTTGACCATGCTTTCGACATTTTCCCGCTTGCTTCTGCCAAACAAAGAGGAATCCGTTGCCATTGAACGGGCGGCTTTGGTGATAAACATTCGTGAACGTCATTTTTTCTCAGAATTTTTGACTGAAATAAAAAAACTGAGAAAAAAACTGTCTCCGTTCATCTTATTTTTTGAAGCGTCGGATGAAGTTTTGCAGCGTCGCTTTTCCGAAACGCGCCGTCCGCACCCGGCAGACAAAGGAGAAGGTTTGCTCAATTCCATTCGTGCTGAAAAAGAGGCGATGAAAGAAGTGCGCGATATGGCTGACTTAATTATTGATACTTCCGAGCACACGGTTCATACGCTTCGCCGTCTGCTCGTTCAAAAATTTGGTTTGACGGGAGAAGGCGCACCGCTCCACGTTCAGATATTCAGCTTTGGACATAAACACGGTGATCCGCGCCAGGCGGATTTATTGTTTGATGTGCGGCATCTGCCGAATCCATATTTTGAAAAAGAATTGAGAAAACTGCCCGGAACCGATAAAAATGTTGTCACTTTTTTGGATGCGCAGAGTGAAGTGCAGGAAACAATAAAACGTTTTATTGATTTGTTGGAATATTTGCTTCCCTTGTATAAACGCGAAGGGAAATCTTATTTAACCATCGGAGTCGGCTGTACAGGCGGACGGCACCGTTCCGTAATGGTGGCAAACAGACTTGGCGAAGCGTTAAAAAATGATAACTTTGAAGTGACGGTTGCTCATCGAGACGTCCAGAAATAAAGTTTTAAATTATTATGAAAAAAATTGGCGGAGTAATTGTTTCGCACGGGCAAGTAGCCAACGAATTGCTTTCAGCCGCAGAAACGGTAGTCGGTACACTTAACTTTATTACTGCCGTTTCGATTGGTTGGCACGATGATGTCGAAATGGCAAAAGATGAGGTTTCCCGCGCCATCAAAAAAGTTTCCTCTGGCAACGGTGTTTTGCTTCTGACAGATATGTTCGGCGGAACCCCGACAAATATTTCAGCAATGTTTATTAAGGAAAATGAAGTTGAAATAGTGACTGGCGTAAATTTGCCGATGGTCATAAAACTCGCTTCACAAAACAAAGAAATTACTTTAACTGAAATGGCAAAAGAAGTCGAAGAACAGGGCAGACAAGCTATTTATCGAACAAGCCAATTGCTGGAGCCGCACAAATAACTGGAGCAGATGATTGAAATTGAAGTGAAAATTGTAAACAATCTTGGGCTTCACGCTCGCGCCGCCGCCCAATTAGTTCGTCTGGCGAGCAGTTTTCAAAGTAAAATAAATCTCGAACGAAAAGATAATGTCGCCAACGCTAACGCAAAATCCATTTTAAGCGTATTAACTTTAGCTGCCTCAAAAGGGACAGAATTGAAATTAATCGTCGAGGGTGTTGACGAAAAAAAAGCTTTCACCGCCGTTAAAAAAATTTTTGTCAATGGTTTTAGTGAATTATAAATAATAATTTTAGGAGTTTATGTCATTTGATAATCCTGATATTACGGGAAAAAATAAAAAAGTTGGAATTATAGGTGTTCCGCTCGGTTATGGCGCCGGTCAAAAAGGAAGTGAGCTTGGTGTGACAGCCTTGCGTCTTTCTGATATTCAAGGAAATCTGCTTATTAATCGTATTGTAGAGCTCGGAATTGAAGTAAAAGACTACGGTGATGTTGAGGTTGTCAAGCCAAACTACGTTGCCGGGGATGAAGAAAATCCGAAGTATCTAAATGAGTGGCTTGCCTCTTACAAAAATATTTCTCAAGACATACAGGAAATTTTACGCGACGAGGCGTTTCCGGTTATTTTAGGCGGCGACCATTCAGTCGCGCTCGGAACAGTTTCAGCCGTATCATCTTTTTATCGCGCTCAGGAAAAGGAAATCGGGCTTGTATGGTTGGATGCTCACGCTGACATTAACACGCACGAAACTTCAACTTCGGGGAACCTCCACGGGATGCCTTTGGCAGCTATTCTGGGATTTGGCGAACCTTCGCTGGTCAATCTGGAAGGTTTTTCGCCGAAAATTAATTCAAATTATTGTGCTCATATCGGAGCCAGAGATTTAGATGAAGGTGAAAAGCGTCGAATCTGGGACCTCGGAATGCGCCCGAATTTTTTTACGATGTATGATATTGACCGGCGGGGAATGCTGGCTTGCGTCGAAGACGCAATAAAAATTGCTTCACAGGCACCGGGCGGATATGCCGTAACTTTTGACGTCGATATGATTGATCCGCGTTTTGCGCCGGGTTCAGGAACCCTCGTGCGTGGCGGAACCACTTACAGAGAAGCACATTTGGCACTCGAAGTGATTGCAGAACACGGTGGAATGCGTTCTTTTGAAATCGTTGAGGTAAATCCGCTACTCGATAAAAGTAATATTACCGTCGTGCTTGCCGGTGAATTGATTCTCTCCGCCTTAGGGAAAACTATTTTATAGTCTGCATTTTATGGAAAAAATCAAAATAGGCATAATTTTCGGCGGGCGTTCCGGTGAACACGAAGTTTCAATCCGCTCGGCAAAAACGGTTATTGAGCAAATCGACAGGGAAAAATTTGATGTCGTGCCGATTGCTATTAGTAAAAAAGGTATCTGGCTTAATCCTTCTGAATCTTTAACTTTGCTGCCTGAAGACGTCCACAAGAGTTTCAGTAAAACTACAGAAAATTTTCGAGACGTAAAAATCGCGCTTCTTGGCGATACTGAATATCAAGGTTTAACCAGGCTTGAAAGTTCTGCAGCAGAAAAAAACTTTGCACCTTTGGACGTAATTTTCCCGGTTCTGCACGGAACTTATGGTGAAGACGGAACAATTCAGGGTTTGTTTGAAATGGCGGATATTCCATACGTCGGCTGCGGAGTTTTAGCTTCCGCCTGTGGTATGGACAAAGTTGTGATGAAAACACTTTTTCGTGACGCAGAACTTCCGATGTGTAAATACGTGTGGTTTTTAAGAAGCGAATGGGAACGCGAAAGCCACGCCGTGATTAAACAAGCCGAAGCGAAACTCGGTTATCCGTGTTTTGTCAAACCGGCAAATCTTGGTTCGTCAGTCGGCGTATCAAAAGCGGTCGACGAAGACTCTCTGAAAAAAGCTATCGAACTCGCTGCCGAATATGATCGCAAAATTATTGTTGAAGAAGGCTTGGATGTCCGTGAAATCGAATGCGCGGTAATTGGTAATGACGATGCCAAAGCGAGTCTGCCGGGCGAATATATTATCCACGATGAATCGAAAAAATTTCTCGATTACACAGAAAAATATACTGGCACGGGCAACAACGAGTTCGTTGTTCCCGCGCTCATCTCCGAAGAATTAACCGGAAAAATTCAGCAAATGGCAGTCAATGCTTTCCGAGCGATTAATGGGGCTGGGCTGGCGCGAGTGGATTTTTTTCTGCGCAATGATACGGGCGCCCTGCTTATCAATGAAATAAATACTTTGCCCGGACTGACAAATGCTTCGGGTTTTCCAAAAATGTGGAAGGGAACGGGTACAGAGTTTTCCAAAGTAATTGAAATCCTTGTCGAAGCGGCATTTGAAAGACACAAAGATAAATCGAGAAATAAAACAATAAAATAAGCCCAATTGTAAATTGCTCTAAAAACAAACATTTAACTTGATTTTGTTAAAATTATCGGCGAAACTTGATTTGTTGATAAACTCACAAACTTATCACTCAATTTGATTTGGCAAGTAACTTAACTTACCAATCTTAAATATTTTCAAAATCAGGGAGAAAAAAATTATGTCAGTTGCAAAAAATATCGAAATCACCGCATCGTCACCTAGCAGTTTTGAAGACGCTATTGAATCAGGAATCCGGCGCGCTTCAAAATCACTTAAAAATATTCAAGGCGCCTGGATAAAAGAACAAAAACTCAGAATTGAAAACAATCTGGCGACCGAATACCGCGTGATGATGATTTTGACTTTTGTTTTAGATGACTCGGATGATGTAGAAAATGAAAGCAGCAATCGAAACAGAGGTAAATCCGGCAAAGGTAAAAATAAATAACCTTTAATCAAATTTATGGGTGGGCGGCAGAAAATTATTTTTGTGCCGTCTAATTTTTTTATTTTTTTGGAGCGTGATAGCCTTTGCGTGTTCTTATCAAAAGATTCGGACGCGAAATTTTTATTTCAATAGCCCGCCATTTGCCGTCTGTTTTTGTATTTGAAGGCTGATAGCCGAGTGTGTATTGAACGCTTAGTTCTTCGACAATATCCTTAAAGGCTTGACGCATCGCAACGCCGCCCGGTGTCGGAACAAATAAACCGCCGCTTTTTTCGGCGAAGTTTTTCAAAGCTCCCTGACTCTGCATTCGTTCGCGAGCATTAGAATCCATTGCAGACATGTCTATTGTGTAAAGCGTAGCATTGGCGGTAAGGGCAGCTTTTAATGCTTTATCGGCAGAATGTTTGCTTTTCGTGTCTGCTCCGTCCGACAAAACAATAATTGCCTTTCTTTTTTCGGTGCGCTTGGCAAGTTCCTGAGCAGCTTTATAAATCGCATCATTTAAGACGGTCATACCGTTAGCCTTTAATTCAAAGACGTTTTGGGCAATATCACGACTGTTTGAAAACTCTTGAACAAGCGACACCTTTGTATCAAAATTATAAATTGCCGCCACATCTTCGACGCGCAAACCATCGAGAAAATTTATTGCAGCAGAACGCGCCAGCGACACCCGTGTTTCCATACTGCCCGAAGTATCGAGCAAAATTACGGCGGCGAAAGGAGTTTTCTCTGTCTCAAAAAAAGTTATATCCTGTTCTTTCCCATCTTCCAATATTTTGAATTGAGATTTTATTAAGCCGGAAACGGATTTACCATTATCATTAATTATTGTCGCATTTAGCACTACTAACGAAGATTCTACTTTAATAATCTCGCCGTCATCTTGCGCGTAAGTAGTCGATAAATAACAAGCAATTATCAATGTAAAATTAATAATTTTAAATAAATTTTGAAGCGATTTCGGCATACCGGAAGAAAAATTATTAAAAATTTAGTTTTTGCGGAATTTAATAAACCGAACAACTTTCAAAAGAATATTGGAACTTTGAATAGCAACCACTGAAACGGTGTGACGAGTTTGTTTTTTTAGTTCAGCAACTAGTTTTCCGGTTGTACTTTGAAGTGATTTTAACGCGTTCAGAACAGTTGAAGGTTTTTCTTCCGGCTCAATTTCGCTACTCTCTTCATCACCATCGTTGTCAGCACCGATTTCACTCCGGATTTTTTTTACTAATTTCTCGACTCGATTTAATTTCTTTTCGTCTTCAGAAGTTAATGATTTGTTTTGAGCAAAAGATTTTTCCAGCTCGCTGCTGAGTTTAGCAACTTCTTCTCCGCGGGCAAGAAGTTGTTCAAAGTCTTTTTTCTCAATTTCGATTCTTTGTTTAGCGAGCGATTCTTTGATGCTTTTCGGGTAATCTTCTTTGGCAGAACTTGACTTACCGCTGGCTGTGCTGGCGTCGCTCTGAGCGTTTATACAAACATCTCCCACAGAAACGAGGAAACAGACAAAAATTATACGAACAAAATTAAAAATCATCTTTTTCCTATAATTACTGCGGAATAATATCCTGGGGCGCATCGGGAGAAATTCCCGTAACCGCTTCAACCAGTTTTGATAAATACTCGTCTTCGGCAACGCCTTTGCTTTGCAGAGTTGTCCATTCAGAAGATAACCCGTTGCGCGATTTGCCTTCGACATTTGCTCTAACCGAAACATTATTTTGCATCCCGTCAATTGACTGAACCTCAATAATAAATGTGTAACGTCCGCTGGTCCAAGAACTGTCGGAATTTGGTAAATCGGCATAACGACCGAGTTCATTACGAGAAATAACCGCGCCTTTGGCGAAAACATATGGTTCGGTAACAATTATTCCGTCACCGATGCGGGAAGCAGATTCGTCAACAATAAATTTACTTTCCTTGAGAACTTCAATTATTTGCTTGACTAAAACGTCTCGCCGCGAATTCATTTTATAAGGATTGGCGAGAAGTTCACGCACCTTTGTTTTTCCTTTGCCCCAATCAAGAGAACGACCTCCGACACCAACGCTCTGAGTAGATTTGCCGCCTTCTTCCTTTATTTTTTTTGTCTGCGTATCAATACCTTTCTGCGCAAAAACAGCAAACGAAAAGATAAGCGTTAAAGTCAGAGAGTATATTATTTTTTTCATAAAAATCTGTTCACAAATTTATTAACAATATTAAATATAACGTAAGTCTGAAGCGAATCAAAAGGTTTGATGAGGATAAAAATTGAATAGTTGCAAAACCAAACTTAATTACTTGAATCGGATTTTTTTTGCATTTCCCACAATAACAGATGTTTTAGAAAAGAATGGTGAGCGGCAAAACGGGCAATACAAAAACCGGCAAAGCCATCAAGAAAACTGCCTTTCAAAATGTATGTTTGCAAAAAAGTAGTCATTCCAATCGTGGCTATTTTCCAAACACTTGTTCGTTTTCCGCGCTCAAACATTTGCCTCGCGGCAAGCGGAGCGTAACGCTCACCAATCAATTTGTGATGATAAGCGGCATCGGGGACGCTGTAATGCAAAATGTCATTTTTTAATTTTTCAACCCGTGCATTTTCATCCATTTGAATTGATTCGTGGATCAAAACATTTTTCCATTTTCCTTTTCGGCGGTTAAAAAAGCGTAACTGGAAATCAGGATACCAACCGCCGTGCCGAATCTCCTGATTCATATAAATGGAAAGTCGCGGAATGCGAAAACCGTCGGCTAATTTTGTTTCAGGTAGATTTTTTATATCTAATATTTCTTTTTTGAGTTTTTCAGAAACTTCTTCATCGGCATCGAGACTAAAAATCCAATCATTGGAGGCATTATCGACGGCAAATTGTTTTTGGCGAGCAAAACCCTGCCATTTATTGATAAGGACTTTCGCGCCGTGTAATTCGGCGATTTTTCGGGTGGCGTCAGTTGACTCGGAATCAACGACTAATATTTCCTCAGCCCATTTGACCGAGCGGAGAGAGTTGGCAATATTTTTTTCTTCGTTAAAAGTGATGATACAGGCGGAAATTTTCACGAAATGATTTTCTCAAACTTCCAGTAAAATATAAAGAGTCGGCAAAACGACTCTTAAAGTAAAATCTTAAGCAAATTGTTTGAGAGACGGTAAAAGAGTATTATTTCTGTTCATCCATCGGCGAATCAACTTCGATATTATTCAATCTAAAAGTGGTCGAAGTCGCGCGCTGCAAATCCGAGAGAGCTTTATTATAATCTGTTTCAGCCCGGATTTCCGCGTTGCGCGCATTCGTCAAAGCATTTTCGCGTTGGAAAAGAAGAAATGTCGTCGAGCGTCCAGCGTCAAAAAGTTTGCGCTCGCCCTGAATTTGGATTTCGGCATTTTCCCGCGCCCGCCGCGCTGTTAAAACTCTCTGCCGCGCCGTTTCGACGGCTTGGACTGCATTTCGAACTTCGCTGATGACAATTTGTTCCTGGGAACGCATCTGCGCTTGATTCGAATTCTGCTGTATTTCAGCGCCCGCCAGATTTGCCTTTGCCGTTTGATTCCGGAGAGGTAACTGGAAGGTTATGCCAACTGAATAATTCAAAGCATCGGTGCGAAAAAGATTTTGCAGAGAGCGAAAAGTCCCACCGTTCAAGGAATTGGGCAGTCCTTGAACCGGAATTTGTGGGTTCGGAATTTGCTGCGCAGGAGGCAACAAAGCATTAATTCGCTGCCGAAGAAGCTCATCGTTTCCCGAAAATTGCGAAACAGACAAATTATTATCGACCTGGTTTCCGAGCGACAAACCACCCAATGAAACGGTTGAATTCAAATCTATCCGGGGTTTTGTTTGGTTTTTGAAATAGCTGATATCAATCGCATTAATCTCGCGCTGGAGACGCAGGCGACGCAGTTCAGGACGATTATCCATCGCGTCTTTTAGCGCGTCCTCAATAATAACGGGTTCGTCACTGTAGACAGGTTGATCAATCGGCATATAAGCTTGCGTCCATTCAGGAGAATTCGGGTCGCGCAAGAGTAGGGTCTTCAAAGTATTTTCGGCGATTGAAACTTGTTGGGTTGAAAGTAAAACATCGCCTTCGCGACTGGCAAGTTCAGTTCCAACTTCGGCGCGTGCAAGCGGAGCGGCACTTCCGGCAGTGATTCGGGCTTCAACCTGACGCAGATTTTCGCGTGCC